>Ga0070683_100002437_pt1 | contig 14792 bp, 14 predicted proteins | sample KBSC713LmetaG_FD_64662 | JGI IMG/M metagenome (GOLD analysis project Ga0070683, IMG submission 64662) | Corn rhizosphere microbial communities from Kellogg Biological Station, Michigan, USA - KBS C7.1-3L metaG | ecosystem: Host-associated > Plants > Roots > Rhizosphere ...
GACGAGACGGGCGGCCAAGCCACCTTCGCCATGGGCGGCAGCAAGCATGAAAGCCATACCCGCCTCATCCGCATCAGCCCGTACATCTATCACCGTCGGGCTTGCTATTGAAGGTAGGGCAGCATGAGCGCTGCTGCGCGCCGCCGGGCGGCTGGACCTCCGCGACGCGCCAACGAAGTTGGTGCGCGGCGCGGAGGGAAGGCGTCCGGTAAGGCGCGCAGCGAAGTGACCAGGAGGACGGCATGAGGGTACTGCTGTTTGGGGCCACCGGGTTCATCGGCCGGCACGTGTTGCCGGTCCTGTCGGCCGACCCCCGGGTCAGCGCGGTCACCTGCGCCGGCCGGGACCGGGTCGACCTGAACGCCTGCGACCCGGAGGCGCTGACCGCCGTCATCTCCGAGGAATCGCCCGACGCGGTGGTCAACTGCACCGGCCGGCTGACCGGGACGGGTCCCGAGCTGATCGAGGCCAACACGATCGCAACGGCCAAGCTGGTCGAGGCGATCGCGGCGGCCCAGCCGCGGGCCCGCTTCGTGCGGCTCGGCTCGGCCGGCGAGTACGGGCCGGTCCCGCACGGCCGGTCGGTCACCGAGGACCAGCCGGCCGCGCCGGTCAGCGAGTACGGCATCAGCCACCTCGCCGGCACGCAACTGGTGCTGGCGGCCAGCGCCGCCGGGCGCATCGACGGGATCGCCCTGCGGGTGTTCAACCCGATCGGCGCCGGGCTGCACGCCGATAACCTGCTCGGCCGGTGCGCCAACCTATTCGCCGAAGCCCAGGCGAGCGGGGCGCGCACCGTCACGCTCGGCTCGCTCTCGGCGTATCGGGACTTCGTCGACGTCCGCGACGTCGCGACCGCGGTCCTCGCCGCCGTCGTGACGTCCCGACCGGCCGCGCGGGTGTGCAACATCGCAAGCGGGCGGGCGGTCACGTCGCGGGAGACCGTGCGCCTGCTGGCCGAGGCGGCCGGGTTCACCGGCGAGATCCTCGAGCGGGGCATCGGCCCGGCCCGGTCCTCGGGGGTCGGCTGGATGCGTGGGGACATCGAACGGGCACGGCAGGTGCTCGGCTGGTCACCGGCGCACGACCTGGCCGAGTCGGTGCAGTCGATCTGGTCGGCCGTCTCCCCGGTCGTGACGGTCTGATGCGGGTGGTCCTGGTGATCGTCGCGTTGGTGCTCGGCGCCGGTCTGGTGGCGTGCAGGCCCACCCAGCCGGCCGCGCCGGACGACGCCCAGGACCCGACGCACGCACCGGGAACCGCCGCCCAGCCCGGGCAAAGCCCACCCGCGCACACCCAGCCGTCGCGGACCCAGCCGGACGCGCACAACATCGCCAGCTGGGTGTACCAATTGCAAAACTACGACCACGACAAGCTCGACGCCTTGGCCAAGGCCCCGGTCCAGCTCGCCGTGATCGACCTCGCCCGCGACGCGCACAGCGACTGGTTCCGGCCGGACGAACTGGCTGCGCTGCACCGCAGCGGCCAGCGGGTGCTCGCGTACTTCGAGATCGGCAGCATCGAGGACTTCCGGCCCGAGTCCAAGACGCTCCCCAGCGACCTGATCCTCAACCGCTGGGACGACTGGCCGAACGAGCAGTTCGTCCGGTACTGGGACCAACGCTGGTGGGACCTAGTCATCCGGCCGCGCCTCGACCAGGCCATCAAGGCCGGCTTCGACGGGGTGTATCTGGACACCCCGCTCGCCTACGAAGAACTCGACCTGAATCTGGTCAAGGGCGAGAGCCGCGAACACCTGGCCGGGCTGATGGGCGACCTCATCGTCCGGATCAGCCGCTACGCCAAGCAGAAGCACCCCGGCTTCTGGATCTTCCCGCAGAACTCCCCCGAACTGCGCGAGCAGCCCGGCTACGTCGAAGCCATCGACGGGATCGGGATGGAGGAGCTGTTCTACGAGGCGACCGACCGGCCGTGCGACGAGGACTACTGCACCGAGAACCTCGACAACACCCGGGCGTTGCGCGACGCGGGCAAGCTGGTGCTCGCCGTCGACTACGCCACCGATCCCGGCAACATCCGCAAAGCCTGCGAGCGGTACCGCAACGAACGGTTCGCCGGCTACGTCACCGTTCGCGACCTCGATCGGATCACCAGTGCCTGCCCGTGACCGTTCTGCCACTCGTACGAAGGAGAAAGCACGCATGCCCAAGACCATCGGTGTGATCGGGATGGGCTACGTCGGCCTGACCCTGACCGCCGCCCTGGCCAACAAAGGACACGTGGTGCACGGCGTCGACGTCCAACCGGCCGTCATCGACGCGCTGCGGCGCGGGCGCCCGCACATCTTCGAGCCCGGCGTGGCCGAAGCGTTTGCCGAACACGTCGGCACGACGGTGTTCATCGACGACGCACTGCCCCGGGGCATCATCGACGTCGCGGTCATCTGCGTGTCCACCCCGGTCGACCCGCACACCCTCAAGCCCAACCTGACCAACCTCGCCACCGCGGCCCGCCAGGTCGCCGAGTGGTGCGGCCCGGACACCCTCGTGGTTGTCCGCAGCACCGTCCCGGTCGGCACCAGCCGCCGCGTCGTGCTTCCCGCGCTGCGCCAGGCGTGGAGTCGAGCCCTGGGCGCCGGCGCACCGATCAAGCTGGTCATGGCGCCCGAGCGGACCATCCAGGGGCAGGCCCTGCGCGAACTGGTCGAGCTGCCGCAGGTGATCGGCGGCCTCGACGAGGACAGCCTGGCGTCCGGCATGGACTTCTTCGGCGGGCTGGCCACCCAGCTCGTACCGGTGTCCACATTGGAGACCGCTGAGCTAGTGAAGCTGTCCAACAACTGCCACACGGACCTCATTTACTCGTACGGCAACGAGGTCGCCCTGATCGCCGAGCAGCACCACCTCGACCCGCTCGAGGTCATCCGCGCGGCCAACCTCGACTACCCGCGGCCCGACCTGGCCAAGCCCGGCTACGTCGGGGGAGGCTGCCTGTCCAAGGACCCGTACATCATGGTCGCAAGCTCCGGCGCGCGGCCGCCGTTCCTGGTCGAGCAGGCCCGCAAGCTCAACGAGTACCTGCCGGTGCATGTCGCCACGTGCATCGTCGAGATGATCCGCGAGATTCGCGGCTCGACGCAGGGCGCACGCCTGTCCGTGCTCGGCTGGGCCTACAAGGGCTGGCCACCCACCGACGACATGCGCGGCACCCCGATCGAGTCGATGATGCCGGTGTTCTCCGAGGCCGGGCTGACCGTCCTCGGCCACGACCCGATGGTCTCGGCCGAGGTGATCCGCCGGTACGGCGGCGAGCCGGTCAGCCTCGACAAGGCGTTCACCGACGCCGACGCGATGCTGATCATCAACGACCACCCGGACTACCGGGCCATCCAGGTCGACTCGGCTCTGTCCAGCGAGACCAAGCCGGCCATCATCTTCGACTCGTGGCGGATCCTCGACGAGCGGGCCGTCACCGCCGCCGGGGTGCGCTACGCCGGGATCGGATACCTGCCGAAGGTGGCGTCATGAGAGTGCTGTTGCTCGGCGGGGCCGGATTCATCGGCCTGCACCTGGCCCGCCGGCTCATCCGCGAAGGCAACTCGGTCACGATCGTCGACGACTTCTCCCGCGGCCGGGACGACGCCGACCTCGACGCCGTGCGGGCTCACCCGGCGGTGACCGTCCGCTCGGCCGACCTGACGTCGCCGGCCACCTGGGCCGGCCTGCCGCACGGCTGGGACCAGATCTACCTGCTGGCCGCCGTCGTCGGGGTGCGCAACGTCGAGTCCGACCCGGCGCGGGTGGTCCGCGTCAACACGCTCGCGGCCATGCACCTGATCGAGTGGCTGGGCCCGGACGACCACGTGTTCTTCGCCTCGACCAGCGAGGTTTACGCCGGTGGCGTGGACGCCGGCATCGTCGACGTGCCGACCGCCGAGACGGCCCCGGTGATGATCGCCGACGTCACGGCCCCCAGGTTCGCGTACGCGATCAGCAAACTGCTCGGCGAGGCCGGCTTCATCCACAGTGGACGCGCCCGGGGATTCTCGCCCGTCGTCGGCCGCTTCCACAACGTGTACGGGCCACGCATGGGCGCCGACCACGTCATCCCGGAAATGGCGCTGCGCGCGCTGCGCGGCGAGGACCCGTTCCGGGTTCCCGGAGCCGACCAGTACCGGGCGTTCTGCTACGTCGATGACGCCGTGGAGGCCATGCTGCGGCTGATGGCCACGCCGGCTGCGGCCGGGCAGATCGTGCACATCGGCGACGACAGCGCCGAGACGAACATCGGTGACCTGGCCAAGGTCGTCCTGCGCGCGACCGGCGCGACGGCCGGGCTGGCCCCGGAGCCGGCCCCGCCCGGCTCGGTCCGGCGTCGCTGCCCCGACCTGACCCGGCTGCGCACGCTGACCGGGTACGAACCGTCCGTACCCCTTGAGGAGGGCGTGCGGCGCACAGTGGAGTGGTATCGCCAATGGAACGCGTGATGCAAAACCTCGGCTTCTACTACGGCGCGGGTCAACTGGACAAGCTCACCGGCTACCGGCGAGTCGTCCTGCAGGCCGAGTTCTACAACCCCCAGGAGCTCGCGTACCTGCGATCGCACGGCACCGAACCACTCGGATACCTGTCGCTGTCGGAGGACCAGGGTCCCCCGGCCGCCTGGCAGCGCAAGGAGCACAACCCGGACTGGGGCGGCGCGTTTGTCCACGTTGGACACCCGGAGTGGGTGGCCCACATCATCCAGCAGGCCAAGGACGAGATGGAGGCCGGCTTCACCGGGCTGTTCCTGGACACGCTCAACGTGGAGCTGACCTTCCCCGAGGACGTGCCGCACCTGCTCGCCTTGGTGGCGGCGCTGCGCGAAGAGGCGAAGCCGGGCTACATGCTGGCCAACCGCGGCTTCGGTATGCTTCCGCGGCTCGCCGAGTACGTCGACGGGATCCTCTTCGAGTCGTTCTCGGCCCGCTGGACGGATGACGGCTATGCCCCGTGGCCGGCCGACGTGCTCGAGCACCATGCGCAGATCGCGGAGAAGTTGCTGCAGTTCGACCTCGACCTGTACGCGCTGGACTACGCGGACACGATCGGCTTGATGGACTTCGCCGAGCGGCGGGCGCGGCAGTTCGCACTCGAACCGTTCATCAGCGACCGCGCCCTGTCGCGCATCTAGGGCCCGCAACGATGTGGGGGTCGGCGCGAGGCGAGGCTCAGACGTTGGCTGGGGCCGCGCCCGGCGTGGTTCCCGGCGGCGTGATGAAACTGCTCCGGCGTCGGGCCTAGAGCTGGAGATAGATCAGGGCCGCGCCTCGGTGGACCGCGGGGCGCGGCCAGACCAGCCGGTCCGGGTCGTTGCGCTCGAGCTCCCGCGTCAGGCCGATGACCTCGCGTGGGCCGCGAGCGGCCAGCACCTGCAGCAGCTCGACCCAGGTCATCGCCTGGTATTCGACGACGGCCGCGGCCGCCCCGGGTGACAGCAGCACGACCGCGCCGGCATGGTCAACCGTGCCGTGCGCGTCGGTCAGGACGGTGCCGTCATCAAGGAGCACCACCATGCCGCCGGTCACCGCGTAGTCAAGCCGGCCGTCGTGCCACCGGACGACCGCCGCCGAGCCCTCAACCGCCGGCGGCTCGGTCGACGCCAGCAAGGCGGCGCCGGCTTCGGGATCGCCGTCCAGAAGGACCGCCGAGCCCGAAGCGGTCGCCGCCAACCAGGGCGCGGGTGAACCGTCCGGGGCGGCCTCACCGGCCAGCATGACCTGCATCGGAATTAGTATGACGGATCGTCGAGGCGTGTCACTCGGACAAGCCGTTCGCCTTTCGGGCGGCTCGTCCGAGTGACACGTCGTTCGGTTTTCGGGCGGCTCGTCCGAGTGACACGTCGTTCGCTTCTAGGACGCGTACGCCGATGTCACGGCATCCAGCGGATCCTCGGCCAGCGGCGCGCGATGCTGTGGCGGCCCGGAGATCGGCGGCAGGTAGACCTGCGCGTCGACGGTCGCGGCGAGCAGCAGTGCGGCGGCCACCGCGGTCGGGCGCTCGCTCGGGCGCTTGTCGAGGCAGCCGGCATAGATGTCGCCGACCTCGTCGGCCAGGCCGTCGATCCGCGGCAGCGGCGCCGGGGTGGCCAGCCGGTGCGAGTTGAGCAACTCCTCGTCCGTGTTCGACGGCCAAGGTAGCTCGCCGGTGATCATCTGGTACAGCAGCACGCCCACCGAGTACATGTCGGTCGCCGGCATGACCGGCCGGCCTTGCAGCCGCTCCGGGGCGATGTAGGCGGCCGTCCCGACGATGGTGTGCCCGACGATCCGATCCGCCTCGCCGGCGCCCGCCGCGATGCCGAAGTCGAGCAGCTTGGCCCCGGTCGGGGTGAGCGCGATGTTGCCCGGCTTGACGTCGCGGTGGACGATGTCGTGGCCGTGCGCCGCGGCCAGGCCGGCGCTGACCTCGGCGGCGACCCGCGCCGCGAAATGCCAGTCCAGCGGGCCTCGCCGGAGGCGATCGGACAGCAGCGGACCGTCGAGCAGCTCCATCACGAGATATGCGGTGCCCCGCCCACCACGCTGCGACGTGCCGAAGTCGTAGACCGCGGCCACGTTCGGGTGAGCCAGCCGCGCCGCGTGCCGCGCCTCGTTGCGCGCCCGCTCGAAGGCGCTCGAGTCGCCCGCCGTCACCAGCAGCTTGACCGCGACCTCACGGTCCAGCACGTGGTCATACGCGCGCCAGACGCGGGCCATGCCGCCCACGCCGATCTCCTCGTCAAGGCGGTAGCGACCGCCCAAGGTTCGCATCGCGCACTCCCGGGACTTGGGGCTCGATGCGACCTTACCCGCTGGTGGGAGGCACAAACGTCGCAACGGCGCGGCGGATCGCCGCATACCCCGTGCACCGGCACAGGTTGGATGTCAGCAGCTCGGTGAGGCGCGCCGGATCCTCGAAAACCGTCGGGTCCTGTTCCTGCGCTCCCACGATCAACATCAGGAACCCGGGCGTACAGAAGCCACACTGCAGCGCATGCTCCTCGGCGAACGCCCGCTGCAACGGGTGCAGCGCGCCGTCCGGGCCGGCCAGCCCCTCGACGGTCCGGATCTCGGCACCGTCGCACTGCACGGCCAGCATGAGGCAGGACCGGACCGCCTCGCCGTCGACCAGCACCGTGCACGCCCCGCACACGCCGTGCTCGCAGGCCAGATGGGTACCGGTGAGCCCGCAGTCATCGCGCAGCGCGTCGGCGAGGGTCCGGCGCGGCTCCACGTCGACCTCATGCGCCGCGCCGTTGACGGTGAACCGGGTCAGCATGCGGCCTCCTCGAGCGCCCGCTGGACAAGCACGGCGACCGCCTGCCGCTGGTACTCGACGCTCGCGTGCGGCCGGCCGATCGGCTCGGCGTCCTCGAGGGCCGCGACCTGTCCGGCGTCGGCGAACGTGAACCCGGCCACCGGCCGGCCGATCAGGAACCGCTCGGCCGCGTACGCGCGCAAGGGCCGGTCGGCCGCGTTGATCAGCCCGAGCCGCGCGGTCGACACGAGTCCATCATGGACGGTCACGACGGCCACCACAGCCACCTCGGCGAAGCTGGCCTTGGTCCGCCGGTGCTCGACGATGGCCACCTGCGCGTCGGGCGGCAGTAGCGGCAGCCGCGCCTCGACGAGCAACTCCGTCGGCGGCCGCAGCGTCGTGAACGGCCCGGTGAAGAAGTCCCCGGCGGAGACGGTGCGAAGGCCGTCGAGGCCGAGCAGGTCCAGCTCGGCGTCCAGCGTCACGGCCACGGCCGGCCACTCGGCGGCCGGGTGCGCGTACGCGAGGCTGCCCAGCATCGTGCCGCGCGCCCGGATCGGCGGGTGGGCGATGTGCCGGGCGACCCGGGCCAGCAGCAACCCGAGCGGCCCGTCCACGACCGGCGACTCGAAGCGGCGGTGCCGGACGAGCGGCCCGACCCGGACCGTTTCATCGGCGACGTCCAAGAGTGAGAACCCGGCGACCCGGTTGATGTCGACCAGCACCGACGGTCGCCGGGTACGGAAGTTGAGCTCCAGCATCAGGCTCTGCCCGCCGGCGAGCACCTGCGCGTCGCCGCCGGCCGCCGCCAGCAGGCCGACCGCCTCCTCAGCGGTCCGGGGGGCGACGTAGTCGAAGGGCGCCGGCTTCACCGCGCGGCCCGCCACACGACTTCGGGCGTGAACGGCAGGTCCCCGACGTCCTCAGTGGACAGCGCGTCGGCGATCGCGTTGGCGATGGCCGGCGGCACGCCGATGCAGCCGGCTTCCCCCGCGCCCTTGGCTCCGAGCGGCGTGTTCGGGTTGGCGGTGGCCGTCTCGGCGAACGTCCACCTGGGACTCTCGGCCACCGTCGGCACCAGGTAGTCGAGCAGGCTCAGCGCGGTCGGCCGGCCCTGCTCGTCATATGTCACCCGCTCGTACAGGGCCTGCCCGAGCCCTTGGGTCACCGATCCGGCGGTCTGCCCGTCGACGATCGCCGGGTGGACCACGACGCCGTAGTCGTCGACGGCGACCAGCCGCAGGATGTCGACCGTCCCCAGAAGAGGGTCGACCTCCACCACCGCGACGTACGCGCCGAACGGGAACGCCTGCGGCGGGTTGAACACGTCCTCGACCTTCAGCGGCCCGGTGGCGGCGACCAGTTCGGCCAGGCTCAGCGAGCGGTCGCCGGATGAGAGGCGACCCGAACGGTAGGTGGCCGGCTCCCCGCAGTGCTCGGCCATGCGCTCGGTCGCCTCGGCGACGAGCCGGGTGGCCGCCCGGTGCAAGGCGGCCCCGCCGATCTGCATCGAGCGGCTGGCGAACGAGCCGACGCCCCGGGGTACCGCCGCCGTGTCCCGCTCGACGAGGGACACCAGTGCCGGATCGACCCCGAGGACGGAGGCGACGACCTGCGGGAAGGAGGTCTCGTGGCCTTGGCCGGTCGAGCAGCACCCGGACAGCGCCACGAACGTCCCGTCCGGGCAGGCTTCGACGGCGCCGTACTCCTCGCCGGCGCCGGACCGCTCGACGTAGGTGCAGATGCCGATGCCGATCCGGCGCTCCCCGCGCGCCTGCTCGGCCCGCCAGCCGTCGTAGTCGACGGCCTTCAGTGCGACGTCCATGGTTGCCGTGTAGTCGCCGCTGTCGTACGTGAAGCCGGTCGGGCTGTCGTACGGGAACGCATGGGGTGGGATGTGGTTGCGCCGCCGGACCTCGGCCGGGTCGAGGCCGAGCCGCCGGGCGAGCGTGTCGACCGTACGCTCGATGCAGTAGGCCGCTTCCGGGCGACCGGCACCACGGTAGGGCGCCGTCGGGGCGGTGGTCGTGAGGATCGCGCGCGCTCGCACGTACACCTGGGCAATGGCGTAGGCCCCGGTGCCGACCATCGCGGATGCGAACGGCATGAACGAGCCGGTGTGCGGGTAACCGCCGACGTCGGCGTCGAGTTCGAGCTCCAGCGTGAGGATGTGCCCGTCGGGGTCGGCGGTCATCCGGACGCGCTGGTTCTGGCCGCGGCCACGCGGACCGCCGGCCAGCGCCTCGGCGCGGTCCTCGATCCAGCGCACCGGCCGGTCGTGCATCCGCGCGACGGCGGCCACCGCGAGGTATTCGGGGAACGTGGCGCTCTTGCCGCCGAATGCGCCGCCTGCGTCCGGCACGATGACCCGCACGTCCCGCTCGGCCAGTCCGAACACGGAAGCGAGGTCGTCCCGGAGCCGGTGCGGCGCCTGGTGCGAGCACCACACGGTCAGGCCGCCGCCCGCCTCCGGCCGCACGAGGATGGCCCGTGCCTCCAGCGACGTGTGAGCGACCAGGTTCTGCCGGTACGCCGCCTCGACCACAACCGCGCCGCGGGCGGTCACCGGTCGCCCGAATTCGTGCTCGGCGGCGACGTTGCTGAGCCCGGAGAAAAGGTGCACATCACTGTCCGCGGCCACCGTCGGGTCGAGCAGCACCGGCAGCGGCTCGATGTCGACCTGCGCGGCGTCGCGGCCGTCCTCGGCCGTGTACCGGTCGCGGCCGACGACGATCGCCAGTGGCTGGCCGACGTAGCGGACCCGGTCGGTGGCCAGCGCCGGCCACGGCCGGGCGGTCCTCAGGTTGGGCGGCGGCGGCACGACCGGCACCTCGGGAAGGTCGTCCGCCGACCAGGCGCCGAGGACGCCGGTGACCCGCCGGGCCACGTCGAGCCGGACGGCGCGGAGGCTGCCGTGGGCGACGTCGCTGCGGACGAAGGCGGCCTCGACGATCCCCGGCAGCCGGAGGTCGGCGACGAACTGGCCGCGCCCGGTGACCAGTCGCGCGTCCTCGCGGCGCCCGCCGCTGATCCGTCCCACGACCTGACCCTACGTCCGCCTCGTTGATCAAGGAATTCGATCAATGAGAAGGCAACAGGGCCGCGAGCACGAGCGGCGCCTCCGCCGCCAGCTCCCGGGCCAGGAAGCCGGTCCGGCCCAGCCGGGCGGCCAGCCGCTGCCCGGCCGCCGCGTGCACGTGCACGGCCCAGCACGCGGCCTGAGCCGGCTCGGCCCCGCGCGCCAGCAGGCCGGCGACCAGGCCGGCCAGGACGTCGCCACTGCCCGCCGTCCCCAGCCCGATGTCGCCGCCCTCCTCGCGCCACCGATCACCGTCGGGGTTCGCAGTGTGCCCGCGTACGGACACCACGGCCTGGTACCGCCTGGCCAGGTCGGACGCGGCGTCCGCCAGGTCGTCCAGCTCGTTGCGGCCGCTGAGCACGCCCGCCTCGGTCGTGTTGGGCGTGAGCACGGGCAGCCGGGCGCGCCCGTGCAGCAGGTTCGGCTCGTGGCTCAGCGCGCCCAGGGCGTAGGCGTCGACGACCAGGGCGGCCTCCGACGTGGCGACGGTCCGCAGCAGGTCGAGCGAATGGTCGATGTCGTCGAGGCCGGGCCCGACCAGGACCGCGTCGGCCGCCTCGAGTTGCCCGCCCAGGTCGTCCCAGCCGGTCACCCGGGCTTCCGGCATTTGGACGGCCAGCGCCATCGCCGCCTCCGGCGCGCAGCAGACCTGCAGCACCCCGGCGCCGGAACGCAGGGCGGCGTGGCCCGCGAGCAGTGCGGCTCCGGGCGTCGGGGCCGCCCCGCCGATCACGAGCACGGTGCCGCGCGAGTGCTTGTCCCCGTCGGACGCGGGCAGTGGCCAGTCGTGCAACAGCGCCGGGGTGACGACCCTAGACATGTGGCTGCCTCGTCGCCGGTTCGGCCGGGCTGACGTCCTCGTCGGCCGCGACCAGCCGCAGCCGGTCGCCGGTTCGCCGCCACGCGGTCAGGCCGGCGTTGGCCAGTGGTGTCCGGCCGAACTGCAGGACGTCGTCGACGGTCGCCTCCTCCACCACGTACCGGATCAAGTGCACGACCGCCTCGTGGGCGAAGATCAGCACACGTCGGCCGCGAACGATGTCGCCCAGAGCCGAGCGCAGCCGAAGTGCCACGTCGGCCCACGACTCGCCGCCCGGCGGCCGGTAGTAGAACTTGCCGAGGAATCGGCGGCGGGCGTTCTCCTCCGGAAACCGAGCGGCCACGCCGCGGCTCGTCAGCCGGTCGAGGATGCCCAGCTCGCGGTCGCGGAACCGCTCGTCGACCCGCAGCGGCGGGGCGTCGTCCAGCCCGGCGAGCGCGATCGCGGCCGTCTCCTTCGCCCGGCGGTAGGGCGAGGCGATCACGGTGTCCGGCCGTTCGTCGACCGGAAGACCGGCCAGCCAGCGTCCGATCCCTTCGGCTTGGCCGCGTCCGCGCTCGCTCAGCGGCACCAGTGGATCAGGCTGATCGATGTCGACGGTCTCGCCGCGCGCCATTTCGGCTCGCTCGGCCGCGACGTTGCCCAGCGACTCGCCATGCCGGATCACGCCCAGCCACTCCACGTCCAGCATGCAGTCGATCTACCCGGGCTCTGGCCGGGCGAAACGGTGCAGCTCCACCCGAGTCAGCGCACCCGCGTCGACGATCGCGGTCATGAACGTGGCGTGGGGCTGCCGCCGCCGGTCCGTCGGCGAGCCCGGGTTGAGCAGGCGCAGCCCGCCGGGCGCGGTGGTGTCCCACGGAATGTGCGAGTGCCCGAACACCAAGACATTTTTTCCCGGGTACTGGGCGGAGCACCGCTCCTCCCGGCGGGTCGCCGGCCCGGAGTCGTGCACGACCGCGATCTGCAATCCGTCCAGGTCGGCCTCGGCGACCTCGGGCAGCCGGGCGCGCAGGTCAGGGCCGTCGTTGTTGCCGGACACGCCGATCAGCCGGGCGGACGTGCGGGCCTCGATCGCGTCGAGCAGGGCGACGTCGACCCAGTCGCCGGCATGGATGACCACGTCGGCCCGCTCGATCGCGGACCAGAGCGCCGGCGGCAGGTCTTTGGCCCGCTTCGGCACGTGAGTGTCGGCCGTGATCACCAATCGCATCGCGCCCGCCATAATACCTAGCTCATACTGCCCAGACGATCACATAGTTCAATGCGAATGTAGGGTTGCAGCGCGGGTTACGGCGCGGTAACGACCCTTGTGCTCGTGGGACCGGCTGTGTGATCGTCCAACGCATCGTCGCGAGTCGATGACGTTCCGGACTCCTCGGCTCCCGGCGTGGCCCAATGTCCGGCGCTGGGCCACCGTACCCCCGTTTGGTGGCTCGCGCTCTCTCGGGAAGAGAGGCACCCCCTTGAAGTTCACTCCACGGCTCGCCACCGCGGCCGGAGCGCTCGCAGTGGGGCTGGTCACCGCCAGCGCCGCCGCCATCGTGCAAGCCTCACCCGGCTTGACCGCGCCAACCAGCCCCGAAGCCATCAAGGCGCAGGTCAGCAAGGCCGCCGCCGCCTACGTCGCCGGCCGCCCGAGCATCCTGCACGCCAGCGCCGACGAGGCGTTCGTGCAGCACCCGGTCGTCTCCTCCGGTGGCATGCAGTACGTCGCGTACGACCGCACCTACAAGGGACTGCCCGTCCGCGGCGGCGACTTCGTCGTCGTCACCGACGCGGCCGGCACCACCAAGTACACGTCGGTCGCCCAGACCAAGGCGATCGGCAGCCTGTCGATCACCCCCTCGATCAGCAAAGCCACCGCCGAAAAGGCCGCCCGCACCACACTCAAGACCGTCAGCAACGTCGAAGGCACCCAGCTGGTCGTCAACTCCCTCGCCGCCACCCCCGCCCTGAACTGGGAAACCACCCTGTCCGGCACGGGCGCTGAGGGCTACAGCCGGCTCACCGTCGACGTCGACGCCGCCACCGGCAAGATCGTCAGCACCCAAGAGCATGTCACCGACGTGACCGGCTCCGGCACGGGCGCCTGGGAAGGCAACGTCTCGCTCAACACCACGCAGTCCGGCAGCACGTTCACCATGCGCGACCCCTCGACGACCAACCTCAGCTGCCAGAACGCCAGCGGCAACACGGTGTTCTCCGGTTCGGACAACGTGTGGGGCGACGGCAACGGCACGAACCGGGAGACCGGCTGTGTCGACGCCTTCTACACCGCGCAGACCGAGGTCAAGATGCTCTCGCAGTGGCTCGGCCGCAACGCGATGGACGGCAACGGGGGCGCCTGGCCGATCCGCGTCGGCCTGAACGACGAGAACGCCTTCTACGACGGCACCCAGGTGCAGGTCGGCCACAACACGGCCAACCAGTGGATCGGCTCGCTTGACGTGGTCGGCCACGAGATGGGCCACGGCGTCGACGACCACACCCCCGGTGGCATCTCCCGCAGCGGCACGCAGGAGTTCGTGGCTGACACGTTCGGCGCCTCGACCGAGTGGTTCGCCAACAACCCGGCCGACCCGCCGGACTTCCTCGTCGGTGAAGAGGTCAACCTGGTCGGCAGCGGTCCGATCCGCAACATGGCCAACCCGTCGACCGTTGGTGACCCCAACTGCTACTCCAGCAGCATCCCGGGTGCCGAGGTGCACGCCGCGGCCGGCCCCGGCGACCACTGGTTCTACCTGCTGTCGCAGGGCACCAACGGCAGCCCGACGTGCAACAGCACGACCTTCTCGGGCGTCGGCATCCAGAACGCAATGAAGATCATGTACAACGCGATGCTGATGAAGACCAGCAGCTCGTCGTACCTGCGCTACCGCGTCTGGACCCTGCAGGCCGCCAAGAACCTCGACGCCACCTGCGGGCTGTTCAACGCCACGAAGAACGCCTGGAACGCCGTCAGCGTTCCGGCCCAGTCCGGCGAAGCGACCTGCACCAGCGGCACGCCCAGCCCGACCCCGACCACCTCACCGACCGGTAACCCGGGCGGTTGCTCCGGCCAGAAGCTGGCCAACCCCGGCTTCGAATCCGGCGCCGCCTCCTGGACCGCGACGGCCGGCGTGATCGGCCAGTACGGCTCCCAGGGCCAGCCCACCCACAGCGGGACCTGGAACGCCTGGCTGGACGGCTACGGCCGCACCCACACCGACACGCTCTCCCAGTCGGTGGCCATCCCGAGCGGGTGCCGGGCAACGCTCAGCTTCTTCCTGCACATCGACACCTCGGAAACGACCACCAGCACCCAGTTCGACAAGCTGACCGTCCAGGTCGGCAGCACCACCGTCGGCACCTTCTCCAACCTCAACAGGGCCGCCGGCTACACCCAACGATCCTTCGACGTCTCCAGCTTCGCGGGCCAGACCGTGACGGTGAAGTTCACCGGCACCGAAGACTCGTCCCTGCAGACATCGTTCGTCATCGACGACACCGCCCTCACCCTCAGCTAGTCCGCTCGACCGGCGCCGGCCGCTCGCACACCGTGCGGGCGGCCGGCGCTCCTTGTGGTATTGATCGTGGGGGCGAATTGCTGCTATAGCAGCAATTCGCCCCCACGATCAATACCACAAGGAGCGCCGGCCGCCCGCACGGTGTG
>Ga0070683_100002441_pt1 | contig 14785 bp, 13 predicted proteins | sample KBSC713LmetaG_FD_64662 | JGI IMG/M metagenome (GOLD analysis project Ga0070683, IMG submission 64662) | Corn rhizosphere microbial communities from Kellogg Biological Station, Michigan, USA - KBS C7.1-3L metaG | ecosystem: Host-associated > Plants > Roots > Rhizosphere ...
CCGTCGAGCGCGCGCAAGGGAATGCGTCGACGTTCACCGTTCGCGGTGAAGGCGACGACTTCGTGACCGACGTGATCAACTGCGTCGCGCGCGAGGGCATTCGCGTACGCGGCTTTCGCACCGAGATCCCGACGCTCGAGGATGTATTCCTCAAGCTCACCGGCCACGGGATCAGAGACTGACGATGCCGGCTCGGATTCTGCGCGGCTTCTGGAAGCTCACGTGGGTGGAGACCAAGATCTTCGCGCGCGAACCGATGGGATTTATCGGCACGCTCGCAATGCCGGTTGTGCTCTTCGTGCTCTTCGGACGCGTGTTGGGCGCTGGACGGCTCGCGTCCGCGGCAAAGGTGAGCCTTCCCTTCAACCCCGCCATTCTCGCGGCGGTGGTGATCGCCATCAACGCGGTGCAGTCGCTCGTGGCGATCATTTCTATTTATAGAGAGGGTGGCATCCTCAAGCGCTTGCGCGCGACGCCGCTCTCGCCCGTGACGATTCTCGGCGCGCACGTCGTCGTGAAGCTCGCGTTCACGCTCGTGAGCCTCGGGTTGCTCGTGCTTGCCGGGCGGCGGCTCTTTCCCGGCGTGATGCAGGTGAACGTCTTCAGCTTTGCGATGGCGGTGCTGCTCGGCACGCTGAGCATTCTCTCACTTGGATTCGTGGTCGCCAGCCTCGTGCCGACCGCGCGATTCGCCCAGCCAATTGGGGCCGCGGTGCTCTACCCGATGCTCGCGCTGTCCGGATTGTTTTTTCCGGTGAATCGGTTGCCTCGCGCACTTCAGGCATTGGCGTTCGTGCTCCCGACGACACACGCGGTGGCGTTGCTCCAGGGTGTGTGGGATGGATCGGGTTGGAGCGCGCATTGGCTCAACGCCGTGGCATTGCTGGTGCTGTTTGCGGTCTATACATCGCTATCGACTAGGGTATTTCGGTGGGAATGAGTTGTCGTCACCTCGAGCTCCTCATCGTGATCCTCGCGGTCGTGGGCGCGAATGGCGCCTGCGCGGGAACCCGGCCGCCAATGGCGGCGCTCGACAGCCTCGCGCTCGAGCGCACGTCGTGTTTCGGGACGTGCCCGGCGTATCGTCTGAGCGTCACGCGAAGCGGCATCGTAGTCTTCGCATCGCGCAATCATGACGACACGGCCCGCGTCGCCCGCGATTCGATCTCGCCGAGCTCAGTCGTTTGGCTTCGCGACGAAGCCGACCGTCATGGCGTGCTTCGACTACCCGCGGTGATCGCGGACGATCATTCGCTGTGTCCGGATCGAGCGACTGATCATCCCACCGTGACCGTCAGCCTCTTTCTGCACGACCGCATGTATCGGATAACCGATTATCACGGATGCTTCTTGAGGAGCGACCACTCGACTGCCTCGGCGCTCGACGGGCTTCGTCACTTCGAGGCGGAGATCGACAGCGTCACCCAGTCCAGCCGATGGGTGCGGCCGAATCGACTCCGTTAGGCCGCCGAGCGTGGCTCACTTTGGCCGCGGTCGGCGAAGTAATCATTTCGTCATTCAGAGATCATCGTGGTTTTACACGCGCTGAAGCCCGAGCTGCCATCGTTACGGGGACACGACAAGGATACTTATGAAACGCCCGCTCTCCGGCCTCGCCTCGACGTTGCTCAGTCTCGCCTCCCTGTCCTGCGCCGACCACGCGCCCCCGTTGCTCCGAAAGAGCACCGCCTCGGTTTGCCGCGCCGGACAGTCGCTCGTCGTCTCCGAGCAGGCCAACGGACAATTGCGGCTCAACTTCGCCGTCCTCGATAGCGGCGCGCTCACCAAGACACTCCCCGTCATTCTCGGGCCTCGTGCTGAGAAGACGGTCATGGTGCATGTCGATGCTAGTCGCGGCGCGGATATTCGCTGGATCGTTCAAGCGATAGAGCGAGCCGGCGGCGTCGCATACGCGCTGGACAGCGCCTGTCTTCGGCCGCGCTCGGGTTTGGCCTCCGCCCGCACGGATTCGCCGCGGTTCACGTACTAGATTCCGGTCCGGTGCGGCAATGGACGACGAGTGCCGCCCCATGCCATACCGGAGACGGGCCGACGTTTCATGTGCGTTTACAGACCCGAAAAACATCGTGGCGCGACGTGCGCATCGAACCTGCGACACCCGAAGATCTCGCCGAGATCCAAGCCGCCTATGAGGACGCCCGTTTCAAACAGCAGAACCTGGGCGCCATCGTTTGGCCGGAGTTCACTGAAGCTCAGATTCTCGCTGAGATCGATACGCGACACCTTTTTCGCGTCGTCGCAGGCGATGCGATCTCCGGTGTGTTCTCCATCGCAACCGAAGACCCGGCGATCTGGGGAGCATATGAACGCGGTGCGCATCTGTACCTTCATCGCATCGCCCGCGCCGCTCGGCATCCCGGACGTGGCTTGATGGACGGCATTCTCGCGTGGGCCGAGCAACGATGCGCGTCGCTCGGGCGAGAAGGGTTGCGCATGGACACCTGGGCAAGCAACACCAACCTCATCGCCTATTATCAGCGTTACGGGTTCCGCGTCGTGGATGAACGTCGGCTAGTCGCGGATCCGCGGCTGCCCGCACATTACCACGGAAACGTCTTCGCGCTGCTCGAACGAGCGTGCGAACCGCGGATGCCTCGCGCCGAGCTGCTCGAACGCCGGTGAGGCTCCGCGACCGCGCGCGCATCTTTTGGTCCTAAGTGATGGCGCGGGATCCGGGAAGCGGGACCTCTATTGTAGAGTCGACCGAAGAGAGGCGCCAGTTGCGAGTAGGCCGATCACCAACCTGCCTAGCCGTTCGCCCGTTCGTGGAGAAGCATCCACGACACGCCGAACCGGTCCCGCAACATTGCGAAGCGGCTCGCGAAGAAAGAGTTTCACGACGCGTCTCCGTCTGTGACGTTGGCCTGCCGTTGCTGCACGCCGTTCAGCGACAGATATTATGCGCTGCTCAGGCTCGAACCGGATAGGAATTCTTGTGGCGTTTTTTTCGACCACCGGATTCGACGGCCGACGTTCGGCTTCTCTTCCGCACCATCACATGCCGACTCAAAAAGCTCCGGCCACCGCTGGACGAACGGCGTTCTCGCCGCACTCGAATCGCGCGACATCGGCCCAACGTGAAGCAACGACAGCTCACAGCTCCGAATCAGGCCGCACCTATCGACTCGACCGATTGATCGGAAAGGGCGGCTTCGGCGAGGTCTATCTCGCGACGCCGGCAGCCGGGCCCGGCGTTCCCACGCAGGTGTGCGTAAAGATCAGCGACAGAATGTCGGGCTGGCTTCGTGAAGCGTATTTCGCCGAGTTGCTCGGGCGCGAAGATCGCGCGCTCCGGATCTTCGATCGCTTCGTGGAGGCGAGCGGCGATCACATGCGCTATTGCCTCGCCATGGAATACGCCGAGCACGGCGATCTCGGCGCGTGGCTGAGCCGGCAGGGACCGCAGCCCGAACGCTTCGTCCGCCGCGAGATCGCGGCCATTCTCGGAGCTCTCGATGCATTGCATCGAGGACACGCGCTGCATCGCGACCTCACGCCGTTCAATGTGTTCGTGTGTGAGGGCAATCGGCTCAAGCTCGGTGATTTCGGCATTGCAACGCATCAGCTCAGTCGGCGTGGCGTCACGGCAGATTCGTTCAATCTGTTTCACGTGCCGAACGAGATCGCATGGGGCAAGGTGCGTCGCTGGCAGAAACGAGACGACATCTATCAGATCGGTCTCATCGCGGCGATGCTCCTGCGCGGCGACATCACGAGTCCCATGCGAAGCAAGGACGTGCGCGGTCTTCCGTGCAGCGATCATCTCAAGGAAGTGATCCATCGGTGTCTCGGATCGAGAGGCAAACGATACGAGGCGGCGAGCGAGCTGATGGCGGCGCTTCGTCAGCGAACGAAAGAGCCTCGACTCGGTCGCGTCAGCAATCTCGTTGGTAAGCACCTGTCGTTCACCGGATTTCTCGGCCGGCCGCGAGAGGATGCCATCAAGGCGGCGAGGAAGGCCGGTGCCGTCGTGCAGTCCAAACCGGGACAGTCGACCGACGTGTTGGTTCGCGGCCGGCCGAACGCACTGCAGATCGCCGGCAAGGACGGCGGGTCGAAGTTGATCGAAGTTCGGCGCCTCGCGGCGCAAGGCCACAAGGTCACGGTGATCGGCGAGCGCCAGTTCTGGCGACTGGTCGACGCGACACCAAAACGGCGTGCGAAGAAATCGGCGCACGCACCCCGCACTCGGCGATCCTGAGCTCGCCGCCGTCGGGACGACACGCGATGGGCAGCGGCTTCCGCCACCCGCCGCGCGCTCGTCGTCATCACTTCACGACAGCGATGACCTCGAGATACTCCGACTGCACACACGTTGTCCCATCGGCCACGCGATTGTGCTCGCTCCAGAGATCTTCCAGATCGCGGCGGAGAGAGTCGCGCGCCGGCTCGTCGAGCGCCGCGAAGGCACGCAACGTCGGGCCGTACCAGAGGCGAAATTGACTGACGACCTCTCGAGGCTCGAACGGATACTCGAACGTGATGAGCCGCCGAGCGAACGTGAGGGACGTCGCGCCGTGACCGAGCCGCGCCCGCACTTGGTCCTCGACGCCCCACTGCAATGGCGACGGAATGCCGGCCGGCGACGGAGCGTATTTCACCGTCGTTCTCAGCATCTCGCCGATGAATCCGGTCGGCGTCCAGTTGGCCATGGCGATGCGCCCGCCCGATCGAGTCACGCGCAACAGCTCCGCGGCCGACCGCTCCGGACGCGCCGCGAACATCGCGCCGAACATGGTGACGACCGTTTCAAACGCGCCGTTCGCGTAGGGCAGGCTTTCGGCGTCTCCCGTCTCGAGCGCGACGAACAGTCCTTCGGCGGCTGCGCGGGCTTTGGCTTGCGCGATCAGATTCGGCGCGATGTCGATACCCGTGACCGACGCGCCCAATCGGGCCGCCGGCAACGCGAGGTTCCCCGTGCCGCACGCGACATCGAGGACCGTCTCACCCGGCTCGAGTCCCAAACGCGCGATGAACTCGCCGGCGCCTCGCTCATATCCCTTCGCGATGCGACCAAAGTCGCCCGCGGTCCACGTCGCTCGGACCCGCTCGGTCAATGGGTCCGGCGCGACGACGTCGATCATAGCATTCGTGTCAGCAGTCATATATATAGTTGGAGTCGTAGTTAGCAAACTTGGAATGCGCCCCGACCTACCGTCCCTTCGCGGTCAGCGGAAAGCCTGCGCGTCCGCTGGATTGACGTAGGTGAGAACGAACGGCCCAATGGCATGCACCTGCACCACAGTGAGCCCACGCGCCATGGCGTAGTGCGCGTGCTCGGCGGGAACGCTGACGAATTCATCGATGCCGAACGCCCGCATCTGTGACTCGTCGAATTGCGTGCCCATGCCGGCGAGGAACGTTCCGGACAAGACGGTCACGTTCTCCGCCGTCGGATGCGTGTGCGGCGGAACCTTGTAGCCGTTGGGGAATCGCAGCCGCACGGTGAACGGCTCGGGCTTGCTCGGGTCGCCTTGCAGGACGGCGATCTCCGCGCCCGGCGGGAAGACGGAAGGAGCCGGGCCCCATTGAACGCCCTGCTCCGCCGAGTTGTTCCGCGCGACGGCGGCAGATGTTCGCGCGGATGTCGCGGGCGCGCTCGGCGGATTTCCGCTTGGAGCGTCTTTCGAGCACGCGGCCACGACGAGCGTCGCAATGAGAATGGATGGACTTCGCACGTAGGTATCTCCGGTGTCTGTCGCGTCGTCCGTGCCTTTGCGTTGGTGCCAGGCATTTGGACGCAGGCGGAGGATACCTTCCGCGTAATGGTGCTACAGCGTGGAAAACACGCGGAGTTTCGTCGGCGGTACGGGGAAATTCACGGATGGGTGCGCGACGCCGGGGGCCGGAAGATTCCCTTTTCGACCGCCCACGCGGCGAGCTGCGCGCGCGAACCGAAGTCGAGCTTCCCGAGCGCACTGGCGACATAGCCCTCGACGGTGCGCTCCCCAATTCCCAAATCGCGGGCAATGGCCTTGTTCGCCTTTCCTTGCGCAACCAGCCGCGCAACGTCACGCTCGCGCCGAGTCAGCCCGTCAAACGCCGCTTTGGCGAGGCGACCGGCCGACGGCGTCGGAGCGGATGGGATCAGCAAACCCGCCCCATTCCGAAAGCTCTGGCGAAGCTCGTCGTCCGGAATCCTGCTCGATAGTTCATCAGCAATCGTGCGCGCCGCGTCGAAACATCGGCGCGCATCGAGACGCCGGCGGCGGGCCCTGTGCAGATGTCCCGCGGCCGCTTCGATTCTCCACAGCATTGGCAAGGCGCCTTGCGCTGTCGCTTCGGCACGCGCCGCGTCGAACGCACTCGCCGCCTCGTCGAACCGCTCGAGCCCCAGCAGCGCCTCCGCCCGCAGGAGCGTAAGGCGAGGCACGCCGAGGGAGTCGTCGGGATTCGCCGCGCGCTCCGTACCGAGCCGGGCTTCAACGATCTCTAATGTCGTCTCCGGCTTCTGTTGGGCGAGCGCAACCTCGGCGTGCGCCAACCATAGTTGGCGTTCGCCGAGCGTGAGCATCGCGTTGTCTGCCCTCGGCAGCTCTCGCAGGGCCTGTCTCGATGGATCAGCCGCCGAGGCCGCGGCCAAGATCGCGGCCGCTCCGGAGATGTCGCCGGCGCGGCAGCGAGCGGTGGCGAGTGAAGCAGCCGTCCATCGCACCCAGAGCGGCGAGTCCAAACGCTCGGCGATGCTGTGTGACGTCTCGAGGTGCTCCAGCGCGGCGCGCGATGACAGAAGATCGAGCGACAGTGCGCCGAGCACGCGTCGGGCACCGGCGGTCCACTGCAGATGCTCGATCTCTTCGGCCTGCGCGAGTGCTTCGCGGGCCAAGGGGATCGCGCGATCATATTCGCCGTGCCATGCTAATGCATCGGCGATGAGAAAATGCAGAAACGCTTCGCCGGCGCGCCAGCCGATGTCGTGGGCGAGTCGCGTCGACCGCGGCGAGCGGAGCTCGGCGGTCGCCGCGGTCGACGCGAACGGTGTCGTCGATGACACGTGATGCGAACCGCCGCACAACACGAGCACGCCGAGCGAACTGGCCAGGCCGCGACGATCGTCGGCCTGGCTGAACAAGGCGATGGAGCGGTCGAAGCAAACGGTCGCGGCGCGCTGGTCTCCCGCGACGTGGTGCGCCATCGCGATGAGGTCGACGGTTTCCGCGATGCCGCCCTGATCGCCGAGCGTCTCGAATATCGCGAGCGCCTCCTCGTGGTGCGGCAATCCGGCGGTCGGTTCATCGAGGTTCACGTGCCAGTTGCCGACGCGATTGAGACTGCGGGCAACGAGCGAGCCGTCGTCGAGGGAACGCGACACATCCAACGCTTGGCGACGAAAGTCTCCCGCGCGCGAGTAGTCGCGCGCCGCCCAGAGCATGCCCAAAGCGTGCAGCGCTTCCCATTCGGCACGACGGTTGCCCGCCGCGCGGGCATGCTCGAGTGCGGCGTTGAAATCGTCGTCGGCGCGCTGGAACTCACCCAGCGTTTCGTTCGCCCAGCCTCGAGTCAAACGGAGCTCGACGGTGATCTCGACACCCGCGCGCTCCGACGCCGAGAATGCACGATCGAGATGGCCGACGGCTTCGCGCGGCGCAGAAAGGGCGAGAGCATGGCGTGCAGCGCGTGCAGCGTAGGTGACCGCTCGCTCCCAGTCGCCTGCTTCCCACGAGTGATACGCGAGTGCCTCGACGACGCTTTCGCCCGCGGTACCGTGCACGCCTTCGAGCGCGGCGGCAATCTCGCGATGCAGCGCTACACGCTCCCGCGCCAGCAGCTCGGCGTAGATGGCCTCGCGCGTGAGCGCGTGGCGAAACGCGAAGCGTTCGGCGGACTCCTCCACGACGAGCTGGGCCGCGATGAGCTCTTTGACGAGAACCAGCAATTGCGTCTCGTCGGTATGGGTCACGGCCTGGAGCAATTGAAAGTCGAATCGTCGTCCGGCAACCGCGGCCGTCGACGCCACGGCCCTGGCCGGAACGGTGAGCGCGGCGAGCCGGCGCCGCACGGCTTCGACCGCGGTACGCGGCACGCGCACGCGCTCGAGCGGACGAGCGCGCCAGCCGCCCGCGGTCGACGCAAGATCGCCGGCGACGATCAACGCCTTTAGGGTTTCCTCAACGAAGAACGGATTTCCTTCGGTCAGGCCGTGGAGCAAATGCACGAACTCGTCGCCGAGGCTGGCGCGCGGTCCGAAGATCGCCTGCAGCATTTCGCCGACATTGGCGCGGTCCAGCGGCTCGACGTCGAGCGCCACGGCGAGCCGAGCCCGTTCGAGCTCGCCGATCAACCGGGCGAGCCGTGGTCCCACTTCCTCGCCGCGGTATGTGAGCGCGATGACGACCCGCTGCGACGCGAGCCGTCGCGCGAGATGAAAGACGAGATCGAGCGTGGCATCGTCGCTCCAATGGACGTCTTCGAACGCCAGGAACACCGGTTGCGTCCGCGCGAGGACGGTGATGGTCTGCGCCAGCGCGTGAAAGAGCCGGCGTTTATCCGATTCCGGATCGCTCGTCGAGCTCTGTTTCGCGTCGGGCAGGAGCGGTCGCAGCTCCGGAAACATCGTGGCGAGCTCGGCACTTGCGGCGCCGAAGACATGATCGACCAAGGCCGGAGGCGCCGCCGTCGCAAACAATCGAACGAGGTCGAGGAGCGGCGCGTACGGAATGGACGTCTCCGCTTCGAAGCTCGCGCCGTGCAAGACGAAGAAGCCGCTCGAGCGGGCCTCGTCCATCATGGCGCGAAGGAGCCGTGATTTCCCGACACCGGCTTCGCCGACGATCAGGGCGACCTGTCCGCTCCCGTCACGCGCGTGTTCGAGGACGCGATGCACGGCAGCGAGCTCTTGGCCGCGTCCGATGAGGGCCGGACAGACGACGTCCTGTTGTGTCTGCATAGGCCAACACGCTGTACGAACCGATACGCCGCGTCAATGGCCCGACGATCCGAGTGGCACGAGCGCCTGAAACGACTTCGGCGGCGCGCGGATTTGTTGGCAGCGCTTGCGCTTTCTAGGTTGGCTGGAGCGCGATCACAGGTTCAATCTCTATCTCGTTGCATTCGATCAGATGAAACAATTTCGGTTTACGACGGACATTGCCGCGCCGACCGAGCGCGTGTGGAGTGTGATGAGCGACGTCGAACGATGGCACGAGTGGACGGCATCCATCACGCGCGTCAAACGGTTCGGGAATGGCCCATTTGCTGTCGGAAGTTGGGCGCTGGTACGGCAACCCAAGCTTCCACCGGCGTTTTGGAAGGTCACTACTATAGAACCGGGCAAGAGTTTCGCGTGGACCTCGCTGGGACTGGGATTCCGTGCGGTGGGAACGCATTGCGTGGAGCCGACGCCGGCCGGGAGTCGGGCGACGCTGTTACTCGAGCTTCATGGTCCGCTCGGCGGCGTGTTTGGCCGAATGATGAGGCGGCTCAATGAACGCTATCTCGCGTTCGAGGCCGGCGGCCTCAAAGCCCGGAGCGAGAATCCGCAGTTTCGCCGCGCTGGCGCCCGAGCCGCGTCTTAAGGAAGTGCGCGGGCGGGCTGCCACAGGTGACGGCAGCGCAAACAGTGGAGGTAGACAGGCTCGCCTTGGATGACCGCACTAGCGAGCACGATCTTGCGCGCTCGTCCGCACTGTGGGCAGCTGATTCGTTTTGGGTGCCACGGATTCGTGCACGCGCGCCCGGAGATGGCGTTGGACGTGCCACCCGCGCCAGTAGCGACGGCGGCGTGTGATGATTCGCCATTCTGGCGCGACAGCGGGAAGCCGTCAGTCCGGCAGTGTGGTGTGTGATACGACATGGAGCCCAGCTAGCCCTCGTGCGTCATCGTGAGAGCGATGATCGGTGAGTACGATCGAACGACGGCCGCGGAGCAGGCAATGCGCGTGCCGCGGTGTCGGAGTGCGCGCCCGCGATGCTGGTCAGACGCCGAAACTGATCGCGATCAGCTCAGCGTCCGACAGCTCGATCCAGTTTGGCGGATAATTGCGGACCCGTCGCATCGCATCGTCGCCGGTAAAGACCAGCGATGATGATGCGCGCCGGTCGTATCCCCAATGCCGAACCTCTTGGACGATCCACGACGAACCGTCGACGTCGACGACTGAGCGCGATGCGAGCCGCTCGATTCGTGGAACGGGTGCGCGGTCAGGGTTCAAGGTCGGCTGGGGTTCGAGCTCGAGATTATGTCCAGGCTTGCGCGGGCCATAGGTAGTTGGTGAGCATCGCGCATGCCGGTTGGCCCGAGGCGAGTCGGATTCCGGCAAACCGAGTTTCTCCAGTGGCGGCGTCGAGTGTGAGCGTATCATGTGCCGCTCAAACTCTTCGACTGGTCGCTGAGTTCCGCGAATTTCGCGAATTTCGCGACGATGGACGGAGCGATCCGTCACGACGATCCGGGCGCGCGGCCTTCGATTAATAATGATGAAAGTGCGGTCGTTGTCCGACCGCGTTGGCGAGGCTCGAGGGAGTTAAACAATTCGCCCGCGCGTTGAGAAGTTCCGCGAAAAGCGGAAACGCGAATTGAGCGACTCAAGCATTTCAGAATGTGGATAATGTCACAGATCGCTGGTGTAAATGACATGAATCTGCACTTGATCATTCTCGCGGTGATGCCGATATATGCCATGAGGCCGAGATGTAGGCATCTCGCCGACTTGGAGGTAGGGCATAATGGAATCAGACGGACTGTTGAGACACCTCGCATTTTTCGAGGAACTGGCCAAGCTCGATGAATCGGATCCTAGCTGGCGCTCGGTGAGCGCCGGGTTGGTGACGATGCGATTGGTCGACGGCTGGTTCGCCGGCGATCGAAGTGCAGCCGAATCGTGGGCGGTGGGCGCGGTGCGCGGCGCGATCGAAGATGTTCCGGAGACGACGCCGTTGCGTCGAATTCTTACGGCGATCCTCGACACGATGACGGCTTCGTCGTCGGTGGAGAGTCACACGTTGTGTCCTCGTCTCATTGCGTACGGCCAGGCGTTGGAGTACGACGCAAAGTGGTCGCTGGCGGGAGATGTGTATCAGGTTGTTGTCGATCACGCCGACTCGACAGCAGACGCCGATTTGGTTGTCACTGCATTTCTGAGACTCGGCGGTTGTCATAAGAACCTTGGCGATCTTGACGCGGCGGCGCGGTCGTACGACCAAGCCTGCGCCGTGGCGTTGCCGGTCGGAGACTTGATCGGCGTGCTGACCGCGCGGTTGGGCGAGGCAAAGATCGCCATGGCACGCGGCAACATGCCGAAGGCCGAATCGATTCTCGAGCAGACGCTCGAAGAGGCGCAGTCGGCCGGGTTGGACGACGTACGTTCTCGCGCATTGACCGACCGGGCGTTCATCGCCGGTATGGGCGGACAGCATCAACAGGCGATTCGATATTCGTATAACGCGCTTGAATTATCCAAGAGTCAGCGAGATCGAGATCGTATTCTCACCAACATCGCCACCGGCTTTCGGTATCTCGGGCTGTTCGATGTCGCGCGCGATGCTTACCTCGTACTCGCCTCGACAGCTCAGGAGCAGTACATCCGGTGGATGTCGGAGCTGAATTTGATGGAGCTGGCCGCGTTGCAGGGTATGGAACTCGATTTCGACAAATATCGGAGAGACCTCGTGGCCGCGGACTTTACGCCGCAGCTTCGCGTTACATATCTCCTGCACGTCGGCCGCGGATACAGTGCCCTCGGGCATGCGGACGCAGGCATTCCGTACCTCGAACGCGCCATTCAAATGGCGTCGGAGTTCAGCCTGAACCAATTGATGTTCCAGGCCGAGGAAGCGCTGGTCGAGGTTCGTCGCCGAGAAGCCAGGACGGTAGCGAAGAACGACAGGTCCATCGATGCATCGATACGCGACGTCATCGACGCAATCCATGGCATGAAGGAGATGGCAGGAGTCAGATAAGAAACGGGCCGACCGTCATCACCGGTCGGCCCGTCAGCAACAAACGATCTGCCGGGTTATTGCTCGATGCAACGACCGTCAGAGGTGACGTATCCGCTGCAGGAATCACTCTTGGGACGCGGCGCAGAGATATCGCTGCACGCGGACAACACAAAGGAGGAAATAGCGAGCGCGAGGAGGACGAGTGGGCGGCGTGACATGGCGCGATCTCCATCGAGGGGGGCGGGACCCGTGAGGGCGGTTTTCTTGGCGGGAAACAACTCACGGCATCTTAGGGTCGCGGTTCGGAGCGTAAACTCGCATTTTGTGTCAGGTTTTCGCGGTTTCATGACACCGATCCCGATCCAGAGTGGACGTCGTCGCATTCCTTCCACGTCATCTCCTCTCGCACCTCAGAGTCGTCCTCGGTTCGGAGCATTCGCTCACTCCCGTCGCGAGTTGGTCGGAGCTCCAAGCCACGGTCCAACACCAGGCCACCGATGTCGTCGTCGCCGACCCCACGGCAACGGGCACGGTCCAGGTCGAGGCGCTCGAATATCTTCGCCGGCATTACCCCTCCCTTCCGGTCATCGTCTATACGCTGCTCGCTCCCACCTCCATCAAGGCGATCGTGCAGCTGGCCAAGTCGGGCGTCGAACATGTGGTGCTTCACCGCTTCGACGACGAGCCGCGCCGGTTTCTGGAACTGCTCGAAAGCACTCCCGGCTACGCCCTGGGCGACCGGATGCTGATGGAACTGGCCGGCCCGCTCTCCTGCCTGCCGGTCACGGTGGTCCGCGCGATCGATCTGTTGTTCCGGTCGCCCGCGCGTTTCAAGAACGCTCAAGATCTCGCCGCGGCATCGGGGATGAACCTCCGAACGCTGTACCGGAATCTCGAGCCAGCCGGGATCTTCTCGGCGCGGTCGTTGGTGGTGTCGGCGCGGTTGCTTCGCGCCCACGCGTACTTGCAGGACCCTGGACGGTCGATCAAGGATGTCGCGGCGAAGACGGGCTACCATTCGTCCTGGCAGCTGTCGCAACAGATGCGCGAAATGACGGGATACACGACCGAGCAGGCGCGGCGTGAATTGACGGGAGATGCAATCGTCTCACTGCTCGCCGAGCAGGTGCGGCGAAGGAGACATAAGCAATGACGTTGACAGTCGTACCGGGATCCGCCGGCGTGCAGGGTGCACGACCTTCCGGTTCCCAAGGACAGACGAAGGAGTCGATGGCGTTCGGCAAACAGCTACGGGTGCTCATCGTTGATGATGAGCCATCGATCTGCAAAGCACTCACCATGGCATTGACGCGGTCGGGCTATGAAGCCGTCGCGGCACAGTCAGGGGAGTCGGCGCTTTCGATCATCCGGAGCGAGCATGTCGACGTCATGCTCGTCGACTTCCGCATCCCCGACATGCGGGGCGACGTCATCTTCGAGTTGGCGGCGGGCTTCCAGCCGCACCTGCGCTACCAGACGCTCTTCATGACGGGTGACATCACCGATCGTGCGCACCAGCTGATCGCGGCGTGCAAGTGTCACTTCCTGCGGAAGCCGTTCGATCTGCGCGACATGTGGGATTCGATCGCGGCGCTTGCGCCACGCATGCACGACGCGGCGGGGTGATCTGAGGCGGACTGTTTTCGGTCCGCGCAGCCAGACGATCGTGCAGTCGTATGAGCGCAACATGCCGTTGCGGCCATTTCAGGCGGCGTTCTCGGCACGAGGCCGCACCTCGCAACCATCGGGACGTATCCGCGTGCGCTCGCGGCGCGCATCTTCGGCCCGCGGATCAGCCGTCGAGATCCAGCGATACGGCCGACGCATCCCGACAATCGCACCCAGGGCGCTCCGAATCGGACGCGACTGACAGCAGATCTGCACCGTCGGCCACCGATGTGCAGCTGCGATCCAAAGATCTTGCACTACTGATCCGGCGACGCGGCCGCGATGGTTATCGGTCGTTCCGCATGGCAACGGTCTTCGCGGCATTGCGGCATCGCTTCGGACACATCGCTCCAACCTGCTGGTCGGCATGCTCCCACCCATCAGCACCGTAGGTCAAACGAGACGACACCGATAGACAATCGCGCCGCACCGCACGATCGAGAAAGTGCACCCAATTTCACGCATACGGTTGTTGCGTGAGCGCAGACGCAGCGACGCTGCATGGGTTGACGCGACTGGCGACGCCGCCCGATCATGAGAAACGAGGGTCCGGGTGAGCGCCATGTCCCGTTTCGTTCCGGTGGTCGCTGCACCGGCGACCGTCACCGGAGGGCGAATGCGTCTGCCACTGCGACGTCGCATGACGCACAAACGAGGAACGCCCGAAAGAGGCCAAAGCGGACACTAGTAAATACGCATAGCGTCTTGGCGACAACGGGATTCGCTCGGATCGCTGGAAGAATGGAACGCCGCAGCCGCGTTACAGCTAGCGGTGGAAATCGACCGCCGTCGTCAGATTGCGAATCAAAGGCGAGCCCCCCAGAAGGGTCGGTTCGCCTGACTGAGCCGTGTCGCAGTAAACCAGACCGGGAAAAAAGACACAGGGACCGAACGAAGTCGGTCCCCATGTGCACGCATTGTCCCGCGGCTGCTCCGGCGGCAGACTGACTATCTCGAAAGACTCTTGATGGTGACTGTTTTTTTCGTCGACGACTGAAGCCCGCCGCCGTCAGTGACAGTCAGCGTGATCGTAAAAGTCCCCTTCGCCCTGTAGGTGTACTTAACAACGGGGTCGGCGGCACTGATCGTGGCCCCACCGGCGCCGAAATCCCAGGTGTAGCTGGCGATGCCAACGTCGTCAGTTGAACTCGAGGCATCGAAAGTACAGAGGCTCTTGTTGGACGGACAGGTCGCTGTGAAGGAGGCGACCGGTGCA
>Ga0070683_100002443_pt1 | contig 14780 bp, 12 predicted proteins | sample KBSC713LmetaG_FD_64662 | JGI IMG/M metagenome (GOLD analysis project Ga0070683, IMG submission 64662) | Corn rhizosphere microbial communities from Kellogg Biological Station, Michigan, USA - KBS C7.1-3L metaG | ecosystem: Host-associated > Plants > Roots > Rhizosphere ...
GCTGGCCGGCGAGCTGGACGTCTCGCGGGGCGTGGTCGTCGAGGCCTATCAGCGCCTGGCCGAGGAGGGCATCGTGAGCGCCCGGACCGGCGCCGGCACGGTCGTCACGCCGCTGATCACCGGCCCGCGGGCGCCCACCCGCCCGGCCGAGCCGGGGGCGCCGAGCGTCGAGATCGACCTCTCGCCGGGCGTACCCGACCTGTCCGCGTTCCCGCGAGCCCGCTGGCTCAAGGCCGAGCGGGCCGTGCTGGACCAGCTCAGCACGGCCGACCTGGGCTACGGCGACCCCCGCGGCGCCCCGCGACTGCGCTCGGAGCTGGCCGGTTGGCTCGCCCGTACGCGGGGAATACCGGCGAACCCGGAGGAGATCGTCGTGGTGTCCGGGGTGGCGCAGTCCTTGGCGCTCCTCTGGCACCTGCTGCGCGCGCGGGGCGTCACCGACGTGGCCGTCGAGGACCCTGGTTCCCAGGGAGCGCGCGATCAATTGGGCACCTGGGGGCTGCGGCCGACCCCGGTCCCGGTCGACCGGCACGGTATCCGCGTCGATCGGATCGCGGCCGAGCACGTCGTGGTCACCCCGGCTCACCAGTTCCCGACCGGCGTCGTGCTGGCCCCGCACCGGCGGCGCGAGCTCCTCGAGTGGGCGCGCAGCGGCGGGATGGATGGCCGGCTCATCGTCGAGGACGACTACGACGCCGAACACCGTTACGACCGGGCGCCGGTCCCCGCGCTCCGCGCGTCATCGAGCGAGCTCGTCGCGTACACCGGAAGCACTTCGAAGTCGCTCGCCCCGGGGCTGCGGCTGGGCTGGCTGATCCCGCCGCGCCGGCTCTTCGGCGACGTGGTGGCGATCAAGCACGACACCGACCTCGGCTGCCCGGTCATCCCGCAGCTGGTGCTGGCTCATCTGATCGCGACCGGCGAGCTCGATCGGCACATCCGGCTGATGCGGGGACGGCACCGGCTCCGGCGAGACGCGCTCATCGCGGCGCTGCGCGAAACGCTGCCGGCCGCGCGCGTGCACGGGGTGGCGGCCGGCATACATCTGCTGGTGACGTTCGACGGTTCCGCCGTTGACGATCGGGCGCTGGCGCGGCGCCTTGAGGACGACGGGATTCGCGTGCACCCGTTGAGCCGGCACCGGATCGGCGCGGGCGAGTCGGGCCTGGTGCTGGGCTACGCGGCGCACCCGCCCGACCGGCTGCGGGAGGCCGCGAAACGCATCGGCACCGCTATCTCGCAGCGCCGAACCAGCGGGACAGGGCGTCGGGCAACGAACCCTCCCCGCGCCACGCCGCCAGACCGTCGGGGCGGACCAGCAGCGGCTCGTCGTCGGACTCGATGACGTCGACCCGGTCGGCCCAGCCCCCGCCGCCGGCCCCCGGCCAGGCCTGGCGCGACTGGATGTTCGCGCGGACGGTCGGCGCGCGCCGGATGCTGCTGCGCCACCGGGATGGGGCTCGGCTGGTCGCCGGGAGTTCGCCGACCCCCCGCGTCCTGGCGGAGCTGGACGCCGACGTCGCCACGCTGGCCGGGTTCGGCTTCGCCCCGGTGGAGGCGCTCGGCGCGATCATGTCACTGAGCCACTACGTGATCGGCTTCGTTCTGCAGGAGCAGGCCGTCCGGCGACGACTGGTCGAGGCCGGGTTGGATCCGGCGCTACCGGACGTGTCGGAGCGGCTGGTGCGGCTGCTGGGGGAGGTGCCGGCGCCGACTCTGCGCGAGGCGTTCGCGGCGGGCGGCACCCCGATCGGCGACGCGGCGTTCGAGTCGGGCGCGCGCCTGATCATCGCGGGCCTGACGACCGCCAGCGCGCGCGACCGGCCGATGGTCCCTGACCACGAGGTCGGACAGGTACGAGTCGAAGAAGCGCCGACGACGGGCCGTCCGACCACTCCGGTCTTGCCGAGCCCCTGACTCCCGATCTGCCGCGAGATCGACTTTCGTGCGCGCATCAGAAGTGCGGGTTCCGGGTAAGGGGTACGGATCCGTGACTTCGCTGGAGGGCGGCCGTGCAGAAGTACGTCTATGACTTCGCTGAAGGCAACAAGGACATGAAGGACCTGCTCGGGGGCAAGGGCGCCAACCTGGCCGAGATGACCAACCTCGGTCTGCCCGTGCCACCCGGCTTCACCGTTACCGCCGACGCGTGCCGCGCGTACCTTTCGACCGGCCAGGAGCCCGACGGGCTGGCCGAAGAGGTCAGTAAGCATCTGGAGGCGCTCGAAAAGAAGATGGGCAAGCGCCTGGGCGACCCCGCCGACCCGCTGCTCGTCTCGGTGCGATCCGGTGCCAAGTTTTCCATGCCCGGCATGATGGAGACGGTTCTGAACGTCGGCCTGACCGACGAGAGCGTCCAAGGCCTCGCCGAGCAGAGCGGCAACGAGCGGTTCGCCTGGGACTCCTACCGGCGGTTGATCCAGATGTTCGGCAAGACCGTCTGTGAGGTGCCCGGCGAGGCCTTCGAGCGGGTCCTCGACGAGGCCAAGCGGGCCAAGGGCGTCGAGAACGACGTCGACCTGGAGACCGCGGATCTCAAGGGACTGCTCACCCAGTACAAGAAAATCTTCAGCGAACACACCGGACGGGAGTTTCCGCAAGATCCCCGCGAGCAGATGGACCTGGCGATGCGGGCCGTGTTCTCGTCGTGGAACGCCGACCGGGCCGTCCTGTATCGGCGGCAGGAGCGCATCCCGGCCGACCTTGGTACCGCGGTCAACGTCGTCGCGATGGTGTTCGGCAACCTTGGCGACGACTCCGGGACCGGAGTCGCCTTCACGCGCGACCCGGCCAGCGGCTCGCAAGGCGTGTACGGCGACTACCTGGCCAACGCCCAGGGCGAGGACGTCGTCGCCGGCATCCGCAACACCGTGCCGCTCGAGGATCTCCAGAAGCTCGACAAGCGCAGCTACGACGAGCTGCTGTCGATCATGGCGACGCTCGAGGAGCACTACAAGGACCTGTGCGACATCGAGTTCACGATCGAGCGCGGCAAGCTCTGGATGCTGCAGACCCGGGTCGGCAAGCGGACGGCCGCCGCCGCGTTCGTCATCGCCTGTCAGCTCGTCGACGAGGGCGTCATCGACCTGGACGAGGCGCTGCGCCGGGTCACCGGCGACCAGCTCGCCCAGCTGATGTTCCCGACGTTCGACCTGTCGAAGAAGCCCAAGGAGATCGCCAAGGGCGTCGGTGCGTCGCCCGGCGCGGCGACCGGCAAGGCCGTGTTCAGCTCCGAGAAGGCCGCCGCCATGGGCGAGGACGTGATCCTCGTCCGGCGCGAGACCAACCCCGACGACCTGCCCGGCATGATCGCCGCCCAAGGCATCCTGACCAGCCGGGGCGGCAAGACCTCGCACGCGGCCGTGGTCGCGCGGGGCATGGGCAAGACGTGCGTCTGCGGCGCCGACGAGCTGCATGTCGAAAACGACCGCTTCGCCGTCGGCGACGTCGAGGTTAACGAGGGCGACGTCATCGCGATCGACGGTACGACCGGCAAGGTGTACCTGGGCGAGGTGCCGGTCCAGCCGTCCGACGTCGTCCAGTACTTCGAGGGTGACCGCAAACCGGACGCCGACCCGCTGGTCAACGCCGTCCACCGGCTCCTGACCCACGCCGACGAGCGGCGGCGGCTGAAGGTCCGCACCAACGCCGACACCGGGAAGGACACCGCCCGGGCCGACCGCTTCGGCGCGCAGGGCATCGGGCTGTGCCGGACCGAGCACATGTTCCTCGGCGACCGGCGCGCGCTGGTCGAGCGGCTCATCCTGGCCAACGGCACCGAGGAGCGGGAGGCCGCGCTCGCCGAACTGCTGCCGATGCAGCGCGGCGACTTCGAGGAGATCTTCCGCGCGATGGACGGCCGGCCGGTCACCGTCCGGCTGATCGACCCGCCGCTGCACGAGTTCCTGCCGCCGCTGGAGGAGCTCGCGGTGAAGGTGGCCGTCGCCGAGGCCAAGGGCGAGGACCCGGGACGGGACGAGAAGCTGCTCGCCGCGGTGCGGCGGATGCACGAGGAGAACCCCATGCTCGGCCTCCGCGGTGTCCGGCTCGGGCTGGTCATCCCGGGGCTGTTCGCGATGCAGGTGCGGGCGATCGTCGAGGCGGCCGTCGCGGTCAAGGCGGGCGGCGGCGACCCGCACCCGGAGATCATGGTGCCGCTTGTCGGGGCCGTGCAGGAGCTGGAGACCGTCCGTACCGAGGCCGAGAAGATCATCGGCGAGATCGGCGGCGAGCTTTCGGTGAAGCTCGGCACCATGATCGAGGTGCCACGGGCGGCGTTGACGGCCGGCGACATCGCCCAGGCGGCCGACTTCTTCTCCTTCGGTACGAACGACCTGACGCAGATGGCCTGGGGCTTCTCCCGGGACGACGTCGAGGGCGCGTTCTTCTGGCGCTACCTCGAACTCGGCATCTTCGGCGTCTCCCCGTTCGAGTCGATCGACCGGGACGGGGTCGGCCGGCTGGTCCGGATCGCCGTCGAGGAGGGTCGCGCCGCTCGGCCGCACCTCAGCGTCGGCGTGTGCGGCGAGCACGGCGGCGACCCGGAGTCGGTGCACTTCTTCCACGAGGCCGGGCTGGACTACGTGTCGTGCTCGCCGTTCCGCGTGCCGGTCGCCCGGTTGGAGGCCGGGCGAGCGGCGATCGGCTAGCCGACGCAGAACTCGTTCCCCGACGGATCGCGCAGGACGGTCCAGCGGTGGCCGTATTCGTCGTGGTCGGCCACCGGCGGGTCACGGCCGGGTCGCGGGCGGCCCAGCACCGCGCGGATCTCGGCCAGCGGCAGGTCGAGCGCCCGCAGGTCCCGGATGACCGCCGCGTCACCGAGTCGGGTGACCCGGTAGCCGCGATAGCCGGTCCGCGGGTCGACCATGGCCGGTTCGAGCAGCCCGGACTCGTGGTAGGTGCAGCGTGTTGGCCGAGATGAGCGTCGCCCGCGAAAACGCCCCGATCGGCAGGAGATCATCCACCCGATCCACTCTGAACCCTCACCCTGCCTGAAGGTCAAGGAGCGCGTAGGGTGAGGCCCTCTGCCAGCCCGTGATACCGGAGGTTTGTATGGGCAGCCGGTGGTACTCCGTGGTCGTCGACGCCTTCGACCCGGGGCGCCTGGGGCGGTGGTGGGCCGAAGTGCTCGACTACCACATCACGCACGAGGACGAGGAAGTCGTCGCCGTCGCGCCGGCTACCCCGGAGCACCCGGCGCTGGTCTTCGTGAAGGTCGACGACCCGAAGCTCGGCAAGAACCGGCTCCACATCGACCTCAACCCGGACGATCGCGACGCCGAGGTCGAGCGGCTGGTCAACATGGGCGCCCGGCACGTGGACGTGGGCCAGGGCGACGCGGTGGACTGGATTGTGCTCGCCGACCCCGAGGGCAACGAGTTCTGCGTGCTAAGGGCCTTCTAGCCGTAGCCTGTCTGCCATGTCAATCACGGACGACCGTCCCGAGGACCCGGACGCGCCTCCCGAGTTAGCCGTCGACACCGATGGCGAGGCGGCGGTGAACTTCGCCAGCGTGTTCCGGTGGTCGATGGCGGCCGCGCTCGGGCTGCTGACCGTCGGCATCCTCGCGTTCGCCGTCTACACGGTCCGCGCGGTGCTCGTGCAGGTGATCATCGCGATGTTCATCGCGGTGAGCCTCGACCCGGCGGTGCGCCTCCTCATCCGGCGCGGGGTCAAGCGGTCGCTCGCGGTCGGCATCATCTTCGTCATCACGCTCGCGATCCTGGTCGGCTTCGTCTGGTCACTCGTGCCGCCCCTGGTCCGGCAGGCCACCGACCTCGTCGCCAACGTGCCCGACTACGTCAAGACGCTCTCCGCCGAGTCGAAGACCTACCGGGACATCGCCAACCGCTACGGGCTGACCCAGAAGATCACCGACTACGCCGCCAGCCTGCCCGGGCTGGTCGGCGGCGGCGCGCTGGGCTTCCTGAGCGGCGTGTTCAGCGCGGTGCTCAACGTGCTGCTGGTCGTCGTGCTCACCATCTACTTCATGCTGGACCTGCCCCGGCTGCGCCGCGGGATCGTCCGACTGTTTCCGCGCAGCCGCCGGCCGCGCGCGGCCCAAGCGGTCAACGTGGTGGTCGACAAGGTCGGCGGCTACATGATCGGCAATTTGATCATCTCGCTCTTCGCCGGCGTGTCCTCATTCGTCTGCCTGTTTGCGCTCGACGTACCGTTCGCGCTGCCGCTGGCCGTCTTCGTCGCGCTCACCGACCTCATCCCGCTCGTCGGGGCGACGATCGGCGCGGTCGGGTGCGTGCTCGTCGCGCTGTTCACCGTCGACCTGTGGCCGGCGGCCATCGTGGTGATCGCGTTTTTCCTCGTGTACCAGCAAGCCGAGAACTACCTGATCGCGCCGCGCGTCCTGCGCAACACGGTCAACCTGTCCTCGGTGGCCGTGCTGCTGGCCGCCCTGATCGGCGGGTCGATCCTGGGTGTGGTCGGCGCGCTCATGTCCATCCCGATCGTGGCGGCCGGCAAGGTGCTGATGACCCCGATGGTCGAGGCCCTCGACAGCACCCCGGACAAGGGATCGGCGCCGCCGGGGGCGCCACCCGTACCAGTCGTCAAGGACTAGGCTCATCCCGTGCCGTTCGACGACGATGACGTGGAGCGCTACGTCTTCGAGCCGCCCAAGGACGACCCGACCCAGCCGGTCGACCACCAGCGCGGGCCGTTCCAGCGGGACCGGGCGCGCGTGCTGCACTCGGCGGCGTTCCGGCGGCTTGCCGCCAAGACGCAGGTGCACACCGCCGACGACAGCGCCTTTCTGCGTACCCGGCTGACCCACTCGCTGGAGGTCGCCCAGATCGCCCGCGAGATGGGCGACCGGCTCGGCTGCGACCCGGACGTCGTCGACATGGCCGGGCTCGCGCACGACCTCGGCCACCCGCCGTTCGGGCACAACGGCGAGGATGCGCTGGACGAGATGGCCGCCGGCTGCGGGGGCTTCGAGGGCAACGCCCAGACCCTGCGGGTGCTGACCCGGCTCGAGGCCAAGGTGGTCGGGCCGGGCGGCGAGTCGGCCGGGCTCAACCTGACCCGGGCCAGCCTGGACGCGGTGTCCAAGTACCCGTGGTTCCGCCGGCCCGGGCTGCGCAAGTTCGGCGCGTACGCCGACGACGCGCCGGTCTTCGCGTGGCTGCGCAAGGGCGCCGAGGACGACCGCCGGTGCCTCGAGGCGCAGGTGATGGACTGGTCCGACGACGTGGCCTACTCGGTGCACGACGTCGAGGACGGCATCCACGGCGGCTACGTGCGGCTCGGGCCGCTGCGCGACGACGCCGAGGAGCGGGCCCGGCTGTGCGCGGACGTCGCCGCGATGTACTCGTCCGAGACCCCCGCCGACCTCGAGGTCGTCCTCCGCGAGCTCCTCGCCGAGCCGGTGCTCGCCGCCGTCGACGGCTACGACGGCAGCCAGGGGGCGCAAGTGGCGCTCAAGCGGATGACGAGTGTCCTCACTGGACGGTTCGCGGCGGCCGCCGTCATCGCCACCCGCGAGGCCTACGGCGACGAGCCGCTGCGCCGCTACGCCGCCGACCTCATCGTGCCGCCGTCGGCGCGGGCGCGTTGTGCATTGTTGAAAGGCATCGCGCTGCGGTATGTGATGCGCGGACGCGGGTCGGCGCAGCGCTACGAGCGGGAGCTGAGCATCCTGCGCGAGCTGGGGGCCACGCTGGTCAGCCGGGCGCCGGAGGCGCTCGACCCGGTCTTCGCGCCGATGTGGCGGGCCGCGCCCGACGACGTGGCGCGCCTGCGGGTGGTGATCGACCAGGTGGCGAGCCTGACCGATCGTTCCGCCCAGGTTTGGCACCGCCGACTTGTGGATGGACTCTTGGAAGGGACAGACCATGGCTGATTTCGTCGTCGTCGGGGCGAGCCTGACCGGCGCCAAGGCGGTCGAGACGCTGCGCGAGCAGGGCTTCACCGGCGGCCTCACGCTCATCGGCGAGGAGACCGAGCGCCCTTACGAGCGGCCGCCGCTGTCCAAGGACTATCTGCTGGGCAAGAACGAGCGGGCCAAGGCGTTCGTGCACGATCCCGACTGGTACGCCGAGCACGACGTCGACCTGCGCCTCGGCACCCGGGCGACCGACCTGGACCCGGCCGGGCACACGGTCACGCTGGACGGGGTCACCCAGCTGCACTACGACAAGCTGCTGCTGGCGACCGGCTCCCGGGTACGACGGCTGAAAGTGCCCGGCGCGGAGCTGCGGGGTGTCCGGTATCTCCGCACGCTGCAGGAGTCCGATGCGCTGCTGGCCGACCTGCGGGGCGGGGGCGACGTCGCCGTGATCGGGGCCGGCTGGATCGGGCTCGAGGTGGCCGCCGCGGCCAAGCAGCACGGCGCCTCGGTCACCGTCATCGAGATGGAACGGGCGCCGCTGCACCGGGTCCTGGGCGACGAGGTCGCCCAGATCTACGCCGACGTGCACCGCGCCAACGGTGTCGACCTGCGCTTCAACGCGTCGGTCACCCGGATCACCGGCGACACCGAGGTGACCGGCGTCGAGCTGGCCGACGGCACGACGATCCCGGCCCGGCTCGTGGTGGTCGCGGTCGGCATCGAGCCGGCCACCGAGCTGGCCGTGGCCGGGCGGCTCGAGGTCGACAACGGCATCGTCACCGACGCCGGGCTGCGCACCAGCGACCCCGACATCTATGCGTCCGGCGATGTGGCCAACTCGATGAACCCGTTGGTCGGCCGGCGCATCCGGGTCGAGCACTGGGCCAACGCGTTGAACGGCGGCAAGGCGGCCGCGCGGGCGATGCTTGGCGAGGAGGTCGTCTACGACCGGGTGCCGTACTTCTACACCGACCAGTTCGAGCTCGGCATGGAGTACAGCGGGTATGCCGAGCCGGGCGCCTTCGACCGGGTCGTGTTCCGCGGCGGCCGGTCGGTGAGCGACGGCTTCATCGCCTTCTGGACCACGCAGGGCCGCGTCCTGGCCGGGATGAACGTCAACGTCTGGGACGTCACCGACGACATCCAGAAGCTGGTGCGAGCCGGGTACGCGGGAACCGCAGTGGATGCGAAGGGGTTGGCGGATCCGACGGTGCCGCTGGCGGATCTCGTCGGCTGATCTGCGCGGGAGTCAGGATCGCGAACCGCTTGTGGCATGCTGGCGGGCACGGGTCCGGACCGCCCAAGCCAGGACCGGGTAGGTCGTGAGGGCCAGTCCGACGAACACCCCGCCCATCACCAGCCACCCGATCCCCCGCAGCCCGGTCATCAGGCTCGTCACGAGGACCGGCCCGACCGTGATGCGCAACCCGTTGGAGAGGCTGAACACGCCGCCGTACGCGCCCTGGGCGTCCTCGTGAGCCAGCGCGTACCGCAGCTGCCAGGCCCCGGCCGAGGACGAGAGCTCTCCCAGCGTGAGTACCACCACCGCCCCGCCCAGCAGCGCGATGCTGGCCGCGACGCCGCGCCCGGCCGACAGCGCGAACAGCGCGCAGGCCAGCGTGGACAGCGCGGTCGCCAGGCGTAACCGCCGCCCGGAGTCGGTGACGGTGGACACCCCACGGCTGGCCCGGACCTGGAGGATGACCACCAGGACGGTGTTGACGCCGAGCAGGATCGGGGCCAGCCAGCGCGGCGCGGGCGTGTACGTGACCAGCCAGAGCGGTAGCCCGACGGTGAGGATGACGTCGGACATCATGATCAGTCCACAGAGGACGGCCACGGCGAGGTAGGCCCGGTCGGTCAGGACGCGGCGCAACCCGAGCGCCTCGGACGGCGCCGCTCCGGGCGGCACCGCGACCCGGAGGACGAGGGCGGCCGACAGGATCGAGGTCACCGCGTGGGTGACCAGGACCGAGCCGTACCAAGCCGGGGTGTCGAGGGCGATCACGCCGGCGGCGAGCAGGACCCCGACGGTGACGCCGAGGTTGAGGGCGCTGCCGAGGTAGGCGCTCAGGCTGACCCGTTCGTCCGGCTCGCCGACCCGGGCCACGAGCGCGCTGATCGAGACCTGGCCAGCCTGCTCGGCCACGGCCAGCGCGCAGATCGCGACCAGGAAGACCGGGAACGACCGGACGAGCAGCATCGACAGGACCAGGACGGCCTGCGCGCCGAGGGACAGGACGGCCATCCGGCGGGCGCCGAACCGGTCGGCGACCCGGCCGGCGGCGACGCCCGCGACCAGCCCGACGACGCCGGCGCTGGAAATGCCGATGCCGACGTCGACCACGGAGAGGCCGGCGACGCGGGTGAAGTACAGGAGGCTGCCGACGCCGTAGAGGCCGAGGCCGATGCTGGCGGTGAGGTTCGCCGCCACGAGCGGGCGGGCCGGTATCCGGGCCAGCCTCACACGGTCTGCCCGGCGGCGAGGTGGTCGACGGCGGCGACCAGGCTGTCCACGATGAGCACGTCGAGGCCGGCGAAGTGGTCCCGGTGGTGCAGGGCCCGGTGGCCGGCGTGGTAGAGCACGCACTGCACCCCGCAGGCCCGGGCGGCGACCGCGTCGTCGGCACTGTCCCCGACCACGGCGACCCGGTCCCGGGGCACGCCGAGCTGGGCAAGGTGGCGTTCGAGGTGCGGCGTCTTGCCGTCGGTGTGCCGGCCGATCAGCCCGTCAACCCGGGCGAAGTACCCGTCGATGCCGAACTGGTGCACCAGCGGCAGCAGCTCCTCGTGCGCGTACATCGACAGCAGCGACTGCCCGCGCCCGGCGTCCCGCCACTGCCCGAGGGCGGTGGTCGCGTCGGGGGTCAGCTGGATCCGCCCGCGCAGCCGCAGGTACGCCTGCTGGAACTGGAACGCGAGCTGGTCCTGCTCGGTGGCATCAAGGTCCCGGCCGGCCAGCCGCGTGTAGAACCGGTGGATCGGCTGGGTGTGATGGCGCTGGTAGTCGCCTCGCGTCACCGGCGGCAGGCCGACGCGGGCGAACGCCTCGATGGTCGCGTCGATGAGGGCGAGGCTGTCGCCGAAGAGCGTGCCGTTCCAGTCCCAGATGATGTGCTCGATCGGCTCCCTCATCGCGTGGCCGGCCGTTCCGCCGTGCGCCGGATGGCGGCCAGGGCTGCCCCGAAGGAGTCCGGTCCGGTCGTGGCCCGGTCCGGGTCGGCCCGCCAGGGCGCCGGCAGGTGCGCGACGTCGCCCAGCGCGGTCAGCGACACGCCCCGGGCGGTGAGGCGCAGGGCCGAGACCGAGCCGACCGTCACGTTGCCCAGGTCGCGGTAGCGCGACGGGGAAAGGCCGAGGAAGAAGCAGAGGATCAGCCGGATCGGCGCCTTGTGCGAGACGATCGCCACCGACCCGCCGGCGGCTTGCTCGTCCCGGACGCAGGCCACCGCCCGGGCCAGGACCTCCAGCGCGGTCTCCCCGCCGGGCGGCGCGCACAGCGCCGGATCGCGCTCCCAGGCCTGGTGGGTATCCGGGTCGACCTCGGCCGGGAGCCGGCTCTCCCACTCCCCGAAGGACAGCTCCTGCAGCCGCGGGTCGGTGGTCACCGGCACGCTTCGCGCGCCGCCCAGTGCGGCGGCGGTCTCCGCCGCCCGCCGGGCCGGGCTGGTGACCACCCGGTCGACCCGGTCGAGCCGCGGATGGCGGGCGGCGAGCACCGCCATCCGCTGGCCGACCGGGGTCAGCCGCGCCTCGTGGCGGCCGCAGAAGCGACCCTCCACGGTGCACGGTGTCTGCCCATGCCGTACCAGAATCAGCTCAAACACCGGGTACTCCTCAGGTACGCGCGCCGTCCAACGCGTGCTGGCATGGACAGTCGACGTTCTCCGGCAACGCCGTCACGATCCGCTTGACCATGTCGAGAACGCGACTCGAGTTCGCGTTGAACGCGGTCAGCACCCCGGCGTGCGAGACCGCCTCGGCCGCCTCGCCGCCGGCCACCTCGGACGCGGCCACGTCGTAGTCGGTGATGTAGGACAGGTTGGCGTAGCAGAGCTCCAGCTCGCGGGCCAGGACGACCTCCGGGTACTGGGTCATGTTGACCAGGTGCCAGCCCTGGTTGCTGAACCACCGGCTCTCGGCCGTGGTCGAGAAGCGGGGTCCCTGGATGACCACGACGGTGCCGTTCGGGTGTACGGTCGCGTCCGCCCCGACCAGCGCGTCCCGGGCCGTCTCGCGCATCCGCTCGCAGTACGGCACGGCCGAGCTGATGTGAGCGGCCTGGCTGCCGCTGAAGTAGCTGTCGATCCGGCCCCGGGTCCGGTCCACGAACTGGTCGACCAGGACGAAGTCCCCCTTGCGGTACGTCCGCTGCAGGCTGCCGACCGTGTTGAACGCGATCACCTGGCGGGCCCCGAGCTCGCGTAGCGCCCACAGGTTGGCCCGGTACGGCACCTCGCCCGGCAGGTAGTCGTGGTTGTGCCCGTGGCGGGGCAGGAACGCGACCGGCCGGCCGCTCACCTCGCCGATGCTGATCGGCGCGCTGGGCGCGCCATACGGGGTGGTCATCTTGACGTCTTCGGCGTCGTCGAGGAACCGGTAGAAGCCGGTACCCCCGATGAGTGCAATCGGGGCCGTGGTCATGAGATCTCCTTCCATCGTGGGCTGATCCGCCGGTGGACCAGGTCGACCACCCGGTCCGCCCGGCCGTCGGGTGGCGTGGTGCCCAGCAGCTCGCCGTACAGGCGAACCCCGGACTCGGTGGTGGACGGGCGCAGCAGCAGCCACTGGCCGTGATCCAGCCAGAACTTCACCCCGTCCACGGTGGACATCGCGCTGATCGCGGCGGAGAGCCCGAGCCCGGCCAGCGCATCCCGGCCGGCCATGGCCAGCTCGTCCTCGTCGCCGGTACCGGGGACCTTGGCCTCGAACCAGCGCAGCGGGCCGAGCCGGCGATGCAGCGCAGCGAGCCGCCCACGCAGACCGGTACCGGGCTCGCTGAGCATCTGCGCGACGAGACCCAGCGCGGTGAACGGGTCGCGGTCGACGCTGTACTCGGTGAAGGCGAGGTCGCCAACGCTGCCCCCGGCCGCGTCGACCCGGCCGCCGGCCAGCAGCGGAGCCAGGTGTTTGAAGCCGATCGGGCGCTCCAGGACGGCCCGGCCGAGCTCGCTGGCGACCGACCGCACGGCGGTGCCGGTCGACACGGTGACCCCGAAGCCCAGCCCCGGACCCAGCCGGCGGGTCCGGTGCCGGTACTCGATCAGCAGCGCCAGCAGGTCGTGCGGGGCGACCGTCTCGCCCCGGTCGTCGACGAGGAACACGCGATCGCCGTCCCCGTCGAGGACGATGCCAAGATCGGCTCCGGTCTCCGTGACCGCCGCCGCGGCCCGGCGCCGGGAGGCCGGGAGGGCCGGGTCGGGGCGCAGGCCGCCGAACGCGGCGTCGGGCACGCAGCCGATCCGGTGGACCCGCCAGCCGAACGCCTCGGCCAGCCGGGCGACCGGCTCCCCGGCGATCCCGCCGAGCCCGTCGACGACCACCCGCAGCGGGCGCAGCGGCCCCTCGGGCCGAGCGAAGGCGATGTGCTCGGCAACGTACCGGTCCGGCCGTTCCGCCGCGACAGCCGGCCAGGTACCGGGATCGGCCGGGACCGGCCGGGTCGCGTACAGCTCGTTGATCCGGTGCTCGAGGGCGAGCTCGGGTGGGCCGCCGGGATGTACCTTCACCTTGAGGCCGTTGTCGGCGGGCGGGTTGTGGCTCGCGGTCACCAGCAGCGCCACGTCGCACTCGCCCCGGGTCACGGCCCGGGTGGCGACCGGGGTCGGCAGGTGGGTCACCACCCGCAGCCGCTCCACTCCTGCGGTCCGGCAGCTGGCCACGGCGGCTGCGGTCGCCTCGATGCCGCCGGTCCGCCCGTCGTGGGTGATCAAAACCGTGCGCGGGGCCAGCGTCTCCACCACGCAGGCCGTGAGGGCGGCCACGGCGTCGGGGGTGAAGGACGCGCCGATCCGGCCACGCCAGCCGTCCGCACTGGAACGAAGCCCGAAGCTCACCGGTCCCGCTTCCCATCCCGGTCCAGCGCTGAACTGTCCAGGGCCGCGGCCAGATCGGCGACGGTCGCCAGGCGGGCCCGAGCGCCGACCGCGGTGACGGCCAGTGCCCCGGCCGCGTTCCCGGCGGCCAGCCGCTCCGCCGGGGCGAGGCCGGCCAGGCGGGCCAGCAGGTAGCTGGCCGCGAACGCGTCGCCGGCGCCGGTCGGGTCCACGGCGTCGACCCGGCTGGCCGGCGCCGTCCACTCGCCGTCCGGGGTGCGCACGGTGGAGCCGGCTTCGCCGAGTGTCACGACGAGCTCGGCCGGCGAGCGGGCCGCGCTCGAACGCGTCAGGTGGCGCTGCTCGTCCCGGTTGACGAGCACCACGTCGCAGACCGCAGCCAACTCGGCCGCGCCCGGGTCGCGCGCGTAGATCCCGCCCGGACTCCAGCACAGCAGCGGCCCACGTACCGTCGAAAGGATTTCCAGAAGGGCCGGCCGCGCCGGGTCGAAGAGCATCACCGCGTCGACCCCGCCGGCCAGCGCCGGCGCCACGTCGGCGGCGGTGAGGCGGTCGTTGGCGCCCCGGGCCATCATCATGTAGTGCTTCGTTCCGAAGACCGGGATATAGACGGTGCCGGTGGCCGCGCCCGGGAAGCGGCGGACCGCTGTCGTGTCGACGCCCCGCGCGGTCAGGTCGGCGTGGAGCGCGTCACCGTCGGCGTCGTCCCCGATCCCGGCCAGCAGGCTGACCCGCAGGCCCAGTGCGGCCAGGGCGGCGGCGCAGTTGCCGGCGTGCCCGCCGACGGCCCGGGTCACCGAGTCCAGCACGACGGTCCCCTCGTCGCCCGGCTCGTGCCCGGCGCGCAGGATGAGGTCCACGTTGAGCGAGCCGAC
>Ga0070683_100002444_pt1 | contig 14778 bp, 11 predicted proteins | sample KBSC713LmetaG_FD_64662 | JGI IMG/M metagenome (GOLD analysis project Ga0070683, IMG submission 64662) | Corn rhizosphere microbial communities from Kellogg Biological Station, Michigan, USA - KBS C7.1-3L metaG | ecosystem: Host-associated > Plants > Roots > Rhizosphere ...
CGTCATCATCGCGGCGGCCGGCAACGACGGGCGCGGCCGGGTCGGTTATCCGGCGGCGTACCCGGGCGTGGTCGCGGTCGCGGCGACGCAGTTCGACGAGAGCACGACCTTCTATTCGAACTGGGGCAAAGAGATCGACATCGCGGCGCCGGGCGGCAACACCCGCGTCGACCAGAACGGCGACGGCAAGCCCGACGGCGTTCTGCAGCACACCATCGTCCCCGGCAACACGTCGCAGACGGATTACCTCTGGTTCATGGGCACGTCGATGGCGTCGCCCCACGCGGCCGGCGTCGCGGCGCTGATCATGGGCGCGGGCGTGAAGAAGCCCGACGCGGTCGAGGCGATCCTGCTCGGGACGGCGCGCAAGCCAAAGGCCAGCGCGACGACCGATGCGCGCATCGACGATCACTATGGCGCCGGCATCGCGGACGCGAACGCCGCGCTCCGGAAGGCGAAGGATGGCAAGGGCGCGGGTGAATTTGGCCTGGCGGCAGCGATGTCGTTGCTGGGCCTCGCGCTGATGCGGCGGCGTGGAATCGCCGTCGAGAAGCTGGGCCTGGGATTCGCCGCGGCGCTGATCGCCGGTTCCTCCGGTCTGTTCTTCCTGCCCGAGCTGCTGCCCCAGTCGTGGACGCACGTGCACGCGGTCGGCGCTGCGCTGTCGGACGGTGTGGCGGACACGATGGCCGGCGCCATCGGCTCGAACCCGCTGGTGCTGAGCGCCGCGGTGCCGCTGGTCCTGACGGCCGTCCTCTACGGCGTCCGCAAGTTGCGCCCCGCGCTGGCGGGCCTGGGCTTCGGCGTCGCGGGCGCGTTGCTGTTCGCGGCCATCGGCGGCACGGTCGACGTGAGCTACATGCCGAACGTGCTCGACCCGATCTGGCTCGCGGCGCAGGCCGGCATCGCGGCCCTGGTCGCGACGGCGGTCGTCCGGAAGGCCTGACGACCGCGACGGCGGTCGTCGGAAGCCTAGCTACCGCGCTTCAGCTCGGTCAGGACGGCCTTCGCGACCGCCTTCAGCGTGTCGAACACGCCGGCGCCGCTGGTGGCGCACGCCTCGAACTCCGGAACCTTGGTCGGGTTCAGGACCGGGCGCAGCTGGTCCATCGGCGCGGCGTTGGGCAGGTCGCGCTTGTTGTACTGGATGACGTACGGCAGCTTGTCGAGATCGTAGCCCTGCTCGGTCAGGTTCAGGCGCAGGTTCTCCAGCGACTCGATGTTCGCCTCCATGCGCTCGACCTGCGAGTCGGCGACGAAGACGACGCCGTCGACGCCCTTCAGGATCAACTTGCGGCTGGCGTCGTAGAACACCTGGCCCGGCACCGTGTACAGGTGGAATCGCGTCTTGAAGCCGCGGATCTCACCGAGTGACAGCGGCAGGAAGTCGAAGAAAAGGGTCCGCTCGGTCTCGGTCGCGAGCGAGATCATCTTGCCCTTCGCGTCCGGGCTGGTCTTCGCGTAGATGTAGTGCAAGTTGGTCGTCTTCCCGCACAGGCCGGGGCCGTAATAGACCAACTTGCAGTTGATCTCGCGCGACGAGTAGTTGATGAAACTCAACGCGGCAGCTCAGTCATTGAACAGGTTGTCGATGTCGCTGTCGGTGATCTCGGTGAGGATCGACGGCTGGCTCTTCGCGGCCGCTTTCTTCGCGACCTGATCGAACAGCCGCACCATCTCGTCGGACGACTTCTTCACGCGCAGGCGAACCAGGCCCAGCGACGACCGCTCGTCGAAGAGCACGACCAGGATCGCGCGGCCGCCGACGAGCGTGATGTGGACGTGGGTCTTCTCGCCCTCGTGAAACTGGCTGGTGAAGTCCTTCTCGCGAAGGATCTTCGAGATGCCGCCGGTCGCGGCGACGTTGCCGGCGGTCAGCGACGACAGCGACGTGACGTCCAGCTCGTCGACATCACCCGCGTCAGCGATCGGCTGGCCGTCGCGGCCGATGAGCAGCACCGCCTTGGCGTTCGCGTCCCGAGCGAGCCGCGCGCAGACCATCGACATCTGCTGCTGCTCCTCGGGGAACATCACATCGGGGCCGTTCATCGAGCTCCTCGCCTAGTCGACATCGCTCTCCCAGGGAGTTCACAGATATCACTCGGCCAAAGGGGTTTCAAGCATTAGGGAAAATCGTGCCCGTCGGTGAACCGCGCGGCTGCACCTACATTTCGCGGCGGCCGTCGATGGCGCGCGCCAATGTCACCTGATCCGCGTACTCCAGCTCGCCGCCGATCGGAACGCCGGTCGCGATCCGGGTGGCGCGCACGCCGAGCGGGCGCAGCAGCTTGGCGAGGTAGACGGCGGTCGCCTCCCCCTCGACGCTGGGGCTGGTCGCCAGGATGGCTTCCCGGATGGACTGATCCCCGTCCGGACCGTCGGCGGCCGCCGGGCCGGCGGCGCAGCGGGCAACCAGCTCCGTCACCCGGAGATCGTCCGGGCCGATGCCGTCGAGGGGCGACAGTACGCCGTGGAGGACGTGGTAGCGGCCGCGGTAGCCCCCCGTCCGCTCGATGGCGACCACGTCCTGCGGCTGCGCGACGACGCAGACGACGCCGGGGTCCCGGCGGGCGTCCCGACAGATGGCGCAGGGATCGGACTCGGTCAGGTCGCAGCAGACCGAACAGAACCGGATCTTCTGCTTCACCTCGGCGATGGCGGCGGCGAGGGCCGCCGCGTCCTCCGGCGATGCGCGGAGAATATGGAATGCCAGCCGCGCCGCGGTCTTCTCGCCGATACCGGGAAGCTTGCCGAGCTGTTGAACGAGCCGCGCGATGGGCGACGCGAACATCCGTCAGCCTCCGCCGAACAGCCCGGGCGGCAGCGGCAGCCCGCCGGTGGCGCGGGACAGATCAGCCTCGGCCAGCTCGCGGGCGCGCGTGAGCGCGATATTGATGGCGCCCACCGTGAGGTCCTCGATCATCTTCGCGTCGCCCGCGATCGACGGATCGATCGTCAGCGACAGCACCTCGCCGCGGCCGTTCACGGTGCAGCGGCACAGGCCGCCGCCGGTCTCGCCCTCGACCGTCTTGCGGGCGAGCTCGTCGCGAACGCGCGCCACCTCGCTCTGGATCCGTTGAGCGGTCTCGAGCAGGCCTTTCAGATCGGGTATCGACATGGCTAGGGGGTCTTTATCTCCTTGAGGGCGGCGCCGAACACGTCCTGCGCGCGCCGGATGACCGGGTGCTGGCGGGCCTCCGCCTCGCGGTTCTGCCGATCGGCGTTCGCGGCGTCGGTCTCGGCGCCGACCTCGGAGCGGAGCACCGCTGCGGTCGGCGCACCGACGGTGATCGTGACCTTGACGGTCCCACCGAGCGTCGCGGACGCGCCCTGCTCGATCTCGGGGCGCGCCTTCTCGGCGAGCTCGGCGTCTCGCTTGTTCGCGAAAGCGAGCCTGACCTCAGTCGAGGACAGCGAGACCACCTCCGCGTGCGCGAGAAGCGACGCGAGCCGGGGGCCCTTCGCCTCGAACGCCGTGGTCACGCGCCGCCAGGCCTCCTCGATGCTCGCCGGCCCCGCGGCTGGCGACGCCGCCGGAGCGAGCGGCGTGGCTGCGGGTGAGGGTGCAGCGGGCGCTGGCTCCGCCGCCTGCGCCGGCGCAGCCCAGCTCTTCTGACCCGCGGGCGCCTTCGGCCGCACGGCTCCGCCCGCCGGGGCGGGCGGCGTGCTCGGCGCCGGGGCGGTGGGCGCCCGGGGCGCGCCCCGCAGCTTCGACTCGAGGTCGTCCAGGCGCTGCAACAGATCGCCCAGCGGCACCATCGGCTCCGCCGCACACAGGTCCAGCGCCGCCATCTCGAACAGCAGGCGTGGCGTCGGCAAGCGGGTCGCCTCGTCGGCGGCGCGCGCCCAGCGGTCGAACAGAACCGGGAACAGGCCCGGAGCCGCGCGCCCGGCCAGCGCGCGCGCTTCCTCTATCTCCTCGGGCGTGGCGTCGACCAGATCGGCGACGTCGGTCCCCTTGGCGCCGCTGACCCGCGCGATCACCTCCAGGTCCCGCAGGAACCCGAGGAACGACCGCCCCAGCTCGCTGAAGTCCACGCCGCGATCGGCGGCGCGCGCGATCAGGCGCAGCGCGGCCCCCGCGTCGCGGTCCAGCGCCGCGCCCGCCAGCTCGACGAGCAGCCGTCGATCGGCGACCCCCAGCACGTCGGCGGTCACCTCGGCGGTCAGCGTCTCGGGTGCCACGTACGCGATCGCCTGGTCCAGCAGCGACAGCCCATCGCGCACCGAGCCAGCCGCCTGCCGCGCGATCAACCGCACCGCTTCGGGCGTCGCCTCGATCTTCTCGGTCTTGAGGATGCCGTCCAGGTGGTCGGCCAGCCGCGCCGTCGAGATCAGCTTGAAGTCGAAGCGCTGGCAGCGCGACAGGATGGTGACCGGAATCTTGTGCACCTCCGTCGTCGCGAACACGAACACGACGTGCGGCGGCGGCTCTTCCAGCGTCTTCAGCAGCGCATTGAATGAATGCGCCGACAGCATGTGGACCTCGTCGATGATGTAGACCTTGCGCCGCGCGCGGGCGGGCAGGTACCGCACCCCCTCGAGGATCGACTTGGTCTCCTCGACCTTGGTGTTTGACGCGGCGTCGATCTCGATGACGTCGACGGACCGGCCGCCCGCGATCTCCTGGCAGAGGTCGCAGGTGCCGCATGGCTCGGCGGTGGGGCCCTTCTCGCACGAGAGCGCCTTGGCGAGGATGCGGGCCGCGCTGGTCTTGCCGACGCCGCGCGCGCCGGTGAACAGGAACGCGTGGTGGACGCGGTTCTGGGCGATCGCGTTCGACAGCGTCCGCGCGACGTGCTCCTGGCCGACCAGCTCCGAGAAGCGCTGGGGCCGGTACTTGCGCGCGAGCACCAGATACGACATCCGGATGAATCTACTTCGAACCGCCGCGTTGGCCCACACCGTTCTCGCGCCTCGTCGGTGGCGCGACGGCCCAGCCGGCCCGTCTTGTCAGGTTTCCGCAGGTGCTTAGCCTCGCTGTCGGAAAATGCGACTCGACAAGCTGACAATCAAGGCTCAGGAAGCCCTCCAGGCGGCGCACGAACTGGCGGCCAGCCGCGCGCATCAGGAGCTGACACCCGAGCACGTACTCGCTGCGTTGCTCGACCAGTCCGACGGGATCACCGGCGCGATCCTCCGGAAGCTGGGCGTCGACCCGGCGATGGTCCGGCAATCGGTGGCCCAGGCGCTGGACGCGCAGCCGCAGGTGAGCGGCGCTGCGTCGGACATCTACCTCGGCAAGCGCCTCAAGGATTTGATCGAGCAGGCGACGCAGCAATCGAAGGAGTTCAAGGACGAGTACGTGTCCAGCGAGCACCTGCTGCTCGCGCTCGCCAACAAGGATTTCGGCGCGGCGAGCCGCGCCCTGAAGGACGCGGGCGTGCGCAAGGACGCCCTCATGAAGGCCCTGGCGGAGGTGCGCGGGACGCAGCGCGTGACCGACCCCGAGGCCGAGGGCAAGTATCAGGCGCTCGCCAAGTACACCCGTGACCTCACCGAGCTGGCCCGCACGGGCAAGCTGGACCCGGTCATCGGACGCGACGAGGAGATCCGGCGCTCGATGCAGGTGCTGTCGCGGCGCACGAAGAACAACCCGGTCCTGATCGGCGATCCGGGCGTCGGCAAGACAGCCATCGTCGAGGGCATCGCGCTGCGCATCGCCACCGGCGACGTGCCCGAATCGCTGAAGGACAAGAAGATCCTCTCGCTGGACCTGGGCGCGATGATCGCGGGCAGCAAGTACCGCGGCGAGTTCGAGGACCGCCTCAAGACCGTCCTGAAGGAGGTCGAAGCGGCGGCCGGCGGCGTCATCCTGTTCATCGACGAGCTGCATACGCTGGTCGGCGCCGGCGGCGCCGAGGGCGCGGTCGACGCGGCCAACATGCTGAAGCCCGCGCTCGCGCGCGGCGATCTGCGCTGCATCGGCGCGACGACGCTGGACGAGTACCGCAAGCACGTCGAGAAGGACAAGGCGCTGGAGCGCCGCTTCCAGCCCGTGTTCGTGGGCGAGCCGTCGGTGGAGGACACCGTGGCCATCCTGCGCGGGCTGAAGGAACGCTACGAAGTGCACCATGGGATCCGCATCCGTGACGCCGCGCTGGTCGCGGCGGCGCGGTTGTCGGATCGCTACATTTCCGGGCGCCAGCTGCCCGACAAGGCGATCGACCTGGTCGACGAGGCGGCGAGCCGCCTCAAGATGCAGATCGACTCACGCCCCGACCCGATCGATCAGCTGGAACGGCGTCTGACGTCGCTGGCCATCGAGGAGCAGGCGCTGGGCAAGGAGAAGGACGAGGCTTCGGCCAAGCGGCTGGCGCAGGTGGCGGCGGAGATCGCCGAGCTGCGCGAGCGCGTCGACCAGATGAAGACCGTCTGGCAGCACGAGAAGCAGGTGATCGGCGACCTGCGCAAGCTGAAGGAGGAAGCCGAGGGCGCGAAGACCGACGCCGAGCTGGCGCAACGACGCGGCGATCTGAATCGCGCCGCGGAGCTGCGCTTCGGCCGCATCCCCGAGCTGGAGAAGGCCGCGACCGCGAAGGCCGCCGAGCTGAAGGAGCTGCAAAAGCACGGGTCGTTCCTCCGCGAGGAGGTGACGGAAGAGGACGTCGCCGCCGTCGTGTCGAAGTGGACGGGCATCCCTGTCGACAAGATGCTGGAGGGTGAGCAGGCCAAGCTGCTGCACATGGAGGATCGCCTGCACGCGCGCGTCATCGGACAGGACGAGGCGGTCGAAGCGGTCGCCAACGCCGTCCGGCGCGCGCGCGCCGGTCTGTCAGACCCGAACCGCCCGATCGGTTCGTTCCTGTTCCTGGGCCCGACGGGCGTCGGCAAGACCGAGCTCGCGCGTTCGCTCGCGGACTTTTTGTTCGACGACGAGACGCACATCGTCCGCATCGACATGTCCGAGTACATGGAGAAGCACGCCGTCTCGCGCCTGATCGGCGCGCCGCCCGGATACGTCGGGTACGACCAGGGCGGGCAGCTCACCGAGGCGGTGCGGCGACGCCCCTACTCCGTCGTGCTGTTCGACGAGATCGAGAAGGCGCACCCGGACGTGTTCAATACGCTGCTGCAGCTGCTGGACGACGGCCGTCTCACCGACGGGCAGGGACGAACGGTCGACTTCCGCAACACCGTGGTGATCATGACGTCGAACGTCGGCAGCCAGTATCTCGAGGACTGGACCGACCTCGGCGCGCGCGACAAGGTGATGGCGGAGCTGCGGCGCGCGTTCCGGCCCGAGTTCCTGAACCGCATCGACGACATCGTCTTCTTCCACCGCCTGGGGCGGAACGAGATCGACAGCATCGTCGACCTGCAATTCGCGCGGCTGCGCAAGCTGCTGCGCGACCGCAGCATCGACGTCGAGCTGGCGCCCGAAGCGCGCACCTGGCTGGGCGATCGCGGCTACGACCCGCAATACGGCGCGAGGCCACTCAAGCGGGCGCTGATGCGGTACGTCCAGGATCCTCTGGCGAAGCGTTTGCTGACCGGCGATTTCCAGCCCGGCGACACCATCCTGATCGGCCCGCCGAAGCCGGGCACCGACGAGCTCACGCTGGATCGGAAGCCGGAAAAGCGGGTCGCAGCCGTGTCATGATGGCGAAGCTCACCCGATGAAGGATCTCTACAAGACGCTGGGCGTCGCGGAGAACGCCGACGACACCGCCATCAAGAAGGCGTACCGGAAGCTGGCGAAGGAGTACCACCCGGACGTCACCGGCGACGACAAGAAGAAGACCGAACGCTTCAAGGAAATCAACGAAGCGTACGCGGTGCTGGGCGACCCCCAGAAGCGCAAGGAGTATGACCGTCTCAAGCACGCGCCGGTCCGCCCCGACGGCATGCCGGAGGGCTTCGACGCCGACGCATTCGCGCGGACGTTCGGCGGCGCACGAGCGACCGCCGGCGGCGTGGAGTTCGGCGACTTCGACGTCAGCGACATCTTCGCCAGCCTGTTCGGCGGGGGCGGCGGCGCCGGGAGGGCGACGCAGTCGTGGGGCGGTCGTGTGCGGCCGCGCCAGGCGCGCGGCTCCGACGTCATCGGCGCGCTGCCGGTGACCTTCGCGGAGGCGGCGCTCGGCACCAAGCGGACGATCCGCACCGGCAGCGGCGCGACAGTCGAGATCACGGTGCCACCGGGCGTGGAGAACGGCGGTCGCCTCCGCGTCCCCGGCAAGGGCGCCGAAGCGCCTTCCGCGGGCGGCGTACCAGGCGATCTTTACCTGGACCTGGAAGTTCGTCCCGACGCGCATCTGCGCCGCGCGGGTGACGACATCGAGCTGGATGTGCCGATAACGATTTCGGAAGCGGTGCTCGGCGCGAAGGTCGAGGTGCCGACCATCGAGGGCCCGGTCACCGTGACGATCCCACCAGGCACATCGAGCGGCGCGCGGTTACGCCTGCGCGGTCGCGGCATCAAGCGGGCCGACGGAACGCGCGGCGATCAGATCGCGCGCGTCGAGATCGTGGCACCGAAGATCAAACCGGACGATGCAGAAACGCGGAAGTTATTCGAGCAGATCGCTGCGCGGACCGCTCAGCCGCCCGTCCGACGATTTTGATATACCTTTCCCGACGCCACGGCATCATAAGGACTAACCACGATGAGCACTGAAAACGCAAAGACGCTCCCGCTTCTGTCGCTGCGTAACCTCGTCCTCTTCCCGGGCGCAGTCATGCCGGTCGAGATCGGTCGGGCCAGCTCGTTGCGCCTGATCGAGGCGCTGGGCGGCAAGGGCGCCCGCGTGTTGGTGGGCACCCAGAAGGACGCCGACATCGAAGAACCCGCGGGCGCGGATCTGTACACGATCTGCGTCGAGGGCGAGGTCGTCCGGATCGTGAAGGCGGCGGAGAACCGCGTCACGGCGGTCCTGCGCGGCGTCGAGCGACGTCGCGTCACCGGCTTCACGCAGGAGAAGCCGTACCTGGTGGCGAGCTACGAGCCGCTGGTCGAAATTCGCAAGGACCCGATCGAGATCGACGGGCTGGGCATGGCGGTCTACGACGTCGCCAAGCAGCTGATCGCGATCTCGCCGGACATCCCGGACGAGACCGCGCAGGTGCTGGACCAGAACAAGGATCCAGGACGGCTGGGCGACATCGTCGCCGCGACGGTCGATCTGTCGCCGGATGAGCGCGCGTCGCTGCTGGTCGAGAGCGACGTCGCCGAGCGGCTGCGCCGCTTGCTCGTGCTGTTGCAGCGCAAGGTCGAGCTGATCAAGGTGAAGCAGAAGATCGACCTGCAAGTGCGGGAAGAGTTCTCGAAGCACCAACGCGAGGCGGTGCTCCGCCAGAAGCTGAAGGCGATCCAGGACGAGCTTGGCGAAGGCGAGGACGCCAGCGACCTCGACGCGTTCGACGAGAAGATCAAGGCGGCGGACATGCCGGCCGACGTCGAGAAGACGGCGCGCAAGCAGTTGGAACGCCTCAAGCAGATGGCGCAGTCGTCGGCCGAGTACACGGTTCAGCGCACATACCTCGAGTGGCTCGTCGAGCTGCCATGGTCGAAGCGCACCGAGGACCGGCTGGACCTCGATCAGGCGCGCGAGATCCTCGACTCCGATCACTACGACCTCAAGAAGGTGAAGAAGCGCATCCTCGAGTACCTGGCCGTGCGCAAGCTCGCGCCGGGGAAGAAGGGCCCCATCCTCTGTCTCGCCGGCCCGCCCGGCGTCGGCAAGACGTCGCTCGGGAAGTCGATCGCTCGCTCGCTCGGACGCGAGTTCATCCGCGTCTCGCTGGGCGGCGTGCGCGATGAGGCCGAAGTTCGTGGCCACCGCCGCACGTACATCGGCGCGCTGCCGGGACGGATCATCCAGGGCATGCGCCGCGTGGGGACCCGCAATCCGGTCTTCATGCTCGACGAGATCGACAAGCTGGGCGCGGATTTCCGCGGCGATCCGTCGGCCGCGCTGCTCGAGGTCCTCGACCCCGAACAGAACTCGACGTTCTCGGACCACTACCTCGAGGTCAACTTCGACCTCTCGGACGTCATCTTCATCGCGACCGCGAACATGCTGGATCCGATCCCGCCTGCCCTCCTCGACCGCATGGAGGTGCTCGAGATCCCTGGCTACACGCGCGAAGAGAAGATGGAGATCGCCAAGCGCCATCTCGTGCCGAAGCAGATCGCCGAGCACGGCCTCGACGACGAGAAGATCCGTATATCGCCGGAAGCGCTCACCACCGTCATCGAGCAGTACACGCGTGAGGCGGGCGTCCGTAATCTCGAGCGCGAGGTTTCGAGCGTCATCCGCGCGATCGCCGTCAAGGTGGCCGAGAACCAGACCTACGATCCGAACCTGACCCCGGAGGCGATCGCCGACATCCTCGGACCGCAGAAGTTCTACTCGGAGGCCGCGGAGCGCACCGAAATTCCGGGCGTCGCGACCGGCCTGGCGTGGACGCCGACCGGCGGCGACATCCTGTTCATCGAGGCGTCGGCGATGTCAGGAAAGGGCAGCCTGATCCTGACCGGCCAGCTCGGCGACGTCATGAAGGAATCGGCGCGCGCCGGCCTTTCGTGGGTGCGCACGCACGTCGAAGAGCTGGGCATCTCCGTCGACTTCGAGAGGTCGGACATCCACCTGCACGTTCCGCAAGGCGCGGTGTCGAAGGATGGTCCGTCGGCGGGCGTCGCGATCACCGTCGCGCTGGTGTCCTTGCTGACGGGACGGCGGGTGCGTGGCGACGTCGCGATGACGGGCGAGATCACGTTGCGCGGCACGGTGCTGCCGGTGGGCGGTATCAAGGAGAAAGTCCTGGCGGCGCACCGTGCGGGTATCAAGCGCATCGTCCTCCCGGAACGGAACCGCAAGGACATCGTCGACGTCCCGGAGACCATCCGGCAGGAGCTGGAGTTGGTCTTCGCGAAGAAGATCGACGAGGTCCTCGAGCTGACGCTGGAAACGGTGCCAGTCGTCGTGCCGGGACCCGACGCTCCTGGCGCCGGGTCCGAAGTGACCGCGCGCGCATAACGGGCCACGCAAAGCGTAACTAGCTGTACCGCAAGCCCTTTTTGGCGCTCTGCGGCGACAGGGATATACTGGGGCCGTGCGGCCCCTTACGCTCGTGGCGTTGCTGGTTGTTGTTGCTGGATTTACCGGGTGCGAATCGGGAGGCGGCGCGCCTCCGCCCGCGGCACCGGCTGCCCCGCCGGCGCCGCCTGCGCCCCCGGGCCCACTGTTCGATCGGCTGGGTGGCAAGCCGGCAGTCGAAGCGGTCGTCGACGAGTTCCTACGACGGGTCGCGGCCGACAAGCGCATCAACGGCCGCTTCTTCAACACCGACCTGACGCGCCTGCGCGGACTGCTGGTCGAGTTCGTCTGCTCGGCGACCGGTGGACCGTGCCGGTACACCGGCCGTGACATGAGGGCCTCGCACGCCGGCTTCCAGCTGGTCGACGAGGAGTTCAACGCGCTGGTCGAAGATCTCGTCGGGGCGCTCGACAAGTTCCACGTCCCGAAGAAAGAGAAGGACGAGCTGCTCGGGGCGCTCGGTCCGCTGCAAAAAGACATCGTCAACCCGCCGCCGCCCGAGGCCGCCGCGCACGACGAGGCGCTCGCGAAGCAAGCAACGGCGAAGGCCGACGAGCTGCGCCAGTCGGGCAAGGCGGACGTCGCTGACCTGCTCGACGTCGCCGTGAAGGCGCGCGTTCGCGGCCAGCGCTCGTACGCCGAGCAGCTGTACAGCGCGGCGGAACGGCTGGCGCCTGCCGGCGCGCTGACTGCGCTGGATCCGCTGTTCCGCGCGGGCGCGCCCGAACGGATCACAACGGCGCTGAAGACACTGCCGAAGGACACGCCCGCCCAGCCGAAGGACGCCGTCGGCGGCTCGGATGAAGAAGAGCAGAAGCCGAAGAACGGGTCGCTGGCCGGGACGATGAAGCTCGTCGGCGTGAACGGGCCGATTCTGGGCGTCATCGCGCTGGAGCCGGCGAGCGGCAAATGGAAGAAGCGCACGCCGAAGCAGCGCACCATCGAACAGCGCAACCGCGAGTTCGCGCCGCACATGCTCGCCATCTCGGCAGGCTCGACGGTGTCGTTCCCGAACTTCGATCCGATCTTTCACAACGTCTACTCGACGTCGGGCCCCCGGTCCTTCGACCTCGGGATCTACAAGAACGGCGAGTCGCGCGACGTCACGTTCGCGAAGGAAGGTCTGATCCGCCTCGGGTGCAACCTGCACGCGAACATGTCGGCGCACCTGGTGGTCGTCGCCGCCCCGCACTACGTGGTCACGGACGCGAGCGGCGCCTTCAAGTTCCGCAGCCTTCCGCCGGGCAAGTACAAGTTGAAGGCGTGGGCCGAGGACACGGCCGAGCCGATCACGCAATCGATCGAGATCAAGTCGGGCGAGAACACCGTGAGCGTCGAAGTTCCCCACGGCTCGTCGGTGATAACCGCGACGGACAAATTCGGTGTTCCGCGTGGAAAGGCGCCGTAGCGTCGCGCTTGCAGTCGCCGGACTGGTCGCCGCGCTCGCACTGTTTCTGCTCGGCCGGCCGTCGGCCGAAGATCTCCGCGCGGCCGTCGCCGATCTCGACGCGCTGATTCGCGAGAACGCCGCGGGCGTGCAGGCGCGCGCGGACACGCTGGCGCAGCTTCCCCGCCTCGGGTGGGCGGTTGCGACCGACGAGAAGACCGTGCGCGATCTGACGACCGAAGAGCTCTCGTTCCGGACACACCCCGGCGAGCACATCGAGATCGCGCAGATCCCGAAAGGCGGCGGCGAACCGCGACGCCTGCTGCATCTTCCTGACGACAGCGACCTGCAGCTGCCGGTCACGGCCGGTACCCGAGTGGTCGTCCGCGGGAACCGCGCCCACGTCGTGACCGTCGTGACCGTGGAGCCGCGTCAGCGCGCGGACGAGCTGTCCGGCAGCCTCGCCGTCGCGAAGGAGCTGGACACGTCGGCGATCCAGCAGCGCCTGGCGGCGCGCGGCATCGACGCCGAGCTGCGCACGGTCCAGGGATCGAGTGTCCTCGCGGGCCGCGCTCCGCAGCCGTCGTCGATCGACGCGAGGATCCCCCTGACGGGCGCGTCCGGCCAGGGCGCTTCAGTCGTCGCCGCCAACGTCGGCCGGGCGCGCTGGCCGCGGATCGTCTCACCGTTTGTGCTCGTGCTGTCGCTGGCGGCGGCCGGCCTGCTCTGGCGACGCGGCGCCGGTGCGTCCGTTCGCATGGCCGCAGCGGCGGCTGGCGCGTCCGCGCCCACTCGTCTCCCCGAGCCGACGCCGATCGGCGGCGTCCCCGCCGCCACCGCCGATCGATCCCCAGGCCTGCCGCCGCCCGGCGTTCCTGCGCCACGTTTGCCGCCGCCGCGCGTGCCCGCGTCGCGCGTGCGCACGCCGCACACGCCTCCGAGCGCGCCGCCGCAGGCGACACCCTCGATGGGTTACCCGATCGAGGCAATCGACTCTGCCGCGCCGCTCGCTGAAGTTCCGCGCGAGCGCGTCCTCACCGGACGCGTGGAGATCATGCTGGCGCGCTCCGGATCCGTGTCGGTGCCGCCGGTTCGAAGCGGTCCGGGGTCAGCGGGCGATCCGGACGCCGAAGCCGATCCGCGCGCCGAAGAATACCGAGCCCTGTTCCTCGAGTTCCTGAACCTCCGTCGGACGACGGGCGAGTCCGTCGAAGGGCTGGACGTGCGTCAGTTCGTCCGGACGCTGCGCGAGAAGCGCGCGCAGATCATGAAGCAGATTCCGGTCAAGGACGTTCGCTTCAAGCTCGCCTTCCAGAACGGGAAGGCGGGCATCCGCTACATGACGGTCAATTGACGTTGTAGGTCCCGAACCAACCCCAGGCGAAGTCACCCGCGCCCGCTTGGAAGCACCAACCGCCGTTTCGCGCCGCCGGAAGAGTTCCCTGCCCGCTCGGTACGCAGTCGACGGCGGTGCCGTTGATCTCCAACGTCCGCGGATCGACGAAGTTACCGCAGTTGAATTCTCCCCTGGTCCCGGTGACGGCGTGACAGCTCGCCGTGGTCCCGAGGTCGCCCGAGTTCATGCCTGCGGGGACGATCGTCGCCGGACTGCACAAGCCCGCGCACGGTCCTGTTCCGCCCGCGCCGGTCGTCATGCCGCCGGTCCCGGTCGTGCCGCCGCGGCCACCGGTTCCGGTCGCACCGCCGCGTCCTGCGGTGCCGGTCGTGCCGCCTCGTCCGGCGGCCCCCGTGGTCGACCCGGCCGCGCCGGTGGTTCCACCGCGGCCCGCGGCTCCGGTCGTGCCGCCACGGCCTGTCATCCCCGCGCTGCCCGTGGTGCCGCCGCGGCCAAACGTTCCCGCCGCGCCGGTCGTCCCGGCGCTGCCCGTCGTGCCGCCGCGGCCGAACGTCCCCGCCGCGCCGGTCGTGCCCGCAGTGCCCGTCGTGCCACCGCGCCCTGTCATCCCCGCGCTGCCTGTGGTGCCGCCGCGCCCGAACGTTCCGGCCATCCCGGTCGTGCCGGCGTTGCCCGTCGTGCCCGCGCTGCCCGTCGTCCCGGCGTTGCCGGAGATCGAACCACCGAGGCCGGAAACGCTGCCACCGGTTCCCGCCGTTCCGGAGCCGCTCGTTCCCGCGACGCCTGAAGCGCCGCCGGGCCCGACGTTTCCCGTTCCGGAAAGGCCGCCGTCGATGCGGAAATACTCGTCGGGTCCCTGACAAGCGACGAGCACAAACGCAAACGCAAGCCCGGCACCGAACGCAAACCTGCGACCAACCGCAGCGCAACCAGGAGACATTAGGGGCCCTCCGCGCTTAAGAGCCTGCATTCTCCCATAAAACGGCCCTTGC
>Ga0070683_100002447_pt1 | contig 14774 bp, 14 predicted proteins | sample KBSC713LmetaG_FD_64662 | JGI IMG/M metagenome (GOLD analysis project Ga0070683, IMG submission 64662) | Corn rhizosphere microbial communities from Kellogg Biological Station, Michigan, USA - KBS C7.1-3L metaG | ecosystem: Host-associated > Plants > Roots > Rhizosphere ...
TGCCAGCTCCGCGAGCGCCTTCTTTGCCTGCGGCGCATAGAGTGGCGAGAAGCGGCGATTGAGCGCAAGGCTCTCAACAAAGTAGGCACGCGCCTCCGAAGTGCGGCCAGTGGCCTTAGCGCTCAATCCCGCGTGGAAGAGGAACATCGGATCGCGCGAGCCGAGCGCAAGCGCGCGCCGCGCCCAGCGCAGCCCGGCTGCAGGCCGGCCGGCACGCGTGAGCGCCCAGCCGAGCGCATCCGCAGAACGGACGCTCGGCGCCTCCGCCCACGCGCGCCGCGCCAGCGCCACGGCCCTCCCCGTGCTGCCGTGGGTTGCCTCGAACAGGGCGAGATCGACGTCCGTGTTCACGCCGTTCGCGTGTAGGAGCTTCTCCTCCGCACCCACCAGCGCGAGGTCTCGGCGCGCCGCCGCGGCGCGACCGGCAGCCAGTTCCGTCTCGCCCAGCGCCACCACGTACTGCGGCAGCGGCAGTCGAGCCACGGCGTCGCGGTAGCGCCGTATCGCGACGGAGAACTGCCGGTGCGCCGCCTCCACGCCGGCGAGTCCCGCGGAGGCCGGCACGTATCCGGGGAAGCGCGCGAGCGCCTCGCGGTAGGCGTGACGAGCCGCGCCCAGGTGGCCGGTCGTGAAGTAGAGGTTGCCGAGCAGCGTCTCCACGTACGCCACGTTCTCGGGCGCCTGGCCGCCGGCGGAAACTGCCAGCCGCATCGCCCGGATCGCGCCGGGTAGGTCGCCGTGCAGCTCGCGCCAATAGGACACGCGTGCGTAGGAGGCGAGGTTGGGTTGTGCGTCCACCATCCGAGCCAGCGTCCGGCCCGCTTCCGCGTAGCGGCCCAGCTCGACCTGCGCGTCCACGATCACGCCCAGCGGCTTGACCACGTACGGTGCGATCCGGCGGGCCTCGTCGCCGTAGCGCAGGGCGCCGCGGAAGTCGTGCCGGGCGGCGGCGAGAGCGCCCATCTCGGTGAGGGCGGCCGGGTCGCGCGGGTTGAGACGCAGCGCGGTTCTCAACACGGCACCCGCGCGCGTGTAGTAGGACGCGTCGCCGGTCTCGCGCACCTTCTGCAGGTACGCGCCCGCGAGGAAGCCGTAGCCGCGCGAGTCGCGCGGATGGGTCTGGACGAGCGCCTGATACGCGCGGATCTGCGTGTCGGTGGACGCGCCCGCCAGGGCGGCCGGGTTGTCGTCGCTCGCGTACATCGGCCCAGATGACGACCCGTGGTTCACGAGCATGAACGTGGCCAGCGCCGCGAAGAACACCGCGGTCACGGCCAGAAGCTTCAGGAGGAGTGTGTTTCGTGGGAGTGCCATGAGCGAGAGGGACGGGAGGGACCTGCCGAAGCAGATCCCTCCCAGTGGTTGATTACGGCGTCGGCGAATGGGCCGGGGTGATCGGCTTCGGGATCTCCGAGTCGAACCCCGACGTCGGCTCCGCCAGGTACGGGAAGCTGGACAGGAACGGCTTGTCGTTCGCGTCCACTCCGTCGCCGAGCGGGACGTTGTTGCCCTTGAGCGCGCCGGCGACCACACGGAGTGAGATGTCCGTCACGTCGTCGGTGAGCCTGCGCCCGTCCGGGAACCCCTGGAGGTCCCCGCCGAGAACGCCGAGCGGGTTGGGGTTGGCGGTGGGCGGCACGCCGAGGTTGATCTTCAGCGTGTCGGCCGCCGCGGGATGCTTGCCGATCGCCGTCTTGCCCGGGATGCCGGTGAGCAGCGCCTGCACGATGTCCGTGCGGTTGTGCTCCGGCGCATTCACGTGGAACAGCAGGTTCATCACGTGCGCCAGCTCTGGGTTGAGGACGTACTTGCCGTACAGCGCCGCGTCCTGGCTCGGCTGGGTCTCGTTGAAGTGATCCTTCTGACCGAGCGGGATCACGACCTCGTTCACCAGCGGGTTGCCAAGGCGACTCACCTGCACGTAGCCAGAGTCGTCCGACTTCTTGCCGCGCCGGTGGTGCTTCCTCTTGGCCGCGGAAGCCGTCACCGAGTTGCCGCCCTGAACCTCGAGCCGTGGACGATCGGTTGAGCTCCACACGCCGACCACCGCGTTGGACGCGCCTGGGCCGGAGACCGGCTTGCCGTCAACCGTCACATCCGACTTCGGCACCTGGAGCACGATCGCGTGCACCGCGTAGCCGGCCAGATCGTCCTTGCCGCCACCGGCGTTGCCGGTGCCCATGCGCAGGTTGATCGCGTCGAACGCCGTGCCGAGGTCGACGAAGAACGGATCGTCGCGCTGCCCCGCGAACACCTTGCCGCCGCCGGCCAGCGAGTGGGTGGCCTGGTTCGCGACCGCGGTGTAGTTGGGGATCGTCTTCGGCCCGACGTTGTTCGGCGCGACCGGGATGCCCCGGCCGATCACCTTCGACGAGCGCTCCTTGCCGTTCTTGTACGTCTCGCGCGTGACCGTGTAGCTCTGCTGAATCTGCAGCTTGGGATCGTGGATCCCGCTCACGCCCGGCAGCGCGTAGAGGAACGAGTTCTTGTTCAGGTAGTGCGTCTTGAACTTGAACAGGTAGCGGACGTCGTACTTGCCGTCGCCCGTGTTGTCGATGTTGATCCAGTAGTGCGCGCGGTCGTCGAACCGGTAGAAGTTCGGGCCGCCCGCGGGATCCTCGAACGGGATCCAGTTGGCAACGACCGTGAGGTCGTTCGTGGCGTCTGGCGCGACGAACGCGTAGACGTCGGTGTTGTCCGCGGTCGGATCCAGCGCCGTCAGCGGGGCCTCGCGGTGGCTAGAGCCAAAGCTCAAGGACACAGCGATGGCCGCCGCGGCAAGGATCGCCGCGAAGAAGAGCCGCTTCATCAGCTCCCTCCTTGGGGGTCAAACGGGGGTGAGGTCCCGCCGGCGAGTCGTTGGCCAGACGGGGTGATTGGCTGTTTGTGCGCGCGAGGCAGCCGCGCGGATCACTCCGCGCTCAGCCGGTGACTCTCACGCGGACTCTGCGCTTGCTGATTCCGCTTGGCCCAGTTGGGTTCTTGGCCGTGGCTGTGACGAGGATCTGTGCACCGCGGCGGACCTTTCTCCTGGGCTTGAGCTTCCGGTGCGCTGTGTGCTTTGCGTGAAGGGTCAGCGTCACGGTGCGGAAGCCCTTGGCGGTTATGACTGTCCGGCAGTTGGAGGCGCAGCGCACCGTGACCTTGATGCCGTGCTGATGAATCACCCGCTGGCGGCGCGCCACTCGCAGCGTCACCCGCGGCGCGGCCAGGCGCGGCTTGGTCTTGGGGACGGCGGCGGGCGGGGGTGGTGGCGGCGGCGGGACCGGCAGCGGCGAGAAGCGCTCGAGGCGGTTGTTGAACGTGTCGGACACGTAGACGTCGCCCGAGGCGCCGATGGCCACGTCGGCAGGCGCCAAGAACTGGCCGTCGCCGTGGCCGTACTCGCCCCACGCTTCGAGCAACGTGCCCGTGGGGCCGAAGCGCAGAACACGCGCGCCGCCCGAGTCGGCCACGTATACGTCGCCCTGACCGTCCACGCCAATCCCGTCGGCCTGGCCCGCGCCGCCCCATTGCCTCAGCAGCGCGCCGTCCGGCGTGAGCTCATCGATCCTGCCGGATCCGCTCTCGCTCACGTAGAGGACCGAGCCCCAGAGCTCGACGTCCGCCGGTTGGTTGAAACCGGTCCACGAGCCGATCACGTTGCCGGCCGGGTCGAACTTGACCACGCGGTTGTTGCCCGTGTCCGCCACGTACAGGTCGCCCGTCGGGTCCACCGCCACGCCCTGCGGCGCGGCCAGCACGCCCGCGCCGATCGCAACGTCGGTGTCGAGCGCGGCGTCCCACTTCTGTACCTCGTCATGGCCGGTGTCGGCCACGTAGATGTTGCCGGCGGCGTCCACAGCCGGATCCGACTCGAGCTGGAAGATCACGTGGTTGCCCCAACGGCGCAGGAACGCGCCGTTCGGATCGAGCTCCTGCATCGCGTACTCCAGGGTGTCCGCGATCACGAGGTGGCCGTCGGGAGCGAGCGCCAGTCCCTCCGGGCCGGTGAGGTTGCCGCCGCTGCGGCCGTTCACCCCGAACACGGCCAGCACGTTGCCCGACGGGTCGAGCTCCTGCACGCGCTCGTTGAGCGTGTCGGCCACGTAGACGTCACCGGCTGAGCTCACGGCGAGAGCACGCGGCGTGTTCATGCCCTGGCCATTGAAGTAGGCGGGGTTGGCGAGGGAGGAGTCGAGCTTCATCACGCGGTTGCCGCCGTTGTCCGCGACCCACACGTTGCCGGAGCCGTCAACGCCGACGTCGTAGGCGTTGGTCACACCGCCGGCCTGGCCCTCCACCGTGTCCGTGCTGATCTTGAGCTTGACCACGCGGTCGTTCTGGTCATCGGCCACATACAGGTCGTCGCCCGAGACGGCGAGCCCCAGCGGATGCGCGAACCCCGCCGCTCCGCCAATGGCCGACTCCGGCGTGCCCTCGAGGGTGAAGCGCGCGATCTCCTCCTGGTCGCTGTTCGACACGTACACGGTGTCGCCGGCCACCGCGATGCCGCCCTTCCAGCCGATGTTGAGCAGGCTCGCGCCGAACTGGCGGATGAACGCGCCGCTCGCGTCGAACTTCTCCACGCGGTTGTGATCGGCGTCGAGCGCGTAGAGGTTGCCCGCCGAGTCGAGCGCGAGGCCGCCGACAGCGCCGAACTGTCCCGGCCCGCTGCCGTACTCGCCGAACTCGCCGAGGAACTGGCCGCTTGCGCTGAAGTGCTGCACCACATAGCTCCAGCGGTCGGCCACATACACGTCGCCGGATGGCGCCACGGCCACCGCCTGCGGCTGCCGGAACACTCCGCCGCCGTTCTGGCTGATCGTGAGGTAGGCGCCGTACGGACACGGATCGGCGCCCGGACAAGCCGCCGCGCGGGCGGCGGCCGGGAACACGAGCAGAAGCAACCCGAGCGCGAGAAACCGCACGGGGCGACGATAGAGCTAGACGCGTGCTGGATGCGAGGCGTCGGTGAACTCGCGGAACAGCCCGGTGACGATGAACGCGGTCTGCTCACCGATGTCCACGGCGTTATCGCCCATGCGCTCGAGCGCGCGCCCCACGCCGAGCATCATCATGGCCCACTCGCGCGTGTCCACGTCGTCGCCGGCCTCGAGTGCCTGCTGGAACGCGTCGCGGTGAAGGCGATTGACCGCCTCGTCGCGCGACACGAGATCCTCCGCGAGCTCGACGCTGCGTGAGCAGAAGGCCTTCTTCGCCTGCTCGATCATGGCCACCACGTGGCGGCCCATCTCGAGCAGCGTCTCGAGCAGCTCCGGGACGACCGGGGGCTCGTGACCGGTGAGCGGGATGGTCTTGGCGATGTTCACGCACTGGTCGCCCATCCGCTCCACATGCTTGATCACGTCGAGCAGCGCAGCCACCAGTCGCAGATCCGTGGCCACCGGCGCTTGGCGCGCGAGCAGCGACAGGATGCCCTGGTGCACCTCGAGGTAGCGGCCGTCGATCCGGTCGTCGTCCGCGATGACCATCGACGCGAGCTCCACGTCCTGCTGAGACAGCGCCTCCATCGTCCGCTCGAGCGCGCTCACGACCAGGTCCAGACCGCCGAGCGCCTGGTGCTCGAGCTCCACCAGCTCCTCGTGGAATACGCGTCTCGTCTGGGGCATCAGCCGAACTTCCCGGTCACGTAGCGCTCGGTGCGCTCGTCGTCGGGTTTCGTGAAGATCTTCTCCGTCGGCCCGGCCTCCACCAGCTCGCCGTCGAGCATGAACGCGGTGGTGTCCGACGCGCGGGCCGCCTGCTGCATGTTGTGGGTGACGATGACGATCGTGTAGCGCGTCTTCAGCTCCTCCACGAGCTCCTCGATGCGCAGCGTGGACGCCGGGTCGAGCGCGGACGCCGGCTCGTCCATGAGCACGACCTCGGGCTCCACGGCGATCGCGCGAGCGATGCAGAGCCGCTGCTGCTGGCCGCCGGACAATCCGATGCCCGGTTGGCCGAGGCGATCCTTCACCTCGTCCCACAGCGCGGCCGCGCGCAGGCTCGTCTCCACGCGCTCCTTGAGGTCGGAGCCCCTGGCGCCGCTCAGCCGCGGCCCGGCGGCAACGTTGTCGAAGATCGACATCGTGGGGAAGGGGTTGGGCTTCTGGAACACCATGCCCACCGTGCGCCGAACCGCGGTGATGTCCACGGCATCGCCATAGAGGTCCTCGTCGTCGAGCAGCACCTCGCCCTCGGCGCGCGCGCCCGCGATCTCCTCGTGCATACGGTTGACGCAGCGCACCATCGTCGACTTGCCGCTGCCGGACGGGCCGATCAGCGCTGTCACGTGGTTGGGCACGAACTCGAGCGTGAAGTCCTTCACCGCGTGCTGGCCGCCGTACCAGGCGTTGAGGCCGCGCACCGACACGCGGCGTCCCTCCTTGGCCGGGCCGGCGGTCCGGCCTGGCTCGACGCGGGACTCCTCCTTGGTGCGCGGGGTTTCAGTGAGCGGAAAGGTCATCCGAAGCGACTCCTCCTAGACATGAATCGGGCGATGAGAGTCAGGAGCAGCACGAGGACCACCAGCGTGAGCGCCGCGCCCCAGGCGCGCGCCACGAGCCGGTCCTGCGCCTGCCCGACGTCGTTGAAGATCTGGACCGGCAGGGAGTTCATGCGGGTCCCCAGGTCAAGCGTGGAGCCGTTGACGATCGCGGCCGTGAAGAGCAGCGGCGCGGTCTCGCCGGCGGCGCGCGCGACCGCCAGCAGCGACCCGGTGACGAGCCCCGGCAGCGCCGTGGGCAGCACAACCCGGGCGATCACCCGCCAGCGCGGCGCACCGAGGGCGAGTGCCGACTCCCGCAGCGTGCTCGGCACGAGCAGCAGCACCACCTCGGCTGAGCGCGTGACGATCGGCAACATCAGAAGCGCGAGCGCGATCGAGCCCTTCCAGCCGGCGTAGCCACCGCCGACGCCGCTGAGGATCAGCACGATGAAGACGAAGAGCCCGAAGACGATCGACGGCACGCCCGTCATCACGTCGATGAAGTAGCGGACCGTCTTGGCGAACTTCGAGTCCTTGCCGTACTCGGTGAGGTAGAGCGCTACGCCGACGCCGAGTGGAACAGCGATGACCGTCGCCAGCGCCACCATCATGATCGTGCCGAGGATCGCGCTCTTCACTCCACCCGGATCGCCGAGGAAGCTGCCGGTGGGGTCGGTGGAGAAGAAGTGCCAGCTCCAGGCACTCAGACCGCGCTTCGCCACGTACCAGAGCACGAGCACGAGCGGCACGAGTGCGACCAGCGTGCCGAGGCCGAGCAGCGCGCGCATGATCAGGTCCTTGCGCTTGCGCCGGTTCGAGATTGCGAGGGTCATGCGCGCTGACTCCGGTTCACGAACCAGCGCGCCGCCGCGTTGACCACGAGCGTGAGCACGAACAGGACGAGACCGGCGGCGATCAGCGCCGCGCGGTGGATCGGGTTGTTGGCCGCTTCACCGAACTCGTTGGCGATCACCGCGGCGAGCGTGTAGCCCTGATCGAAGAGGTGCTTGCCGATCTGCGGCGCGTTGCCCACCACGAGCGTGACCGCGATCGTCTCGCCGATCGCGCGGCCGAGGCCGAGCATCGCCGCGCCGGTGATGCCCGCACGCGAATACGGGAGGATCGCGGTGCGGATCATCTCCCAACGTGTGGCACCGAGGGCCAGAGCCGCCTCCTTGTGATCGGACGGCACCGTGGCCATCACCTCGCGCGTGATCGCGCTGACGATGGGCACGATCATGATCGCGAGGATCAGGCCCCCGATGAAGTAGTTGGGTCCCGCCACGGCTGCTCCGCCGATGAAGGGGATGAAGTGCAGCGTGTCGCTCACCCACTGCTCGGCCGGCTTGAGCTTGGGAATCAGCACGAACACGCCCCAGAGGCCGTAGACCACGGACGGCACCGCAGCCAGCAGGTCGACCATGATCGTGAGTGGGCCGCGCGCCTTGCGGGGGCTCAGCTCGGTGACGAAGAGCGCGGCAGCGATCGCCACCGGCACGCCGATGATCAGTGCCACCGCGGAAGTGACGAGCGTGCCGACCAGAAGCGGCAGCGCCCCGAAGATGGAGCGCGACACGTCCCAGTTGTTGTCGAACGTGAAGCCGATGACGCCGAACTTGTCGAACGCCGGCTTGGCCTCGACGTAAAGCCGCACGAAGAAGAACGCGATCAGGACCAGGATCGCCCCGGCGAGGACGGTCAGTCCCCAGCGGAGGATCTGGTCGGGAAGGCGAGCCGCCGGCGACCGCCCGAGAACGGGACGGCCGCCGGGTGCGGTTACGGTCGCGGAACTCACGATCCCGAGATCGGGCTCCCGTTGCACTGGATCTTGTTGATCTGTGCCTTGGACTTGGTGAGCAGGCTCGCGGGAAGCGGCGCGTAGAACAGCTCCTTGGCCGCATCCTGGCCCTGGGCGAGGCCGTAGTTGAGGAAGGCCTTCAGCGCCTTCGCGTTGCCTGCCGACATCCCGCCCCTGCAGACGTCCTGGTGAACGTCGACGAACGTCTGCGACGAGATCGGGTACGCCGCCGCGTTGGGCGAGTCGATCGTGACTACGCCGAGGTCGGCTGGGACCGTGAGGCCTTCACCGGCAGCCGAGGTGCTCTGGAGCGTCGGTGCGACGTACTTGCCGGACTTGTTCTTCACGTCGGCGTAGGTGAAGTTGTTCTGCAGGGCGTACGCCTGCTCCACGTAGCCGACTGCGCCGGGCGTCTGCTTGACGGCGGCCGCGACGCCATCGTTGCCCTTGGCGCCCGTGCCGGTCGGCCACTTCACCGTCTTGTCGGCCCCGATCTTGCTCTTCCACTCAGAGCTGTAGGCGGAGAGGAAGGTGGTGAAGCCCTTGGTCGTTCCGGACTCGTCTGAGCGGTGAACCACCGTGATGTTCGACGAGGGCAAATTCACTCCCGGGTTCTGCTTTGCGATCTCCGGGTCGTTCCACGACTTGACCTTGCCCATGAAGATGTCGGCGATCGTCGGGCCGTCGAGCTTGAGGCCCTTCTGGAGGCCCGAGACGTTGTAGGAGACCGTGATCGCCCCGATCGCCATCGGGATTTGGATCGTCGGCGTCTTGATCGAGTTCTTGTCGTCGGCCGTGAGTGGCGGATCGCTGCCCGCGAACTCCGCGGTCTTGTTTGCGAGCGCGGCCACGCCCGCGCCAGAGCCGACGGGCTGGTAGTTGACCGTGATGCCCTGCTTCTTGAGGTCGCTGCCCCACTGTTGGTAGATGGGTGCGGCGAACGTCGAGCCGGCGCCGTTCACGGTGCCACTGGCCGAGCTGTCGGAGCCGCCCGAGCCCGCGGCCGAGTTGTTGCCGGTGTCACTACTGCTGCTGCTTCCGCATGCGGCGGCGCCCATTGCGAGCGCGGCGGTCATCGGGACTACCGCTAGCCACTGGCGTGACTTCACAGCTGCTCCTTCTTTCGCTTGCGTTGTCGCGGCGAGGCTCGCAGCACTGGGGGCGCAGTCTGTTACCGACGTGTGGCAGGGATGTGAAAAGGATGTGAACGTGCTTCAGGCGCACGGCACCCAGCAATACACTCGCTTTCACATGCAGGAGAGCCAGAGCGCAGTCGCTCCGTTCGCGCCGGCTCCCGTGACAGGCGTGACCGGGGTGCGAGTCCAGCCAGGCCCGATACGACTGGCCGTAATCGATACCGATAGCGGCTTCGTTCGAGTGCTCGCCAAGCGAGTCGGCGAGATGGGCTGGCAGCACCGCGTCCTCACCACGCCGCCGCGGCCGGAGGACCTGCTGTCCATGCGTCTGCATGCGCTGATCGTGGACCTCGCCCTGCTCGGTCCGCACGGCTGGGAGTTCCTCGAGCAGGTGTGCGAGTCCGTGCCGGGGCTTGGCGTGATCGTCTGCACCGGCACCTCGAGCGTGGCCCAGCGCGTGCGCGGCCTGCGCATCGGCGCCGACGACTGGATCACCAAGCCCTGTCATCCGCAGGAGGTGATCGCGCGCGTGGAGGCCGTCGTGCGGCGGCGCAAGCGCTCGTCGCCCGGCGGCGCCGGCGAGGACGGGCCGCTGATGGCCGGCGAGCTCGAGATCCGCAGCGACCAGTTCCAGGCCTTCGTCGGCGGGCAGTCGATCGATCTGACGCGGCGCGAGTTCGAGCTCCTGCACCTGCTCGCCAACGCACGCGGCCGCGTGCTCGAACGCGAACAGATCTACCAGCACGTGTGGGGCTACGCGATGGTGCACGGCGACCGCTCGGTGGACGTGTTCGTCCGCAAGGTGCGCCAGAAGATCGAGCGCTTCTCGCCGGACTGGATCTACATCCACACGCACTTCGGGATCGGCTACCGGTTTGAGCCGGAGGCACCGGACGACGACGACGCCGCCGAGCCGGCGGCTGAGGAGATCCCCTCCGGCGCATGAGCATGCTCCGAAGCTCCTCGAACGGCAACGGCCTTCTCGTGCTGTTCGAGGAATCGGGCCGGAACGTCGAGCGAACCGGTTCGCTCCTTCGCGAGCTGCTCGACCACTTTCCCGAGCACTCTTCCCTGGCTCGCGACATCCTGATCTGCGAGCAGGAGGGCGACCGGATAACGCACGACATCATCCACGAGATGACCGTGCACGGCTCGAAGCTCGACCAGCGCGACGCGTACGAGCTGGCGCGGGCTTTGGACGATGTCGTGGACTACGCGGAGGAGACCGCTGACTCGCTCGAGCTGTATGGAGTGGAGGCGCCGATGGAGCAGGCTCAGGAGCTCGCCGGGGTGCTGGCCGGTGCGTCCGAGGCGGTGGCCGCGGCACTGACGCATTTGCGCGCGGGCGACGAGGTGTCGACTCAGCTGATCGAGATCCACCGGCTCGAGAACGAGGGCGACCGGATCTCACGTGAGGCGATCGCCTCCCTGTTCAAGAGCGGCACCGACCCGATGGTGGTGATCCGCTGGAAGGACATCTTCGAGTCGCTCGAGCAGGCCATCGACTCGTGCGAGACCGTGGCGCATGTGGTGGAAGGCATGCGCCTCAAGCAGCGCTAGTGCGGTAGGACGACCTCGGCGGCGTCGGCCGCTGAGACGTCCGGATAGAGCGCTCTGATCACGAGCACTCCGACGATGCCCCCGACGAGCTGGGCGACCACGAACGCCGGCACCCCCGCGGGTGCGATACCGGCGAACGTGTTCGAGAACATGCGGCCGACTGCGATGGCGGGATTCGCGAAGCTTGTCGAGCTGGTGAAGAAGTACCCGGCGCCGATGTATGCGCCCACGGCCGCCGGCGCGCTCGCAATGCGCTTCGTGCGAGCGAGGGAGAAGATCAGGATCACCAGGCCCAGCGTCGCGACCACCTCGGCGAAGACGTGGGACGGCGAGCCGCGGTGCTTGCCGGAGATGCTGATCGCTGCCTTGGCGAACATGCCGTTGGCCACGACGGCGCCGAGTATGCAGCCGGCGAGTTGCGCGGGGATGTACGCCAGCGCGTGGCTTCGCCTTAGGCCGCCGAAGTGCGCGTCCGCGAGTGAGACCACCGGATTGAAGTGGCCACCCGACACTGGGCCGAACATCAGGATGATCGTGTACAGCCCCGCGGCGGTCGCGCCCGCGTTCTCGAGCAGCTGTAGTCCGGTGTCGCCGGGGGAGAGCCGCTGAGCTGCGATGCCGGAGCCGATCACCACCGCCGCCAGGAACGCGGAGCCGAGCAGCTCGGCTAGGAGTCGCCTGGAAAGCGGCGCGCTGGTCATGCGCCGATGAGCAGCTTGTCGGCGAACTCGCCAGGCAGCCCGGCTCGGCGAACCTCTGCCGCGACGGCGTCGGCGTCGTAGCCCACGCGTTCGATGGTCACGTCGACGGTGTCGCCGGCCGGACGCAGGACCGCAAACGCGCCGCGGGGATCCCCGTCCTTGGGCTTACCGACCGACCCGCAGTTGACGAACAACACTCCGCCGTACTCCTGGACCCAGGGCTTGTGGGTGTGTCCGAACACCAGCGCCCGGTCGGTCTCGGCCCCGGCGAGCCGCTCGTACAGCGACGCCCGTTTGTCCTCGAACAGGTACTCGTTGACCTTTCGCGGCGAGCCATGCACGAGGTGCACGCGGACGCCACCGACCTCGAAGTGGAGGTCGAACGGAAGCGCACGCATGAAGTCTCTGGACGCTTGGTTCGTATTCACGAGCGTCCACTCGACGGAGTCCTGGCCGAGCTCGCGGTCGCGTTGGTCGATGTACGCGCAGCCGCAGTCGTGCTCGTCGCGCGCGATGGCGTAGTCGTAGTTGCCGTAGATCGTCGGGATCCCGCGCTCCTCGATCAGGGCGCAGACTTCGTTGGGATGCGGGCCGTACCCAACTAGGTCGCCCCCGCAGTAGACCTGCTCGATCGCGAGCTCGTCGATGCGGCCGAGAGCAGCTTCGAGCGCCGGCAGGTTGCCGTGGATGTCGGTGATCACCGCGACAGCGTCTGCTCGCATCGGCGCAGAAAGGCTATCCATTGACAACTGCCGATTCAATCGATATAAGTAAATCGATGACTGTCGATCTGGAGCTGGTTCCCAAGCAGAAGCGGCCGCCTGGTGAGCCGTGCTGCCAGCCCGTCGTGTACCCCGACGTGGAGCGCGAGCAGGCGGTGCGCATGGCCGAGGTTGCCAAGGCGCTCGGTGACCCAATCCGTCTCCAGCTCGTCGACGTCTTGCGCAAGCACGCCGGCAAGGTCTGCGTGTGCGAGCTCGTCCCGCTGTTCGACATCTCTCAGCCCACGCTGTCCCACCACCTGAAGAAGCTGCGCGACGCCGGCATCGTCGACTCGGAGCGGCGCGGACTGTGGGCCTACTACTACGTGATCCCCGACGCTTTGAAGGAGCTCTCCGCATGGCTGACCTGACCGACGACATTCGGGAGAACGTGCGCGAGAAGTACGCCGCGGCTGCCACGCGGGGCAGCGGCTGCTGCGGCAGCGAGGTGTTCGGCTCGACCCTCTACGACGAGGCCACGAGCGACGGGATCCCCGAGGCCGCGGTGAATGCCTCGCTCGGCTGCGGGGTGCCGACGGCGGTCGCCGACCTGCACGAGGGCGAGACCGTCCTCGACCTCGGCTCCGGCGCGGGCGCCGACGTGTTCATCTCCGCGCGACGTGTCGGGCCCACCGGGAAGGCGATCGGCCTCGACATGACCGACGAGATGCTGGAGCTGGCCCGGGCGAATGCGGCCGAGGCCGGCGTCGAGAACGTCGAGTTCCGCAAGGGCTACCTCGAGGACATCCCGCTGCCCGACGAGAGCGTGGACGTGGTGATCTCGAACTGCGTGATCAACCTCTCCGGTGACAAGTCCAAGGTCCTGCAGGAAACGGCGCGCGTGCTGCGCCCCGGTGGCCGCTTCGCCATCTCGGACGTGATCCGCGACCCCGACATGGACGACGCCACCCGCGCCGACATGGAAGCGTGGACCGGCTGCATCGCGGGCGCACTGACGCGCGAGGAGTTCGAGGACGCGCTTCGCTCAGCTGGCCTCGCGGACATCGAGATCGACGAGACCCACCGCGTGCACGAGCACGCCGGCTCGGCGATCATCCGCGCGCGGAAGCCGGCCGCGCCGTAGCCGAGAGCGTGTTGATGCCGGCTCCGGGGGCCGGCCAAGCGGCGCGGTGTCCAGCTTTACGAGTTGTTCACGGGAAGCCGGCCGCGCACGCCTAACCTGGCGGCAAGTGGAACTCAGGCGATCCACCCTCAAGCGTGTTGCGAGCGCGATGGGAGCCGGCGAGGCAGGCCGCTGCCTCACCTGCGGCGGCAGTGTTCGGACGAGCGAGCCGCACGTCCGGCTCAGGGGCGCGATCTTCCACATGGCCTGCGCTCGCTACCGGCACCGCGCCGGCTGAACCCTTCCCCCGCGGGCTACAGTGGGCGGCGCATGATCTGGCTGCTGCGACACGCCGAGGCCGAAGACGGTTCGCCGGACGAAGCCAGGCGGCTCACCGGGAAAGGCGAGGAGCAGGCGCGCCTCGCCGGCCAGGCGCTCAAGAAGCTCGGCGTCGAGTTCGAGGCCTGCTTCACCAGCTCGCGCGTGCGCGCCGTGCAGACCGCTCGCCTGGCCTGCGAGCCGCTCGGCGTTGAGGTGACGATCGACGAGCGGCTGAACGGCGGGCCATTCGACGCCAGCGAGCTGGCGACCGGCCTCGACAGCGTGATGCTCGTGGGCCACGATCCCGACTTCTCGATGGCGGTTCACGACCTCACGGGCGCCCAGGTGAGAATGAAGAAGGGCGGCATCGCGGCGGTGGAGAAGGGCGAGCTGAAGGTGCTGCTGCGGCCACGCGAGCTCGCGGCGATCGCGGGCTGAGCGGGCGGCCGGGTGGCGTACGCCTGCATCGACATCGGCAGCAACACCACGCGCCTGCTCGTCGCTGAGCCCGCCGACGGCCGGCTGCGCGAGCTGATGACGCAGCGCGCGTTCACAAGTCTGGGCAAGGCCACGAGCAAGGGGCGCATCCCCGGCGACAAGATCGAGGAGACCGCCGAGGTGGTGGCCACGCAGGCCCGCCTCGCGCGCGAGCTGGGCGCCGAGGACATCGCGGTGGTGGCCACGGCGGCCGTGCGCTCGGCCAAGAACCGCGACGAGTTCGGGGCCGCGGTCGAGGCGGAGTCAGGCCTCGCGGTGCGCGTGCTGTCGGGGCATGAGGAGGCGAGGCTCGCGTTCCTCGGAGCAACGCGCACCTTCAGCGGACCGCTCGACGGCTCGATCGCCGTCGTAGATGTGGGCGGCGGCTCCACCGAGGTCGTGGTCGGGACGCTCGCGGACGGCGCCTCGTGGGAGGAGTCGTTCCGGATCGGCTCCGGCTTCCTGGCCGACTCCTACCTGCGCTCCGA
>Ga0070683_100002449_pt1 | contig 14768 bp, 19 predicted proteins | sample KBSC713LmetaG_FD_64662 | JGI IMG/M metagenome (GOLD analysis project Ga0070683, IMG submission 64662) | Corn rhizosphere microbial communities from Kellogg Biological Station, Michigan, USA - KBS C7.1-3L metaG | ecosystem: Host-associated > Plants > Roots > Rhizosphere ...
AGCCGAGCCCCCCGCCGTAGCGCTCGACGAGCGCGTCCGGCAGCGCCTGCTCCGGGAGGCCCGCCTCCTCCCAGAGGAGGTCGATCACCTGCGGCGGCTGCGCGCCTCCGCGAGGAACTCGCGGCGCAGGTCGGCGTCCTCGTCGTAGAGGCCGCGGAAGAACGTCGTCACCGTGTGCGAGCCCTCCTCCTCCACCCCGCGCATCTGCGTGCAGAGGTGCGCCGCATCGAGGTGCACCGCGACGCCGCGCGGCGAGACGAGCTGCCCGAGCGCGTCTGCGATCTGCTCGCCGAGCCGCTCCTGCACCGTGAAGCGCCGCGCGTACAGCCGCACGAGCCGCGTCAGCTTCGAGATGCCGAGGATCTCGCCGTCCGAGAGGTACGCCACGTGCGCGACGCCGTGGAACGGCAGCGCGTGGTGCTCGCACAGCGCGAAGAAGGAGATCGGGCCCTCGACGATCTGCTGGTGCCGGCCCTCCACGCCCTCCGGCTTCTCCGACGGGAACGCCGTCCGGAGCTTCGGGTCGCCGTCGTAGCCGGCGGTGGCGTCGAAGATCGCCTGGAGGAACCGCCGCGGCGTGTCCTTCGTCCCCGGCGTGTCGAGGTCCATGCCGAACGCGGAGAAGATCTCCCCGACGTAGCGCTCGTACCTCGCCCAGTCCTCGGGCGAGAGATCGCGTTCCCACCGCGACCGGAGCTCAACGATGCTCAAGCGAAACCTCCTGCTTCGGATGGACGGTGAGAAGTGTGACGATTGCGAGCGCCTCGGCGGCGAGGATCCAGACGAAGGCGAGCGGCCGGCCGAGCGCCATGCACAGTCCGAACGCCGCGAGCTGCGTGGACATTCCGGCGTTCGCGAGCGCCGTCACCTGCCACGGCTGGATCGCGCGGCACCCGAGCAGACGGTCGGCGAGCCGGTCCTGCCAGCCGTACACGACGCCGTAGACGCGGCCGAGCAGCGAGGAGTCCCACGCCGCGACGCCGCCGCGCGAGAGCCGCTCGACGTTGAAGTTCACGCTGAGGATCAGCGTCAGCAGCACGAACCCGGGGATCGCCCAGACCGAGCCGAGCGCCGCGAAGAGCGCCGCGTTCACGAGCAGGTCACACTCCGAGTCGAGATAGCGGCCGAAGGCGGTGACGCGTCCGGTCAGCCGCGCGAGCTGCCCGTCGGCGTTGTCGAGCACCGTCTTCAGCTGCACGAGCAGCGCGGCGACGACGAGGTGGCCGCGCGCGAGCTCGACCGCGCCGGCGATCCCCGTCGCAGCCGCGAGGAGCACGACCGCGGGCGGCGGCACGCGCAGCGGCGCGAGCGCGAGCACGACGACGTGCGCGAGCGGACGGAAGAGGTGCTCGCAGAGCACCTCCGTCCCCCGCCTCGACTTCTTCGAACGCGCGAAACGGCTCAGACGAGCGCCCCCTCGCCGACCGGCTCACCGGCGGCGATCAGGTCGCGGGCGGCGTCGACCTTGTCCCACACGTTCCAGAGCAGGAAGCCACGCGGCCGCCCGGCGTCGTCGACGTAGGCGATCGTCCCCTTGCGGTTCGGCTCCAGCCAGGTCTCGACCGTCGCGAGCCGCGAGTCCACCTCGCCGACCGCCTCGTAGCCGAGGTCGAACATGTCGGAGTAGAAGAGCGGAATGTGGTCGTACACGACGTCCGCGCCCGCCATGTTCTCCCCGACGACCTTGCCGTGCGTGTTGGCGTGGTCCTCGTGCTCGACGCGGAACCGCTTGCCGAGCACCGGGCTGGGGAAGTTCGCCACGTCACCGGCCGCGAAGACGTCGTCGCGCCCGTCGACCCGCCCGTGCTCGTCGACGACGATCCCGTTGTCGACCTTCAGGCCTGCGGCCTCGGCGAGCTCGACGTTCGGGACGATGCCGAGCCCGGCGACGACGATGTCCGCGTCCAGCTCGCGCGGCGAGCCGACCGTCCCGCCGGCGTTCACCGCGATGCCCTTGTCGCGGTAGTAGCCGGTGACGAAGTCGCCGAGCCCGCGCGGGAAGAGCCGGAAGCCGATCGTCGGCTCGGGGAATGTCATCGACACGCTGGCGCCTGCGCCGACGAGCGCGGCGGCGATCTCCGAGCCGATGAAGCCGCCGCCGACCACGGCGACGCGCGTGCCCTCGACCGCGCGCCCGTGCAGCAGGTGGAAGTCGTCGAGCGTTCGGAAGTAGACGACGTCGCCGTCGTCGCCGCCCAGCCGGCGCGGCGTGCCGCCGGTCGCGAACAGCAGCTTCTCCCAGGCGTACTCGTCGCCGGCGTCGTCGATGGCCGTCCGGGCGTCGAGGTCGACGGAGGCGATCCGCCGGCCGAGCCGCAGGTCGACGCCCGGGACCTCATCCGTCTTCTTCCAGATCTTCTCCTCCGCGCCGCCGCTCCAGAGGCCCTTGGACAGCGGCGGGCGCTTGTACGGCGGGTGCTGCTCGGCGCCGACGAGCACGATCCCGCCGTCGGCGTCGTGCTGGCGGATGCCCTTGGCGGCGGCGTCTGCGGTCATCCCGCCGCCGACGATGAGATAGCGGGTGGTGTTCATTGGCCCTCGCAGTGGTTGGTGTCGAAGCGCAATACTTTCTTACGTGGCAGCCGAGGCCTCAGTTTGGCAGGAGCGGGACGGCGCCCTCGAGCGGACCTTCGAGTTGCCGAGCTTCGCCGACGCGATCGGGTTCGTGAGCCGGGTGGCCGAGGTGGCCGAGCGCGAGAACCACCATCCGGACCTGAGCATCAGCTACCGGAAGGTGACCGTCCGCTGGACGACGCACTCCGAGGGCGGCATCACCGAGCGCGACCGTCGGCTCGCAGCAGAAACAGACAGTTTGGCGTAGTTTCTGCCGGAGGATTTGTGGGGGATGTGTGAGGCGAACCCCCCGATGGAGGGACAGACGCTCCGGAGGGACGCTGGTTCGATGGGTGCACCCAACGACCTCCGGCCGCTGCGTGGCCGGACCCGTGCCGAAGGGCTCCTGTCATGCGTCACCTCCGACTCATCCTCGTTCTGTGCGCGCTCGCGTCCTCGCTCGCGTTCGCGCTGCTGAAGCCGCTCGGCGCCCGCGCCGAGGCCGGCAAGCGGCCCACGTCGACCCGCCAGCTGCAGTCGAGCCTCGCGGTCGGCAGGCGTGTCGTCGGCTACGCGAAGCGCTTCATCGGCGTGCGGTATGTGTACGGCGGCAGCTCGCCGCGCAGCGGCTTCGACTGCTCCGGCTTCGTCCGCTACGTCTATGCGCACTTCGGCGTCGCGCTACCGCACTCGAGCTACGCGCAGTTCAACGACGGCCGGCGCGTCGGGCGCGGCCACCTGCGCCCCGGCGACCTCGTCTTCTTCGACGGGCTCGGCCACGTCGGCCTCTACGTCGGCAACGGGCGCTTCATCCACGCGCCGCACACCGGCACCCGCGTGCGCGTCCAGCCGCTTGCCGGCTGGTACAGCCAGCGCTTCACCGGCGCGCGGCGGCTCAGGATCTCCTAGCCCTGTAGGCCGCCGTCTTCGTGCGGTTGCCGCAGACAGCCATCGAGCACCAGACGGCCGAGCGGTTGCGCGAGCGGTCGTAGAAGAGCCAGCGGCAGATGTCGCGGCGGCAGGCCTTGAGCCGCTCCCACGTCCCGTCCACCTTCGCGGCATAGACGATCCCGACGAGCTCGGCGAGCGCGCCCGCCGCGTCGCGCCGCTCCGCCTCGAGGACGCCGCCCTCGTCGTCCACGCGCGCGACGAGGCGCGCCTCGAGCGCGACGTCGGTCGGGACGCCGTTGTTCGCGAGCGCGAGCGCGCGGATCGCGTCGCGCAGGTCGTGCGCCGCGGCGAGGTCGCTCGCGGTCACGAGCGCGTCGCGGTCGAGCAGGCCGAGCTCGAGCAGCAGCGTCCGGAGCCGCTCCGGCGAGTGCAGCGCCTCGCGTCCGTGCTCGACGTCGAGCGTGTTCGCGAACCGCTCGACGAGCGCGAGCCTCCCGGGCGCAGGCTCCGTCGGCGCGTAGTCGATCGATGCGACCGGTTCCACGTACCTCGACACTAGCGTCCGCCGGACACCGGTGTCGGGAATTGTCCCTGCCGTCCTACTTGAGCTTGTCCGCCATGGCCGTGAGCAGCTTCCAGGCGATCGCCGAGTTTCCCTCGACGAGCGGCCGGAAGTCCCACGGCGTCATGCCCCAGCAGGTCATGTCCGTCCTGGCGGTGATGGTGGCCGTCCGGTCGGAGCCGGTCAGGAGCGCGATCTCGCCGAAGTAGTCGCCCGGGCCGATCGACCCGCGCTGCTGGCCCTCCACGGTCACGTCCGCCTCGCCCGACTCGACGACGAAGAAGCCGGCGCCGCCCGCGCCCTCCTGGGTGACGGTGTTCCCCGCCGAGAAGCGCCGTTCGCGCATCTGCGCGGCGATCTCCTGCAACTCGCGGTCGTCGAGCCCGGAGAAGAGCGGGACCCGCTTGAGGACGTCCGTCGAGGCCCTGGCCACGGCGCAGTTATACACCGTCCGCAACGCAGGCCGAAGAAATCGGCAGGATACGTCGGTGCGCCTGACCGTGATCGGTTGCTCCCCCGCCTGGCCCAACGCCGGCGGAGCCCAGTCCGGCTACCTCGTCGAGGGTGACGGAGGGCGGCTGCTGCTCGACTGCGGCCCCGGCGTGCTCGCGCGACTCCGCACGGCCGACGGCGGCTGGCCCAGGGTCGACGCGGTCGCGATCACCCACTTCCACCTCGACCACTGGGGCGACCTCGTCCCGTGGATCTTCGGCGCCGCCTTCGGGCCCGGTCGCGAGATCCCGAAGCCGGCGCTCTGGCTGCCGCCGGGCGGCACCGACCGCCTGCGCGGCTTCGGAGACCGGATGGCGTTCGCCGGACACATCGAGAAGGTCTTCGACGTCGCCGAGTACGAGGACGACACGACGTTCGACGCGGCGGGCTTCGACGTGACGCCGCACAGGCTCGATCACTACTCGGAGCTGACCTTCGGGCTGCGCGTCCGCAACCACGCGGGCACGCTCGCCTATTCCGGCGACACGGGGCCGACCGAGCGGCTCGTCGAGCTCGCGCGCGGGGCCGACCTCTTCCTCTGCGAGGCCACCCTGCAGGGGCCGGAGCCGGCCGAGCGCGGGCACCTGAGCGAGGACGAGGCGGTCGACGCCTTCCGCTCCTCGGGCGCCAAGCGGCTCGTCGTCATCCACCGGCCGGACGAGCTGCCGCTGTCGCCCGACGTCGAGCGGGCCGCCGACGGCGACGTGCTGGACGTCTAGAACGGGACGAAGGCGCGCTCGCCGAGCAGGCGGTGACCCTCGACGGACGGATGGTCGCCGTCGTCGGTCCACTCGTCGCGCATCCGGTGCGGCAGCGCGGGGTCGTGCAGCGTCTCGTTGAACGCGAAGTACGGGACGTCCTGTCCCTCCGCGATCGCGCGGATCAGCGTGTTCAGTCGGGCGATCTCGTTCGCCGCGCGGCCGTCGCCGTTGTTCCACGGGAGGACGTCCGCGACCGCGACGCGCAGCCCGGCGTGCCGGGCCCGGTGCAGCATCCCGGCGACGTTCGCAGCCGTCTGCTCGACGGGCCGCCCCTGCACGACGTCGTTGATCCCGCCCTGCACGACGAGCGCCTCGGCGCCTTCGGCCGCCTGCGCGAAGCGGGCGGCGATCTGATCGGTGCGCTCGCCGTGGACGCCGTGGTTGCGCAGGTCGAGGTCGGGGTTCGCGCGCATCGCCCACCAGAGCCACTGGCTCCGCTCGTCCGGCTCCTCGAGCTTCGCGCGCACGGCGGGATCGGGATCCCAGAGCGGCGACCCGGCCGTGATCGAGTCACCGAGGCACGCGACGATCACCGCAGCTTCACCCGCCGGGGACTACGAGCGCGGCTCGAGGTCGACGACGAGCTCGCAGTCGAGCGCCTCCGCGATCCGCAGCAGCGTGTCGATCCGCGGCGGCCGGCCGCCGCGCTCGAGCCGCGCGATCGCCGACTGCGTCGTGCTGCAGCGCTCGGCGAGCTCGCGCTGAGACATCTTCATCGCCAGGCGGCGTTCGGCGACCTTGTCGGCGATGTTCGCGAAGAACCAGCCGCGGTCGCCTGTGACGATCCGCTCGTGCAGCCGCTCGAGCGGCCGCTTGTCGATCGCTTTCGCGCGCGCTGCCATTGACTCAATATAGCCCGCTTGCTATGGGGTCGCCCACGCGAACGAGGCCCGGCGACGCGACCGAGCCGTAGATGCCGAACGGCAGCGGCTCCGTGCGCCCCTCGCGGCGGTAGCGGGCGAGCGCCTTCAGCGTGTCGACGGTCGGGACGCCGGTGTCCGGGTCGTGCGAGGTCACGACGCAGCGACCGACGTCACCGTTCACCTGCACGACCGCGTCGCCGACACGCACCCGCGTCCCGATCCACCCGTCCTCCTCGTGCGGGCCGACCCCGTCGACCTCGAAGAGCATGCGGAAGCGGCGGCCGTCGAGGCCGTCCACGCCCGCCTCGGCGGCGAGCCGGTCGAGCGACGCACGCGAGACGATCGAGGCCGTGCCGGCATGCAGCCGGTCGGGTGCGCACTCGTCCGCCCAGAGCAACGTCAGCCGCTCGCCGGCGCACTCGGAGATCGCCTCCTGCCACGGGCCGACGACGCGCCGCGACGCGAGCGGGTAGCCGTACATCTGCACGTCGAACGGGTCGCCGAGCTCGACCGTGCCGGCCAAGCGCGTCCCGTCGGGGAAGGTCAGCGCGAGCGAGCGCGTGGCCTCGTCCCAGTCCGGATGAATGCGGACGAGCGGCCCGTCCCGCTTGTTGTTGTAGAGGCGCCGGTCGGCGTCGACGAGCCAGAAGCGGCGGTTGCCGACGACCCCGCGCGGGCCGAGCTCCACCTCGTCCGGGTGCACGAGCCCGAGCGACTTGACGGGCGCGATCGAGATGCGCGTGACGTGACCCGGCACGCGGCGAGCGTAGCTACGCAGGCCCCTCCACTCGCGTCTCGCTGCGGCCGCGCGCGCCCTCGAGATCGAAGATCCAGAAGTCGCGGCCGGTGACGTGGACGGCCACGTTGTAGACCGGGATCTTCCCGATGCAGCCCTGGAACGTCCCCGCGTGCGCGTGACCGTGCAGGACGAGGTCGGCGCCGTACTCGGCGATCGGCGTCGCGAGCCGGTCGCTGCCGAGCATCACGTGGATGCCCTCCGGCTCGCCCTCGATCGTCGCCTCGACCGGCGCGTAATGGAGGAGCACGACGCGCAGGTCGCAGTGGACGATCTCCTGCAGCCCGCGCGCGATCGCCTCGGCCTCGCGGGTCGTCTCCGCGTACACCTCTCGCAGCAGCGCCTCGCCGAAATCGGGCAACGCGGAGCCGGGGAACCCGCCGACGAAGCCCTTGGCGCCGACGACGCCGAGCTCGAGCCCGGCGATCTCGCACGTCCGCCACGTGCGCTCGAGCACGTGCACGCCGGCTTCCTCGAGCAGCGCGCGGATGTCGGGGGCGCGACCGGCGTGGTGATCGTGGTTGCCGAGCACCGCGAAGACGGGGATCGGCAGGCCGCGGCACGCGTCGGCGAGCACGGCCGCCTGCTCCGGCTCGCCGGTCGTCGTCAGGTCGCCGGCGAGCAGGACGACGTCGGCCTCGTCCACGACGTTGTCGAAGGCGCGCAGCACGCGTTCGCGCGTCGCCTCGGAAGCGTGGACGTCACCTGCTGCAGCGATTCGGATCACGTTCTCCGATGTTGCACGCCTTCGGGAATCGGAAACGGCGCGGGCACATGCCGGAGTCCTCGTTCGAGGAGCTGATCGAAGCCATGAAGGACGCCGCCGCGATCCTGCAGAGCTGCGACGTCCCATTCGTCCTCGGCGGCGGGCTCGCCGCCTGGGCGCGCGGCGGGCCGAAGAGCGAGCACGACGTCGACTTCATGATGAAGCCGGAGGACGCGGATGCGGCGCTCGACGCGTTCGAGCGCGCGGGCTGGAAGACGCAGCGCCCGCCGGAGGGCTGGCTGTACAAGGCGTGGCACGAGAACGGCGCGCTCGTCGACCTGATCTTCTGTCCGTCGGGCGGGCCGATCACCGACGAGACGATCGAGCGCGCGCCCGTGCGCGAGGTGATGGCGATCCGGATCCCGGTCTTCACGCTCGAGGACGTGATGACGACGAAGCTCCTCTCCATGACCGAGCAGGAGCCGTACTTCGCACCGGTGCTGGAGATCGCCCGCGCGCTGCGCGAGCAGATCGAGTGGGACACCGTGCGCCAGCGCACCGAGGGCTCGCCCTGGGCGAAGGCCTTCTTCGTCCTCGTCGAGGAGCTCGGGATCGTCGAGCGCGCGTCGGCCTAGAAGAAGAACTGGCTCCAGGCGGCCCACCAGTCGTCGGCTTTGCTGACGAGGGTGAGCGGGCCGGTCTGCTCGACGCCGCGACGGTTGCGGTACTCGGTGAGCCGATCGGTGGTCGTGAACTCGATCTCGATCTCGCACGGACGTCCGGGGTCGTACGGCTGGACCGCCCGCACGTCTTGCAGCGCCTGCTTCGCGCCCGCCTCGATCAGCTCGCGGGCCCGCACCGCCGTCAGGTTGCGCGCGCTGTAGCGGCCGAGGCCGACCTTCACCTCGACGGTCGTCAGGCCGTCGCCGAGCAGCTCGGTCGCCTCACGGCAGACGGCGCGGTCGCCGGTGAGGAGCAGGACCGGGCAACCCCAGTGCCCGCACAGCGCGGCGTTGATCCCGGTCTCGCCGACCGCGACGCCGTTGAAGCGCAGCGACTGCCATGCCTGGGCCGAGACGGTGTGCGAGAGGACGCCGTCGGGCGTTCCGGCCATCGCGTGCATGCCCACGAAGAGCGCGGCGTCGCAGCCCTGCTCGAGGAGCTCCGTGTACTCCGTCCACTCGCTCTGCACGACGAACTCGCAGTCCGGGTCGAGCAGGTCGGGCAGCAGCGAGTTGAACGTGTAGTCGCCGCCGGCGCCGTGGCAGTCCATGACGACGATCTCGGTCGCGCCCGCCGCCTTCGCGCCGCGCACGGCTGCGTTGATCTCCTCGGTGTAGAGCTTGCGCGCCTCGTGGTAGAGGGTGCTGTTCTCGCCGCCGGTCTGCGCCCACTTGACGATGCCGGCGACGCCCTCGATGTCGCTGATCACGTGGACGCGCACGGCGGCACATTACTGTCCCCTCCGTGGACACAGGGCTCGCAGGCAAGGGCGTCCTCGTCACCGGCGCGTCGGGTGGAATCGGCTCGGCGTGCGCACGGGCCTTCGCGGCGGAGGGCGCGCGGGTCGTCGCGCACTACAACCGCGGCCGCGAGCGCGCGGAGGCGCTCGGCTTCCCGGTCGTGCAGGCCGACCTGACGAGCGAGGAGGACGTCGAGCGACTCTTCGCGGAGGCACGCGAGTCGCTCGGCAGCGTCGACGTGTGCGCGGCGGTGGCGGGCGTGTGGCCGAGCGCCGACGAGCCCGTGTGGGAGCTTTCGCTCGAGCGCTGGGAGGCGACGCTGCGCGCGAACCTGACCGCGACGTTCCTGACGGCTCGCGGGTTCCTGCGTGAGGTGGAGCGCACGGGGCACGGCAGCCTCGTGCTCGTCGGGTCGACCGCCGGCCGCTTCGGCGAGGCGGGCCACGCCGACTACGCGGCGGCGAAGTCGGCGATCCAGGCCGGCCTCCTCCTCAGCCTGAAGAACGAGATCGTCCGTATCGCGCCGCGGGGACGCGTCAACGCCGTCGCCCCGGGCTGGACGTACTCGCCGATGACGCGCGGCGCGCTGGACGAGGCGATCGTCGAGCGGATCAGCCGGACGATGGCCCTGCGCAAGGTCGCGGTCGCGGACGACATCGCGCGGGCGGTCGTCGTGCTCGCCTCGGACGAGTTGTCCGGTCATGTCACCGGCGAGCTCGTCACGGTCGCCGGCGGCATGGAAGGCCGCACGATCCACAGCTGAACGCATAGCGGCGCCCGAAGGCGCCGCCGCAGATCCCGTGCCGCAGGTGATTGCCGTCAGCCCCCGGCCGTGGAGTCCACGCGGTTCTTCGGCATTTCGGGGCGTGGGCTTGAGCGTGAAGTAGCCGGGTCAACCGAGTCCGAGGGATGGGTGAAGCTCGATCGCCCGACGATGATCTGCCTGCGACCGTCGAGTTGGCCCCGATGCGGCGGGGGCCGCTCCGGGAGCATCCGGGATACGAGAGCGGGGGTGGCGGCGCCCCCGCTCTCTGATCTCGGGCGCGTACCCTCTGCGGCGATGTCGCGCTTCCTCGAACGGCTCGCGGCGGGACCGCTCGTCGGGGACGGCGGGATGGGCGCGCTGCTCGCGAGCGCCGTGCCGAGGCTGCGCTGCCCCGAGGAGGCGAACATCCGCGCGCCGGAGAGCGTCGTCGGAGTCCACGTCGGCTACATCCGCGCCGGCGCCGACGTGATCGAGACGAATACCTTCGGCGCAAACCGGCCGAAGCTCGCCCAGCACTTCCTCGAGGAGGAGTTCGAGGGGATCAACAATGCCGCCGTGCGCCTGGCGCGCGAGGCGCGCGAGGTGTGCGGACGGGAGGTCTTCATCGCCGGCTCGATCGGCCCGCTCGGCGACCTCGAGCTGCGCGGCCAGGATGCCTCGTCGCTCTACGCCGAGCAGGCGACCGTGCTGGAGGGACGCGGCGTCGACCTGTTCATGGTCGAGACGTTCTACGACCTCGACGAGCTCGAGACGGCCGTGCGGGCCGTGGGCTCCGTCTCCCAGCTCCCGGTGGTGGCGCTGATGACGTTCGACGGCGACGGTCAGACGCTCGCGGGCGTCTCGGCGGCCGACGCAGCGGAGCGGCTGCACGCGCTCGAGGTCGCCGCCTTCGGCGCGAACCACGGCGCCGGGCCTGCCGCCGCGCTGCATGCGCTCTCGCAGATGCAGTCGGCCGGTGCGAAGCTCGCCGCGCTCCCCAACGTCGGCCTCGCGAGCATGTCGGGCCAGCGGATCGTCTTCCCGCACGCGACGCCGGCGTACTTCGGCGAGTTCGCGGCGCAGGCGCGCTCGCTCGGCGCCGCGCTGATCGGCGGCTGTTGCGGGACGACGCCCGCGCAGATCGCGGCGATTCGCGAGGCGATCGACGAGAACGTCCAGCCGTCCGGCTCGCTGCTCGTGCGGGAGCGCGACCACGCGACCGCCGTCGCGACGACGACCGAGCCGACGAGGCTCGAGGAGCTCCTGGCGGCGGGCGAGTTCGTCGTGTCGGTGCAGCTCGACCCGCCGCTCGGCGCGAACGCGGACGGGCTGATCGAGACGGCGCGCGCGATCCGCACTTCCGGCAAGGCGCAGTTCGTCGACGTGAACGACAACCCGCGGGCGCGCGCGCGAATGAGCGGGATCATGGCGAGCGTCGCGATCGAGCGCTTCGCCGGGATCGCGGCGATCCCGCACCTGACGCCGCGCGACACGACGGTGAGCGGGCTGGAGTCGCTGCTGCTCGGCGCGCACGCCGAGGGGGTGCGCGCGATCCTCGCGGTCACGGGCGACCCACCGGAGGCGGGCGACTATCCGGGCACGCACGGCGTGTACGAGGTCGACTCGATCGGGCTCGTCGAGCTGATGGCGCGGCTCAACCGCGGCGAGGACTTCCACGGGCGGACGATCGACGCGCCGACGTCGTTCGTCCCGGGCGTCGCCGTCAACCCGACGGCGGACGACCTCGCGCTCGAGGCCGACCGATTCCACCGGAAGGTGGAGGCAGGCGCGCGGTTCGCGATGACGCAGATCCTGTTCGACCACGAGGCGCTGGACGCGTTCCGCGAGCGGATCGGCGGCACGTGGCCGATCCCGTTGCTCGTCGGCGTGTGGCCGATCCGCTCGTACGAGCTGTTGATCCGGATGCACAACGAGGCGCCGGGGATGGTCGTGCCCGAGCACGTGCAGGAGCGCTACCGCCGCGCCGGGCCCGACGCGCGCACGGTCGGCGGCGAGCTGGGGCTGGAGCTGCTCGCGAGCGCGCGCGAGCGTGCGGCGGGTGTGTACGTCGTCGCGCCGTTCCGCGTGCCCATGAACGTGCTGGAGTTCTTGCCTCAGCCGGCGGCGCAGGCGCCGGTCGAGACCGGTTCCTGAGCGCCGCCGAGCGCGCGCTCGACGATCGAGCCGGGGATCCCGTAGCCCCCGGAGGAGCCGACACGCGCGGCGAAGACGGTGGACTGCACGCGACCGTCGCGGTCGATCGCGGGGCCTCCCGAGTCGCCGTGGCGCACGCGTCCCGCGATGGCGGTGATCGTGCGGGAGACGGGGCCGCGCCCGTACGCGTCCTGCGTGAGCACGGTCGACGTACGACCGATCCGGCCGGGTGTCGTCGTCAGCGGGCCGTTCTCCGGGTAGCCGACGATCCCGACGGCGTCGCCGGGCTGCGGCTGCGCGAGCTCGAGCGGCTGGACGGAGGGGCCGTCGACGCGGAGGACGGCGACGTCGTTGCGCGCGTCGAACGCGACCGCCTGCGCAGGCACGAGGCCGACGCCCTGAATCTCCACGCGCGTGTCCGTCTCGCCGGCGACGACGTGGGCAGCGGTGACGACGAGGCCCGGCCGCGCGAACCAGCCCGTCCCCTCGACTCCGATCCCGCAGGCGGTGCCGATCACGCGGACGACGGCGTGCGCGGCGCGGCGGATCACCGGGTCGTCCAGGACGGCCTGCGTCGGCGGCTCCTCCGGGGCAGACGGGCCGGCGATCGACGGGAACGGGTCGATGCGCGCGAGCAGGTTGAGGACGCTCCGCGGCGGCACGGCCTCGTCGAGCCGACGGACGAGCGAGGAGCGCTGGACGGCGTGGCGGAGTTGCGTCTGGCCCGGGACGAGCAGCGCCGTGGCGCCGAGCACCCAGACGAGCGCGAGCCCGGTGGCCGCGCCGACGACGAGGCCGCCCAGCGAGTCGAACAGGCGGAACGGGGTCAGGCGCAGGCCGCCGCGGACGACCGAGCCCGCGAGGCCGGCGAGCGTCTGCCCGAGCGTCGCGCCGAGGATCGCGCCCACGAGCCCCGCGACCGCCGCCCATTGCGAGCGCGACCCTCCGCTGAGGAGGTGCGGCGCGATCCGGGAGCCGGCGTACGCGCCCGCCGCGAGGCCGAGGAGCGAGAGCACGCTGGCGATCAGCCCGCGCCGCCAGCCGCCGAAGGCGGAGAGCAGGACGAGCCCGATCGCAACCCAGTCGACCGTCGTCAGGGCAGACACGGCGGCCCCAGATTACGGTGCAGCTACCTCGCCGCTACAATGGCGCGTCCCCGGGGGCGTAGTTCAGCTGGTTAGAACGCCGGCCTGTCACGCCGGAGGTCGCGGGTTCGAGTCCCGTCGCTCCCGTTTCCGCAACGTGCCCGCAAATCAGGGCATTTTGTTGTCTGCCGCGACGTAGATATCTCTGTGCAGGCAGCGAACGGGCAGCAGCGTCCCGATGTGTTCTCGCTCGGCGTTAGAGAGAAAAGTCCTGGAAACGCGGCGTTCTGCTGCCTCACGGGACGTCGGACGGTGGCCGGTGATCGGGATGTCGCCCATGTTGGCGACGGATGACCTCCGCCGGGTGTGGGCGTCGAGGCGGCTTCGCACCCGCGACTCAGGTCTCGGCACCGGGCACGATCTAATCATTGCCAGCCGGCGTGAAACGGCGCGCCCAGGGCGCTACGTAGACGAGCACGGGCACTTCGATCTGCGGGCCGACGACGCCGGCGAGCACCTGGCCGGGGGTGGCGCCGAAGACGCGGACGGCAACTGCGACTGCAAGCTCGGAGTCGTTGGTCACCTACGAGACCGGCCTAGTGACGGGAGGAGTTGGCACCGCGGCCCCTCCGGCCACGGCGTGACGCAACGCGAGGCCGGGCAAGTCGGCAGCCGCCGCATAAGACCTCGACCAGCTCTCCGACCAACGTCGGCTGGCGGTTCATTCAGCCTCGCCCGGCTCCTCGCACTCGAGGCAGACCCAGGCAATCCCCTGCTTGTCCTCGGCGCTGAGCGCAGCAGGAATTCGTCACGCCGCAGCGCGTGCAGATCGGAGGGCCGTCTTCATCGTCCATGCCCTCAGTATCGGCCGCTTCGCGGCGACGTGGGTGCCCTTCCACTGTGGGGGCGCGACCGGGGCGATTTGCCGCCGAGCGCGGCTAGCTCAGCCTCGAGAGCCGCTCCGCTTCGTCGAGCCAGGCGTCGACCGAGCGGATCACTTCCTCACGCGGCGGGATCCCGTTCGGGAACACGGCGGCGATCATCGCATCGCGCTGAAGGCCGTTGCCATTCGCTGCCGCGGCCGTGCGGCTGCGGGGCGCGGCAGCTGGCGCGGCCGCGCGTGTGCGGCGCGCAGAACCAGACGCGCGACGCTTAGCGGCCGTCGCTAGAGCGGTCTTCCCGGCGACGCCGTGAGCGCGGCTGCGGTGAGCTCCAAGCGCAGCTGCACGCAAAAACGTGCGCCCGCACTCCGGACACTTGAACTCGGTAGCCGCCGCGGAGCTGCGCTTGGCACGAGTCGGACCCGCGACGCCGCGCTTCCTGCGAGTAGGCGCTGGCGCCGTGGGACGCCTCGGCGTCGAGGCACCGGAGGTCGACGTCTTCCTACTCGCTCTGCGCGACGTAGATGTCTTTCTCGCTGCGGTCTTCGACTTCGCTGTTGCTCTGGGACGCGCCACGTGAACTCCTCTAATTAGCGGGGGTGACTCGAACTCTATGCACTTACTGCAGCAGCGCCGCGGGTCGGCACGCGAAGCGTTCGACCAACTCGAGCTACGCGTGGGTGACTATGGCCAGTACCTCGTCGACGCCGCCTTCGACAAGCAGGGCCCCTCGCTGCGCCAGACCGCGCTCGGCATCACCGCCGCGACGTAGGCCGTCGTAATGGCTTTGGCTCTCCAGTGCTCCAGGTCCGCGAG
>Ga0070683_100002455_pt1 | contig 14752 bp, 11 predicted proteins | sample KBSC713LmetaG_FD_64662 | JGI IMG/M metagenome (GOLD analysis project Ga0070683, IMG submission 64662) | Corn rhizosphere microbial communities from Kellogg Biological Station, Michigan, USA - KBS C7.1-3L metaG | ecosystem: Host-associated > Plants > Roots > Rhizosphere ...
CGGATCTGAAAGCGCTCCTGAATGCCGCGGTTCAGCAATCGCCGCGAATGTTGAGCCGCAACGCCGAGAATGCGATCGCCGAGGCGAACCGCATCGTCGCCCGCTCGGGACAACTGCCGTCGGTGGGAGGCTACGCGAGTTTTTTTCCGTGGACGCGCGACAAGCGCGCCGACTTGCCCGACTCAACGGGAGTGAAGAAATCGGCTTATAATTTTTCGATCAACCAGCCGCTTTATCATTGGGGCGCGCTGCGGGACAACTCGAAGATTGGCGAACTCCAGCTCAAGATCGCACAGGGGCAAACCGCCGACGCGTACCGTTTGCTGGTGGAGGAAATTCGGGCGCAGTATCTTCAACTCATCATCAAGAAAGGCGCCCTCGCCCGGGCGCGTTTCAACCAGCGCCTCGCCGACGAGCAGCTCGATCTAGCTCGGTCCAAACTTGAAAAACACGTCATCGCCGAGGCCGATATGTTTGGGCCCACAATCGCGGCGGAACAGGCGCGCATCGGGACGGACCGCTTCGAAGATGATTATGAGAATGCGCGCGGATACCTCGGCCGGCTCTGCGGCTCTGCGCCGCTCACGAACGAGCAGGTGCCGGACGAAATCCCCGCCGTCACGCCGATGTCCTCGACCATCCAGGACTTGGCCACGGAATTTTCCAGCCATTCTGAATTCGACACGTACGCGCTGAAAATACTTCGCAACCAAATCGAGGTCGAGCGGCTCAATTATCGGATCGCGAATACCCGGCTCCTTCCGAATGTGAACCTGGTCGCCGGGACGAGTCAGGACGAACAAAATTATTCGTTGAACAGCATTCGGTATAAAGTGCAGTCCTACTTTATCGGCGGAACCCTCAACTGGTCGATCTTCGATGGTTTTGCGACGCGGGGAGTCAAAGCCGCATCGCTCGCGCGCCGCCGTCAACTGGAGGAAAATTATAAAGATCAGACAGCCGATCTGGCGATTACGGTGAAAAATCAGGCGCGGCAACTGGAGTTCACCGCCCGCGATCTGGCCGTGATGGAAAAACTTTTCAAGTCGAGCCTCGACATGCTGCACGCGCGCCAGGAAGACCTCAAACGCGGTGTTGCGTCCGAGGCCGACGTCAACGCCGCGCAGCTCGGCTACTATGATGGCGAGCTCAACGCGTTCAACACGCGCTATACATATATGATGAAATTCGCCGAATTCATGTCGACCATTCTCAAGGATCCCGCGCTGGAGAATCTTCCCGAACAAAAACACCGATGAAGAAAATCCTGATTGCGGTCGCGGCGCTCGTCGTCGTGGTGCTGGTATTGAGCAGCGCGCTCAAGCCGACCGCGAAAGTCGCGGTGGCGACAAAAGGCCTGGCGGTGCAGGCCGTGCCCGGGAGCCTTACGGTCCAGGCCGAGTATCAAATGGAGCTCAAGAGCGAAATCGGCGGGCGCGTGATCAAGAGTGACCTCGATCCCGGAGAACCAGTGGCGGCCGGCGCGGTGCTCGCGCAGCTCGACACCGGCGACCTCAAGCTCGACATCGAGCAAATCCAGAGCGACTACGACGCGTTCAAGAAAAGCGTCGCGGTTGGCTCGGCCATCAAACTCGATCTCGAGTCGCAAACGGATTTGCTGCACAACGACGAGCGTCTGGCGAAGTCCGGTAATTTCCCCATCTCCGAACTCGAAAAGCAGCGCCGCGTCGTCAAGCAGTTCGAACAGAAGCTCGAACTCGAGCAGGTCACCAACGACAAGCAGCTCGCGACGTATGAGAATACGCTCAAAGTCAAGCGTCGCCAGCTCGCCAAAATGACGATCGTCGCTCCGTTCGACGGCGTCGTGTCGGCGGTATTCGCGCGTCCCGGAGACTTGATCGGCGCGAACGCTCCGATCGCCACGCTGATTGCGACCAGCCGCACTGTCGAAGCGAAGATCAGCGAGGAGAATTTTTCCGGAATCAAGAAGGGCCAGAAGGCGACCGTGCGATTTCTGGGTTACGGCAACGACGAATACAGCGCAACGGTCGTCAAGATTCTGCCCACGGCTGACCCGGAAACGCAGCGCTACATTGTGCATCTCCAGGTGAAGATCGACCCGGAGAAGCTCGTTCCCGGTCTGACTGGCGAGGTCAATATCGTCACCGGCGAACGACAGGCGAATGCGATCATCCCGCGCCGCGCAATTTTCGACAATCATGTCTACGTCGTGGAAGATGGTCACATCAAATTGCGCAAGATCGAGGTGGGCTACACCAGCCTCAACGTCGCCGAAGTGACGAAAGGGCTCGCCACCGGCGACCAGGTTGTCGTCGAGGAGCTCGATAAATTTCGCGACGGCGACCGCGTCCGCACCGAGATTGTGAAGTAACCGGCGCAATGCGCCCAACGGTTTTGCCGCCTTTCGCTTGATGGAGCCCGCGTCCTTGATGTCCCCGAACCTGCGCATCGCGTGCCGTTTTCTCACGGCGAAAAAACGCGCGATGTTGATGAGCCTTTCGTGCACGGTGCTCGGCGTCGGCCTGTTCATCGTCACGCAGGCGACGACCGGTGGATTCGAAAGTTTCTTCATCAAAACGATTCTCGCGGCGGACGGCGCGATGCGCGTCGAGGACAAGATCCAGGACACCTTGCGCAGCATGAGCGCGAGCGAGGGCTCCGATTTCATGGTCGCTCATCGCGAGGGCGTGAAGTACATCGACGGCGTCGAGGAGCCCGATCTCGTCGTCAACGCGCTGAAGCAATTCGAGAACGTCTCCGGCACATCGGCGGTGTTGCGCGGAAACATCGTGGTGCGCAGTTCGTTCAAGAGCGAAACGGCGCAGGTGTTCGGCATCAATCTCGAGGAGCACAAAAAAGTTTCCGATATCGAGCATCAGATTTTGCTGGGCAAGCTCGCGACCTTTGGTGAATCGCCCAGCGGCGCCTTGGTCGGCAAGGTGCTCGCGGACCGCCTCGATCTCACCGTGGGAAGCCCGTTTATTCTCGATGCCGTCGGGCAGTTGCGCCGCTTCCGGGTGAGCGCGATTTACGAAACCGGAATTCGCGACATCGACAAGACGCGCGTGTATGTCCACATGAACCAGGCCCGTTCGTTGCTGAAAAAACCGACGGGAGTGACTTTTATTCAGATCAATCTATTCGACAAGGACCGCGCGCCGCAGGACGCCGCGCGAATGCAGGAAGTCCTCCGTCACAGCGCGCGGCCGTGGCAGGAGCGCGAAAAAGCGTGGCTCGAGGCGTTTCGCGCGTTGAGCGTTTCCTCGGCGATCACGGTTTCGGTGTTCACCCTCATTGCCGGGCTCGCGATGTTCAACACCCTGGCGATGATCGTTCTCGAGAAAACGAAGGACATCGCGATCCTGCGCTCGATGGGTTACGAGCGGCGCGACATCACGCAGATTTTTCTCTGGCAGGCGGGAATCGTGCTCGTGATCGGCGCGCTCGTGGGTGCGTTGATCGGCGCGATCGGAACGTTTGCCGTGTCGAGAATTCCGCTCCCGATCAACGGTATTTTCAAAACGGAGACGTTCCAGGTTTCATGGTCGGCGCTGCATTACTTCGAGGCGGTGCTGACGGCCGGAATCATGGTGATGGCGGCGAGCATCATTCCCGCCCGTCGCGCCGCGCGGCTCGAACCCGGCGACATTGTCCGCGGCACCGCCCAATGAGTGAACTGCGATGAATTCGGTTGATCCCAATCTTTCGCTGAGCTGTTCAAATCTCCACCGCCATCTCGGCGTTGGCGAGGGGAGGGTGCACGTACTCAAGGGCGTTTCGTTCGAGGCGCATCGCGGACAGGTTTATGCGATCGTCGGTCCGTCGGGTTGCGGCAAGAGCACGCTGCTTTATCTGCTCGGCCTGCTCGATCAACCGGATCAGGGCGATATCTGGATCAACGGTCAGCGCATGTCGAACAGCCTCGATCAGGCGCGGACGGCGGCGCGTTGCGCGAACATCGGTTTCGTTTTTCAATTTCATTTTTTGATGCTCGAGTTCACGGCGTTGGAGAACGTCATGATGCCGATGCGCAAACTGGCGAAGTTGACGCCGCCGGAAATGGCCGAACGCGCGCACTCGCTGCTCAATGCCGTCGGCCTCGGGGAGAAAACGCAGCGTCTTGCGACGCAACTTTCCGGCGGCGAGCAGCAACGCGTGGCGGTGGCGCGCGCCCTCGCGAACCAGCCTTCGATCATTCTCGCCGATGAACCCACGGGCAATCTCGACGTCAAGAATTCGGCCATCGTATTCGATCTGCTGACGCGCCTCGCCAAGGATAACGGCCAGGCGGTCGTCCTCGTGACTCACAATCCCGAGATCGCCAATCGCTGCGACTTCGTGCGGCCGATGCGCGATGGCGAGTTCATCGCATAACGACGCGGCGAATACCGGGCCGGACGCGTGCGTTCCGGTCGCGGGCGTGGAAGCCGGGCCGGCCGCCGGAAAAAAGCGTCTGCGAATTTGGATTGGGGTGTGCGCTTTGGTGGGCGTGGCGCTCTTCGTTTCGCAGTTGCTCGAGATTCCTTCGCGCAGTGCGTTTCGCGGCTACGACAACACGTTCAACTACCTCTGGCTTCGCTCGGCGATGGTCGATCACGACTGGGATTTCCGCAACGACCTCGCGCAGTGCAACACGCTCATTCCGGCCTATCGGGCCTCGGCGCTCGCCCTTCCTCCAACGGCGACTGGACACATTCCCAACAAATACGGCATCGGCTGGGCCGTGGTCACCACGCCATTTTATTTTCTGGCCGACGGAGTGGTCGCGCTTGGGCGCGTCCTGGGATGGTGGTCACTGGAGCGCGATGGCTTCAACGCCGTGTATCAGGTGTGTATCCAATTTGGTCATGCGGCGCTGGCGTTTGCGGCATTGGTTTTGGCGGCGCGGACAATCGCGAGGTGGATCGGCGATCGAGACGCGGCGCTCGCGGGCGTTGTGCTGGTTTGGGCGGCGAGTCCGCTGCTCTACTATCAGACGGTCGATCTAAGCATGAACCATGGTGTGGCTTTTTTCGCCGTGACGCTTTTGACGTCTGCGCTCACGCGAGCGCGCGAGACGCCTGACGCACGCTGGCCGTGGCTGCTCGCGGGTGCGGGTTGGGGGCTCGCGGTCATCACGCGATTTCAATTGGGGGTGTTTGGCCTTCTGGCCGCCTGGACTTGGTATGAATGCAGCGCGGGAAATTTTTCTCGGATTTCCGCTGCGGTCCCTTGCGACGAAAGCCGCGAGCCTCCTCGCACCGCGATTGCGCCGACGGGTTTGCCGCTTGTCGTCGACGTTCAGCGCGGTGGTTTTTCATCGCGAAGAATTTCCGCGAGCGCCGCGCTCAGATTCGTTTTCGGAGCGGCGCCATTTCTTCTGCTGCAGTCGTTCGCCTGGCACATCGTTTATGGGAAATGGCTGGTTTTTAGCTATGGGGCGGAAGGCGAATCTTTCCATTGGGGAAAACCCGAATGGTGGAACTCGTTGTTTTCGCCGTGGCACGGGCTGTTTTACTGGCACCCGTTTCTTTTCGTCGCGACCGCCGGAATTCTGGCGTGGGCCTGGCAACAACGCCGGCGGGCGGCCGTGCTGGCGGTCATTTTTTTTGCGACTGTTTATCTCAACGCGGCTTGGTGGTGCTGGTGGTTTGCGTCATCGTTTGGAAATCGATCTTACGACGCCGTTCTCCTCCTGCTCATGGGTGGAACGGCGTGGTTGCTCGCTCGCGCGCGCGGGCGCGGAAGATCGCTCATCTGGTGCGCTGCGATCGTGGCGGGAGGCTGGAATTTTTACGTGGTTCTCCTCTATCGAACCGGAGCGATTTCCCGCTCGGCGCCGGTGACGTGGGCGCAAATGCTCGACGCGGCGCATCGCCTGCCCGAAGTTTTGCGTTTTTGAGCGTCACGAGACGCAGCGAATTTTTCGGTGCCCATTAGCGCGCACGGTTCCCAGTGTGAGGACTAATCATATTTTGCTGCCAAAAAATGCCGCTCCCTAAATTTTGGTTTACAACGCAAACCGCGCAGCCTTCTTTGGCGGCGATTTTAACCAATTCACTGCCACCGTGAGTCACGACCCTTCGCGAAAACGCTTTCTCGGAAAATTGATCGGCCTTGTTGCCGTCGTGGGCGTTGCGCCACGCGTACTGACGAAAATACCGGAAGCAGCCAAACCGGCTCCCGCCGGGTCGCGGCTCATGGTACGGTCCGATTCCCGCGCCGTTGCCCGTCGCGGCGATTCGATTTAAAGGCGTTTGGTTAACCGAAGGCATCCCGGCTCATGTCCAATATCTTCCCGAAATCGGCCAACAAGCTTCCGCTGCAGATCGTCATTTATCTCTGCGTGCTGGCCGGGGTCGTGACGGCAGGTGCGACGTATTACATGACGCCGAGCTACACGCGGGTCGGATATGCGCCCGTGCAGCCGGTTCCCTACAGTCACGCGCTGCACGTTGGCCAACTCGGGCTCGATTGCCGCTACTGCCACAGCAACATTGAGAAATCCGGTTATGCGAATCTGCCGACTTCGCAGACGTGCATGAACTGTCACAATCAGGTCAAGAAGGACAGCCCGCTGCTCGAGATCGTCCGACACAGCTATGAAACCGGTGAGCCGGTGCCATGGGTCAAGGTTCATGTGGTGCCCGATTTCGTGTACTTCAACCACGCGATTCACGTGAACCGCGGAGTGAGCTGCGTCGAGTGCCACGGCAAAATCAACGAAATGGACGTGGTCACGCATGCGCAGTCGCTCAGCATGGGATTCTGCCTCGATTGCCACCGGAATCCTGCAGGCCGCGTCCGTGAGCCCGCCGACATTTATAATCTCGATTCGAAACCGATTGCCCAAACCGCCGGATTTGCCGCCGCCCATAAATTTCTGTCCGACCGGAATATCAAGCCGCCGCAGACCTGCACGGCCTGCCACAGATGAAACGCAAAATTTCCCATCCCGCGCCGTCTGAACGCGAGCTATCCGGTCCGAAATACTGGCGCAGCCTCGAAGAGCTCGCCGACACTCCCGGTTTCAAAGCGCAACTGGAACGCGAGTTTCCCGAAGGTGCGTCCGAACTCAACGGAGTCGATCGCCGGCATTTCCTGAAAATCATGGCGGCTTCGTTCGCGCTCGGCGGACTTGGCCTGGCGGGTTGCCGCCGCCCCGAGAAATATGTTCTGCCGTACGGCAAGTCCATCGAGGGAGTGATTCAGGGGCTCCCGCTTTATTTTGCGACGGCGATGCCGCTGCGCAAATCCGCGATTCCGCTCCTCGCGGAAACTCATCAGGGCCGTCCGACAAAACTCGAAGGCAATCCGAGCTATTCGCCGCACGGCGGCGGCAGCACGCTGCTCGCGCAGGCATCGGTTCTCGATCTGTACGATCCGGAACGCGCCACGGACCATACGCACAATGGACGCAAGCTCAACGTTGCCGACGTCAACGAACTGCTCGCGAAAATCGGCGCGGACCACTTGGCGGCTGGCGGCGCCGGACTCGCTTTTCTCGCCGAGGAATCGAGTTCGCCGACGCGCACCCGGCTGGTTGCGCAACTGAAGGCGAAGTTTCCGCGCGCCATTTGGGCGGAGTACGAGCCGGTCACGGATGAGCCGCCGATCGGTGCGGCGCGCGCGGCGTTCGGGCAGAACGTCAAACCGATTTATCGTTTCGCCAACGCCAAGCGCGTCGTTTCGCTCGACGCGGATTTTCTCCGTCCGGATTCGGGCGGGCTTTATTTTGCGCGTGAATATGCGAAGGGCCGGCGGGTCACGAGCAAGGCCGATGCGGAAAAAATGAGCCGCCTGTATGTGGCGGAAAGCAGCTTCACGCTTACGGGAAGCATGGCGGACCATCGCCTGCGGCTCGCCAGCAGCCACATGCTCGCGCTGGCCGCCGCGCTGGCGGCGAAAGTCACCGGATCCGGACGATTTTCAACGCTGGCCGCGGGACTCGACGTCAATCCGAAATGGATCGACGAGTGTGCCGCCGACTTGATCGCCAACCGCGGCGCCTGCGTCGTGGTTGCGGGCGCCCATCTTCCCGAGCAGGTTCACCTGATTGCCTACGCGATCAATGCGTTCCTCGGCAACATTGGTTCGACCGTCGATTTCGTTCGGGTGGCGGCATCCGATGCCACAAGTATCCACGGTTTGGCGACTGCGATTGGCGGCGGTTCCGTCGACACCCTGGTGATTCTCGGCGGCAATCCTGCGTACAACGCGCCCGTCGATCTCGATTGGAAGACGCTGCAGAAGTCCGTGGCGAATGTCGTCCGCTTCGGCTATTATCTCGACGAGACGTCGGCGATCTCGTCGGCTGGCGTTCAGCTCGCCGCCGCGCATTATCTGGAATCGTGGGGCGATGCGCGCACGCTTGACGGCACGATCGTGCCGGTGCAGCCGATGATCCTTCCGCTGTTTGGCGGTTTGACGGAGCTCGAGGTGCTCGCGCGCATCATCGGAGTGAAGCCCGACCCTTACGCGCTCGTTTACGAAACGATCACGGCGATGACCGGAGGAGATCCGGAAAAAGCGTTCCGGCAATTTCTCCATGACGGCTTGCTCGCCGGTTCCGCGTATCCGGTTGTCAACGTCAGCTACAACGATGCCCAGACCGCGGGCCAGCTGGCCGACGCACCGAAGTTCGAGAGCCTGTCGAAGTCGAATCTCGAGGTCCGCTTTATTACCGATTACAAGATGGACGACGGCCGTTTCGCGAATAACGGCTGGCTGCAGGAATGTCCGGATCCGATCACGAAGATTTCGTGGGAAAACGCTATTTTGATCAGTCCGCGCCTGGCGCGTGAGCTCGATATCTATCCGCACGGCGCCGTCCTTCAGGTCGCGCGCATCGAAGCCGACGCGATTACCGGCAAGGAAAATGCGCACGTGCTCGAGCTGACGGTCAATGGGCGCAAAGTTCGCGGGCCGGTGCACATTCAGCCCGGCCTTTCCAATTACACCGTAGTCCTTGCGCTTGGTTATGGCCGCACCAAGTCCGGCCATATTGGCACCAATGCGGGTTTTGATGCCTACGCGTTGCGGACCTCCGCGTCTCCGGCGTTCGTCACGGGCGGAACCATCAACGTCACCGACGAACGGGTGTTGTTGGCGAATAGCCAGGCGCACTGGTCGATGGAAGGTCGGGATCTCGTGCGCGAAGCGAACACGGACGAGTACATCGAGAACCCGACGTTCGTGAGGGAGGTTGGCATGGAGTCCGAAACTCCTTCAACCATCGGTGAAGTGGGCGAGGCGATGACTCCGGCGCAACGCGCCACGCTGATTCCGCGCGGCAACTCCATTTACGAGACTCCCAACGTCCACACCGGCGGTTTTAACGGCGTGCACCAGTGGGGCATGAGCATCGATCTTAACACCTGCATCGGCTGCAACGCCTGCGTCATCGCGTGCCAGGCGGAGAACAACATTCCGATCGTGGGGCGCGACCAGGCCATTCGTGGTCGCGAGATGCATTGGATCCGGCTCGATCGTTATTATTCCGACGGCAACATCGATGGCGCGGCCTTTGGCGGCGAAGGCAATCGTTCGCTCCCGGAGGATCCCCAGGTTTCGTTGCAGCCGGTCGCCTGCATGCAGTGCGAATTGGCGCCGTGCGAAACCGTGTGTCCGGTCAACGCGACCGCGCACGACGAGGAAGGCCTCAACGCGATGGCTTACAATCGTTGCATCGGCACCCGCTATTGCGCAAACAACTGCCCCTACAAGGTCCGCCGGTTTAATTATTTCGATTGGAATGACCGCCAGCTCGACAGCCTTTATCTTGGGCCGCTCGGGCCGCACGGCATGCCCGAACTCGTGAAGATGGTGAAAAACCCCGAGGTCACGATTCGTATGCGCGGTGTGATGGAAAAGTGCACCTATTGCGTGCAGCGGATCGAAAACGGAAAAATTCAGCACAAGGTCAAAGTTGCGCAGGAAGGCCACCCCGGGGACATCGTCGTGCCCGACGGCACGATCCATACGGCCTGTCAGCAAGCGTGTCCGGTCGAGGCGATTGTCTTCGGAAACATTCTCGATCCAAACAGTGCGGTTTCGAAGGCCAAGGCACTGGGCCAGGACTATTCGTTGCTCGCTTATCTCAACACCCGGCCCCGGACCACATACCTCGCTCGTTTGCGGAATCCCAATCCGCGCATGCCGGACTATGCGGCGCAACCCTTCAGCCGCGCCGAGCATACGCGCAAGAACCACCCGGCTGGTTTCCATGAGGAGCAGCCGGCGGGTGAAATCGAGGGCAAGAAAGAGGGACGCGGATGAAATCGGATTTATCTTATTCCGATCGCGGGCCGGTCGTCTTTCGTGGTGCGGCCAGCGCGCATCCTGCGACCTCGTGCGCACGACGTGCCGGCTTGATTCACGATTTCGCTCTATTCGGAGGACTTAGCTAATGGCCCACGTTGACAATGTCATCAGCGCTCCGGCGATCCTGAACGAAGTGAAGCCGGCGGTTCTTCCCCGTGCCGCGCTGGTCGAGCATGGCCGCAGCTTCGCGTGGATCTCCGACAAAATCTGCGGCATCATCGAGGGCAAGACGCCCGCGTGGTGGTGGTGGTGCTTCGGTGTCGCCTGTTTCGTTGCCTCGTTCACGGTCGCAGGCATCACCTATGTCGTCGCCACCGGCGTCGGCGTCTGGGGTCTGCGCAGCCCGACGAACTGGTCGTGGGAAATAGTGAACTTCGTCTTCTGGATCGGTATCGGCCATGCTGGCACCCTGATTTCGGCCATTCTCTGCCTGTTGCGCCAGAAGTGGCGAACCTCGATCAATCGGTCGGCGGAAGCGATGACGATTTTCGCGGTGGTTTGCGCCGGTATCTTCCCGGTCTTCCACGTTGGCCGCGTCTGGTACGCGTGGTTTCTCTTTCCGATCCCGAACTACAATCTCATCTGGCAGAACTTTCGGTCGCCATTGGAATGGGACGTCTTCGCGGTCTCGACCTATGGCACGGTGTCCGTGCTTTTCTGGTATGTCGGCATGATCCCCGACCTCGCGCTTCTGCGTGATCGCTTCGAGGCGGCGGGCCGGAAAACCCGGTCGTTCTTCTATGGCTTGTTCGCCATGGGCTGGCGCGGCTCGAGCCGGCACTGGAGCAATTACGAGATGGCTTACCTGATCCTCGCCGGCGTGGCCACGCCGCTCGTGCTTTCGGTGCACACCATCGTGTCGTTCGACTTCGCGGTTTCGTTGATCCCGGGTTGGCACACGACGATCTTCCCGCCGTACTTCGTGGCCGGCGCCATCTTTTCGGGATTCGGAATGGTGCTCACGTTGATGCTTCCGCTGCGCGCGATCCTGCATCTCGAGGATCTGATCACGCAGTATCACATCGACTGCATGTGCAAGATCACCCTGGCGACCGGGTCCATGGTTGGCTACGCGTACGCGATGGAGTTCTTCATCGCGTGGTACGGCGCGAACCCCTACGAAGGCTTCACCTTCATCAACCGCGCCTTCGGTCCGTTCGCGTGGGCCTATTGGATCATGATTTCGTGCAACGTCATCACGCCACAGTTCTTCTGGTCGAAGCGGGTGCGCAACAACACCACCTTGGTGTGGATTCTGACAATTTTCGTGAACGTCGGCATGTGGTTCGAGCGCTTCGTGATCATCTGCACCTCGCTCACCCGTGATTTCCTGCCGACGAGCTGGGGTTACTTCACCCCGACGGTCGTCGACGTTTTCACCTTCTTTGGCACCTTCGGAATTTTCTCGGTGCTCTTCCTCCTTTTCGTTCGGTTCCTTCCCTTGATGGCAATCGCCGAAATCAAGGCCGTAACCCCGCAGGCGGATGTTCATGTCGGCCATGACCAGGAATTCACCGGCCATGGGGATCCCGTGATCCAAGAGGTCAAACATTCATCGTCCTGACCATGGCTGCTTCACCTTACGGGCTGATCGCCACCTTCAATACGCCTGCGGCGGTTTATCATGCCGCCGAGCAGGTGCGCGACGCTGGTTACAAGAACTGGGACGTGATCACGCCGTGCCCGCTCCACGGCATGGATACGGCGATGGGACTGAAACGTTCGATCGTCCCGCGCATCTCCCTGGCCGGTGGCATCACCGGATTTTGCACGGGCATGGCGATGATCTGGTACGTCGATAAATTCGACTATCCGATCGTCATCGGCGGCAAACCTTTCTTCAGCCCGCTCTTCGCGTTTCCCGTTTCGTACGAGCTCACGATCCTTTTCACCGCCTTCGCGACGATCATCGGCATGTTCCTGGTGAACGGCATGCCGCGACACAATCATCCGGTGCTCAAGTATCCGAAGATCGTCCGCGGCATGGACGACCGATTCTTCATCTACATCGAGACGCGCGATCCGCGCTTCAACGCCGCGAACACCCGGGCGCTGCTGGAGAAAGCCGGCGGCACCGACATCAGCGATCTCGAGGACTGAGCCATGCGCAACGTTTATCTTGTCACAGCGTTCCTCGTGGTTCTCACGGTTTCCGTGCTCGGGCTGCGCGGCACGAAATTCACGAAGCCGCCGATGGACGTGTTCCCCGAGTGGGCTTTCCCCGGCATGAAGCGACAGTCGAAATACAAGCCGCAGACCGAGAGCAAATTTTTCGCCGATCGCCGCGTGGATCGCCCGATTCCAGCGCACACGGTCTCACGCGATCCGCTCCGCAACGACGATGCGCTCTACGAAGGCAAGGCCGCCGATGGCTCATGGCTTCGCGGATTTCCGTCCGCATTGACCGTCGATGCCAGGATGATGGAACGCGGTCGCGATCGGTTCACGATCTATTGCCAGCCATGCCACGGCTCGGTCGGCGATGGAAACGGTATTACCAAGCAATATGGGATGGGCGCGACGCCGACCTATCATGATCCGCGGCTGCGAGACATGGCTGAAGGAGAAATCTTCAACACGATAACCCATGGCAAAGGCAATATGCAGACGTACGCCGACAAGCTCTTGCCCGAAGACCGCTGGGCGGTGATTCTCTACGTCCGCGCCCTGCAACGCGCGCAAACCGGCACTGCCGCCGATGTCGTCGACGCGTCCGCCAGAAAAACGCTCGGCCTCCAATGAGCACTCACGCCGCTTCCGTTCCCTCGAGTCTTCCGGTTCATGCCGAGTCCGCCGGTGCCACGCCGATCGGCACGCTTGCGACGCGCGCGCTCATCACCGGCCTTGTCGGCACGGCGCTGACTGTGCTCGGCTTGTTCGTCTCCGGTCCACAGAAAGTCGCGTATTCGTGGCTCGTGGGCCTGTCGTTCTGGACCGCAATTGCGATCGGCCTGCTGATGATGGTGCTGATTCACCACATTTTCGACGCCAAGTGGACGGTCGTTCTCCGTCGGCAGCTCGAGCATGGGCTCGCATCCTTCAAATGGCTCGCGCTGCTTTTCGTCCCGCTGGTGCTCGCTTCCATTTTTGGGCCGCGGGATGTCGTCTGGCCGTGGATGAATCCCGGTCATGTGCTGCACGGGCACGGCACGGTCGGAACCGATCTGCTCTACGCCAAGAAGGCCGGTTTTTTGAATCTGGATACGTTCATCGTCATGAGCGTGATTTTTTTCCTGAGCTGGATCATCCTCTCGTACCTGTTGCGCAAGGCCTCGTTCGCGCAGGATGCGGATGGCGATCCCAAGTGGACGATCTGGAACCGCAAGGTCTCGGCCGTCGGCATTCCGATCACGGCGCTGACGCTGACATTCGCTTCCATCTATTGGATCAAGAGCCTCGAGTACCACTGGTTCTCCACGATGTACGGCGTGTGGTTCTTCGCGAATTGCTATCGCGGTGCCCTTTCGATCGGTGTCCTGATGATGCTGTGGCTGTATAATCGCGGGGACTACAAAGGCATTCTCAATACCGATCATCTGCACAGCATCGGTCAGGTGATGCTCGCGCTCACGGTTTTCTGGGCCTACGTGACGTTCTCCCAATATTTCCTGATCTGGAATGCCAACGTTCCCGAGGAGACATTCTGGTACAACATCCGCGAAGTAAATGCGAACGGCACACCCAACCAGTGGAAATACGTCGGCATCATCGCGCTCGTCTTCGGACATTTCGCCGTGCCGTTCTGTGCGCTCCTTTCGTATCGCTACAAGGTCACCCACCGGACGATTCGCCGGATCGCGTGGTGGATCCTCGTGACGATCCTCATAGACATGTGCTACAACATCCTGCCGGCGATCAAGGATCCGGCCACCGGCGATCCGGCACCGTTCTTTTCGCCGAACCTCATCTGGGTGATCACCTCGGTCATCGGCGTGGGCGGCATTTGTGTGTGGTCTTATCTCAAGAGTTTCCCGACGACCAAACTCATTCCGATTCGCGATCCGCGCATTCTCGAATGCCTGACTCATCATGAGTGAAAATTCCTCCAACCGTGCTCCGCTGGTGAGCGTGCTGGGCATTTTCGTGCTCTTCGGGCTTTTCCTGCTGGTAATACATTACGTGTATGTGCCGCATCGAACGGCCGCGTTTCCGGATGACGGCATTCACACGGCCGAGCAGCGCAAAAAAAATCTCGCCGAGCTCCGCGAGAAACACGCGAAACAGGCGGCGAGCTACGCGTGGGTTGATCAAAAAGCTGGCGTCGTTCAGCTGCCGATCAGTCGTGCAATGGAACTTACCGTCGAGAAGTACGCCTCGAAAAAATGACCTCCGCTTCCACTGAAGTCAGCGAGATCGACGCTTCCGCGCGTTTTCCGCTCTCATTGCTGCTCGCCTCGTCGCTGTTGTGGCTCGTCCTCAGTGGTGCGCTCGCGCTTCTGCATTTCGCCCAGACGTTGAGCCCCGGCCT
>Ga0070683_100002460_pt1 | contig 14739 bp, 12 predicted proteins | sample KBSC713LmetaG_FD_64662 | JGI IMG/M metagenome (GOLD analysis project Ga0070683, IMG submission 64662) | Corn rhizosphere microbial communities from Kellogg Biological Station, Michigan, USA - KBS C7.1-3L metaG | ecosystem: Host-associated > Plants > Roots > Rhizosphere ...
CCCCCCTCATGGGGTAGCTTTCGGTGCGATGCCGACTCGCATGCTGCTGCTCGTGTTGCACTATGACGGCACGAACTTCAGCGGGTGGCAGCGTCAGCCCGATCGCCGCACCGTGCAGGGTGAGCTCGAGAACGCGCTCAGCAGGCTGTGCGCCGGACCGGTCGCCGCACTCGGATCCGGTCGAACGGATGCCGGTGTCCATGCGCGGGGGCAGGCGGTCGGGGTACGCGTACCCGAGAAGTGGGCAGCACCTGCGATGCGACGCGCGCTGAACGCGCTCCTCCCGGACGATCTCTGGGTGGCAGACGCGCATGCGATGCGAGACGACTTTCACGCGCGATACAGCGCGACGGCACGAGCGTACAGCTATTACGTGGGCACCGACGACGAGGCGGCCTCTCCCTTCCGGCGCCGCACGGAGTGGGTCGTGCAGCGGCCGCTGGACGGCGACGCGCTCGCCATTGGCGCCGCGGCGGTCGTCGGCGAGCACTGCTTCCGCGGCTTCGCCGTCCAGGGCACCGCACCGGCGGACGACGATCATCGCTGCGCCGTGCGGCGCGCCGAGTGGCGGCCCCGGCCTGGAGGCCTCGTCTTCGAGATCGAGGCGAACCGCTTCCTGCACCACATGGTGCGCTTTCTCGTCGGCACGATGATCGACGCCGCCCTCGGCCGCCGCCCCGCCGCGGACGTCGACGCCCTGCTCCGCGCGAGCGACAACTCCGCCGTGTCTCCTCCCGCGCCGCCGCACGCGCTCTTCCTCGACCGGGTCTGCTACCCGGGCGACCTCTTTCTCTCGGGAGCATGAAGATCTACCTGGCCACCGCCAGTTCCGATGACGTCGCGTGGGGCGCCGCGCACGGCATGCTGGACGGCGTGATCACGTCGCCCGGCCTCCTCGCCGACGACGCGGACGCCGAAATGCGCACCCACCTCGCCGAGCTGTGCCGCCTCGTCCACGGTCCCATCTTCGCATCGGTCCACTCCGTAGACGGGGCGAATGCGTACCGCGACGGCAAGGAGCTCGCGAAGATCTCCGACCAGATCGTCGTGCAGCTCCCGCTCGTCGAGGAGACGCTCGGTGCGATGCGGCGCCTGCAGGCGGACGGCGTCCGCGTGTCGGCCACCCAGGTGTTCAATACGGCGCAGGCACTCCTCGCCGCGCGCGTCGGCGCGTCCAGCGTCGTCACGGCCGTCGATCGACTCGACGCCGCCGGCCACGACGGCGTGACGACGATCGCGGGGCTCCGCGCCGCCTTCGACGCGTCGGATGCGGAGTGCGACGTGATCGCACTGCATGCGACGTCGCCGGCGCAGTTCGGCGCCTGCGCCGTCGCGGGTGCCGACGCCGTCGGCCTCTCCGCGGATCTTTGCCGCGCCCTGCTCGTTCACCCGCTCACCGATCGTGGCATCGACGAGTTTCTCGGCGACGTCACCCGTCTTCGTCGCGCATGGCCTTCGTGATTCGTCCCGCTACTCCCCTGCTGCTCGCGTCGGTGGTGCTGCTGGCCTGCTCCCAGACGCGTGAGAGCTCCGCCGCCCAGGTCACCCGGACGCAGGACGAGGCGCGGGCGTCCGTCCCCGCGTCACGGAAGACCGCGATCACGGAAGCCGTCGCGCGCGTCGCGCCGGCCGTCGTCACCGTGCAGACCGAGGCGGTGCAGCGCGTCGCGACCGATCCGTTCGACGCGTTCTTCGGGGGTCGATCGGGAGGCACGCAGACCCAGGCCGGCCTCGGCACGGGGTTCATCATCCGGCCCGACGGCGTCATCGTCACCAACGCTCACGTCATCGCCGGCGCGACGCGCATCTCCGTCATGCTGCGCGACGGCACGACGTATCCCGCCACGGCGATCGGGACGGACGAGACGAACGATCTCGCCGTGCTCAAGGTGAAGGCCACGGGCCTTCCCGTCGCCCCGCTCGGCGACAGCGACAACCTCCTCGTCGGCGAGTGGGCGATCGCGATCGGGAACCCGTACGGCTTCATGCTCGGCAACTCCGAGCCGAGCGTCACCGCCGGCGTGATCAGCGGGGTCGGACGCAATCTCGTCGCGCGCGGCGAGGGGCCGTCGGCGTACTTCGACATGGTGCAGACCGACGCGTCGATCAATCCCGGGAACTCGGGCGGCCCGCTCGTGAGCGCGACCGGCGAGGTGATCGGCGTCAACTCTTCGATCTACTCGACGAGCGGCGGTGGTTCCATCGGACTCGGCTTCGCCATCCCGATCAATCGGGCGAAGCGCGTGACGGAGGATCTGCTCGCGCACGGCCGCGTGCGCCGTCCGTGGATCGGCGCGCGCCTCGAGGAGCCCCGCACCGACAATCCGCGCGACCTCATCGCCCGCGGGGCCACCGTCGCCTCGGTGGTGCCAGGCTCCCCCGCCGAGAAGGCGGGGCTCCGTCGCGGCGACGTGATCACGCGCGTCCGCACGCACAACGTTCGCAACCGCTTCGACTGGGATGCGGCGCTCCTCGACCTGCGCGTCGGCGAGCAGGTGCCCCTCGTGGTGCAGCGTGGCGGATCCCCGGTCAACCTCACCGTGACGATCGCCGACCTGCCGGAGGTGAGCGCACCGAAAGTCGCCGTGCTCCGCGAGATGGAGCTCGTCACGCTCACGCCGGCCATCCGTGCCGACCGCGGCATCCTCTCGAGCCGCGGCGCGCTGATCTACCGCGCCAGCGCCCGGGTCACGGAGGAGCTCGGGATGCAGCCGGGCGACGTCATCGTCCAGATCAACCGCACCCCGGTCGCGAGCGCCGAGGACGTGTCGCGCGCGCTCGATTACTATGCGGGGCGCGGCGTGATCCGCGTCTTCTTCGAGCACGAGGGTCAGATCATCCCGACGGATTTCTTCATTCGATGAGCGCGCACGACCGCTACAGCTCTCCGCTCGCCGAGCGCTACGCATCGAAGGCGATGCTGGAGCTCTGGTCGCCCCAGACGCGCCACGGGCTCTGGCGCCGCCTCTGGTTGGCGCTCGCGGAATCCGAGCAGGCGCTCGGCGTGCCGATCCCCGACGAGGCTCTGGCGCAGATGCGCGCCCACCTCGACGACATCGACTTCGAGAAGGTCGCGGTCTACGAGCGCCGCTTCCGGCATGACGTGATGGCGCACGTTCACGCCTTCGGCGACGTCGCTCCCGCCGCGCACAAGTTCATCCACCTGGGCGCCACGAGCGCCTTCGTGACGGACAACACGGATCTGATCCAGATGCGGCGCGGCATGGTGCTGCTCCGCGGCCGCGTGCAGCGCGTGCTGCGCGCCCTCGCCGCGTTCGCGCGCGAGTGGCGCGCCGAGCCGACGCTTGGCTACACGCACCTCCAGCCGGCGCAGCCGACCACGGTCGGGAAGCGCGCAACGCTCTGGATGCAGGATCTCGTGCTGGATCTGATGGACCTCGATCATCGGATCGCCACCCTGCCCTGTCGCGGCGTGAAGGGCACGACCGGCACGCAAGCCAGCTTCCTCGAGATCTTCGAGGGCGATCACGAGAAGGTGCGCGAGCTCGATCGGTTGGTCACGGCGAAGCTCGAGTTCGCGTCGTCGATCCCGGTGAGCGGCCAGACGTACACGCGCAAGCTGGACGCGCAGGTGCTCGGCGTGGTCAGTGGCATCGCCGCGAGCGCGTCGAAGTTCAGCGCCGACATCCGGATGCTGCAGGCGTTCGGGGAGATCGAGGAGCCGTTCGAGCGCGATCAGATCGGCTCGTCCGCGATGGCGTACAAGCGGAATCCGATGCGCTCCGAGCGTATCGCGTCGCTGGCCCGCTTCGTCGCATCGCTGGAGCCGAACGCCAACCAGACGCACTCGGTCCAGTTCTTCGAGCGGACGCTCGACGACAGCGCGAATCGCCGGCTGGCGATCCCTGAGTCCTTCCTCGCGACGGACGCCATCCTCGGATTGATGGAGAACGTCGCATCGGGCCTCGAGGTGCATCCGGCGCGCATCCGCCGCCGCCTGATGGACGAGCTGCCGTTCATGGCGACGGAAGAGCTGATCGTGCGCGCGGTGCGCGCGGGGGGCGACCGGCAGGATGCCCACGAGCGGATTCGCGGCTACAGCATCGCCGCCGCGCGCGCGCTCAAGGACGGCGCGCCGAACAACGATCTCCTCGATCGCATCGCGGCGGACGACGCGTTCGGCATCACGCGCGACGAGCTGGATCGCGCCATGGATCCGCGCCGCTTCGTCGGTCGCGCGCCCGAGCAGGTCGACGAGTTCCTCGACGAAGTCGTCGAGCCGCTGCTGGCAGGATCGACGGGCGACGTGCCCACGCTGGACGAGGTGCGCGTATGAGCGTCGTCGCGCGCGAGGCTCCGCTCCCGCTGCCGCTGCTGCGCCGTGGCAAGGTGCGCGACGTCTACGTGGTCGACGACGCGCGCCTGCTGCTCGTGGCGAGCGATCGCGTCAGCGCCTTCGACGTCGTCATGGCCGAGCGGGTCCCGCACAAGGGTGCCGTGCTGACCCAGCTCACCGCGTGGTGGCTGCGTGCGTTCGGCGCGCTCGTGCCGCATCACATGCTGAGCGCCGACGTCGACGAGATCATCGCCGAGGTGCCGGCGCTCGCACCGCATCGCGAGGCGCTGCTCGGACGCGCCATGCTCGGCGTGCGCACGGAGGTCTTCCCCGTCGAGTGCGTGGTGCGGGGCTATCTCTCCGGATCCGCCTGGAAGGAATATCGATCGAGCGGGACGCTGGCCGGCGAGCCGCTGCCGGCCGGACTCGTGGAGAGCGATCGGTTCGACCCGCCGCGTTTCTCCCCGGCGACGAAGGCGGAGACCGGCCACGACGAGAACATCCCCGTGGCCGAAGTGCGCCGCCGGCTCGGCGCCGACGTCAGCGATGCGCTCGAGTCGATGAGCCGACTCGTCTACGCACGGGGCCGCGACCTCGCGGCGGCGCGTGGCATCATCATCGCCGACACGAAGTTCGAGTTCGGACGCGACGCCGGCGGGACGATCCGACTGATCGATGAAGTCCTGACGCCGGACAGCTCGCGCTTCTGGCCGGCCGAGCAGTACGAGCCGGGCCGGTCGCAGCCGAGCTTCGACAAGCAGCCCTTGCGCGACTATCTCGACGGGGAGCGCCGTGCCGGCCGCTGGAACGGCGAGGCGCCGCCGCCCCCGTTGCCCGCGGAGGTCGTGGACGCGACGAGCCGTCGCTACCTCGACGCGTTCCGCCGCATCACCGGGGCCCCGCTCGCCCTGGCGAACCCTTGACCGGACCTCTGTGAGCTTCGCACGCGAAGGACTCGTCTTCATCGCCATTGCGGCGCTCATCGCCGCCGGCACCTACGCGGTCGCCCTCAACCGCCGCTCGTGGCCGCTCTGGCTCCTCGCCTTCCTGCTGACGATCCTCGCCCTCTGGGTCGCGTACTTCTTCCGCGATCCCGAGCGCACCGGGCCGCGCGGCGAGGCGGTCGTCATCGCTCCCGCCGACGGGAAAGTGGTCCTCATCAGTGACGTCGACGAGCCGTCGTTCATGGGCGGACGCGCGCGCCGCGTCTCGATCTTCATGAACGTCTTCAACGTGCACGTGAACCGGTATCCGGTCAGCGGCACCGTGCAGTACGTGCAGTACAACCCGGGCAAGTTCCTCAATGCCGCTGTGGAAAAGTCGAGCCTGGAGAACGAGCAGATGTCCGTCGGGATCGAGACGAGCCGAGGACGCGTGCTGGTGCGCCAGATCGCCGGCCTCATCGCGCGACGCATCGTGACGTACAGCAAGGTCGGTGAGCAGGTCCAGCAGGGACAACGCATGGGACTGATCCGCTTCGGCAGCCGGGTCGACGTCTTCCTCCCGGTCAGTGCCCAGCTGCGCGTGAAGATCGGCGACATGACGCTCGCCGGCTCGACACCCATCGCGGAGCTCGGCGAGCGATGATCGCGCGACGCCAGCCGCTGCGCCGCCCGAACATGCGGCGCGCCGTGATCCTCTTCCCGAGCGGGCTCACGCTGGGGAACCTCTTCTTCGGCATCTTCGCGATCATCGCCGCCTCGCGCGGCCAGTTCGTGCAGGCCGGAGTGTTCGTGCTGCTCGGCGGGGCCTGCGATGCGCTCGACGGCCAGGTGGCGCGCGCGACGAATGCCGGCACGCAGTTCGGCGAGGAGCTCGACTCCCTCGTCGACGCGATCACGTTCGGCCTCGCGCCCGGCCTGATCATGTATTTCGCGGTGCTCAACCGCGACAACTGGGACTGGCTCGCGGTCTTCCTGTTCTCCGCGTGCGCGGTCATGCGGCTGGCCCGCTTCAACATCGAGCAGGCCGGCACGGCGAAGACCTACTTCCAGGGCCTGCCGAGCCCCGCGGCGGGCATCACGCTGGCGTCGTACTACTGGTTCAGCCAGTCGTGGCTCTACAACTACGGCGCCATCGCGGACCTGCCGTGGCACGTGCTGCTGCGCTACCTCATGGCGGCGCTGGCGTTCCTGATGATCAGCAACATCCCGTACCCGGTGTTCCCGCGCACGGGATTCCGCAGCCTGCGGGCGGCCGCTGCGACGTTCGGACTTGTCGGATCGATCGCGCTGTTGGCGACGAAGCGCCTCGAGTTCTTCTTCCCCTTCGCGCTCTGCTACGTCGCGTGGGGCCCTGTCCGCTGGATCTTCTCGGGCATGTTCGAGCGTCGCCAACCGACCATCCCGTACGACCTGTCCGAGGGTGAAGACGACGACGAGGAGGAGGAGCCGTTCGGCCCGATCGACTCCCAGGTTCATGCGTCGCGGCAGTCCGAGCGCGAGCTCCGGCCCCCGCGTGCGGATCGGGAGCGTGGTCGTCGCGAGCGATCCGAGCGTCCGGAGCGCGCCGAGCGGAGTGACCGGGGCGAGCGTCCGGCACGCGGCGATCGAACGCCTGCCGAGCGCAGTGAGCGGCCGGCGAAGACGGAAGCGGCATCTGCCGTCGCGCGCAGCGAGCGCGAGCCGCGCTCCGAGGCGGAGCGCGAGGCGCGTCGTGAGCGCCGCGAGAAGCGGGACAAGCGCGACAAGCGTCGCGAGCGTCAGACCAAGTCCGCGGCGGCGGCACCGAGCGCGCCGGTCGAAAGTGGACCCGAGAGTGGCGTCGGCGCGATCACCCTCGGCGCACCCGTCGAAGAGCCCGCCACGCCCGTCCTCAGCGTCGTGCGTGGCGAGGGCGACGGCACGACGTCCGTTGGTGACGCAGCGGAGCGGACGCCAGCGGAGGGCGCGCCGGCGCGGAAACGGAAGCGTCGCCGCCGTCGTGGACAGCGCGAACGCGGCACGGGCGCTCCTGGCGAGGCCCAGGATGCGGACGCCTCGGACCTCGGTGACGGTGGCGACGACGCCGACGTGGGTGACGACGGAGATCGTGGCGAGCCGCCCGAGACGAGCGCCGAGCCGGCGCGTCCGAGGAACTTCGCCCCCTCCTCGGAGAGTTCTTCTTCTGTGACGCCGCCGAGCGCCTCCGCGCCGCCGCCGCCGGCCGCCCCTCCGCCGCAACTCTCGTCGCCCGCCGAGCCGACGCCGGCGCCGACCCCACCTTCCTCGTCAGAGCCGAACGAATGAGTCGCTTTCGCGTCGCAGTCCAGGTCGTCCCACGCCGGGGGCTGCTCGATCCGCAGGGCAAGGCGGTCGCCGATGCCCTGCACACCCTCGGCTTCGGTGGCGTGGCCGCGGTGCACGTCGGGCGCCACCTCGTGCTCGACGTCGATGCCAAGGACGAAGCGACGGCACGCCAGCAGACGCGCGAGATGTGCGAGCGCCTCCTCGCCAATCCCGTCACCGAGGACTTCGAGATCGCCACGGTGGAGGCATCATGAAATTCGGCGTCGTGACCTTCCCGGGCTCCAACGGCGACTACGACGCCTATCAGGCGGCCTGTGAAGCGCTGGGCGAGGAGGCGGTGTTCCTCTGGCACAAGGATCACGACCTGCAGGGCAGCGACGTCGTGATTCTCCCCGGCGGCTTCAGCTACGGCGATTACCTGCGGGCCGGCGCGATCGCACGCTTCAGTCCGATCATGCAGGAGGTCGTCCAGCACGCGCAGCGCGGCGGGCCGGTGCTCGCCATCTGCAACGGGTTCCAGATCGCCTGTGAGGCGGGGCTCCTGCCCGGCGCATTGCTCCGCAACGCCTCGCTCAAGTTCGTCTGCGCGCCGATTGGCATTCGCGTCGAGAACACGGACACGCTCTTCACGTCGCGCTACGAGCGTGACCAGCGCATCGTCGTCCCGATCGCCCATGGCGACGGACGCTACAGCGCCGACGACGAGACCCTCGAGCGACTCGAGGGCGACGGCCGCGTCGTCTTCCGCTATGCGCCGAGCGACCTCGAGGCGGAGGAGGCGTACAATCCGAATGGCTCGATACACGACATCGCGGGTATCGTGAATGAGGGGGGCAACGTGCTCGGCATGATGCCCCATCCGGAGCGGGCCGTGGATCCTCTGCTTGGCGCCGCCGACGGCCTGCCCCTCTTCGAGTCCATCCTCCAACGCGTCGCCGTCTGACGAGGAGCGCGACATGCGTCGTTCCGCTGCCTTTCTGCTCGCCATCATCGTGCCGGCGGTACTCGGCGCCCAGAGCCGCACGAACTCCGTCTCGCCAGGGATGTCACGAGCGAAGGTCGTCGCCGCGCTGGGCACGCCGTCCACCGAGCGCACGGTCGGCGAGTTCAAGTACCTGTTCTACAGCAACGCGTGCGGCAAGCGCTGCGGCATGAACGACCTCGTGATCCTGCGCCGCGACAGCGTCGTCGACGCGATCTTCCGCTCCAACACTCGCCACTACACCGGAACGAGCAGCTCGCCCATGGCGATCTCCGAGAAGGATGCGGCGGAGCGCGGCGGCACCGCGAAGCCATCCTCCGCCGGCTCCAAGTCCGGCACGACGCGCATGACGCCGCCGCTCAAGCCCAACGACGCCAACCCGTCCATCCCGACTCACCCGCCGACGCTCGCGCCGGCGCCCTCCAAAACGCCCGCCAAACCGTGACCGTTACCGCCCGCCCAGGCGATCCGCAGATCACTCCCGCGCTCGTCGCCGAGCACGGGCTCACCCTCGGCGAGTACGACCGCCTCGTCGACATGCTCGGCCGCGAGCCGACCTTCACCGAGCTCGGGATCGTCAGCGCGCTCTGGAGCGAGCACTGCTCCTACAAGCACTCGCGTCCCCTGCTCCGTACGCTGCCCACCAAGGCGCCCTACGTGCTGCAGGGCCCCGGCGAGAACGCCGGCGTCATCTCGATCGGTGACGGCATGGCGGTGGCGTTCAAGATCGAGTCGCATAACCATCCATCCGCGGTCGAGCCCTATCAGGGTGCGGCCACGGGCGTCGGCGGGATCCTGCGCGACGTCTTCACGATGGGCGCACGACCGATCGCGTTGCTCAACTCTCTGCGATTCGGCTCGCTCGACTCGCCGCGCGTGCGCTACCTGTTCGCCGGCGTCGTGAAGGGCATCGGCGACTACGGCAACTGCGTCGGCATCCCGACCGTCGCGGGCGAGGTGGTGTTCGATCCGGCGTACGAGGGCAACCCGCTCGTCAACGCGATGTGCGTCGGGCTCCTGAAGGAGAAGGAGCTCATGCTCGCCGTCGCGCAGGGCGTCGGCAATCCGATCATCGCCGTGGGCGCGCGCACGGGCCGCGACGGCATCCACGGCGCGTCCTTCGCCTCGGAGGATCTCTCGGAGGCGAGCGACGCCAAGCGCCCGCGCGTGCAGGTCGGCGATCCGTTCACCGAGAAGCTCCTCCTCGAAGCCTCGCTCGAGCTGATCCACAGTGGCCACATCGTCGCCATCCAGGACATGGGCGCGGCGGGCCTCACGTCGTCGTCGGCCGAGATGGCGGCGCGAGGGGACGTCGGCGTCACGATCGACACGCTGCTCGTGCCGGCGCGCGAGCCGGGCATGACGCCGTACGAGCTGCTGCTCAGCGAGTCGCAGGAGCGCATGCTCGTCGTGGCGCGGAAGGGGCACGAGGACGCCGTCCGCGCGATCCTCGAGAAGTGGGACCTCACGGCGGCCGTCATCGGCGAGGTGATCGCGGAGCCGGTGTATCGCGTCACCGAGGGGGACCGCGTCGTGGCCGAGTTCCCGGGCATCCGGCTCGTCACCGATTGCCCGACCTACGAGCCGGAAGCGCGTGAGAGCGACGACATCCGGCGTCGTCGCGAGCGCGACGTACATGCCGTCGCCGAGCTGCAGCAGGAGGCCGACCCGCTCTGGACGCTCGACCGGCTGCTCACCTCTCCGACGATCGCCAGCAAGCGCTGGGTCTTCCAGCAGTACGATCACACGGTCCGCACCAATACCGTCGTCGGGCCAGGTGGCGACGCAGCGGTCGTGCGCATTCGCGGCACCGACCGTGCGATCGCGTTGAAGACCGACTGCAACGGCCGTTACGCCTTCCTCGATCCGCGTGAGGGTGCGCGGATCGCCGTCGCCGAATCGGCGCGCAACGTGGCGTGCGTCGGTGGTCGCCCGAAGGCGATCACGAACAATCTCAACTTCGGCAATCCGAAGCGGCCGGAAGTCTACTTCCAGCTCCGCGAGGCCGTCGCCGGAATGAAGGAAGCCTGCGAGGCGCTGGGCACGCCGGTCACGGGGGGCAACGTCTCGCTCTACAACGAGAATCCCTCGGGCGCCGTGTATCCCACGCCCGTCATCGGCATGGTGGGACTCGTCGACTCGCTCACGCACGTCACGCGGTCGACGTTCTCCGTGCCCGGCGACGCGATCGTGCTCCTCGGCGAGAACACCGACGAGCTGGGAGGGAGCGAATACCTCGCGCGCGTCCATGGCGAGGTGGCCGGCCGTCCGCCGCGCTGCGACCTCGCGCGCGAGCAGGCGGTGATCGACACGCTGCTCGACGCCATCCGCGAGGGCGCCGTGCGTTCCGCGCACGACTGCTCCGACGGCGGCCTGCTCGTCGCGCTGGCGGAGTGCGTCATGGCCGACCGATCCAATCCGACCAGCGCGTCCATCGATCTCGGCAAATGGAGCGCGCTGCCGCGCCGGGCGCTGTTCTTCGGAGAAGCGCAGGGGCGGGTCGTCGTTTCCACGCCCGATCCTGAAGCCGTGCTGGCGACTGCCGCGCGCCACGGCGTGCCGGCGTCGGTGATCGGCGAGGTCACGCCGTCGGCGGCGCCGTTCACCGTCTCGGTCGACGGATCACGGATCACCGCGGCGGTGTCGACGCTCGCGGAAGCCTATCACGAAGCGATCCCTCGCATCATGTCGCGCGCGGCGTCCGCACAGGACGTGGCGCTCGCCTCCGACTCGCAGGTCTGAAATCATGTGCGGCATATTCGGTGTCCGGAACCAGCCAGAGGCGGTCACGCTCACCAAGCTCGGTCTCTACTCCCTCCAGCACCGCGGGCAGGAATCCGCCGGCATCGTAGCCGTCGAGGCCAACGGCAACGCGCGCGGCGTGCGCAGCATGGGGCTGGTGTCCGACATGGCGAACACGCAGCTGGATGCGCTCCATGGGAAGCTGGCGATCGGGCACACGCGATACAGCACGGCCGGCTCCTCCTCCATCGAGAACGCGCAGCCCGTCCTCGCCTCGTCCCGCGGCGGTCACATTGCGCTCGCGCACAACGGCAACCTCACGAACGCCGGGGAGCTGCGCGTGGAGCTCGAGGAGCTCGGCTCCATCTTCGCCTCGTCGATGGACTCCGAGGTCATCGTGCATCGGCTCGCCCGCTCGAACGCGCAGAAGCCCGAGGATCGTCTCGCCGATGCCCTGCGCGGCGTCGAGGGGGCGTACAGCATCGTCGCCATCCTCGGTGACACGCTGCTCGCCGCGCGCGATCCGCGCGGCTGGCGCCCGCTGGCCCTGGGGCGGCTGAACGGATCGCCGGTCTTCGGCTCGGAGACCTGTGCGCTCGACATCGTGGGCGCCACCTACGAGCGCGATCTGGAGCCCGGCGAGATCATCGCCATCGACGACGACGGGGAGCGCTCGATCTTCCCCTTCGAGCGCAAGGAGCTGAAGCGCTGCGTCTTCGAGCACGTGTACTTCGCGCGGCCGGACAGCCGGATCTTCGGCGGCTCGGTCGACCGGGCGCGCCGAGAGCTGGGACGGCGTCTCGCGCGTGAGTGTCCCGCGCCGAATGCGGATCTCGTGTTCAGCGTCCCCGACTCGTCCAACTCGGCGGCCATCGGGTTCGCCGAGGAGAGCGGGCTGCCGTACGAGCTGGCGCTCATTCGCAACCACTACGTCGGGCGCACGTTCATCCAGCCGTCGCAGGCGACGCGCGACGCGAAGGTCCGCTTGAAGTACAACGCGGTGCGCGAGGTCCTCCACGGCAAGCGCGTCGTGATGGTGGACGATTCGATCGTTCGCGGGACAACTACGCGTGGTCTCGTGTCGCTCGTGCGCGGTGCGGGCGCGGCGGAAGTGCACATGCGTGTGAGCTCGGCCCCGGTCACCGGACCGTGTTATTACGGCATCGACACGCCGAGCCGCGACGAGCTCATCGCCGCCAACAACACGCTCGAAGAGATCCGCGCCTCTCTCGGTGTCGACTCACTCGGCTATCTCTCGCTCGATGGAATGCTGGAGTCGGTGCCGGGCGGACCGGGTGGCTTCTGTCATGCGTGCTTCTCGGGTGATTATCCCACGGCTCCGCCAACCGATCCGGACAAATTGCGTTACGGTTGCGGATGTTGACGGCACGTGAGGTGCAGGCGGGCGGCCATCGGCCTTTTTGACGCCTTGACCCCGGTTGGACCGGATCGCTAATTACGCAGGCCGATCTGAACGGAATGCGTGCGCCCGTGAGCCGCGAACGGCATCGACGGGGATGCACGGTGGAGAGCCCAGGAGCGTGAGTCGTATTCGCGCGAATGGGCTCGATTAAGTCTCGTGCTTCCCGTACCTCCTGTCGATCGACCACACGCCGCCTGCTTTTGACTCCTCCTTCCAGTAGCGCCGCGCTTCAGCGCCGCCCCGCGCTCCCGAACCTTCCGGCCCTGCCGGATGCGCACGACGAGCGCACGCTGCGCATCGCGCTGGTCACGGAGTACTACTATCCGCACCTCGGCGGCGTGTGCGAGCACGTGCACTTCTTCGCCCGGGAAGCCCGGCGGCGCGGGCATCACGTCGACATCATCACGTCGAACATCCCCGGCGCCGAGCCGCAGCCGAACGTCATCCGTCTCGGTCGCAGCCAGCCGGTCTACGCCAACGGATCCCAGGCGCGTATCACCATCGGGTTGGGGCTGCGCCGTCAGATGCGGAAGGTGTTGCACCGTGGGCACTACGACATCGTCCACGTGCATTCGCCCCTGACACCCATTCTCCCCCTGCTCGCCATCGAGGAGGCGGATTCGCCGGTCGTCGGCACCTTCCACACCTACTTCGACAAGTCGAAGGGGTACTACCTCTTCAACGACTTCTTCCAGAAGCGTCTCGAGAAGCTCGCGGCGGCGATCTGCGTGTCGCATTCCACGACGGTGGCGCTCGAGCGGTACTTCTCGGCGCCCTGGCAGATCATCCCGAACGGCATCGACACCGACGTCTTCCATCCGAGCGTCGCGGCGCCACCCGCCATCCGGAAGGACGTCCCGTCGATCCTCTTCCTCGGTCGCTTCGATCCGCGGAATGGCCTGACGACCCTGATCGAGTCCTTCCGCAAGGTCAAGGGCAAGGGGCGACCGGCGCAGTTGGTCGTCGTCGGCGATGGTCCGCTGCGCGAGCACTACTACAAGCAGGCGCGCGGCGACGACGACATCACCTTCGTCGGCGCCGTGCTCGAAGGGCGGCCGAGCTATTACGCGCACAGCTCGATCTACGCCTGCCCCACCACGAAGGCCTCATTCGGCATCACCCTGCTCGAATCGATGGCTTGCGAGACTCCCATCGTCTGCTCCGACATCCTCGGGTTCCAGGATGTCGTGGTCAACGGCCGCGAGGCGCTCATGACGCCCTGCGGGGATCGTGACGCGCTCGCCGACGCCCTCGTGCAGCTGCTCGACGACGAGGGCATGCGCATCCAGCTCGGGACTGCGGGACGCCACGAGTCGATGCGTTACAGCTGGCCGCGGGTCACGTCGCAGGTGCTCGACGTGTATCACGCCGTCATGGGGCGCGTCGCCGTTCGCATATGATCCCCGCCGTGGTCGCGGGCGTCGCCGCGGCCGGCCTCGCGGCGCACGGGACCTGGCACCGCAACAGCGCGGTGTTCGGTCCCGTTCTCACACACCTGCCCCGAGGCGAGAACGCCGTCAGCATCACCTTCGACGACGGCCCGAACCCGCGCGCGACCCCGGCCATCCTCGACGTGCTCCGGCGCGAGCGTGTGCGCGCGACGTTCTTCGTGCTGGGGCGGCATGCCGAGCGGTGGCCCGAGATCGTCCGCCGCATGGCGATCGATGGTCATCAGCTCGGGAATCACGGATACTTCCATCGGAAGCTGCATCGGCGCACGGCGGCGTACATCCGCGACGACCTCACGCGCGGCACCGAGCAGATCGTGCGCGCGTCAGGCGTGCGCCCGCGCTTCTTCCGGGCCCCGCATGGGTTCCGCAACCCCTTCGTCACGCCGATCGCATCCTCCCTCGGCCAGCGGACCGTCGGCTGGTCGCTCGGCGTCTGGGACTCGGCGCGGCCGGGCGCCGAGGTCATCGCTGCGCGCGCGCTGGAGGGGATGCACGACGGGTCGATCCTTCTGTTGCACGACGGTGATGGCTACGATCCCAACGGCGATCGCATGCAGACGGCCGAGGCCCTGCCGCTCATCATCGACGGCCTTCGACGGCGCGGATTTCGCTTCTCG
>Ga0070683_100002462_pt1 | contig 14736 bp, 13 predicted proteins | sample KBSC713LmetaG_FD_64662 | JGI IMG/M metagenome (GOLD analysis project Ga0070683, IMG submission 64662) | Corn rhizosphere microbial communities from Kellogg Biological Station, Michigan, USA - KBS C7.1-3L metaG | ecosystem: Host-associated > Plants > Roots > Rhizosphere ...
CCGCTGCGACGACCTCGCCGTTCGGGCCCAGACGATCCTCACCGGCGTCCGCCGCCGGATCTGCCTGCACCTCGTGGCGGCGTCGGCGGGCCATCTGCTCAGCCTCGTCGACTCCTCGTCGGGGCACGACCCCGCGGCGACGGCGGAGGCGCTCCGCAGCGAGCGCGCCGAGCTGCGGAAGACCGAGGCGTACTACAAGCAGGCGGCGAACGGGCAGGCGCAGATCGCCTACTTCTTCGGGATGGCCCTCGTGACCGCGCTGATCGCGGCCACGTGCGGGCTCACGCTCGCCTACAACGGCTGGACGGCGGGCGTCGCGGCACTGATCGCCGGCGCCTGCGGCGGCGTCGTCAGCGTCGTGCAGCGGATCAACGCCGGCGACTTCGACCTCGACTACGACGTCGGCCGGCCCTACGCGATCTTCCTCGGCGGGCTGCGCCCGCTGATCGGCGGCGCGTTCGCGCTCGCGATCACGTTCGCCTTCACGAGCGGGATCGCGCACCTGCCGATCTCGGCCAGGGACCCGGACGCGGACGAACGCCTCGCACTGCTCGTCGTCAGCTTCGTCGCCGGCTTCAGCGAGCGCTGGGCTCAGGACACGCTCGCGACCGCGACCTCGTTCACCAAACCGCAGAGCGAACCAAAGGGGGGCACGGAGACATGATCGACGAACGGACACGCGCGGACGGCGTCTTCGAGGGCGGCGGCGTCAAGGGCATCGCGTTCGCGGGCGCGCTCGCGTCGGCCGAGCAGGACGCAGGCGTGCGCGAGTGGGTCAACGTCGCCGGCACGTCCGCCGGCTCGATCGTCTCGGCGCTCCTCGTCGCCGGCTACGACTCCGCCGGACTGAAGCGCATCCTCGCCGACGCGCACTACAAGCGGTTCGCCGACTGCGGGCCCGGCGGCATGTGGGTCGGCGGGGTCGTGAACGCCGTCACGCGCATCCGCGGCCTCGCGCCGGGCAAATACTTCACCGAGTGGCTGAGCGAGCAGCTCGCGAAGTCGCCGCTCGCGCACGAGCTCGGCAAGACGGAGCTGACGTTCGCGGATGTACGGCGGCGCGACCTGCCGGCCCGGTCCGAGGTGCCGGACATCTCCGACGAGAAGTACGAGCGCGCCAAGTACCGTCTGCACGTGATCGCGTCGGACGTCTCCGGCGGCCGGATGGTGATCATGCCGGACGACCTGCCGGAGTACACCGACGCGGACGGGAAGCAGCTCGACAAGGACTCCTTCCGGGTCGTCGACGCCGTGCGGATGAGCATGAGCTACCCGTTCCTGTTCGCCCCCGTCGCGTTGTACAAGGACGGACGGCCGCACTGGGTCGTCGACGGCGGCCTGCTCTCGAACTTCCCGATCTGGCTGTTCGACAGCCCGCACCCCAAGCGGCCGACGTGGGGCTTCCGCCTCCACCCCGGCTCGAGCGTCGACGAGGGCATGCCCTACCGGAAGATCCCGCGCCCGCTCTGGTCGGTGCCGCTCCTGAAGGCGATGTTCTCGGCGGCGACGGAGGCGTGGGACCGGGAGCAGATGGAGCACGTCGTGTCGGCGCGGACGGTGAGCATCCCGACGCATGCGATCAGCACGACGAACTTCGGCCTGAGCCGACAGGATGCCGACGACCTGTACAACTGGGGCTTGCTCGCGGCGCAGGCTTTCTTCCGCGACCCGGCGCAGCGCGAGTACCTCAACTCCTTTGGCAAGCCTGTCGACACCACCGTCGCCGAGCACGCAATCCGTTAACGCGGTCGCCGCGCGCATGCAGGCGCTCCTCGCTCCGCTCGGGAAGGCGGACGGGGTCGCCTGCTTCACGCGGCTCTACCTCGCGGTCACGGAGGGGGTCGCAGAGCGGCTCGCAGGTGTCGAGTTCGCCGACCCCACGTTCCTCTCGCAGCTCGACGTGCGCTTCGCCGACCTTTTCTTCGCGGCGGTCGAGCGACCGACTCCGGCGTGGGCGCCGCTCTTCGAGTCACGCACGCGCAAGGGGATCGCGCCGCTGCAGTTCGCGCTCGCGGGAATGAACGCGCACATCAACCGCGACCTGCCGGTCGCACTCGTGGCGACGTGCGAGGCAGCCGGCGTCGCGCTGGAGGAGGGCTCGCCGCAGCATGCCGACTTCGTTCGGGTGAACGGCGTCCTCGCGGCGGTCGAGGCGGAGGTGAAGGCGCAATACGTTCCGCACCGCCTGCACTGGCTCGACTTCCTGGTGCACCGCTTCCACCGGCTCGACGATGTCGTCGCGATGTGGGACGTCGCGCGGGCGCGCGACGCTGCCTGGACGAACGCCGAGGCGCTCTGGGCGCTGCGGCACGATCGCGCACTCGCCGCCCGGTTCCTCGACACGCTCGACCGGACGGTCGGGCTGGCGGGGCGCGGCCTCCTCGTCCGCTTGTGAAGACTGGTGCCTGCTTCAAAGCAGGCACCAGTCGTTCCCCTACGCGTTGTTCGCGGTGAGCGACGGCGTCGTCCAGCCCACCGGCCGGTCGACGTAGACGATCCCGCCCGAGCCGTCGATCCACGCCCGTTCGAACTGCTCGCGGTCGTAGACGTGCCGGACGCTCGCGTCGTCGGGCGACGCCGGGTCGTCGACGATCACATGCCCGTCGCCGGTGAAGCCGACGATCACGACGAGGTGCCCGTTCGTGCTCTTGATGTCGGCGCCGTCCAGCTTGTTCGAGGTGAAGTTGATCGACGCGACGAGCGGGATGCCGGCCTCGATGAACGGCTCCGCCTCCGCGAGGGAGTGCAGTTGCGTCACGTCGGCGACGAGGCCGCGCGAGGCGGCATACGCCGTGTTGAACGGCCAGTTTCCGGCGCCGTCGTAGTGGTAGTCGAAGACCGCCCGGGCGGTGAAGTCCACCCACGGGTCGGAGTACGCCGGGTTCACCCATGCCGTCTCGGCGGATGTGGGCTGGTACTGCGAGCCCCAGTACGCGACGACCATCGACGTCGACGTCGGACTGCACCACGCCTCGCCGCCGTTGTCGTACTCGGGGTACTCGCCGTGGTGGATCTCCTGCGAGTAGCGCGGCACGCTCAGCTCGACGGTCTTGCCGTGCATCGTGGTCGGGCTCGGGAACGCGTTCTTCTGGTTGACGTAATTCGACGCCACGGCGCTGTAGCGCGTGGCGACCGGCGTCGCGGTCGTGCCGGCCCGGCGCAGCAGCGTGAGGCGCAGGCGGTACGCGGTCGCGGGATGGTCCTTCGCGAAGAAGGTGTCGATGGCGACGTAGCCGTCGGCGTCGCCCTGGCCGCCGACCGAGGTGCGGTGGAAGTCGGTGTCGCCCGACGTCCAGCGACCGAGGACGTACCACTTGCCCCAATGGCTGTCGTCGAGCTTCGGCCGCACCTCCGACTGCACCCAGGTGCCCGTGGGCGTCGAGGCGTTCCAGGACGAGACGAGCTCGTCGAACCCGAAGCTCAGCGCGTACACGGGCGATGTCCAGCTGCCGGACTCGTAGGTGCCGGAGCCGTCCACCCCGTCGCCGTTGGCGTTCGCGTACGCGTCGGTGTAGGGCGTCGTCGCGAGCCCGCTGCTCGCAAGCGTCAGCGCACCGCTCGTCGTGAGCGTTAGCCCGCTGAGCGTGCCGGTCGAGAAGTCGACCGTGCGGAAGTTGACCGGATACGGCTGCGCGGCGAGCGCAGGCGTGGCGGCGGCGGCGAGCGCGAACGCTCCCACCGCGGCGGCGAGGACCAGCTGTCTGCGGATCATCGCGGGACCCTAAGCGATCGCAGCTCCGCGCCGTACCGGATGACCCGCGCCACGTGCTCGTCCAGCTCTCCGCGCCGCGCGAGCGGCACGAGCGCCCGGATCGCTCGCTCCGCCTGCGCCGGGCTCGTGAAGAGCACCATGTCGGCCCCCGCGCGAACGGCCTGAGGCGCCCACCGCTCGACGGGAGCCTCGCGGACGAGCGAGAGGGAGTCGGTGATCGCGACGCCCCGGAAGCCGAGGCGACGCAGCAGGCGATACGTCGGCGGCTCGAGCGTGGCGCGGAACGGCGTCCCGTAGAACGCGTTGTCGACCATCACGCAGCGCAACCCGTTGCGGATGGCGGCACGGTAGGGCGCGAGGTCCCGCGACCGGACGCGGGCCTCGACGTGCGGCCTGTCGTCGGTGTTGTAGGTCGCGGAGCCGAGGCCCGGGAAGTGCTTCGCGCAGGCGGCCGGCCCGAGCCCGCGCGCGAAGGCGACCGCGTAGCTCGAGTCGGCGAACTGGCGCGAGCCGAGCGGGCCGTCGCTCGTGTCGAAGACCGGCGCGAAGTCGACGTCGATCCCGTGCGCGCGCAGCGAGGCGCGGGTTGCGCGGCCCGCGGCGAAGGCCTGGCCGGCGCTCCGGTACGCGCGCGCGGCGGTGCGAGGCGCATCCCGGAATGCCTGGACCTCGCCGCCCTCCTGGTTGGCGAAACGGATGCCGGCCGCGCCCGTGAAGATCTGCGGCTGCTCGGTCGTGACGACGAGGAGCGCGGCCTTCTGCTGCGGCGTCAGGGCGAGGACCGAGGAGACGACGAGGACGGCTGCCGCGGCGAGCATCGGCCCATCCTCGCAGCGATCAGACGACGAGCGGCTCCTCCACCTCCGCCGCCCGGGACGGCGCCAGCACCGCGTGCACCGCCCCCGGCACGCCGTAGTCGTACGGCGAGCCGACGACGCTCGGGACCGTCGAGAAGTTGAAGCGCGGCGGCGGAGAGCTGACCTGCCACTCGAGCGTCAGCGACTCCCAGGGATTCGCCGCGGCGACCGGGCCGTAGCGCCAGCTCGTGACGACGTTGTAGAGGAAGACGATCGTCGAGGCGCCGAGACCGAAGGAGGCGACCGAGATGAACATGTTGAGGTCGGCGAACTTCGGCGCGTAGTCGGCGACGCGCCGCGGCATGCCCTCCGTCCCGAGGATGTGCATCGGGAAGAACGTGAGGTTGAAGCCGATGAACGTCAGCCAGAAGTGCAGCCGCGCGAGCCGCTCGTCGTACATGCGCCCCGTGATCTTCGGGAACCAGTAGTAGAGCGCGGCAAAGACGGTGAACACCGAGCCGCCGAAGAGCACGTAGTGGATGTGCGCGACGACGAAGTACGTGTCGCTCGTGTGGATGTCGATGGGCACGGACGCGAGCATCACGCCCGAGAGCCCGCCGATCACGAACATGGAGAGGAAGCCGAGCGCGAACAACATCGGCGCGTTGAAGCGGAGCTTCCCGTTCCACATCGTCCCGACCCAGTTGAAGATCTTGATCCCGGTCGGCACCGCGATCAGCAGCGACGTGACCATCATCGGCGTCCGCAGCCACGGCGCCATGCCGCTGACGAACATGTGGTGTGCCCACACCGAGAAGCCGAGCACCATGATCGCGACGAGCGCGGCGGCCATCCCGCGGTAGCCGAAGATCGGCTTGCGGCTGAAGACCGGCACGACCTCGCTGATGATCCCGAAGCCCGGCAACATCATCACGTAGACGGCGGGGTGCGAGTAGAACCAGAAGATGTGCTGGTACCCCAGCGCGTAGCCCCCGGTGGCGACGTCGAAGAAGCTCGTGTGCATGACGCGGTCGAAGAGGACGAAGAACTGCGATCCGGTGAGGAACGGCGTCGCGACGATGACGAGCGTCGAGGTGACGAGGTTCGCCCAGCAGAGCAGCGGCATGCGGAACACGCTCATCCCCGGCGCGCGCATCGTCAGCACGGTGACGAGGAAGTTCAGCGACGTCATGATCGACGAGGCGCCGAACCACTGGATCCCCATGATGTAGAAGAGGTTCCCGACCCCCTCGTGGGTGGAGAGCGGCGCGTAGTTTGTCCAGCCGGCGCCGAAGTTGCCGCCCGTGACGAGGAATCCCGAGAGCACGACGCACCCGGAGATGAGCAGCAGCCAGTACGAGAGCGCGTTCAGGCGCGGGAACGCCATGTCGCTCGCGCCGATCATCAGCGGGATCACGTAGTTCCCGATCCCGGCGAACGCCGGGATGATGAAGAGGAAGAGCATGATCGTCCCGTGCGCCGAGAAGAGGCTGTTGTACGTCTCGGTGTTCGTGAACTGCATCCCGGGCTTGGCCAGCTCGGAGCGAATGATCATCGCGAGCAGGCCGCCGGCGAGGAAGAAGACGAACGTCGTCACCATGTACTGGACGCCGATCACCTTGTGATCGGTGTTGACGCGGAAGTAGTCGCGCCACGAGGAGGCGCCGTGGCTCGAGTGGTCCTCCGGCCGTGTCGGCCGTCCCGAGACGTAGTGCGCCCAGTAGTCGAAGACGCCGATGCCGGCGAGGAAGCCGAACGGCGTCACGACGAGCCAGCCGAGGTCGAGCGGCTGCTCGAGCAGCAGCGGGTGCCAGCCGGCCGCCCAGCGCACGCCCGCAACGAGCGCGATGCCGAGGCCGAACGCGAGCGGCGTCGTCCAGGCCGCTCGCAACCAGCCGGGCCGGGTCAGGCGCGCCACCGTCAACTGCCACCTCCTCGTCGAATCGTGTTGCGATTTATACGCGATCGAGGGTAGAATTCGCCACATCGTGCCGACCGGCTCAAACCTCGACCCGGAGGCACTGCAGCACCGGGCGCGCGCGCACCCGGCGCGGGTGCGGCTGCTGCGGCTGCTCGACGAGCTCGGCCCGCTGGACGTGCACGAGCTGGGCGAGCGGCTCGGGCTCCGGCCGAACGGCGTCCGGCGGCACCTGGCGCTGCTGCTTCGCGCCGGGCTCGTGGCCGCGAAGCCCGGAAGCGCCCGGCCGGGCCGGCCCGGCCGGCGGAGACTCCGCTACGTGCCCGTCGTGCGCCGGTCCGGCTACCCCCTGCTCGCGGACATGCTCGCCGGGGCGCTCGCCGGCGACGGCGATCCCGTGGAAGAGGGAGCCCGGTGGGGCCGCCGGCTCGTGGAGCCCGGCGGCGACTCGCTGACCGCGCTCCTCGACCGGCTCGGCTTCGCGCCCGAGGCGAGCGCAAGCGACGACGGCATCCGCGTCGACATCCACCGCTGCCCCTTCGTCGAGACGGCGCGCGAGCACCCGGGCGTCGTGTGCTCGCTCCATCTCGGGCTGATGCGCGGCGCGCTCGCCGAGCTCGGCGAGCCGTTCCAGGCGGAGCGGCTCGACCCGCTCGTCGAGCCGACGCTCTGCGTCGGCCACCTGCGCAGGACGGGCTGACCGACCGGGCTATCGTCGCGGCGATGGAGCTCGTCGTGACGCTCTCGACCGCCGGGCCGCGCTACGTCTCGGACGATGCGGAGTTCGCGGTCTGGCACGCGGCGGCCGACGCCGACCCGGTCACGCTGACCGGGCCGCTCGGGCACGTGACGGCGGGCGAGCAGCTGCACTGCACCGGCGAGTACCGGGAGCATCCCCGCCACGGCCGGCAGTTCGTCGTCGAGTCGTTCCGCGCCGTGCTGCCGACCTCCGCAGAGGGAATCGAGCTCTGGCTGACGCGACGCGTGCCCGGGGTCGGCCCCGTCTTCGCGCGCTCGATCGTCCGGCACTTCGGCGCCGAGAACGTGTTCGCAGAGCTCGACCGCGATCCCGATCGGCTCCGCGAGGTGCGGACACGGTCCGGACGCCCGCTCTCGCGCAAGGCCGTCCTCCATGCGATTGCGGCCTGGCGCGAGGTGGCGACGATCCGGGAGGTCGAGACCTTCCTGTTCACGCACGGGATCGGCGCGGGGATCGCCGCGCGGCTCGTGCGCGAGTACGGCGACGACGTCCTCGCCGTCCTGCGCACCAACCCGTACCGGCTGACGGAGATCCGCGGCATCGGCTTCAAGAACGCCGACCGGATCGCGCAGTCGCTCGGGATCGAGCCGGACGACCCGCAGCGGCTGCGGGCCGGCCTGCGGTTCGTGCTGCAGCAGGCGGAGGCGGACGGGAACACGTTCCTGCTCGTCCCCGAGCTGTGGCGTGACGCCGCCCGGCTGCTCGGGGTCGGCGACGAGGACGCGCTCGAGTCGGCCGTGCGCGGGCTGGTCGGCGACGGGGAGCTCGTGGTGGACGGGGACCGCGTGTACCGGAGCGAGCTCTGGGAGACCGAGCGGCGGCTCGGCGAGGCCCTCGGCCGGCGGGCGCGGGCCGCGGCGTCCGCACTGTTCGACGAGACCGTGCGGCCGGAGGTCGCGGTGTCGGACGAGCAGTGGGCCGTCGTCGACCTGGTGCGCACGCGTCCGCTCGTCCTGCTCACCGGGCTGCCGGGCGCCGGCAAGACGCACACGCAGCGCGTGATCGTCGAGCTCGCGCGGCGCGCGCGGAAACGGGTCCTCCTCTGCGCGCCGACCGGTAAGGCGGCGCGACGGATGCGAGACCTGACCGGGCACGACGCGATGACGATCCACCGCGCACTTGGCTACTCGCCGCTCGAGGGATTCGAGCGCGACGAGGACCGGCCGCTCTCGCGCAACTACGACGTCGTGATCGTGGACGAGGCCTCGATGCTGTCGCTCGAGCTGGCGGATGCGCTGTTCCGGGCAGCGGGCGACTGTCATGTGCTGCTCGTCGGCGACACGGACCAGCTGCCGCCGATCGGCCCCGGGCGCGTGCTCGCCGACCTCGTCGCGTGCGGGATCGTGCCGCGCGTGCACCTGACGGCGATCTACCGGCAGGCGGCGCGGTCGCTGATCATCCAGAGCGCCCGGCGGATCAACGGCGGCGAGCTGCCGTTCTTCTCCGTCGAGGAGGCGCGCGCGGCGCTCGGCGAGGACGCAGAGCTCGACGAGGACTTTTACTTCGTCGGCCGCAGCGGGCCGGAGACGACGCTCGCCGCCGTGCTCGAGCTCGTGTGCGAACGCATGCCCGCGCGCGGCTTCGATCCGCGAACGGACGTGATGACGCTCGTGCCGATGCGGCGCGGCCCGGTCGGGCTGCATGCGCTGAACGCGGAGCTCGAGCGGCGGTTGAACCCCGGGCCGCACAGGGTCGTCACGACGGGCGCCGGGCTGCGTGTGGGCTCGCGGATCGTGCAGACGAAGAACGACTACACGCCCGACCGCGAGGTGATGAACGGCGAGGTCGCGTTCGTCCTGTCGTACGACGAGGAGGAGGGCGAGGTGCGACTCTCGCTCGACGAGGGCGAGCGCGAGATCGTCGTGCCCGTCGCGGCGCTTGCGACCTACGAGCTCGCATGGGCGTTGACGGTCCACCGGTCGCAGGGCTCGCAGTTCCCGGCGGTGGTCGCGCCGTGGTCGACGCAGTACGCGGTGATGCTCTCGCGGTCGCTGCTCTACACGGCGGTCACGCGCGCGCAGCGCCTGTGCGTCCTCGTCGGCGAGCGGCGCGCCGTGGCGATGGCGCTCGCGCGCGGCGAGGAGCGGCGACGGAATTCGGCGCTGGCCGAGCGCATCCTCGACGGATAGCTATCTTCGAGCACGTGGCCAGGAAGAAGACAGGCACGTTCCTCGGAGTGCCCTACGACTGGCGCAGGCCGACGGTCGCGCGGCTCAAGTCGCGCTGGTGGAACCGCGACGACCGCCGGATCTTCACGCCCAGGTCGTTCGGTTGGGGCTACGACATCAACGTCGCCGAGCTCGCGCGGCGGCTGCGGCTGCGCCGCTGAGCCACGGATGGACGCCGTCGACTGGGACGACGTCCGGCGGCGGCGTCTCGACCGCTCCCACCTCGCCGAGCGTGCCGGCGTCGACGAGCTCGTGAGCGTCGCGCACGACCTGTGCGGCGTCCATGCGCAGGTGCAGGGCTCGGCGGAGCTCCAGCTCGCCGCGCGAGTCGACGGCCTGACGCAGGCCGACGTGCGCGAGGCGCTGTGGGAGCGACGCGCGCTCGTGAAGGCGTGGACGGTCCGCGGCACGCTCCATCTCCATCCGGCCGAAGACCTGCCCGTATGGCTCGCGGCGCGGAGGGCCGTGGCGGGCGACGGCGCCCTCGAGGCGTGGCGCGACCCGGCGGGCGCCCTCCACCCCGCGCTGAGCGAGGACGAGGCCTCCGCCGCGCGGGCCGCGGTATGGGATGCGCTCGACGGGCGCCGTCTCCTGCGAGAGGAGCTGATCGCCGAGGTCTCGCAGCGGGTCGGCGCCGCGGCCCGCGAGCGGCTGCAGTCGGGCTTCGCCTTCTTCCTCCACGACACCTGCCAGGGGCCGCCGCGCGGAGCGAAGGTGACGTTCGTCCGGCCCGACCAGTGGATCGAGGGTTGGGCGGCGATCGACGAAGTCGCGGCGCTTCGCGAGGTCTGCGCGCGGTTCGTCCGGACATACGGCCCGACCGGGCCGAGCCGCTTCCGCGCGTGGTTCGGCGCCCGCGAGCTGAGCGCGGGCGACGCGGCGGCGCTCTTCGACTCGGTCGGCCCGGTCGAGGCGACGTTCCGTAGCCGGCGAGTCGGCGTGCGGCTGGTGCCGGAGTACGACGCCTACGTGATGGGCTTCCGCGAGCGGGAGCAGCTTCTCCCCGAGCGCGTCCGGGAGCAGGTCGCGGCCCACGGGCGGGGGCGGTTCGAAGGCGCGGCGGCGGTCCCGCTCGTGCTGGTGGACGGCGCCGCGGCAGGGATCTGGCGGCGGCAGCGACGGGGCAGGCGCATCGAGCTCAGCGTCGTGCTCGCCGACGCGTTGCCACGCGCGCTGCAGGAGGAGCTCGACGACGAGGTCGAGCGTCTCGCGCGGTTCCTCGGCCTGGAGCCGTCCGTGTCCGTCGAGGTCGTCGCCGGCTGATCACCTGTGCGGCACGATCGGCGTCGGTCGCGGCTCCGGACGAATCGGGATGACCGGCGAAGGCGGTGGCGCCGGGGCGCCGACGTGCAGCTCCATCCAGTCGCAGTAGAGCTCGGCCGAGAAGCGCGCGACCTTCTCAGTGTTGTCGCCCAGCGTCGGGGCTCGCAGCGCACAGATGCCCACGTTGTGCAGCGCGATGCGCCCGAGCTCCGTGCTCAGGTCGGAGCTGAGGAACACGATCGCGCCGGACTTCTCCTTCGACTGACCGTTGTCGCCGCTGACGACGAAGTCGTCGAACCACGTCTCCCAGCTCTGCGCGCTCGCCGCCGACACCGAGACGACGAGGTTGGGGAACTCCAACCGCCCGGCCTCTAGCGTGAGGTCGCGACCGTCGCCGACGACGTCCTCTGCGACCGCATTGCTCACGGTGAACGACTCGATCGTCGCCACGCGGGACGTGTCGATCCCGTCGAGCTCGAGCCGGAAGTTCGAGCAGAGCCACGGCTTCCCCGGCCTGGTGGTGGACGCGGGAAGCTTGCCGGAGGCGGGCTGTGTCTGGATGAGCTCGGGCGCGAAGGTCACGGTCAGATAGCCGGCATCCTTCGAGGAGCCGTCGAGCGTGGGGACGGTCACGCCGGTGATCCGGGCGTCCGTGAACCGGCGCTCCGACCTGGCATTGCCGTTGGCGTCGGCCGTCACGACCGACCCGTCCCGCCGCTCCGGGCTCGCCGTCCAGCTGGACGAGATCCAGGCGTAGAGATCCGGCGTCGAGCTCAGACCGACCTGGACGACGAACTCCCCGTAGGTCGGCGCGCCGATGTGCTTCTCCGCGAAGCCTCCGGCCGCGGCCTCCTGCTCGATCACGGGCGCACTGATCGCGCCGCCCGAGACGGTCTTGACGTTGCTGCAGAGCACCCCGTCGAGGTTCATCCAGAACCTGTCGGCCCCTGCGGTCCTGATGTCAGGCACAGCCCCTCCTTCGACTCGCGACCGCCGCAGCCGGTGCGTCGACGATACGCCCCGGGAGCGCCGATGTACACCGTCCGTGGGTGAGGCCGCAGGTGCGGCCCCACGCACGGGAGGCGTGCTCAGAAGCCGCCGCTCCAGGCGACGACGTCCTCCTGGTTGATCGGCGTCGGCGTGAACTCGAGGCCGTAGAACCACGTGACGGTCTGCGTGTTGTTCGAGTCCGTCCAGAACGCGTGGATCGTGCCGTCCGAGCCGACGTCGAGATCGGTGTAGTCGCCGAAGAAGCCGCCGCCGAATCCGAGCCGCGTGTTGATCGGGTGCGTGGAGGCGGTCTGCGGCACGCCCGTCGTCAGGTCGGCGAGGACGTAGTCGAGCCGGGTGTTGTCGATGTAGTCACCGAGCTCCGTGCAGTTGATCCGCCCCTCCGGAGGCTCCGGGCCCTTCTTGCACGTCTGCCACGGCGAGACGACGTCTCCGCGGTACGCGCCGAGGACGACGCGCCCGTCGGAGCCGACCGAGATCGCCGGGAAGATGTCCTCGACGGGCCCGGCGGGGTCGGGTGCCGCGAGCGTGCTGCCGTCCGGGTTGGTCACCGGATAGCCGATCGCGGTCCGGGTCGCAACCGGGAAGGCGCGGACCGGCTCCGACCATGTCGATCCGCCGTCGGTCGACTTGCTCCACACGGCGACGGAGCCGCTGCCGAGCGTGTCGGTCGTCCAGGTCGCATAGAGGTCGCCGTTCGGCGCGGCTGCCGCTGCCGGGTAGCTGTTCACCCGGAAGACGGTGTCCTTGACCTCGTTGCTGTCGTTCAGCGTCGAGACCTGCACCGGCTTGCCCCAGGTCGCGCCGCCGTCGGTCGACTTGGCGACGTAGGTCGAGTCGAGCGACGCCAGCCGCGTCGCCCCTTCCCAGAAGACGTAGAGCGAGCCGTCGGGCCCCACGACGGGCCGCGAGCCCTGGTCGTAGAGCACGTTGCCCGAGATTGCCTTCGGCGTCGTGAACGTCGCTCCGCCGTCGCTCGAGGAGGCGAAGAAGATCGGCGACTGGACGTAGGCGCCGGTGCCGGCACTGAACAGGAAGCGCGTCCACGTGACGTAGATACGGTCGCGGAACGGGCTCGCCGGGTTGTGGTCGACGGCGATCCACTCCTTGTCGTTGAGCGTCGACGGTGAGGTGGTCGCGTTGATGAACGTCGGCGCCGACCAGCTCAGGTTGCCGCCGCCCTCGAACGTCCCGCGGCTGACCGTGACGGTGTTCGGGGCGCTCGTCCGGTCGAAGCCGAGACCGGCGTAATACACGTTGCCGCGGCTGTCCCAGTCGAGTGCGGGATCGCCGCCGGCGTCGTACGGCCCGCCGGTGAGGTGCTCGACACCGGGGATGAGCGTGCCGAGGTGCGCCGGGTCGGTGGCGGCGCAGCACCAGGTGTCGCCGCCGTCGTTGGAGACGTAGGTGCCGGAGTAGCCGTCGCCGAGCGCGCTGCACGGCGTGCCGTCGATCGTGCACGACCACGTGCGGCTGACGTAGTCGTTCGCAGCGGCGACGACTCTGTTCGGGTTGTTCGGGTCGGCTGCGATCGCCGTCTCGTTCTGCGGCGCGGCCGCCGTGTCCTGGTTGACGGTCACGTCGGGCGGCTGGACTGCGGTTCCGTCGAGCGGGCTGCTCTGGACGTTCGTCGGCGTGATCGGCGTGGACGTCGGCGCCGCCGCGGTGTCCTCTGCCTCCTCCTCGATGAACGCCGAGAAGCGGATCTGCAGCCCCGCGGTGCCTTGGAGCGAGGCGACCTTGCCGGCGAGCGTCGAGATGTCGTACTTCTGCGCCGCGGCCGCGCCGCCTGTGCCCGCCGCGAGCACGACCGTCGCGACGAGGCCGGCGACGGCCATCGTCGTGAGCGCAACACGGCTGCGTAGATGCCTCATGTGCTCTCCCCTCCGAGCCGAGCCTGGGGGCCGCGGCCCAGGCGCTTGTATGAAGTGGCGCGAGCGTAACAGGGGGTTCGTGCGCATGCCGCGGGCATCCCGCGCGGCGGGCTACTGCGACGCGGGCTTGTCCTTGCCGCCTCTGCGATCGCCGCCGCTGCGACGGTTACGCGCCTTGCCGATGCGCTCGACGAATGAGGATCTGGGCTTCCGGCGGTCGCCGGGAGACCGGCGCTCGTCGGCGGGCCGGCTCTCCTCGCCGTCGCCGCCCGCGCGGTCCGACTCGTCCGGCTCGCCGCTGCTCACGGCCCGGAGTATGCCGTCCGGACGGTCATCGCGCCTGGGACGGTTTCGTGGACGACGAGCGCCGTGCAGTGCGCCTGGTGGGCGATGCGCTCGCTGACGCTGCCGATCGCGCGGATGCCCCGCACGCCGCGCGCGCCGACGACGAGGAGGTCGGCGTCGCGTGAACGCGCGACGAGAGCCCGCACGGGGTCGGCCTCGTCCCAGATCTGAACGCGTTCCGCCCAGCCGGCGTCGGGCTGTGCCGGCTCGCCTGCGGTCGCGGACACCACCTCGACCGAGCCGCCGACGCTCCGGGCGAGCTCGTCTGCGGTGGCGAGCGCGTCGCGGGCGTAGCTCGAGGCGTCGAGACCGACCACGATGCGACGCGGCCGCCAGCTGCCCTCGGCGGACGGACACGCGAGCAGCAGCGAGCACGCCGCATCGTGCAACAGCTGGGTTCCGGTGTCCCCGAGCACGACTCCGAGGAAGCGGCTGCTCCGCCTGCCGCCGAGCGCGAGGAGGGTCGCGCCCAGGGCGTCCCGCTCCCGCCGCAGGACGTCGGCCGGCTTCCCGCGCACGACTCGTGCGTCCGCTTCCGGGCGACTGTCGATGATCGTCTCGGCAGTCGCGCGGGCCTCCTCCGCCTCCTGTGTCAGGAGGTCGGCGAAGTGCGGTGCCTGAAAGCCGGTATGGACGGCCGGAGCGGTGTCCAGCGCGGTGACCGCACGAACGGTCGCTCGGTCGGGGGCGAGCGCGAGCGCCTGCCGCAACGCCTCGAACCCCCACTCCGTCCCGTCGACGCCGACGACGATCCGGTCGAAGATGCTCACCGCTGGCATGGCCTCGCAAGACTGTCACCTCGAGCTCGGTCATGCGGATGCGAACGGCCGCGCAGCGGTCGAAAGCATTTATGGAGGCGGCGGGAATCGAACCCGCGTCTTCCGAGCG
>Ga0070683_100002463_pt1 | contig 14734 bp, 8 predicted proteins | sample KBSC713LmetaG_FD_64662 | JGI IMG/M metagenome (GOLD analysis project Ga0070683, IMG submission 64662) | Corn rhizosphere microbial communities from Kellogg Biological Station, Michigan, USA - KBS C7.1-3L metaG | ecosystem: Host-associated > Plants > Roots > Rhizosphere ...
AATCAGGACGATAGCCAAACCGGTCTTTGCCTCCGAATCATTCGGCTGGAGAGCCAGGGCCTTTTTATAATCCTCCTCGGCGGCCTTGAAATCGGCCTTTGCGGTCATGATTGCGCCGAGCTGGCGCCAGGCCAGCTCATCGTACGAATTTGCGCGGAGAGCGGCTTTGTACTCGCCTTCAGCCTGCGCATTCATGGCCGGATCTGAGGAATTCCTCAGCTGTTCCGCCATTTGAAAATGAGCACCGGGGAGCGAAGGATTCAATCGGATCGCCTCGCGATACTGCGCGACCGCACCGGCGCGATTCCCCTGGCGCGCGAGCTCGCCGGCCATGATCATGTGCATCTCCGCGGAATCCGGCGCCGCCACCATCATGCTCAGCAGGGTCTGATCCGTTGTCTGCCGCGCGATCTGATAAGCAGCCAGCAGGATATGCGGGTCCTGAGGCGCCAGTTGTTCCAGCTTCACCGCCACTGCCAGGGCTTTTTCGAACTGCGCCGCGGCGGAATGAAGCTCGATCAACTCGAGACCAACCTGAATCTCCAACTTGTTTTCGTCCAGACGGGAAAAAGCCTGCTCCAGATGTTGCTGGGCCTCTCCTGGGTACCCGGTCCGCTTCTCGGCCATGCCCAACAACGCCTCGATCCGCCACAGATCAGCCTGCAACTGCAAAGCGGTCCGCATATGCGGGATGGCTTCGGCGTAGCTGTCCTGAAAGTACAGCAGTACGCCCAGGTTGGCCTGAGCATTCAGGTTCTTCGGATCGCGTGAAACAATTTCCCGCAGCACGGGAATGGCGAGCTGGGGCTTCTGTTCCTGGAGATATTTCTGCACCTGCTGTTCGAGCGACTCGAGGTCCTTTTGCACAGTCGGAGTGTTCTGTGCCGTCAGAGCCATCCACGACAGCGAGACAATCAGTGCGCGCCCTGTTCTGGAAACAAGATGTCCCACGTGCACCACGTATAACACGTTTTGGGGAACTCGTACGGCATCCGTCAAAACGCCGGATCGGCAGGGCGCAAAGTGTACACGGCCACCGCCCGAAGTTGCAATCTTCGGGAAAATTGCAACCTGGTTTCCGGGCAAGTAGTCTTGAGAGATGTCCAGTTCCGGCATGCCCGCGTGGAGCCGATTCCTTCCGCAGTCGCCCGATGAGACCGGGAGCCATCCGTTCGCATCCGCCCACGCCGGCCGACGGGTTCTGGTCACGGGCGCAGGCGGTTACATAGGGGCGGCGCTGGTCAAGGCGATTGCTGGCGCCGGCCCCCGTTGCATTGTGTTACTGGATTCTTCCGAATACAACTTGTTCGAAGTCCAGCGGTATCTGGAGTCTCCCGGTGACCAAGTGCCTTGCGAAGCTGTCTTGGGCGATGTGAACGACGCGGACTTGCTCGATAGCATTTTCGGCCGACATCGCCCCGAGATCATTTATCACGCGGCGGCCTTCAAGCACGTTCCCCTATTGGAACTCAACCCCATTGCGGCTGTGCAAAACAATGCAATCGGCACTTGGGCTCTGGCGCAAGCGGTGATCCGCCATGGAGCATCTACGTTCGTGCTGATATCCACCGACAAAGCCGTGAATCCGCATAGCGTCATGGGCGTTTCCAAACGGATTGCGGAGTTGGCCACGATTGCTCTCAGCACGACGGTCTGCCGGATGAATGCAATCCGGCTGGTCAACGTAATCGGGTCAGGGGGCAGCGTGGTTCCGGTTTTCCGGAAACAGATCGCGGAGCGCAGGCCTGTCACCGTCACGCATCCGGAAGTGACTCGGTGGTTTCTGTCGTTGCGCGAAACAGTCGAGGCGGTTCTGGCGTGCGGAGCGGCCGCGTGTGAAGGAAGAATCCTTCTGCCCGAGCGCGGCGATCCCGTGCGAATCGCTGAGTTGGCCGAGTTCCTGATCCGCGCGGGCGGCAAAGAAATCCCGATCCAGTTCACCGGTCTTCGCCCGGGCGACAAACTCACCGAAGAACTAACCTACAAGAATGAGGTGACGGATGGATTCATCGGTGGTTCTCTTGGCGACGGCCCTCTTGAAGTCATTCAGACCTGCAGGCGTGCGCCGGCAGATTTGGAAGATGTAATAGAACGACTTTCCGCCCGCATCGCCGCCTGCGATGTTTCCGGGCTCGTCCGAGCACTGTCCTCCGTCGTTCCGGAATATGTTCCCAGCAATCTCCTGCAGGTGAGTCTCTGAAGCAAGAATGAAGCGAACAATCGCCGTCGTCACCACCTCTCGCGCCGACTACAGCCTTCTGTACTGGCCCCTGCGCGAACTGGCCTCGCATCCGGATGTGGATCTGAAGATTGTTGCTGTGGGGCCGCATCTGTCCCCGGAATTCGGCTCCACTGTTCGGGAAATTGAAAAGGACGGATTCGACGTCAATGCGAGGATCGAGTGCCTGATGAGCTCAGATAGTGATATCGGCATGGCTAAGACCATCGGAGTGGCGACCCTGAGTCTGGCGGACTGCTTTGGACAAATGCGCCCCGATCTGGTCGTTTTGACCGCGGACCGTTACGAAATGCTCGCGCCTGCCTCGGTTGCACTGGCCCTGCGCATTCCGATCGCGCATATCGAAGGTGGGGAGATCAGCGAAGGCGCCATCGATGACGCGGTCCGCAACGCGCTGACCAAGCTCAGCCACATACACTTCACCTCCACCGAATTCGCACGCACGCGAGTGATCGCCATGGGCGAAGAAGCTTGGCGCGTCCACCGCACCGGAGCCGCGTCCTTGGACCATCTGCGGCGCAGTACGCTTTTGAACCGCGAACAACTGGAGACACGCCTGGCCATGGACCTCGGACAGCCAACCGCGGTGATAACTTACCACCCTACGACGATCGCCCGGGACACCACCCGCGAGGCGGACGCGATGTTTTCCGCAATCCATTCCATGCCGGGACAGCTTCTATGCTGCTACCCGAACGCCGACGCCGGTAGCCGTGCGCTCATCGAACGAATGGAATCGTGTTTGCGCGAGCGTGGAGGCGGCAAAGTCATCGTCAACCTGGATCCCGTCGTTTACTGGAGTCTGTTGCGGTTTGTGGACTTGTTGGTCGGAAATTCCAGCAGCGGGATCATTGAGGCGGCCTCCTTCGCGCTGCCTGTGGTCGATGTCGGGATACGCCAGCGTGGACGCGAGCGGGGCCGCAACGTGCTCACTGCCGAACCCTCGGTCGCATCCATTTTGGACCGCATCCGGACGGCAAGGAGCCAACAATTCCGGCGTTCGCTCGAAGGCATGGAGAACCTTTATGGGGATGGCCGGGCCGCGGAGAGAATCGTTACGGTGCTCGCATCTGTCCCGTTAGGCGAGGAGCTTCTTATTAAACGCGCGCGTATGTTCGAGGCCGGCGCCTGACTATGGACATGAGAATCCCGCTTTCGGCTCCAGAGATTACCGAGGCCGACATTGAAGCCGTGGTTAGTGTGTTGCGAACGCCGCGACTCAGTATCGGTCCGAAAATGGCCGAATTTGAGAAGGTGGTCGCGGAGGCTGCAGGCGTTCCCTACGGTATCGCGGTAAGCTCGGGAACAGCGGGACTGCATCTGTGCCTTTGTGCATTGGGTATCGGTGAAGGCGACGAAGTCATCCTGCCATCCTTCACCTTCATCGCTGCCGGCAATGCAGTGCTCTACCAACGGGCCACACCCGTATTCGTGGATATCGATCCCCTCACTTTAAACCTGGACGCCGGCCGGATCGAGAGGCTGATTACCCCGCGCACGCGAGCCATCCTCGTCGTGCACACCTTCGGGCGCCCCGCCGATCTTGATCCCATTCTGGACGTCGCACGGAAACGCGGCCTGGCGGTGATCGAAGACGCCTGCGAAGCTATCGGAGCGCAGTATCATGGACGAAAGGTCGGCGGCGTCGGCGATCTGGGAGTCTTCGCGTTCTATCCCAATAAGCCGATTACGACCGGCGAAGGCGGAATGGTCGTAACCCGGGATTCCCGTCTCGCGGAGACGATTCGAGCGCTCCGAAATCAGGGTAGGATGGCGTCCGACGGCTGGTTGGACCACACCCGCTTGGGCTATAACTATCGTCTTTCTGAGATGAACTGCGCACTGGGTGTCGCGCAAATGAAGAGGCTCGGCGTGATTCTCGATGCGCGCGAGGTCCTGGCGATACGGTATGCGAAAGAGCTCCAGTCGATCCCCGGGGTGACTCTGCCCCTTCTAACGATCGAGGGCGGACGATTGTGCTGGTTCGTGTTCGTTGTTCGGCTGTCAGCAGAGTTCACACGGGCGGATCGAGACTCCATTTGCGAGCGGTTGACTGGGCAGGGAATCGGTTGCGGACGTTACTTTGCTCCCCTACATCTGCAACCGCTTTTCGCTGAGTACAATAATCCGCGCGACGGTCTAAGCATCACCGAGCATGTGGCCGACCGGACACTGGCGCTGCCGTTCTTCAATGGCCTGACAGATAAGCAGATTACCGAGGTTTGCGGGAGCCTCAGGGACGCGATTCGGGACGTGTCATTGACTTCGGCCGCATGACATATAGAAGATTCCCCTGCCAGTTCCATCGCCGCTGTTCTCCGGTGGCGTAGTCGACGACCAGAGTTTTCTCTATGCTCAGGCCCGCGGCGAAGGATAGGGAACGGAATTCCTTGTTGGTAAAAACGTGGCCGAGCGTCGTGCAGGGCATTTCCCCGACATCCCATGTAACCTTCACATCGCCGTTCTTCTCGTCGCGGGACGCCCGGTCGCGGAGGAAACGCAGGGTGGTTTGCATCGCTCCATAGTGGCGCGCATTGTAGCGGTGGTTCACATCGACAAAGACCGTGCCTTGGCGGGATACCAGACGGGCGAACTGACGAAGCACTTCCATTCGGCCGCTCGCCGGGAAAATGTGCCCGACGACATTCCAAAGGCAAGTGATGACATCAAAGGTGGCTTGAACCGAGTGAAGCTCTTCGGCGCGCATGGTCCACACTTTGGCGTCCGCGGCACCGTCGCCCTGCATCGCCAGGCTCGGCTCCAGCAGTACAAGTTCCTCGATGCCCCGGGCCCGGGCTATACGGCGGGCGCGAGCACCATCGCCACTCCCGACGTCGAGCATGGTACGGTTGCCCGGCGGCATCTCAGAAACTACTAGCTGATCGATGCGGTCCAGATACGGCCGTCGCTGTTCGGCCAAACGCGCGAACACCGGCGCGATCCGGTCATAGGCGGCCACCGGGTCACTGAACATTGCGGTCCAGCGGCCTGGGCTGCCAACCACCGAACAGCTCTTCGAGCAGGCCCGCGATTCGCAGCGCTACGTCTTCGCGCCAGGGGTGCGCCGCGACCTGTACGCCGATCGGCAATCCCGACGCGGTCTGTCCGCACCGAACCACGGCGGCCGGCCAGCCGGTGAGGTTGTAGGTCATCGTATAACTGAAACCCTGGAACGTGCCTTCGTCGATCGACGTGCCATGCCGTAGCGCCGCGTGAGCACAGACTGGCGACAGAATCGCATCGTAATTTTCCAGGAACGCGAGCATCCGTGCGCGGAAATGATCCAGCTCCGCCCAGTATTGGGCGAACCCGGCGACCGTCGTGCGGTATGGCTCGAGTTTCGCCAGCCACCCGTCGAGTAAACGATGCGTGCGCGTGCTCCCGATGGCTTCCAGGTACGCGCGCAAGCCATCGCCGCCATCGGGGCCGATCAAGCGCATCTCGTGCTCGTAGCTTTCTTCGATTCCGGGAGGACGACGCTCGTCCATGGCCTGGACTTCGTTTGCCAGCGCGGCAACGGCCTCATGAACAACAGCGATGGTTTCAGGGTCCGGGGGCACTATGCCGTTATCGGTGAAGAAGGCGACGCGCAGGTCGCCAATGCGGACGTCGGCAGGATGGCCACTGGGCATCGCGATCACGGTACGGTCCTTTCCGTCCGGGTACGCGAGAAGTGGCATCAGCGCACACAGATCCTCGACGCGGCGCGCCATGGGGCCGATCTGCCACAGCGTTTCGATCCAGCCGCCCGCGCCCGGAACGTGACCAGTGCGTGGCAGGCGTCCCGAGGTCGGCTTGATGCCCGCGATGCCGCAGAAGTGCGCGGGCAGACGGACGCTGCCGGCCGCGTCGCTACCGAGGCCGAAGGGAGATCCGCACGCCGCGATCAGCGCGGCTTCACCACCGCTGGAGCCGCCGGATGTGCGCGAGAGGTCGTAAGGATTGTTGGTACGGCCGTAAATCAGGTTGTCGCTTTCGAAGGCGAACAGGAGGTCGGGTAGGTTCGTTCGAGCGATGGGAATCGCACCGGCAGCGCGCAAACGCGCCACAAGAGTGGCATCGCGTGTCGAGGCGAGAGCCGATCGCAAGCCGAGCGTGCCAGCGGTGCACACGGTTCCTGCCACTTCGATCGAATCCTTGATCGAGAAGGGAACACCCGCCAGGGGGCCGAGGGTGTCGCCCTGTGCTCGCCGATGATCCACCTTGCCGGCAGTTTGTCGCGCCGATTTCAACAGCAACTCGACCACCGCATTTAGGCTCGGATTCAGCTGTTCGATGCGATTGAGGTGAGCATCTACCAACTCTGCAGACGACACATCACCGTTCCGGATCAGCCGAGCTTGCTCAGTACCCGAACGCGTTAATACATCGATCATTGTTGTTTGATCACCAGCCGTTGTCCGGCCTGGACGCCCTTTAGAACTTGCTTCGTGCCGCCAGGCCATCGGACTTCAACGCTAGTCGCCTTTTCATCGTGGCCCAGTCCGAAGGTCAGAGCCAGGTCGCTGGCGGAACAGAAACTTGAACCGCTGTGCACAGCCTGCGACTGCGTGCCACCAGCACTGATCACGCGCACCATCGCGCCGATTCCGTCCCGGTTGCAGCGGGTGCCTTCGAGTTTCACGCTTAGCCAGGAGTTGGCGTTGCCACCGTCGTTGCGATAGAGATGAGCCGGGCCGTTATTCGTGGCGATCAACACGTCCAGATCGCCGTCACGGTCGTAATCGCCGTAGGCCATTCCGCGCGCGACTAAGGGAGTTGGAAAAGCGTCGTTCACCTCCTGGAACGTTCCATTGCCCTGGTTCCTCAGCAGCAACGGCGTCTGTTGGTAGCGAACCTTGGGCTGTACGCGCTCGATCTCTTCATCCAGGTGGCCATTGGCCGCCAGGATATCCGGATATCCGTCCAGATCGTAATCGAAGAAGAACAACCCGAAGGTCAGTTTCAGCAGGCTCGCGCGCCCTACCGTGGACTTTGGCGCTTCGTCCACGAACAAGCCATTGCCTTCGTTGTGATAGAGACCCAGCATCTGATTGGAGAAATTGCCGACGATCAGGTGCAGCCTTCCCGAGCGATCATAGTCGGCCGCATCCGCGCCCATGGCGGCGCGCGCCACGCCGTCTTCGCCGAAGGCGACTCCGGCGGAAAGCCCCACTTCCTGAAACTTCCCGTTCTTCAAGTTGTGATAAAGCTTATTGGGCTGCGTATCGTTGGCCACGAAGAGATCGGTGAAACCGTCGCCGTCATAGTCGAAGGTGGCGACGCCGAGAGACTTGGCGGTGGGATCGCCCAGGCCGGCCTGCTCGGTTACGTCGGCGAACTTTCCGCCGCCGAGATTCCGGTACAGCTTCGACGACGTGCCTTTGTACGATTCCGGCGTGCAGTAGGATTTGGTCAATCCGTCCATGGAACAAAACAAATCCTTTTCCGGCGACCACTGAACGTAATTCGCCACAAACAAATCCAGCTTGCCGTCCTGGTCATAATCAAGCCACGCGGCGCTGGTCCCGAAGTTGGCGTTGTGAATGCCCGCATCCGTGGTGACATCGCGAAAATGCCCGCCACCTTCGTTGTGAAACAGGCGATCACCTTCCAGCGCAGTGATGTACACGTCACCGCGACCGTCATTATCGAAGTCGCCGATGCTGACGCCCATCCCGTGAGCCTCGAAGTCCAAGCCGCTTCCCGCGGTGATGTCGATGAAGTGACCGTGCTGATCATTCTTATACAGAGCCGCTGTTTTATACAGCGCCGCTGTGGTGTGAGAACCGTGGCCAGTCCACGATTTTCCGTTCACGATCAGAATGTCTAGCCAGCCATCGCCGTCCGCGTCGAAGAAGGCGCAGCCCGGCCCCAGGGTCTCCGGCAGCCACTTCTTACCTTGCTTACCGGAGTTGTGCTGAAAGTGGATGTTCGCTTCCGCGGTCACGTCGGTGAACTGCACGGGCCGTGCCACCGGCAGTTCTTTTGACTGCGGGGGAGTTGTCCCGCAAGCCGTAAGAAACACCAGGCTCAGGAGCGTGATCGTGAATCGGCTGTCTCTCATTGTTATCCTCGGGACTCAACTGTCGCGGGCGAGCCGTCAACTGCTGGGACGCCTCATCCGCTTTGAAGCGGCGGAACAGGGTCTCCTCGCGCTCGGCTTTGTCGGTCTGCCCCAGCCCTCTGTAGCAGAGCATCAAGCTGTAGTGCGCCTGGAGATCCTCGGAATCGACCGCCAGGGCCTGTTCCAGTGCATGAACGGCTTCCTTGTAGCGGCGCTGAAGGAACAAGATGCGCCCCGTTTGATTCAGCACCACGCGATCCCGCGGGTACTGATCTTCGACAAGCGCCAGGCTCTTGAGCGCGCCGTCGTAATCGCCGTCCGCTTTCTGGATCATGGCGCGGAAGAAATGGGCTCGCGCGAGCTGGGGGCTTAACGCCAGGGCCTTGTCGGCGAAGGGACGCGCCGCATCGGTTTCGCCTTCCTGGACCAGCACACGGGCGACGTTCACCCATCCGTCGGGATAGCCAGGTTCGATCTCGGTCACGCGGCGGAACGCGTATTCGGCGCCTTTAAGGTCTCCTTGCAGCAGCAGGCCGATGCCCCAGTCATTCCAGCGCTCGCGGTCCTGTTTGCGTGGAACCGGTTGCCAGTTTGGCTCGCCCACCGCGACGACGGCCTTGGCCTGCGCGAGCGTCACGATCGGCAAATCCGGAACGGGCTTCGAATCGAAGCTGTAAGTGCGGCTGTCGAAATCGAGACCGGCGCGACCGGACTGGGCTACGCCGGCGAACGAGAACTTGGTGTAATACTCGCTGAACTTGCGATAGTTCAGCTTCGTTTCGAGCGTGATGGGCCCTTCCACGTCCTTGGGAATCGGCAAGCGGAAATGCACTGTATCCGCGGCGCCCGGCGGAATCAGCCGCACGTACAGCAGGCTGCGGGCCTGCCAGGCGTTGCGCTTGTTGATCGTGTTCCCCTCCGCGTCGAGTTGCAGGGAGCGGTAGAAGTGCGCACCTTTGTCCACCGGGCCGCGCCCGTTGTCTTCGACGCGCCCGCTCCACGCCAGCACGCGGCCACGGCCGTCGGTTGCTTTGAATTCCAGCCACACATCGAACGCATCCACCGTGCCGCCGGGAAAGAAGTGTCCGATCTTACGCGTGCGGACGACTGCGTCGATTGTTACGGTGGATCCGGGCTTAAAACTCACGCCGGGCGCGTCCAGAGGTGCGGCGACCTTGCCGACCTCACGAATCACCGCCGGAGCGGTTTGTTCGGATTCTTCGCCGACGGCGAAGGTCGATTCGAGCTCCGGAGCGTCCGTGAGACGCCGCAGCATTTGGACTTTTCCAGCGGTAGAAGTGACTTCGGTTGCCGCGAACAGATCGGCAGTGATGAATCCAGATTGGAGGAAGTCTTCGGTGGCCTTGAGCTGGACCGCGTCATTATTCACGGATGCTATGGCTGTGTTCGCAGCCGCGAAGCGGTGGGAGTGCACCATGCCCCCGTGGTTACCCGGATCCTGCGACGGCACGAGCTGCATGTGACAATTTCCGCAGGTGGCGGATTCGGCCGGATAGTAGAACGATCGCGCGCCTTGCCCCGAGATTCCGCTGGCCTGCCAGTTATCGTATTCATTGAAACCACGGGACCAGCGGTAATTGTTGACGGGCACGTCCAGATGCACTTTGTGGCAAGTCGAGCAGAACTCAGACGAGTCCTGGCGCATAAAGGGCTTCATGAATGTGCGGCGGTGCGGTTCCGGATTTAAGTAGGTGATGAATTCGTTGACCTCCTTGATCCACGGATTATTGCTGGACGCCAGGTTGTGCAGGGGCGGATATCCGATGGTGAAGCCGCCGTTCCCCACCGAGCCATTCACGTGCACGATGGAGTGGCAGGAGACGCATCCCAGCCCGTTCTGCGCCTCGGGCGTGTCTACTTGCTCTTTGATGGGACGGTCGAAGCGGCCGTTGAAGAACACGGCGTGGTCGTGACATCCGGCGCACCACTTGCTGCCTTGCGTGCCACTCAACTCCTGCATGTGTTCGATGGTGCTCCGGTAGAACTGATTATTGAAGGACGCGAAGTGGTGCATGGAACTCTTCCATTGCTGGTAGATATCCTTGTGACACTCGCCGCACAAAGCCGAATCCATGAAGAAATCGGAGGGGATAGTGGTGCCGGTATTGGTGTTCGCGGCTGAGGGCCAGAAGGGCGACTTAGGTCCGGCGCCTTCCTCTGCCATGGAAACGGGAACGGTCTCGGGATTGCGAATGCGATCGGCAGGCCAGCCAAAGCGCAGCGTTGCGGCTAGAATCGCCAGCGCAGCGAGCCCAGCGCGCCAGCGTCCACGCGGTAGCAGCATCGCCAATCCGACGACACCCAGCGCGATGTGAGCCCACAGGGCCCAACGATTATCGGTGACGGCGCCCTTTACAACGAGGAATCCGCCGAGCAGCGCGGCGACGACCAACACGGAGATCTTCGGGCTGCGCCGCCACTGCCAGCAGAGCACGACGACTCCAGCGAGACCGATAACGACGTGCAGCAGCACGTTGGCAACGTAGAAGATGGTCGCCGAAGGGAGCGCTACGACGTACCCGGCGTTCAGCAGCAACAGCGCGATCAGCCATTTCAGTTTCATTGGAGCTCCCGCGCCGGGCGTGTGTTGTATGAGCGCTGATAGTTGTCATGCGCGGTGTCGCGCGGGTAATGTTCTGTGACGGGGTACGGATACCGGGACATCTCGTGGAATGGCAAGGGCAGGACGCTTGAAGAAAACGCGGTGTTCGGATCGCGATCCTTGGCCCAGCCGTCTACTTTGAGCAGGAAATCGCGGGACCATTCCTGGTGCGGGGCTTCCAGCCCTTTTGACTCAAATTGGAGAGTAACCTCGTCGCCCGAGCCCATGATGACTAAGCGATCGTCGACATCCTTCAACAGTTGGTCCACCGGACCGAACCTGGTGTAGAGACCGGGTGTCGGATTCCAGAAGGAGGTTGGCAAAACATGGCCGTAGAAAAACGTATCCGGCTGCTGGCGATGGGGGTCGATGCGCGATTCGGAGAATCCGCGAAAGTGCAGGTCGGCGGAGAGGAGCGGGATTGGCTTCGGCGCGACGCCAGGGTCCGAGACACCTTCACTCAAAAAGATTTCGTCCCAGTACACGCACAGATCGGTGACGATCCGGACCTTGCGGCTGACGGAGAGAAACTCCACGGGAACCGCGATGGTCTTGGGTTTACCGGCGGGCATGCCCATATCTTTGTTTATAGTCTTCCAACGGCCCTGGGCGTCCTGCACCTGGAGATACGGGACGATTAAGCCACTTGCCAACTCTTGCGAGGCTCGGCGGAAAGTGCTGCCATCCGGCCAATCGACCCATCCGTTGAGCAGCAGGACGGCTTTGCCAGACGGAGCCGCGGTTCCGAAGTCGAGTTCCAGTGTGTGGAGATCGGCCACGCCAATCTCGGAGCGCCGAAATTGATTAGGATAATGCTGGTCTTTCGAAAGGAGGCGCGGCAGAACGTCGCGGCCCTGGTCATCGTGCGCGGCCTGAGGATAGATCCGACGCTCGACGCCGTAGAGCCGGAACTCCGGGTACGGAGGCCCTTTGAACTTTTCGTTAGTGAATATTTCGGTGCCCGCGGGATGATCGACGGCGTATAGCTGGATCTGATCCAGGTACGAGACTTCGCTCAGTTCCTCAGTCACACGGACCTCGTAGGTTCCGTTCTTCTGCGAGAGCGCGGCGCCGGGAATCTGCACGTATTCGTCGTGATCGACGGGAAAGTAGCTGCCATCGCCGTCGCTCGCGCCAAGGGGAGCGACTCCCAGAACGTCGGTGATGAACTGAAAGTCGTGGCCGTTCCAGGTCCAGATCATGGGGCAGGAGCCGGATAGCCGTTGCGCTTCCTCGTAGACGTGCGCCTGATCCGTCGTCTGGTTGACCTCATTCTGGATCAGCCCGTTGGGCCAAGTAATGCGGACGGTGTCGATGGTGGCGTGGTCGCCCGCATCGAACGGCAGTGGCACCCCGGCGTAAAACTGGCTGCGGTACAGTGTCCCCGCCTTGATCTCGACCAGTGCATCCTGCGCCAGCTTCAGACTTCGAACGCCCTTTAGCTGAACGCTGATCCACCGGCGAGATGCGTCACTCGATGTGTTGTGCAGCAGGTGGACGCTGCCGTCCGGATCGATGCGGGCGCGGTCCATGCGGCCGTCGCCGTCGAAATCGGCGTCCACTTGCGTCCACACCGGCGGATTCCATTTAACCGTTTCCACCGAATACCGTCCACCGAGCTGATCGCGATACAGGACCGGCGCATGATCGCGATAGAACACCGCCAGATCGAAAGCCTTGCTGTCGGGATCGACGCGCAGCTTCTGAGCGTTGCTGGCCGCGCCTTTCACCAACGGGAAATCGCCGGTACGATCGGCCCATCCGGCGGTTCCTTGATTCCGCAACAGCGCCGGCTGCGCGCCTAGTAAAACCAGGTCCAGATCGTAATCGTGGTCGTAGTCGAGCCACACTGCTTTTTCGAAGTGGCGGGCGGGGAGGCGCGGGGAGTCGCGAACGAACTTGCCTCCGGTGTTGCGATACAGCGCTGGACCGGCGGTGGTCAGCACAGCTAGGTCCATTAGACCGTCGTTATTGAAATCGCCGGGGGCGACGTCGATCACGCCGGTGAGTCCCTCAAGGCCGGTGCCGGTGGCGAGCTGTTGACCGCGCCGGTATAGCCTTATGCCTTTCGACGACCAGACGAGAAAATCGGTCTGGCCGTTGCCCGTGGAATCGATTAGCGTCATCCCTGCCGTTGCGAAGTCCACGGTGCCGTCCAAACGCGTGTCCATGAAGGTCGGCTCCGGTGGCGCGGCCGCTTCCACGCGAGTGGCGGGAGGATCGTAGATTTCGGCATACGAGCACCACTCGACGTCCTCCGGGATCACCCAGCTCTTTTGCAGCGCCTGGAGACGTTGGAACTCGGCCAGATAGCGGTTTGCCTGCTCGGTATGCCCGGCCGTCCGCTCGAGATTGTAGAGCTGGAACGGCGCCGCCGCGAGCTGCGGGTCCAGCTCCCGGGCGCGCTCGAACTGAGCCTGAGCCTCCATGTTGCGATTCACTTGCCGGTAGAGCGTCCCGAGCTGATAGTGTGCGATCGGCTCGGACGGCGCGCGCCCCAGCAAGCCTTCGAACTGCGCGATGGCTCGATTCACATCACCTTGACGTTTATAGAAGATTCCGAGATTGAACCATGTATGCGGCAGCGAAGGGTCCTGGCGTTGAACTTCGAGAAGGAGCTTCACGGCTTCTTCGTCGTGTTCCGATGCCCGCAGCAACGCGAGAGCGTAGTTCAACTTCTCGCGGGCGGAATCGGGAGCGAGCTTGAGCGCCTGCTGAAATTCCTGGACGGCTTCCTGTTTGGTGGTGGGATTCTCGTAGAACGCCTTGCCCAAGTTGCGGTGTTGCGTCAACTGGGCTTCGGTGTTCTGCGGGCTGTTCTGCCGGGAACAGGCAGACTCAAAAAACAGGATTGACACGGTGAGTCCCCACGCCAACGGTCCCCAAACGGTCCGACACATGATTGCTGAAATAATACCCGTTTTCTGCTTCAGAATGACAACCGGGCGCTGAACTGGACTTCACGGCCGGGTGTCGCCGCTTCCGTAATGCTTCCGAATTGGGGCGTATTGACGAAGCGGTTGGGAGTGCCAAGATTGCTGTGATTCAAAGCGTTGTAGGCCTCCGCTCGCATTTCCAGGTGCATTCTTTCGGACAAGGTGAATGACCGGACCAGTGCGATATCCATGGTTTGCATGCCTGGTCGGGTCACGGTATTCCGGCCGACATTACCGAAGGTGAAAGCCGCCGGTGTGGCGAACGCCGCGGGGTTAAACCACTGTCCGGTCGTCTGGCTCCCGGGTCCAAATACCGGCTGGCCGGTGTAGTTGGCGCGAATCGGATTCTCGCCGACCACGGTACCGGCGTTGGCCGTATCGCCAAATACCGAAATCGTGAAGGGATAGCCGCTCTGCACCTGATAGACTGTTGAAACGCGCCAATTCCGGCTTAAGATGCGCACCAGTCCTTCACGTCCGAGCGCAGGAATGTCATACACCGCACTCAGGACGAAACGGTTCCGGACGTCGCACCCGAGCCCCTTTTCCGAGTTGAGATCATTGTTGTTCTGCGGGATCGCCGACTCGAACATCGGTGAGCGGAAATCGGGGGCATTGCTGAGATTCTTGGAGTAGGTGTAGTTCGCGAGCAGGCTCAGGCCATGCGAGTAGCGCCGGCGGACATTCACGTAACCCGCGTCGTACCAGCTCCGCGCCGTGTCCTGGAGCAGATTTACGGTGCTGACCGGAAACGTCGTGCTCGCCACCGTTACGTTCGATGGGATCACCGTTCCGGGCAGGAATGTCGCGGTCGGGTGAGGACGGCGCGGTTGAATGGCTCCGGGGCCGGGCTGAGCATTGTTGATTAAGTACGACTGCTGCAAGTGATA
>Ga0070683_100002464_pt1 | contig 14730 bp, 11 predicted proteins | sample KBSC713LmetaG_FD_64662 | JGI IMG/M metagenome (GOLD analysis project Ga0070683, IMG submission 64662) | Corn rhizosphere microbial communities from Kellogg Biological Station, Michigan, USA - KBS C7.1-3L metaG | ecosystem: Host-associated > Plants > Roots > Rhizosphere ...
GCCGACGCGAAGCTCTTCGAGCGGCGCTTCCGTCCCGAGTACCGCCCCGCCTTCGAGGCCTGGCTGAAGACCGACCCGCTCCACAATCCGAAAGCACCGGCGGGGCCTATCTTCATGCCCCAGTACAAGAACGCGATGGCCGAGCGAGCCGTCGCCCGCGACCGGCTTGCCACTGCGGCGCAGGAAGAGGGGACGCACGCGCGAGAGAGAGGGGACAAATACCTGCGGAACACGGTGCTCCTCGCGACCGTCCTCTTCCTGACCGCGCTGGCGCAGAAGTTCACTGTGCACCGGGTGCGGGTCGGGCTGCTCGTCGTGTGCGCCGTCATGCTCGTGATCGCGCTCTTCTTCATCGCGACGTACCCGCGGGCATAGCGGCTTCATCCAGTTGGGGTGAGCGGACGAACGAGGCGAGGGCCTACCCTGGTGTGAGGTGAGCGATCGCACCGACCCGAACGGCGCGCGACCCCGGGTGCTCGTCCTGGGCGGCGGCTTCTCGGGCATCGGGGCCGCTCAGAAGCTGAAGAAGAGCGACGTCGACGTCGTGCTCGTCGACAAGAACGACTACCACACCTTCCAGCCGCTCTTGTACCAGGTCGCCACGGGCCTGCTCGAGCAGTCCGCGGTCGGCCATCCGGTGCGCGATCTCTTTCACGACCAGGACAACGCGCGCCTCCACGTGGACCGCGTCACCGGAATCGACCTCGACGACCGTCAAGTCCACTTCGCGGAGCTCCAGCCGATCGCCTACGACTACCTGGTCCTCGGGCTCGGCGCGGAGGTCAATTACTTCGGGGTCGAGGGCGCGGCCGAGCATGCATTCCCGCTGTACACGCTCTCGGACGCAGTGCGGCTCAAGAACCAGGTGCTGCGCATGTGGGAAGCCGCGGACAAGAGCCCGGACCTGATCGACGACGGAGCGCTGAACATCGTGGTCGTCGGCGGAGGGCCGACGGGCGTCGAGACCGCAGGCGCCCTCGCCGAGCTCTACAACGGGCTCTTCCGGAAGGACTACCCCGACGTCGAGGAGGACGCGTCCCGGATCGTGCTGGTCGAGGCCTCTCCCGAGATCTTCTCCATGTTCAAGCCCGACCTGCGCACGTACGCAGTCGATGCACTGACCACGCGCGGAGTCGAGGTCATGACCGGCGACGTCGTCGAGTCGATCTCCCCGCTCCGCGTGAAGCTGAAGTCGGGCACGGAGCTGAAGGCGCACACGCTCGTGTGGGGCGCGGGCCTGCAGGGGAACGCCCTCGTCCAGTCACTCGGCCTCGAGCTCGAGCGAGGGAATCGGATCGCCGTCGACGGCAACCTTCGGATCCCGTCGCACCCGGAGGTGTTCGCGATCGGCGACATCGCAGCCATCACGGACTCGAAGACCGAGCAGGTGCTGCCCCAGTTGGGCTCGGTCGCGCTCCAGTCGGGCGAGCACGCCGGAGAGACGATCGCCCAGTTGGTGAAGGGCAAGGAGCCGAAGCCGTTCAAGTACCGGGACAAGGGGACGATGGCGACGATCGGGCGCGGGTCGGCGGTCGTGCAGATGCTCGGCGGGAAGACGATGAAGGGCAGGAAGGCCCAGCTAGCCTGGGGGACCGTGCACCTCGCGCTGCTCCCGACGAACGAGGATCGCGCGAAGGCTGTGGTCGACTGGGCCGGCGCGGGGCTCACACACGAGCGTTCTGCACGGATCAGCGTCGAGACGTGACCGACGCCGCACACGAGCTGTTCGAGCGGCTCGGCGCCGGGAAAGACCTCCCGGTGCTGAAGCGGGCGAACGGAACGATGCTCTTCGAGCTCAAAGACGGCCAGCGCAGCGAGCGCTGGCGGCTCATCGTCGACAAAGGAGAGATCGCCGTGGCCCGCGGGAGCGGTGCGTCGGATTGCGTCCTTCGGGCCGACCGCAAGCTCTTCGCGCGCATGGCGGCCGGTGAGGTGAACGCGTTCGCGGCCGTGCTGCGCGGCGCCGTGACGATCGAGGGCGACCCGAGGCTGCTCGTTCTCTTCCAGCGGCTCCTCCCCGGCCCTCCGTCACGGCGTCAGGGTCGACGATCGGCCGAGAGTGGGCGGCCTCGCCGGTGAGCGGCGAGGTCGTCAAGATCCTCGACGGGAACACGTTCGTGGTCAGCGACGACCGCGGTGACATCGAGGCGTCGCTGACCGACACCACGGGCCTCTTCTCCTTCGACACGCGCTTCCTCTCGAAGTGGGTGGTGACCGTCGACGACCAGCGGCTGAGCTCGCTCTCGGTCGACGACCTCCAGTACTTCGAGACCCGATTCTTCCTCGTGCCCGGGATGGGAACCGTCTACATCGACGCGAAGCTCTCGGTGATCCGGCAGCGGGCCGTCGCGCACGGCTTCCAGGAAGTGCTCACGATCCTCAACCACGACGAGAAGCCGGTGAAGTTGACGGTGCGGATCGAGGCCGCCAGCGACTTCGCCGACCTGTTCGAGGTCAAGGACGCGCTCGAGAAGAAGGGCCGCTACGAGAACCGCGTCGAGCGAGGTTCGCTCCGGCTCGTGTACGAGCGCGACACCTTCCGGCGCTCGACCCTCATTTCGAGCAGCGAGCGCGCCAAGGTCGACGAGGACGGGCTGACCTTCCAGCTGAAGCTCCCAGGGCACGGCGAGTGGTCGACCGAGCTCGATGTCGTCGTCGAGATTCCCGGATACGCCGCGCTCGAGGCGCGCAAGGGCCGCCGCCGCACGATGGAGGCGAACCTCGACCGTTGGTTCGCAGGCGCCCCGCGGATCGAGTGCGACTGGGACCCACTCAAGCGAACGTATCGCCGCAGCCTGGTCGACCTAGCAGCTCTGCGCTTCGCGCCGCCGGTCACCGGAGGGCGGAGCCTGCCGGCCGCCGGCTTGCCCTGGTTCATGACGATGTTCGGCCGCGACAGCATCTTCACGAGCCTGCAGGCGCTCCCGTTCACGCCGGAGCTGGCCGCGACGACGCTGATTGCGCTCGGCGAGTGGCAGGGAACGAGGATCGACGACTTCCGGGACGAGGACCCGGGCCGGATCCTGCACGAGCTCCGCTACGGCGAGCTGACCGCGTTCGAGGAGCGGCCGCACTCGCCGTACTACGGCTGTGCGGACGCGACCCCGCTCTACGTGGTGCTGCTCGACGAGTACGAGCGCTGGACGGGCGACCGCAAGCTCGTGCGCGAGCTCGAGTTCGAGGCGCGGGCGGCGCTGGCCTGGATCGACGAGTACGCGGACCTCCAGGGCACGGGTTATGTCTGGTACCAGCGCCGCAACGAGGAGACCGGCCTCGAGAACCAGTGCTGGAAGGACTCGTGGGACTCGATCTCGTATCGGGACGGGCGACTCCCCGGTTTCCCGCGGGCGACGTGCGAGCTGCAGGGGTACGCGTACGACGCAAAGATGCGCGGCGCCCGACTGGCCCGCGAGGTCTGGAACGACCCCGAGTTCGCGGACGAGCTCGAGCGGCAGGCCGCCGACCTCAAGCGCCGCTTCAACCGCGATTTCTGGGTCGAGGACGACGAGTACTTCGCGCTCGCGCTCGACCTAGAGGGCAAGCAGGTCGATGCGCTGGCCTCGAACAACGGTCACTTGCTCTGGAGCGGGATCGTCGACAAGTCGAAGGCGAAGGCCGTCGTCCGCCACCTGATGGGGCAGAGGCTTTTCTCCGGCTGGGGCGTGCGCACGCTCGCGGAGGGTGAGGCGCGCTTCAACCCGATCGGCTACCACGTCGGCACGGTCTGGCCGTTCGACAACTCGTTCATCGCCTGGGGACTGAGGCGCTACGGCTTCAAGGACGAGGCGGCGGCGATCGCAGCCGGGATTCTCGACGCCGCCGACTTCTTCGACGGCCGCCTGCCCGAGGCGTTCGGCGGCTACGAGCGCGAGCAGACCAAGTACCCGGTGCAGTACCCGACGGCCTGCAGCCCGCAGGCGTGGTCGACCGGGACGCCTCTGCTCCTGCTCCGGACGATGCTCGGGCTCGAGCCGCTTGGCGAGCACCTCGTCGTCGATCCCGCGCTGCCCGCTCGGATCGGACATCTCGAGTTGCTCGACATTCCAGGCCGCTGGGGCCGGGTGGACGCCTTCGGTCGCGGGCGGGTGGAGATCGACGGACGCCCGGGCGCGCGCCGCACGGCGCGCACGACCGCCCGAAGGGGCTGACAAAGAGGGCATTGCGTTCGGGGCTGAGGCCGTCGCTCATCCCAAGTGGACGATGCGGCTGTGGCGTTCCAGCACGAGGCTTGACGCTGAAACTGGTCGACCTAGGAGGGAGACAGACATGACGACGGCTGCACCCGAGGTCGAGGCGCGAACGGCAGAACAGGCCCAGAAGCCCGCCGACGCCTTCGTCGTCTTCGGGATCACGGGCGATCTCGCGAAGGTGATGACGTTCCACTCGCTCTACCGCCTCGAGCAGCGCGGGCTCCTCGACTGTCCGATCGTCGGGGTCGCCGTCGACGACTGGACGGTCGACCAACTCAAGGATCGCGCCCGCGAGTCGATCGCAGGCACGGGCCAGTCGATCGACGAGAAGGTCTTCGATCGCTTCGCCGACCGCCTCTCGTATGTGTCCGGCGACTTCGGAGACGACGCGACCTACGAGCGCGTCGCACAGGCGATCGACGATGCAAAGACACCGGTCTTCTACCTCGAGATCCCGCCCTTCCTCTTCGGCCGAGTCGTGCAGGGGCTCGCTGAACAGGGCCTGACCAAGACCGGTCGCGTCGTCGTCGAGAAGCCGTTCGGGCACGACCGCACCTCCGCGAGGGAGTTGGCGGCCGAGATCCACGAGCACCTCGACGAGTCGCAGCTCTACCGGATCGATCACTACCTGGGGAAGATGGGGCTCGAGGAGATCCTCTACCTCCGGTTCGCAAACTCGATGCTCGAGCCGCTCTGGACCCGGAACTACCTCGAGTCCGTCCAGATCACGATGGCCGAGGACTTCGGGGTCGAGGACCGCGGCCACTTCTACGACCCGGTCGGCGCGCTGCGCGACGTCGTCGTCAACCATTTGATGCAGGTGGTCGCCGCGTCGGCGATGGAGGTGCCTTCCCGTCGCGAGTCGGCGCAGATCAAGGACGCTCAGGCCTCCCTCTTCCACGCGGTGGGCGATGCCGACCCGGCCCATTACGTCCGGGGCCAGTACGACGGCTACCTCGACATCGACGGCGTCGCGGCGGACTCGACGACCGAGACCTACGCGGCGCTCCGGCTCGAGATCGAGAACTGGCGTTGGGCCGGAGTGCCCTTCTTCATCCGGACCGGCAAGCGGCTCGCGGCCACGCAGACCGAGCTTCGTCTCGTGTTCAAGCATGCGCCGAAGCTGGGGTTCCACCTCCGCCACGGCCCATCCGAGCCGAACCAGCTCGTCGTCAAGCTCGACCCCTCACCCGGGATCAGGCTCGTCCTCGACGCTCACCGGGCGGATCGCGCGGGAACCGCTGCGATCGAGCTCGACATGGAGTTCGCCGAAGAGGGCGGCGAGGGCCCCACGCCGTACGAAGTGCTGCTCCATGCGGCGCTGGTCGGCGACAGCACGCGCTTCACCCGTCAGGACGGCGTCGAAGAGCAATGGAGGATCATGCAACCGCTCCTCGACGATCCGCCGCCGGTCCATCCGTACGCGCCGGGCTCCTGGGGGCCCCAGGAAGGCGATGCCCTCGTCGCCGGCCACGGGCGCTGGCACGAGCCGTGGATCGCGTCATGAGCGAGACCGCGACGAAGGCGCAAGCTCCTCAGAGCGCGGCCGCGCCCTCGCCGTTTCCGCCGATCGCCGAGTACGCGTTCCTGTCCGACTGCCACACGGGCGCGCTCGTGGCATCGGACGGCGCGATCGACTGGCTCTGCATCCCCCGCTTCGACTCGCCGAGCGTCTTCGGAAGCCTGCTCGACCGAGAGGCCGGCTTCTTCCGCTTCGCTCCGTTCGGCATCAACCATCCGACTGCGGTCGTCTACGTGGCCGGCACCAACGTCCTCGAGACCACGTGGAAGACGCCGAGCGGCTGGATCGTCGTGCGCGACGCGCTGACGATGGGGCCGCGCGACCGCGAAGACACCGTGACGCCGCACACGCGGCCGCCGGCCGACGACGACGCCGACCACATGCTCGTTCGGACCGTCGAGTGCCTGGACGGGAACGTCGAGGTCGAGCTCGTCTGCGAGCCCGCGTTCGACTACGGGCGTGTCCCGGCCGCCTGGACGCTCGTCGGGGACGATCGCCGGGCAGCGGACGCGAGCGGGGCCGGGCAGACGTTCCGCCTCGTGTCTGATCTCCCGCTCGGTATCGAGGAGAACCGCGTCCGGGCGCGACACGTGCTCCACGGCGGCGATCGCGTCTATTGCGCTCTCTCCTGGGAAGAGGGCTTCGTCGCGCCGAAGGACGCCGAGGAGGCGGCGGCGCGCATCGACACCACCGTTCGCTTCTGGCGCTCGTGGCTCAGCCGGGCGAGGATCCCGGACCACAGGTTCCGCGACCCGATCCAACGCTCGGCGCTCGCGATCAAAGGGCTCACGTTCATGCCGACCGGGGCGACCGTGGCGGCGCTCACGACGTCGCTTCCCGAGACGCCCGGCGGCGAACGGAACTGGGATTACCGCTACACGTGGATCCGGGACACCACGTTCACCCTCCAGGCGCTGCACTTCCTCAACCTCGACTGGGAGGCGGACGAGTTCATGCAGTTCGTCGCCGATGTCGAGCCGACCGAGGACGGGTCGCTCCAGATCATGTACGGCATCGATGGACGCCGTGATCTCACGGAGACGACGCGCGACGAGCTGACCGGGTACGCCGGCGCGCGCCCCGTGCGGATCGGCAACGGCGCCTTCGACCAGCGCCAGAACGACGTGTTCGGCGCCGTGCTCGACTCGATCCTGCTCCATACACGTAAGAGCGAGCGACTTCCCCGCCGGCTGTGGCCGATCGTGCAGGCCCAGGCAGAGTGCGCGATCAAGGTCTGGCAGGAGCCGGACCAGGGAATCTGGGAGGCACGAGGCAAGCCGCAGCACTACGTGTCGTCGAAGCTCATGTGCTGGGTCGCGATGGATCGCGCGGCGAAGCTTGCCGAGCTGCGCGGTGACCCGGAGCTGACCGAGAAATGGAACGCGGTCGCCGAGGAGATCCGCACGGAGATCCTCGAGAAGGGCGTCGACGGGCGCGGAGTCCTGCGTCAGCATTACGAGACCGACTCGCTCGACGCCTCCACCCTGCTCGCGGCGATCTTCGGGTTCCTCCCCAGCGACGACGAGCGGCTGAAGGCGAGCGTGCTCGCGATCGCCGACGAGCTCACCGAGGACGGCTTCGTGCTGCGCTATCGCACGGACGAGACCGACGACGGCCTGTCCGGCAAGGAAGGCACGTTCCTGATCTGCTCGTTCTGGCTCGTCTCGGCGCTCGCAATCGTCGGCGAGATGCAGCGAGCGCGCGATCTCATGGAGCGGCTGCTGCGAATCGCGTCGCCGCTCGGTCTCTACGCAGAAGAGTTCGACGCCGAGACAGGGCGCCATCTCGGGAACTTCCCGCAGGCGTTCTCGCACCTGGCGCTGATGGAAGCGGCCGCGCGGATCATCGTGCCCGAAATGCTCGAGCAGTACTGAAAGGGGCTCTCAGTGGACTCGTACGACGTGATCATCATCGGAACCGGCGCCGGCGGCGGCACGCTGGCGCGCCACCTCGCACCGTCCGGGAAGCGAATCCTGCTCCTGGAGCGCGGCGACTGGCTGCCGCGCGAGCCGCAGAACTGGCTCGCGCAGGACGTCTTCGTCGACAACCGCTACGTCTCCGAGGACATGTGGTACGACGGCGACGGCAAGCCGTTCCAGCCCCAGATCCACTACTTCGTGGGCGGGGCGACCAAGCTCTACGGCGCAGCGCTCTACCGCCTGCGCGCCGAGGACTTCGGGGAGCTGAAGCACCACGACGGCGTCTCGCCCGCATGGCCGATCTCGTACGACGAGCTAGAGCCGTACTACACGAAGGCCGAGCACTACTACGAGGTACATGGCGCCCACGGCGAGGACCCCACGGAGGGATTCGCGAGCGCGCCCTATCCGTACCCCGCCGTCTCGCACGAACCGCGGATCCAGCAGCTCTCGGACGACCTCGAGGCGGCCGGCTTGCACCCGTTCCACGCACCGTGCGGGATTCGCCTGAACGAGTCGAACATGCCGTACAGCGCGTGCGTCCGCTGCGCGAACTGCGACGGGTTCGTCTGCGCGGTGCATGGGAAGTCGGATGCCGAGGTGCTCGGCGTGCGGCCGGCGCTCGAGCATCCGAACGTCGAGTTGCTCACCAACGCCAAGGCGGTGAAGCTGGAGACGAACCAGGAGGGCTCGGAGATCACGGGAGTGGTCGTGGAGCGAGACGGCGAGACGACGACCTACGCGGCCGACCTCGTCGCACTGGCCTGCGGCGCTGCGAACACCGCCAAGCTGCTGTTCCTCTCGGCGACGGACAAGCACCCGAACGGCCTCGGGAACGGCTCCGACCAGCTCGGGCGCAACTACATGTTCCACAACAGCCTGGCCGTGCTCGCGCTCTCACGAGAGGAGAACCCGACGATCTTCCAGAAGACGCTCGGGCTCAACGACTTCTACTTCGGCGGCAACGGCCACGACTATCCACTCGGCAACATCCAGATGGTCGGCAAGTCGCAGGCGCCCATGTTCCGCGGGGAGCGGCCCGGCGAGACGAGGCTCGCGCCGCAGTGGACGCTCGACAAGGTCGCGAAGCACGCGGTCGACTTCTGGCTCTCCACCGAGGACCTGCCGATGCCCGAGAACCGCGTCACGGTCGACAAGGACGGCAAGCTGACGCTCGCCTACCGCTCGACGAACGACACGCCCAAGAACGACCTGCAAAAGCAGCTGCACTCGATGCTCGGCAAGCTGCGAATGGAGCCGGACCACCTGTTCCACCGGTTCGCGTACATGAAGAACGACATCCCGGTGGCCGGGGTCGCCCACCAGGCCGGGACGGCCCGGATGGGCGAGGACGCGGCGACCTCAGTCGTGAACCGCGACTGCCGCACGCACGAGCTCGACAACCTGTACGTGGTCGACACGAGCGTGTTCCCGAGCATCGGCGCCGTCAACCCGGCGCTGACCGCGATGGCGAACTCGCTCCGCGTGGGCGACCACCTGCTAGAGCGGATGGGCGCGAGAGCCGAGGCCGCGACTGCGGCCTAGGTGAAGGCGTTCACCGCTCGGGCGACGATCAACCCGAACAATGCGAGCGCGACCGACGATTGCACGAGCATCGTGTACTTCGCACGGTGCGTGAGCGGCATCACGTCAGTCGGGCTGAACGCAGTCGCGTTCGTGAACCCGAGGTGCAGGTAGTCGAGGAAGACGGGCCTCCAGCCGGGTGGTGCGAGCTCGGGGCTCATGTGCTGCGTGAAGGCGAAGTCGGTTGGAGACGCCTCGCGAGCACGCGCGATCGGCCCGCCGCTGTCGATCAGCCAGTAGAGCAGCGCGAAGGAGAGGTTGTTGCCGAGCCAGACGACGGCGCCCGAAGCCAGGAGCTTGGAGGGCGACTCGCTGACGCCCGTGCCCTTGATCAGGTCGTAGATCAGCAGCACCGTGGCCCAGAGGGCGACGACGACGAGCGCGCTGACGAGGACGACCAGGAGCGGTCGCAACCAGCGCGCGCGGGAAGCCATCCTCGCCGGATCGCCTACGACCAGCACGAGCAGCAGGACGGCCTCGACCGCCGGCAACAGCCATGGAGCGCGAATCGCCCCTCCGTTCGGCAGCCAGACGCGTAGACCGATGTTCAAGGCCATGAACGCGATCAGGGCGAGGGCGGGCGGCCAGCGTGACTCTCCGAGGCTGACGTCGGCGGCAGCGTCAACTGAGGAGAGCGGAGATGTAGCGTCGCCTGATGAGATCACGCCTGTGGATGCTCGCATAGGACGTCGGCCCGGATGACCGAGACAACCGTGTCCCATCGTCGGCTCGAGCTGTTCTCGACGATCTTGCTGGCCCTCGCCACGGTTGCGACAGCGTGGGCCGCATACCAGTCGCGGCAGTGGACCGGCGAGCAGTCCCAGGGCTACAGCCGAGCCACGGCCTCCCGAATTGCCGTGAACCGGTTCGCCGCGCTCGCCGGCCGGCAAGTGCAGATCGATGTCGCGACGTTCATCCAATGGATCGACGCGCACGAGGAGCACCGGACCGGCCTGGCCCGTTTCTATCGCGTCCGCTTTCGAGACGAGTTCAAGCCTGCGTTCGCCGCCTGGCTCGCCACGAGGCCGTTCACAGATCCGAGCGCGCCCGCGACACCGTTCGCGATGCCCGGATACCGGCTCAAGGCGTCAGGCCACGCCGATCGCCTGGAGGCACGAGCCGCGGCCGCCTCGGAGCGCGCGAAGGACGCGAACCAGCGGGCCGACAACTACATGCTGGCGGTCGTGTTGTTCGCCTCGTCGCTGTTCTTCGCCGGAATCAGCACCAAGCTCGAGGCAGTCAGGGCCAGGAGTGCGATCCTCGGTCTCGGTTGGATCCTCTTCCTCGGCACGGTGATCTGGGTTTCGACCTTCCCGGTGCAGCTCACGACCTGAGACTCATTCGGCAGCTCGCTCGTAGCTGATGTTCCGGCGCAGGTTTCCGTCGTCAGCGGGGTCGAACCAGATGGAAATCACCACTGCGCCCCGCGTCGCAGGAGACTCCGCGAGCTCTGCCGACTCGAGTGCAGCGGCGAGGCCTCGATCTGCGATCGCCTCGAGCGCAGGCACGTTTCCGGCGCGCTCGGCGGCGACGCGCGCCGCGTTCCAGCAGCGGACCTCGGCATGGAGCTCTTCACCGTCCTCGCGCCGGATCGAATAGTCGAGTGCCCATCCGTCCTGCGAGGCCGCGGTCAGCTCGTGTGCTTGAACCAATTCGGCCATCTCAACCCCGGAGCACGATCACTTCGTCCGCGAGGTCCACCCCCTCTGGACGATGAGTGATCAGCAGCACCGCGCGGCTCCGCGCCGCCGAGAAGACGTCCTCGACCAGCTTCTTCGCAGTCGCGTGATCGAGATGGGCCGTCGGCTCGTCCAGCACGAGGACGGGCGCCTCGGTGAGCAGTGCGCGCGCCAGCACGAGCCGCTGGCGCTGACCGCCGGAGAGCTCTCGGCCCTCCTCGCCCACGAGCGTGTCGAGGCCGTCCGGGAGCTGCTCGATCCATTCGAGGAGCCGCGCCGCGCGCAGCGCTTCGAAGAGCTCGTCGTCGCCCGCCGAGGTCTTGGCGAGCTTCAGGTTCTCCCGGATCGTGGCCGAGAACAGATGCGCGTCCTGGCCGGCGACCGCTATCGCCCCGCGGACGTCCTCCTGGCGGTGGCAGCGCAGATCTTCTCCCGCGAGGGTGACACGCCCCCGCTCGGGATCGATGAAGCGCAGCAGGAGCCGGACGACCGTCGTCTTCCCGGCGCCGCTTGGTCCGAGCAGCACGACCCGCGCGCCCGCATCGAGCCGGAGGCTGAAGTTGTCCAGCGCGGGCCGTTCGTGCGGCCTGTATCGCACTCGCACGTTTTCGAGCACGACCGGGAGGGGTGAGGCGGGCATCGGAAGCGGATCGGGCGGATCCAGGATCAGAGGCTTGCGGTCGGTGAGCTCGAGGACGCGCCGGCCCGCTGCGATCGTCGAGCCGAGCTCGCGGAACGACTCGGTCAGAGGCTGGACGGCCTCGAAGGCTGCGAGCGAGACGAGGCCGAGGAGCGCGATCAGCGTGCGGTCGAGGCGCCCATCGGCATGAGCGGAGACGGACAGGGCGAGAACGCCGACGACTGTCGCGCCCGCCACGAGCAGTCGCAGTGCTTCGCCGAGACCGTCGGCGAGGGCGGCCCTGCGCGCGATGCGGACGAGCCGGGCGTCGAGCCTGCGAAGGGTGCGGACGCGGTCCCGCTCGAGCCCGAGTGCCGCGAGCTCCGCGCTCCCGGCCAGGGTCTCCACGAGCTCGGCCGTGAGAGCTCCACGCGAATGTGCCTGCTGTGCAACGGATCGCCGGGCGATCGACACGGACAGCGCGGGCACGGCACTCCCGCCGACGAGCAGCCCCACGGCCAGGACGAGCCCCGCGGCCGGGAGGACGACGGCCGCGAGCGCGACCGAAGCGGCGCCCGCGATCAGCGCGACGAGCGGCGGCTCGAGCCCGCGCAGGTAGAGGTTTTGAAGCGAGTCGACATCCGCGACGAAGCGCGAGAGCAGGTCGCCACGGCGCGTGTCCTCGAGCTGGGCCGGCGCGAGCGGCTCGATCGACTCGTAGACCCGAGCCCGCGCATGCCCGAGCGAGCGAAGCGCCACGTCGTGAGAGGCGAGACGCTCGAAGTAGCGGGCAATCGGGCGCGCGAGCCCGAAGAAGCGGACGCCCACGATCGCGACCGTCAGCGAGAGAACAGCCGGGTGTTCCGCAGCCCTCGAGATCAGGTACCCGGACGTGCCCATCAGGCCGACGCCGAAGACGACCGTCAGCACGCCCAGCGAGGCGGCGACGGCCAGTCGCGCGCGGCGCACCTCGGCAATCGACATCAGCCTGCGAACCGTGGCCGTCACTGAGCCTCGCTCCGCACCGCAGCGCTCCCGCCGTCGAGCGAGACGACACGGTCGACGTGCTCGACGAGCTCGGGCCGGTGCGCGATGAGCAGCACCATCCGTCCCGAGCGCAGCCGCTCCACCGACTCCGCCACCACCGCGGCACTGGTCCGGTCGAGATCCGCCGTCGGCTCGTCGAGGATGACGAGCGGGGCCTCCCTCACGAAGGCACGGGCGATCGCGATGCGGCGGCGCTCGCCGGCCGAGAGCGGGCGGCCACCGTCCCCGACGAACGTCTCGTAGCCGAAGGGCAGCGCCTGGATGAAGCGGTCGGCCCCGGCGAGGACGGCAGCGTCGCGCAGGTCGCGCTCGGTCGCCTCCGGCCGACCGAGGCGGATGTTGTCGGCGATGGTGCCGCGGAAGATCGTCGGGTGTTGCGGCACCCAGGCGATGTGGCGGCGCCAGACGTCCGTCCGGCAAAGGGCCAGGTCGTGACCGCCGACGGCCACGCGGCCGGAGTCCGGCTCGACGAAGCCGAGGATGAGGTTGGCGACGGTCGTCTTCCCGGACCCGCTCGGTCCTACGAGCGCGACCGTCTCGCCCGGATGGAGCTCCAGGTCGAGCGAGTCGAGCACGAGCCCCGTTCGCGACGGATATGCGAAGGAGACCGCCTCCAGCCGCACCGGCGCGTCCAGAGGGCTCGGGGCGAGCAGCATGCGCGGCGCCTTCTCGTCCGGGGAGTGCTCGATCAGCTCCAGCATCCGCTGGGCCACGGCCACGCCGTCCGCGCTGGCGTGGAACTGGCCCGCGAGCTGGCGCACAGGTAGGTAGAGCTCAGGGGCGAGGACGAGCACGGTCAGCCCGGCCTGGAGCCCGAGGGCGCCGTCGACGAGCCGCACGCCGACCGTGACGGCGACGAGAGCCACGCCCAGCGTCGCGGCCAGCTCGAGCACCGAGCCCGACAGGAAGCCGACGCGAAGCGTCCCGACCGTCGTGCGTCGATAGTGCTCGCCTACGTCCGCCAGCACCCGGGCCTGCTGCGCCGCGCGATTGAACGCCCGGAGCGTCGGCAGGCCGCGCACGACGTCGAGGAAGTGATTCGAAAGGAGGCGCAGCGAGAGCCAGCGCTCGCGGGTGCGTTCCTCCGTGTAGCGCCCGATGAGCCACATGAAGAGCGGGACGAGCGGCAGCGTGAGCAGCATCAGCCCGGCCGAGAGCGGATCGATCACCGCCGCGAGGGCGAGCACCGCGAGTGGAACGATCAACGCGAGGACGACCTGCGGCAGGTAGCGGGCGAAGTACGCCTCGAGACCGTCGACGCCCTGCACCGCTGTTGCAGCGATCTCCCCCGCGCCGGCCCTGTCCAGAGCCAGCGGCTCGTCCCGAAGCCTGCGCTCGACGAGTGCGAGGCGCAGCTCCGAGAGGACGGTCGAGGCAGCGCGCCGGCCCGCCACCTCGAAGACCCACGCCGTCAGGCTCCTGGCACAGAACGTGACCGCGAGCAGCGCGAGATCGGAGGAGACCGCGGGGAGGCTCGCTCCGGCGAACGCCTGCGCCACGATCCGCCCGATCAGGATCGCCTGGAGCAGGACGAGCGCCGCCGACGCGATCCCGACGGCCGTGTCCAGAACGAGCAGGCGGCGGACGGGCCGGGCGCGGCGCACGAGCCGCTGGTCGAGAATGCGCACGTCAGCCCGCGGGCGACCCGCCCGTGGGCGACGCGACCGGTTCGGGTAGCTCGACGTCCTCGCCGGTGACCCGCGCGCGGAAGACGTAGTACGACCAGCCCTGGTAGAGCAGGACGACCGGCAGCACGACCAGCGCAACGACGGTCATCACTGCCAGGGTGTAGTGCGCGGACGCGGCGCCCGGAACGTCGAGGCTGTTCGCGAAGTCCGTGCTCGAGACCATGACCCGCGGATAGAGGCCCGTGAACAGGGTCGCAACGGACGCGACGGTGCCCAGCGCCGTCATCGCGAACGCGAGGCCGCTCCTGTCCGCGTAGGTAAGCGCCGCGGCCAGCACGAGTGCAGCGATTCCGAGGACGGCAGGGATCACGACCGGGAAGACGTCCTTGTCGTTCCGGTCGACGGCGACGACCACGGTCCAGACGAGGAACGCCGCCCCGAAGGCCGCCGCGGGGACGCCAAGCCGCCTAGCCGCGACCCGGACGCGCTCGTAGAGGCCGCCGCTCGTGCGGAGTGCGAGGTAGTTGGCGCCGTGGAACGCG
>Ga0070683_100002468_pt1 | contig 14720 bp, 15 predicted proteins | sample KBSC713LmetaG_FD_64662 | JGI IMG/M metagenome (GOLD analysis project Ga0070683, IMG submission 64662) | Corn rhizosphere microbial communities from Kellogg Biological Station, Michigan, USA - KBS C7.1-3L metaG | ecosystem: Host-associated > Plants > Roots > Rhizosphere ...
GAATCAACACAAGCCCAGTCGCCGACGGGCACGCGCCAGATCGAGCCTGCGCTCGCCCGCAGCGCCTTCGGCGAGGTCGGGTCGGCGCAGCCGTCCGAGAGCGCGACCGCGGCGCCGAACGCGTCCGCCGTCCGGAGCAGCGTGCCGACGTTGCCCGGATCGGCGATCCGCCACAACGCGAGCGTCGTGTCGCGCTGCTCGGCGCCCGGCAGGTCCTCGCGCCGGTAGACCGCGATCACGCGCGGCGGATGCGGCGCGCTCGCGACCTCGGCGAGGAGCCTCGGCTCGACCTCTTCCCCGGCGCGCAGCAGGTCGACGGGCTCCGCGGGCGCGGCCTCGACGGCGTCCTCGCCCTCGACGAAGAAGAGGCCCAGCTTGTCGCGCCAGCGACGGTCGTGCAGCCTGCGGATCCGGCGTGCCGCGCACTGCCCCGAACGGCAGGGCCTGCCGAGCCGCCCGCAGCGGCCGTCGGCTAGCGAGCAGCGCCCCATGGGATGCGACGGTACCTCGCGGTGGACCACGAGCGCATGGTCACTTGACATACATATGTCGATAATGGAATATATCGACCGTGGCCCGCTCGTCCACCACCTCGGACGTCTTCAACGCGATCGGCGATGCACGCCGACGCGAGATCCTGGATGCGCTGGTCGCGGGCGAGAAGGCGGTCGGGACGATCGTCACCGACCTCGCTCTGTCCCAGCCCCAGGTCTCGAAGCACCTACGGGTGCTGAGCGAGGTAGGGCTCGTCAGGTGCCGGGCGGAGGGACGTCGTCGCCTGTACAGCCTGGAGCCCGCACGCCTGCAGCCGTTCCACGACTGGCTGGCCAAGTACGAGCAGGCGTGGAACGAGCGATTCGATCGGATGGACGACTACCTCAAGGAACTCAAGGACAAGGAGAGCCCCAGTGACACCTGATCGGCACGGTTCATCAGCCGTCGAATTCCCGAACGAGCTCGAGATCCTCACCACGCGCGTGTTCGACGCTCCGCTCGAGCTCGTCTTCGACGTGCTCACCAAGCCGGAGCATGTGAGCAAATGGTTCGCGCCGTTTACCTGTGAGGTGACGGAGTGCTCGATCGACCTGCGCGTCGGCGGGAGCTACCACATCGTCTTCGTCACCGAAGACGGCGCCGAGTGCTCGTTTCGGGGAACCTACACCGAGATCGAGCCGCCGACCCGAACCGTCGCAACGTGGCTGTTCGAAGGGTGGCCGGACGCCGAGGCCGTCGAGTCCGTGGATCTGCGCGAAACCGACGGCGTGACGACGCTGACGATGAAGCTCGCGTTCCGCGACCAGGCCGGTCGTGACCACATGACCACGTCCGACGGCCAGGAAGACAGCTTCGACAAGCTGGAGGATTACCTGAGGTCACTGCTCGACCACGAGGCGACTGCCTCTGCGTCGTGATCGTCAGGCGCCCCACTCCAGCCATTCGCCGTGGAAGTCGATCACGCCGAGCCGCTCGGAGCTGCCGTCCGGGTAGTGCGAGACGTCGAGCGAGAATCCACTCTCGGCGGCGCCGGTCGAGATGAAGACCAGCGGGCCGTCGCGTGAGGCCTCGTGGAGCGCGGCGTGGATCCTCTCGATCGAGCCGCGGTGGAGGTACATCGTCGACGCCGTCTGGAAGACGATCACCTGCGTTCCCTCCCGGCGGCCGCGCAGAAGCGCGGGCAGTGCCTCGACATAGTCGCCCTGCATCAGGTACGGCGGGTCGGTGCGCACGATCTCGATCGCCCGGCGCAGGCGCTCGAGCCGCGCGGTCTGATCCGCCCACACGAACGCCTGGAGCAGGCGCGCCCCGTGCTCGCTCGTCACGTCCACCGGGTGGAGGTCGATGCCGCGTCGCCGCGCCACCGTCACGCGCCGCTCGAGGAGCCCGGCCGGCGGCGGCACGCGGTCGTCGCCCGAGAGCTGCAGGTCGCCGTCGCCCCACGACCCCGTCGAGTACCGGTACCGGTAGCGATCCCAGAGCAGGTTGAGGCCCGCGGACGGCCCGAGCTCGAGCAGGTCGAGCGGCCGGCCGTCGGACACCGACAGGAACGCGGGCAGGAGGCCCCAGGCGCGCTGCACCTCGTTCGTCTGGACGTCCTGCTCGCTCGTCCACCGCGTGAGGAACGCGGCGTGCTCGGCGAGGGCGCCGTCGAGGTCCTCCCACGAGGCGAGCCCGGCGAGCACGAGGTAGTGCAGGCCGGCGAGGAGCCGCAACGGGAAGTCCCAGGAGAGGTCGGGGGCGATGTCGTCGACCAGCGGATCGACCGCCAGTCGACGACACAGCTCCGCGTACAGCGGCGAGCGGCCGTCGCAATGCGCCGCCTGCCGCTCGAAGATCTCCGACTGCTCGGCTATTTCGCGAGCGCGACCTTGGCCTGCTCGACGATCTCGCCGAACTTCGCCGGATCGGCGACCGCGAGATCGGCCAGCACCTTCCGGTCGAGCTCGACGTTCGCCGCCTTCAGGCCGGCCATGAACTGGTTGTACGAGAGGCCGTTGGCGCGGGCGCCCGCGTTGATGCGCATGATCCACAGCTTCCGGAACTCGCGCTTCCGCACCTTGCGGTCGCGGTAGGCGTACGCGAGCGAGCGCTCGACCTGCTCCTTCGCGTACGTGTAGTTCGAGTTCTTGAGGCCCCAGTAGCCCTTCGCCTCTTCGAGGACCTTGCGCCGCTTCTTCTTGGCGCTGACGGATCGCTTGACGCGAGGCATCTCTATCGCCTCCCGAGCATGCGGTTGACGGTCTTCTCGTTCGCCCCGTCGACGGGGTGGTCCTTACTGAACGCGCGCTTCTGCTTCGGCGACTTGTGCTCCAGCAGGTGACTCTGATTCGCCGACCGGCGCATCAGCTTCCCCGTGCCCGTCACCTTGAACTTCTTCTTCGCTCCCGAGTGTGTTTTCTGTTTCGGCATCTTTCTTCGCTCCTGCGCTCTTCGTTGGGCCAAGCACCATCGTCATGTTCCGCCCTTCGAGGAGCGGTTGCGTCTCGATGAGACCGATCTCCTTCACGTCGTCCGCGAGGCGCATCAGGAGATCACGCCCGCGATCCGGATGCTCGCGCTCGCGGCCCCGGAACATGATCGTGACCTTCACCTTCGCGCGCTGATTGAGAAAGCGCTCGACGTGGCCCTTCTTGGTCTCGTAGTCGTGAATCCCGATCTTCGGTCTGAGCTTGATCTCCTTGACGTTGATCTGCGTCTGGTGCTTCCGGGCGAGCTTTGCCTTCTGCTCCAGCTCGTACCGGTACTTCCCGTAATCCATGACCCGGGCCACCGGCGGATCCGCCTGGGCCGCGACCTCGACCAGATCGAGGTTCTTCCCGTACGCGTACTCACGGGCCTCGTCCGTCGTCTTGATTCCGAGTTGCTCACCGTTCTCGCCGATCAGCCGAACGTTCGGGACCCGGATCGCGTCGTTGATCCGTGTCTGTGGCTCGGGACGGCGCGGCGGTTCGAACCCGGAACGCCTGCGCGGCCTCAAATGTCTTTCACCAAGCTCGTGTCGACCTCCTCTTCAATGACAAAACCGCTGGGACGCAGCGGCGGAGGGTCTCGTCAACCTGCCTGTCGAACGACACAGATTGAACCCCCGAAGCGTGAGCTAGGAGGTGAGAGACGGTTCCGCCCCTGCTTGCCAGGGATCAAGCGTAGCAAGATCTGCCCGGAATTCATCGAGCGCCCGGGTGCTCTGCCCACCTCCGTGCTCGCGGATCGCGAGCGCCTCGTCCGACTCCTTGTCGCCGTAGACGACGAGGAACGGGATCTTCTCGACCTCCCCGTTCCGGATCCGCTTCCCGAGGGTCTCGCTCGAGGCATCCACCTCCACGCGGTGGGGCGCGAGCCGCCGTGCGAGCTCGGCGGCGGCCCGGTGGTGCGCCTCGGCGACCGGGATGATCCGGACCTGCACCGGGGCGATCCAGAAGGGGAACGCGCCGGCGTAGTGCTCGGTGAGGATGCCGATGAAGCGCTCGAACGACCCCATCAGGGCGCGGTGGATGACGTAGGGGACGTGCTCGGCGTTGTCGGCGCCGACATAGCGGCAGTCGAGCCGGGCGGGCTGCTGGCTGTCGAGCTGGATCGTGCCCATCTGCCACGCGCGCCCGAGCGAGTCGGTCATGTGCAGGTCGATCTTCGGTCCGTAGAAGGCGCCCTCGCCGGGGCTGACCGTGTAGTCGAGGCCCCGCCGCTCGAGCGCCGCCCGCAGCGCGCTCTCGGTGAAGTCCCATTCCTCCTCGGTGCCGAGCTTGTTCTCCGGCCGTGTCGAGAGCTCGAAGCTCGCCTCCAGGTCGAAGAGGTCGTAGACGAACTTCGCGTAGTCGAGACAGCCGAAGATCTCGTCCTCGATCTGTTCGCGGGTGCAGAAGATGTGGGCGTCGTCCTGCGTGACGTGGCGGACGCGGGTGAGGCCGTGCAGGGTCCCGGCGCGCTCGTTGCGATGGAGCGGCGCCGCCTCCGCGTAGCGAAGCGGCAGCTCGCGGTAGCTGCGCAGCGTGTTCGCGAAGAGCACCATGTGCCCCGGGCAGTTCATCGGCTTGATCGCGAACAGATGGTCGTCCTCGGGGATCAGGAACATGTTCTCGCGGAACTTCTCCCAGTGACCCGACCGCTCCCAGAGCACCTTGTCGAAGATCAGCGGCGTCTTGACCTCGACGTAGCCGCGCGCCTCGTCCTCGCGCCTGCGCATCGCCTCGAGCTCGTTCCAGATCACCATGCCCTTCGGATGCCAGAAGGGAGAGCCCGGCGAGATCTCCTCCAGGTGGAAGAGATCGAGCTGCACGCCGAGCTTCCGGTGGTCGCGTGCGCGCGCCTGCTCGAGCATCTCGAGGTAGGCGTCGAGGTCGGCCTGCGAGTAGAACGCCGTGCCGTAGATGCGCGTCAGCTGCGTGTTGTGCTCGTCGCCGCGCCAGTACGCGCCCGCGAGGCCGGTCAGCTTGAAGGCCTTGATCGGCTTCGCGTTCTGGAGGTGCGGGCCGCGGCAGAGATCGGTGAAGTCTCCCTGTGTGTACAGCGAGATCTCGCCCTGTGCGGTGTCGACGAGCTCGACCTTGTACGGCTCTGCCTCGGCGCGGAAGCGCTCGCGTGCCTCCGCGCTCGTCACCACCTCGCGGCTCCACTCGCGCCCGTCCTCGATCTCGCGTCGCACCTCCGCCTCGATCCGCTCGAGATCCGCTTCGACGATCGGCTGCGGGAACTCGAAGTCGTAGTAGAAGCCGTTCTCGATCGGCGGGCCGATCGCGATCTTCACGCCGGGGTAGAGACGGCGCACGGCTTCTGCGAGCAGGTGGGCGGACGAGTGGCGGAGGACGTGGAGGGCGTCCGGGTCGTGCTTGTCGCGGGTCGTCAGGAACCGGATCTGCTGACCGTCGGCGAGCGGCAGCCGCAGATCCTGCCCCGCCCCGTCGACCTGGACGAGCACGGCCTGCTCGGCGAGCTTCGAGCCGATCGCCCGCGCAGCGTCGAGGCCGGTCGCGCCGTCGGGCAGTTCGAGTTGCGAGTTGTCGGGTAGGACGACCTTCATGACAGACGACAAGAGTAATCACCCCCGCGAAGACGACAGGAACGACGAGCTGGACGAGTCGCCCGTTCCCGACCCGGAGGACGGAGAACGCTCAGCCGAGGAGGATCCTCAGGCCGACTAGGAGGCCACGCGCGAGCCGGCGACAGTGTGTGCCCGCGCGTGGCAGCGCGTCGTCGTCCGGTTCGCGTTCATGCCGGGACACTACCGAATCGCATCAGCACCGAATCGCATCAGCAACCATGCGTGGCGGTGCTCGGCGTCTGCAGTGCGACGCGCGACCTCCAAGAAGCCCGCCTTCGCCCAGGCTCGGATCGCGCGCTCGTTCCAGGCGTACGGGTCGACGGTCACCTCCTCCCAGCCGCGGTCGAGGAGTGAGCGCGTCAGCGCACGCGCCGCGTCGGGCATCAGGCCGCGCCCGCGCGCCGAGGGGATCAGGAAGCCGTCGAGCCCGCCGCGCCTGCCTCGGCCGGGCGGCGCGTCGTCCCGCCGCCACGACTGGAGGTAGCCGACCGGCTCGCCGGCTGCCTCGACGATCCAGGCGTCGACCGACTCGCGCTCGAGGCGGTCGCGGATCTCGTCGGCGGTGAACGTCTCGTCGTCCCAGTAGCGCGACACCTCCGGATCCGCGTGCCAGGCGACGAGCAGCTCGACGTCAGCAGCGCCCGCCTCGCGGACGACGGTCAGCCGCCCGCGGATCCGAAGTCCCACATCACCGTCTCGACTCGTTGGCCCCCGAGCGACGCGTAGAGGGCGTTCGCCGCGTCGTTCTCGGGCTCCGTCAGCACGAAGCTCTCCGCGCAGCCGCGCGCGCCGGCGATCCGGCGCAACTCGAGCATCAGGCGCGACGCGATGCCCTGGCGCCGGCAGTCGGGCTCGACCTCGAGCTCGTAGACGAAGAGGATCGAGGCGTTGCCGTGGCGCCGCGGCAGCTCGTACCCGAAGGCGAAGCCCACCGGCCGTCCGCCCTGGAACGCCGCGAGGAAGATCGTGCGCTCGTCCTCGAGCAGGGCCGTGCGCGGGGTGGATTCGGCGAAATGCCGCACAACCGCCTCGTCCCCGGGCCCGAGGCGGCGGATGTCCGTTTGCGCGTGCTCGGTCATGGAAACAGGGCCTATGTTGCAACCTGAAGGAGGGGTGATGCCTGAAAAGCGTGCAAGCGTCAAGAACGAGAAGCAGTACGAGGCGCTCAAGGACAGGGGGATGTCGAAGGAGCGGGCGGCGAAGATCGCGAACTCACCCGATGCGTCCAGGCACGGCGGCGAGAAGTCGCATTCCGGATCGGGCAATCCGTCCCAGGGCGGCACGCACGCCCAGAAGGTCGCCGCCGGCCGCAAGGGCGGCAAAGCGACCGCGAGCAAGCGGTAGTCGGGCTCGCGATGGGACAGATCCGGAAGCTGATGACCGTGCGGCCGCGCACCGTGAAGGTGGGAGACTCGGTCGTCGACGCGGCCAAGCTGATGCGCGGCGAGGATGCCGGCTTCGCGCCGATCGTCGAGGGAAACCGCCTCGTCGGGGTCGTCACGGACCGTGACATCGCCGTGCGGGTCGTCGCCGAGGGACGCGATCCAAACGCGACGCGCGTCGAGGAGATCGCCTCGCACGATCTCGTCACGATCGATCCGGAGCAGGAGCTCGACGACGCCCTCAGCACGATGGCGCGCCACCAGGTGCGCCGCCTTCCCGTCGTCGAGGAGGACGGCACGCTCATCGGCATCGTCGCCCAGGCCGACGTGGCGCGGCACGTCGACGCCGAGCGCACGGGCGAGCTCGTCGAACAGATTTCCGAGTAACGAGCGAACTTTTCGTGTGCGTGTCCCTTGCGCGGGCCACGCACACGTCGTACATTGCGGCTCCCGTCGGGTGCGGAGCGCGAGTAGGTCGAAGCCCCGCCGAGCAGTTGTCGAAGGCGCAAGCCGGAGACGGCCGGTCGGTGAGGTGGACGAAAGCGCCACGCACCAGGCGGGATTTTTTCTGGTCCGGATGAGATGCTTCGGAACGTGGACTTCGAGCTCTCCGACGAGCAGCAGCTGATCCGGCAGACGGCTCGCGCGTTCTGCGACGCCGAGATCGCACCGTACGCCGCCGCCTGGGACCGGGCCGAAGCGATCGACCGCGGCATCGTGAGCAAGCTGGCCGAGCTGGGCTTCCTCGCGGCGGCGCTGCCTGCCGAGCACGGCGGCCTGGGGCTCGACCTCGTCTCGTACACGCTCGTCGTCGAGGAGCTCGGCCGGGCCGACTCGAACGTCCGCGGGATCGTCTCCGTCTCGAACGGGCTCTTCGGCAAGAGCGTCGCCCGCTGGGGCACGGCCGAGCAGCGGTCGCGCCTCCTCCCCCGCCTCGCCTCGGGCGAGGCGCTCGGCTGCTACGCGCTGACGGAGCCCGGCGCGGGCTCCGACCCGGGCGCGCTCGAGACCCGCGCCGAGCGCGCCGGGGACGAGTGGGTGCTGAGCGGCCAGAAGATCTTCATCACGCTCGGCTCATGGGCCACGAACGCGCTCGTCTTCGCCCGCACCGGCGAGGCGGGGCCGCGCGGGATCACCTGTTTCGTCGTCCCGACCGACGCGTCCGGGTTCGAGGCGCATCCGATCAAGGGCAAGCTCGGCCTGCGGGCGCAGGACACCTCCGAGCTCTTCCTCGACGCGGTGCGCGTGCCGGCCGAGAGCGTGCTGGGCGAGCTCGGCGGCGGCTTCAAGGTCGCGATGTCGGCGCTCGACCACGGGCGGATCTCGCTGGCCGCAGGCTGTGTCGGGATCGCGCAGGGCTGCCTCGACGCGTCGATCGCCTATACGAAGGAGCGGAGGCAGTTCGGCCGGCCGGTCGCGAGCTTCCAGCTCGTGCAGGAGCTGCTCGCGGACATCGCCGTCGAGACCGAGGCCGCGCGCCTTCTCGTCCGGCGTGCCGCCGCGACCGCCGACCGCGGCGAGCGCCACACGGTGGAGGCGTCGTACGCCAAGTACTTCGCGAGCGAGGTCGCCGTACGCGCCGCGAACGCTGCCGTCCAGGCGCACGGCGGGTATGGCTACGTCGACGAGTATCCGGTCGGCAAGTACCTGCGCGACGCCCGCGTCACGACCCTGTACGAGGGGACGAGCCAGATCCAGAAGCTGCTGATCGGCCGCGCGCTCACGGGCGAGAGCGCCTTCGCCTGACGCTCAGAACCGGTAGCGCTCGCGGAGCTGCGCGAGCACCTGCCGGGCGATCAGGTCGCCGGCGGCCGAGGTGTAGTGGACCCCGTCGGGAAGCCGCATCAACGTCAGCTTGCCGTGCACGCGCAGATAGGGCGTGTAACGCCCGTGCGCGTCGTCGAGCAGATGCCAGGTGTCGACGTACGTCGCGCCGCGCCGGTGAGCGCGGGCCACCGATTCGAGGATCCGGTTCACGATCGGGAAGCTCTTCCTGAACCCCGGTCCGTCGGGGATCGGCAGTCCGAGCCAGACGACGTAGACGCCCTCGGCGTTCAGCTCGCGGGTGACGCCGTCGACCCGACGCCGATACTCGGCGCTCCAGGAGGGGCTCCCGAGCGGGCCGACCGTCCGCCCGTTGGGCACGCCGGCCATGAAGTCGTGCGCGTCGTCTGCGCCGAACGAGAGCACGGCGACCTGGGGGTGCAGCGTGTCGATCTCGGTGAAGCGGGTGAACCAGTTGTAGAGGTCCGGACGGGCGAGGCCGGTCGAGAGCCTGCTCTCGACCGGCAGGACTGCGAGGGCCGGGTCGGAGACGCGCTCGAGCCCCTCTCCCGGAACCTGCGCGAGCGAGTCGCCGGCGACCCAGAGCCGCAACGGCCTTGCCGCGCTGAAGCGGGGCTTGGCCGGGGCATGAGTACCTATGTGTCGTCTCGCCGGCCGTGGGAGCGGGCCTGCGGGCGGAGGCAGGGTCAGGTGCACCCCTGTGTCGATCCGGTCCTCGTCCTCCCGGCCGATTGCGGCCTGGAGCTCGTGCCTGGGCGTCGTCAGATGCAGGGCGCGGCTGAACCGGACGAGCGGCCGCGTCACGTCGAGCGCGAGGTCGCGCTGGAAGCCGGCGGGCTGGATCTGCGCCTGCTTGCGCAGCCCCTCGGCCTGGAGGACGGCCGCGAGCACGAGGCCCACGAAGAGCAGCACCACGCCCCGCCCGGCGGGTGTCCGGAAGAACCCCATCAGAAGCGGAAGTAGATGAAGGGCGCGACGCCTTCGGGCCCGAGGGTGTCGATCACGACCAGGACGACCGCCACGCAGGCTCCCTGCGCGACCGTGGGCAGGCGCTCGAAGCCCGCGACGACGCGGCCGATCGCACCCGGCCGGATGTACTGGCCGGCAATGCCGGCGAGGATCGCGAGGACGACCGAGGTCGTCACGAGCGGGGACGGCCGGCCCCACCCGGTGAACAGGCGCTCGAGCACCTGGCCGGCACGCGTGAACGAATCGGCCCGGAAGAAGATCCATCCGAAGCACACGACGTGGAACGTCAGCACGCGCCCGACGAAGCGCGCAGCCGCCGACGTCGGACGCCAACCGAGCGCACGCTCGACCGCGAGCCCGACGCCGTGGATGCCGCCCCAGACGACGAACGTCCAGGCCGCCCCGTGCCAGAGCCCGCCGAGGAGCATCGTCAGCATCAGGTTGCGGTAGGTGAGGAGCGTGCCCTTCCGGCTCCCGCCGAGCGGGATGTACAGGTAGTCGCGCAGCCAGCGGGAGAGCGTCATGTGCCAGCGCCGCCAGAAGTCCTGCAGCGAGACGGCGGCGTACGGCGAGTTGAAGTTCTGGGGGAACTCGAAGCCGAGGAGGAGCGCGACCCCGATTGCGATGTTCGTGTAACCGCAGAAGTCGGCGAAGATCTGCACCGCATAGCCGTAGACCGCGACGAGCACCTCGAGCGACGAATGCCGGTCCGGCGCGGCGAACACGTCGTCGACGATGTGCGTCGAGAGGTGGTTCGCGATCACGACCTTCAGGAAGAGCCCGCTCAGGATGAGGACGAACGCGCGCGAGGTGTTCACCTTCCGCGGGTCGCGCGGCGCCTCGAGCTGCGGCAGCAACTCGCTCGCCCGCACGATCGGCCCGGCGACGAGATGTGGGAAGAACGCCTGGAAGACGGCGAAGCGTGCGAACGACGCCGGGACGACCTGGCCGCGGAAGGTGTCGACCACGTACGAGATCGCCATGAAGGTGTAGAAGGAGATGCCGACCGGCAGGGTGATGTCGACGATCCACGACGTGCCGAGCACGTTGTCGGCCGACGTGACGAGGAACCCCGAGTACTTGAAGTAGGCGAGCAGCCCGACGTCGAAGGCGACCGCCAGGGCGAGCAGCGCCTTGCGCGCGCCGATCGCCCGAGCGCGGTAGATCGCGACTGCGAGCACGTGGTTGACGACCGTCGACGCGGCGAGCAGGAACACGAACCGCCAGTCCCACCATGCGTAGAACACGTAGCTCGCGACGAGGATCCAGGCCCGCCAGCTCCGCTGGCGCGCCTGGAGCGCCCACGAGACCGGCAGGACGACCATGAAGAAGACCGCGAAGGTGACGGTCGGGAAGAGCACGCGTTACGAGGTGACGCGCAGCGTGATGCGGCGCGTGTCGAACGAGTTGGCCGAGTCCTTGACGCGGACGTTCAGCGCGTAGACCCCGGGACCGACGCGCGGCCGTCCGATGATCGTGCCCGTAGCCTCGAGGTGGATGCCCTGCGGCGCCCGGGCGAGCAGCATGAAGCGATAGGGCGCGTCGCCTGCGGCGGCCGTCAGCCTCGCGCGGTAGCTCTTGCCGCGATGGGCGACCGGGAGCTTCGTCGTCGTCAGGTGCACCGGCTTCAGCGCGACGCCGTCGCCGAGCAGCCTCTGGTGGATCAGGGTCGCCATCGCCTCCGCCCCGGGCGCGAGGAGGTGCAGCCCGTCGGCCTGGAACCAGTCGGGATGGCTGCGGGAGTAGACGTTCCAGTCGATCACGCTCAGCTCGGGATGCTTCTGCGCGGCCGCCTCGATGTCGTCGTTCATCGTCAGATACCCATGGTGCGCGGCGCGAAGGGTCAACCACCAGACGTGCTTCACGCCGGCCGTCCGCAGCGCGGCGAGCGCGTTCTCGATGTTCTGCGCGTACTGGTCCTCGAAGTCGTTGTAGCCGACGCAGACGACCACGTTCGGCCCCAGCTTCGAACCCATCGCCGTCACGAGCTGCACGACGTTCGGCGGCCGGACGTTGCCGTCCGGGCAGCTCTCCCCGTCCACGCGCCTGCAGACCGCAACCTCCGCGTCGAGGTCGATTCCCTGTTCGAGGATCGCCGTCGCCTCGTTGTCGTTCACGACTGCGTCCGGCACGGAATCGCCGATCAGCGTCACGTGCGGCAGGACGCGCATCCCCGCGTCCGCCGAGACGGCTCCGGCCGCGAGTGCGAACGCGAACGAGACCACCACCAGCATGACGAGCCCCCCGCGCACGGGCACGATCCTAGCCGCGGTCGCCGAAACCCACGCGTTCGCTACCGCACGATGTGGAACGGGGCCGCACGCCATCCGGCCCAGTGCCAGTACCAGAGCGGCAGCTTCTTGGGCGCGGCGGCGGGCCGCTTGCGGCCGGCGTGCTGCGCCGTGTACGTGTCCCAGGCCCAGCGGGGCAGCACATGCGGCACGTCGCCCGGCCGCTTCGTCGGCCGGATGACGAGCGGACGCGACGGCTTGCCGAGGTTCCCGGCCGCGTCGACCGCGCGCACGCGATACACCGTCTGCGCCGCCGGATGGAACGCGCGCACGATCGCCCGTCGCTGTCCACCGGGGACCGACGCGAGCGGCGAGCCGTCCAGCAGGATGTCGTACGAGGCGATCGAGCCAGCGTTGTCGGTCGCGGCCGGCCACGAGAGGCGAAGCGCGCCCTTGAGGAACCGCCCGGTCACGCCGACGACCTGGCGGGGCGGCGTCGCGTCCGCGACGACGCCGAAGTAGCCGGGCACGGTGGTCGTGATGTCGACGCCGCCGTCGGCGGTGCGCGTGTACGCGGTCGTCGGCAGCGGCGTCCAGGTCACGCCGTCGGCCGACGTCGCCGGCACGAGCCCGGCCGCCGCCGTGATGTGAATCGTCATCGGCGCGCCGAAGCTCGTCACCGGTGTCGAGGTCTCCGACTCGGTGACCGTCAGGTGCACGCCGTAGCCGCCGGGGGGCGGCGGCGTCACGGGCGTCAGCGTGACGACGACCGGGATGCCGAACGCGCCGTCAGGCCACGTCGCGAGCGCCCGGTTGTCACCCGACCCCACCGAGCCCGCCGGAGGCGGGGGCGGCGGAGGCGGCGGCGCGACGCCGCCGACGGCGGGGCCGTCGACGTAGTTCGAGTCGATGTTGATCGTCATCCCGCCCCACGTCTCCCTGTGTCCGCCCTTGTACTGATGGATCCGCTGGTGGTTGGCCCAGATCCCGTCGCTGACGTTCGGGTCGCCGAACACGCTCTCGACGCCGTTCCAGTTCGCGATCCACGCGGCGTCCGGCGTCGACGAGCCGAGCGCCGCGATGTCGCGGATCGTCGACGCGGCGCTGCCGTACACGCCCGAGACGTACCCGCGCGCCCGGAGCTCGTTCACCCAGGCGACCACGAACGCCTGCACCACCTTCGTGCAGGCGACGTTGGAGACGGCGTATCCCTCCATGTCGAAGTAGATCGGGCTTCCCCCGGGGAGGCCGAAGGCGGTGGCACGCCCGATCGCATCGTCCGCGGCGGTGCGGCCCTGGAGCGCCGCCGTCGTCAGGTTCGTGGAGATGCGCGCGAGCTTCGTCCCACTGACACACGGAGCCTGCAGCCCCACGTAGAGCGGGAGCAGGCTCCACCCCGACGCGAGCGTCGAGGTGACCCAGGCCGCGGAGAGGTGACCGTCGGCACAGGCGCGGTTGACACCGCCGAGGTAGATCCCGAGCGAGCGGTACGGCGACGCGGTCCACGCGCCGAGCGCCTCGGTCGACGGCGCCGTGCACGCGTCGAACCCGTAGCCCGTGAAGACGCCGACGCTCGCTCGCCTGGACGCGGCGGAACCGGCGACCGCCACGACGAGCGCCGCCGCGACGGCCGCGGCGATGACCCCCATCCGTCTCACGCGGGACAGGATGAACGACGTCTGTGAAGGAACCGCAAAGGCGACCGGGCCGGCCGCCCGGACGCCTACAGCGCCGAGAGCGCCTCGAGCAGCCGATCGACCTCGGCCCGGGTGTTGTAGTGCGCGATCCCGGCGCGCAGCGACTGCTCGGGCAGCCGCGGGCCGAGGGCGACGCAGTACCAGTTGTCGGCGTACCAGATGCCGAGCCCCTGCTCGGCCAGCCGGTGCGCGACGTCCACGGCGGGAACGCCGTCGACGTTGAAGAGAAACGTCGGCACGCGACCGGCCATCGTCGGCGGGCCGTAGAGCGTCACGCGCTCCGGCAGGTTCTCGAGCAGGTACCCGCCGAGCTCGCGCTCGTAGTCACGGATCGCGCCGATGCCGCCGATCGTGTCGAGATAGGCGATCGTGGCGCTGAAGCCGGCGAGCAGCTCGTAGGGCAGCGTGCCCGTCTCGAACTTGCGTCCGACCGGGGTTGCAGCCGACGGTCGCGCCTTGTACGGCCGCCAACCCTCGGCGAGCTCACGACGCACGTACGCGATCCCCAGGTGTGGCCCGCAGAACTTGTACGGCGAGCAGAGCAGGACGTCGCAACCGAGCTCGCGCACGTCGATCGGCTCGTGTGCGGCGTAGTGGACGGCGTCGATCCAGCTGATCGCGCCCGCAGCCCGCGCGAGTGCGCAGATGCGCCGAGCGTCGGCGACCGACCCGGTCGCGTTCGACGCGATCGCGAACGCGACGACGCGAGTCCGCTCGGAGAGCTGCCGCTCGAGATCGTCGTAGTCGACGGTGAGCTCCTCGGTCGCCCGCGCGACGCGCACGGTCAGCCCTTTGTCCGCCGCGAGCTCGACCCACGGCGCGACACCGCCGTCGTGGTCGAGCTCCGTGGTCAGGATCTCGCCGCCTGCCTCGAGGTCGCGTCCGGCCGCACGCGAGATCGCGAAGTCGAGCGTCGTCATGTTCATGCCGAACGAGATCTCGTCCGGCGTGCACCCGAGGAAGCGCGCCGCGTCGTCCTTCGCGCGTGCGAGGATCGCCTCGACGGCGCGACCGGTCGCGTACGGCGCGCCGAGGTTGCCGGAGGCCTCGCGCAGCGCATTCGCGATCGCCTGGCCGACCTCGTCCGGCACCTGGGTGCCTCCGGGCGCGTCGAAGAACGCGA
>Ga0070683_100002470_pt1 | contig 14715 bp, 17 predicted proteins | sample KBSC713LmetaG_FD_64662 | JGI IMG/M metagenome (GOLD analysis project Ga0070683, IMG submission 64662) | Corn rhizosphere microbial communities from Kellogg Biological Station, Michigan, USA - KBS C7.1-3L metaG | ecosystem: Host-associated > Plants > Roots > Rhizosphere ...
CGCTCCTCCCCGCGAGTCGGAGATACGCAGCGCGGTAGAATCTCTCACCGGGCCGATCTCGCAGGTTCCTCCCGCTTATTCCGCCAAGAGCGTCGATGGCACCCGCGCCTACGACGCGGCGCGTCGCGGTGAGCCGTTGCAGCTGGCCGCGGTCGACGTCACGGTACACGAGTGGCGCATCTTGCGATGCGAGGACGGCCGCCTCGATGCGGAGATCACCTGCAGTGGGGGCACCTACATCCGCGCGCTTGCGCGCGATCTCGGACGCTTGACCGGATCCGCTGCGCATCTCGATTCTCTTCGCCGCACCCGTGTCGGTGGATTCAGGGTCGAGGATGCAGCCACCCTCGATACACTCGGCGCTGACCACGGGAGAATACGCGTTTTGCGAGTCGTTACCGACACCCCGTCATGACACGCGCAGCTCCTACTGATGATTCGGGACTGCCGCCCTATGTCCGCGATACGGTCATTACGGTCGGCACCTTCGACGGAGTCCACCGCGGGCATCGAGACGTCGTCGACAAGCTCGTCGCGCGGGCACGCGCCCTCAAGATCCCGAGTGTGCTCGTCACCTTCGATCCGCATCCGCTCGAGATCGTAAACCCGGCGGCTGCGCCGCTGTTGCTGACCACCCACGACGAAAAGCTGGAGGTGCTCGCGGAAACCGGCATCGACTACATGGCGGTCGTGCCGTTTACAACGAACCTCGCCCGATATTCGGCGGAGGCATTTGTCGAGCTGATACTGCGACGATGTTTTCGGATGCGAGAGCTGCTCATCGGGTATGACCATGGGTTCGGGCGTCAGCGCGCGGGCAACGTCAATGTTCTGCGTACGCTCGGTGAACGGGACGGGTTCAGGGTCGACGTGGTCGACGCGGTGGCGACATCAGAAGGTCAGTCGGTCTCATCCACCTCGATCCGGCGCGCCATCGCGGGCGGTGATCTCGGCCGCGCAGCGGAGTCGCTCGGGCGGGCTTATTCCGTCAGCGGTAAGGTGATTCCCGGAGCACAGCGGGGCCGCACGATCGGGTTTCCCACCATCAACCTCGGTCCGCCGCCGCAAAGGAAGCTTCTGCCGCCGGAAGGTGTATATGCGGTGCGCGTTCAGACTCCATCGGGCCCCCGCGGCGGCATGATGAATCTCGGACCGCGTCCCACTTTTGGCGATGCAACAACTTCACTCGAGGCGCATCTGTTCGACGCGGGCGGGGACTTCTACGGAGCACAGGTTCGAATCGACTTCGTCGAACGGCTGCGCGAGACCCGAAAGTTCGGATCGGTGGAGGAGCTCAAGACTCAACTCGTGCGCGATGAGCGCGACGCCAGAAATGCGTTGACTCTCCCTCAGCTGTCCGGTAACCTTAACGGCTAGTCACAAACTGTAACTTTTCTTCCGTTTTTCAGCATGAATCTGAAATGGCGTATTGCCATAATCTTAGGTCTCACGGCCGCGTCCATCTGGGCGCTTTTCCCGCGCACCGTCGTTGAGCGCGTCAAGCGCAACGGCGTTTTCGTTTATGACACCGTCAGGCGGGTTCCGTTAAAGCGCGGACTCGATTTGCAAGGTGGAATGCACCTCGCCCTCGATGTCGATGAGTCGAAGGGTGCCGTGGCCGACAAGAGCAAGGCGATCGACAACGCACTCAAGGTGGTTCGCAACCGCATCGACGAATTCGGTGTTTCGGAGCCGGTCGTCCAAAAGGCGGGCAACGATCGTATCATCGTCGAGCTTCCCGGCATCGACGATCCGCAGCGGGCGCAGGACGTCGTCCAGAAGTCGGCGTTTCTCGAGTTCCAGATCACGGACAAGACCGAGGCGCTCGAGAAGGCGCTCCCCAGAATCAACGCACTGTTGAAAGACACCCGGGTGAACGTCGCGTCGAATGCAGCCGCAACGACCAAGGATACCACGACTCAGGGATTGCAATCTCTTTTCACTGCGGACACGTCCAAGAAAACCGATACAACCAAAACGGACACGACTGCGGCAGTGGGTAGCACTGTCGGAGGGCCCGGCGCTTTTTCCAAGCTCGTCCAGCCCGGTCAGATGCCCGGCGAGTACATGGTTGCTCAGAGCGACGTAGACCTGGTCACTCAATACCTGTCGATGCCAGCAGTGCAGGCCGCGTTGCCGCCGGGGAAAGTCGTCCGCTGGAGCAGTGATACTCTTTCCTTCGGTGGCCGCGTCTATCGTCCGCTGTATGTTCTCGACGCCAAACCGATCATCACCGGCCAGTACCTCACCGACGCCAAGCCGAATTCGTCACCGACCGAGGGCAACCTCGTCGAGTTCACCATGAACAACGAAGGCGCCCGTCGTTTCCGCACAGAGACCGGCCGCCACGTCAAGGACTACATGGCGATCGTGCTCGACCAACGTGTAATGGGTCGCCCGCCGATCATCCAGAGCGCGATCGGCGCGCACGGTCAGATCACCATGGGCGGCAAGGATCTCCAGGCGGCGCAAGATCTGGCGCTTGTGTTGCGCGCGGGCTCACTGCCCGTGCCGCTCAAGGTTGCCGACGTTACGCAGATCGGAGCGAGCCTTGGCAAGGATTCCATTCACAAGGGCATCACAGCTGGCGTCATCGCTATCGTGCTGGTGGTGGTCGTCATGCTCGGCTATTACCGCTTCTCAGGTGCGCTCGCGGTCGGTGGTCTGGCCCTTTACATCCTTTACACGCTGGCGGCGCTGGCAGGCTTCAACGCCGTGTTGACGCTACCGGGCCTGGCGGGATTCGTCTTGTCCATCGGCATCGCGGTTGATGCGAACGTGCTCATATTCGAGCGAATCCGTGAAGAGCTTGCCCATGGCAAGACAGTTCGCACCGCGATCGACGAAGGCTTCCGCCACGCCATGAGTGCCATTGTCGACTCCAACGTTTCCACCGCACTGACGGCGGCCGTGCTCTATCAGTACGGCACCGGACCGGTGCGCGGCTTCGCAGTCACGCTGCTCGCCGGTATCGCGGCATCGATGATCACCGCGATCTTCGTCGTTCGCACCTTCTACATAATCTGGCTGAATCGCTCGCGCAGCGCCCAGACATCTCTGAGCATCTAATGTTTCGCATCCTTCACGACACCAACTACGACTTCATCCGCTGGTGGAAGGTGATGGCGGGCATCACCATCGCCTTCATCGTTCTCGGGCTCGGGTCGCTGGCAATCAAGGCGCCCAACTGGAGCATCGAGTTTACCGGCGGAACGCTGATGCAGCTCAACTTCACCCAGCCGCCCGACGTCGGCGAGATTCGCTCCACCCTCGACGCCGCCGGCATCCACGGCGCCGAGATCCAGCAGTTCGGTACTCCCCGTGACTTCACGGTGCGGGCGCAGAACGCCGAGCAGGTGGCGGCTCAATCCAAGGGTGCGGCGACCATCGCCAACACCATCGAGAGCGTTCTCAAGAAGAAATTCGGGGAGAACGCGGTGCGGGTCGTTCGCAAGGAAGGTGTCGGCCCGCGAGTAGGCCAGGAGCTCAAGCGCGGTGCGATCATCGCCATTCTGCTCTCCTTTCTGATCACGCTCGTCTATCTCTCCATCCGCTTCGAGTGGCGTTTTGCGCTTGCGGCAGTAATCGCGACCAGCCACGACGTATTCACCACCGTGGCGTTCCTGAAGCTGATGCATCTCGAGATATCGCTGACAGTTGTCGCCGGCCTTCTCACCGTGCTCGGCTACTCGCTGAACGACACCATCATCATCTTCGATCGCGTGCGCGAGGACCTGCGTAAGGGCAGAAAAGAGAGCCTTTACGACACCCTCAATCGATCGATCAACGAGACCCTCCCGCGCTCGGTGATGACCCACGTCACCACCTTCGCCGCCACCCTCGCGCTGCTCCTGTTCGCCGGTGAGGTCATCCGGCCCTTCGCCTGGGTCATGTCGTTTGGTATCGTCACCGGGACCTTCAGCTCGATGTACGTAGCGGCCCCGATACTTCTCTGGATCGAACGCAAATGGCCACGCAAGACGGGCACGCGTACGTCTTCATCGACAGCCACGCCCACCTCGCGGACCCGGCGTTCGACGGCGACCGCAACGAGGTAATTGCCCGCGCCCGCGGTGCGGGCGCGCGCGCGATCGTTTGCATCGGCGAGTCACTCGAGACAGCGGCGCTGGCCGCCGGCCTCGCCGCTGACAATCCGGGCTTCGTGTTCTCCACCGCCGGCGTGCACCCACATGACGCCGCCGCGTTCGAGCCGACGCGTGATCTGCCCCGATTGAGGAAGTTTCTTCGCGATTCCGCCGTCGCTGTCGGCGAATGCGGGCTCGACTACCACTACGACAACTCTCCGCGCGACGCCCAGCTCGCCGCCTTCACTGCGCAGCTGGAGCTTGCGGCGGAAGCGGGGAAGCCCGTCATCGTCCACACCCGGGACGCCGAGGATGACACCCGATCGATGATTGGGGAAGCGAAAGCTTCTGGTGTCGTTGGAGTTCTCCACTGCTACACGGGATCGCACAGCCTCGCCGAGCTTGCGCTCGACGCCGGCTGGTACGTTTCCTTCGCCGGAATCGTGACGTTCAAAAAATGGACGGACGATGATCTGCTCCGTCTCGTTCCCCGCGACCGACTGCTGGTGGAGTCGGACTGTCCATATCTGGCGCCGGTGCCAAACCGCGGCAAACGAAACGAGCCGGCGTGGGTCGCGCACACTCTCGCACGCGTAGCTCGAGCGCGGGGTGAGGATGCCTCCACCCTTGGCCCTGCGGTCCAGGAGAACACCAGGAGATTGTTCGCTCTGGATTTAGGCGCCGCCGGGTGAGTAACATTCGCGCTTCACTCTGACAGCGGCAAACGACGGAGTAAAGAATGGCACTGAAGAAGATCATCACCGAGAAGGCTCCCGGAGCAATTGGGCCCTACTCCCAGGCGATCGTCGCCAACGGGTTCGTGTTCACTGCCGGCCAGATTCCGCTAGATCCAGCGGCCGGAAAAATCGTCGATGGTGGGATCGTCGAGCAAACCGATCGGGTGATGGAGAATCTCGATGAGGTGCTGCGCGCGGCGGGCGTGACCTGGGCGGACGTCGTCAAGACGACCGTTTATCTCCACGACCTGGCGCACTTTCCCACCGTCAACGAAGTCTACGGCAAATGGCTGGGTGATTCGCGGCCGGCGAGGTCGACGGTGCAGGTCGCGTCCCTTCCGCGCGGCGCCCTGGTCGAGATCGACGTGATCGCGGCGATTCCCAAATAGTCGCAGCGACCGAGTGAGCACCTCCAGAACGCGCGACGAGCTCTTCAGACTGACCGAGTTCGCGCGCTGCGCCGGTTGAGCGTCGAAAATGGGTCCGGGTGACCTGTCCCGCGCGCTGGCCGCGCTCCCCGTGAAATCCGATCCACGGCTGCTCGTTGGCAGGGAGACCTTCGACGATGCCGGGGTCTTTCGGCTGTCCGATGATCTCGCCCTCGTTCAGACGGTCGATTTCTTCGCGCCCATCGTCGACGATCCGTTCGACTTCGGCCAGGTTGCGGCCGCGAACGCTCTCTCGGATGTCTACGCCATGGGCGGCCAGCCTCTCACTGCCCTCAACATCGTCGCTTTTCCGACGAAGGACCTGCCACTCGAGGTACTTGGCGAGATCCTGGCGGGAGGTCAAGAAAAAGTACACGAAGCCGGCGCGGTCATCGTCGGTGGGCACACCGTCGTCGACACCGAGCTCAAATACGGGCTTGCCGTGACGGGGCGTGCGCACCCCGATTTTCTGCTCACCAATGCCGGAGCGCGGCCGGGTGATGTGCTCGTCCTCACCAAGCCGATTGGCAACGGCATTCTCGCCACCGCCGGCAAGCGCAATAAGCTGTCCCCGGAATCGAGGGACGCGATGCTTGCCGCGATGAAAGCGCTCAACGGTGCAGCTTCCCGCGCCGCGCTCGCGGTTGGCGCGCGTGCCGCCACCGACATCACCGGCTTCGGTCTGCTCGGGCACATGTCGCACATCGCGCGCGCGAGCGCGGTGGGCCTCCGTCTGGATCTCGACGCTGTGCCCGTGTTTCCTGGTGTCCGCGAGGCTGTAGGGGCGGGATTCGTCACCGACGGAGCGAAACGCAACGCGGAATACCTGCGGGACCTCGTACGGTGGACGCGCGGCGGTGACGAAGAGCGCGCCATCCTTCACGATCCGCAAACTTCCGGCGGGCTGCTCGCTTGCATCAGCCCGACGCGCGTCGCTGACTATCTTTCACGCGTTGTGGGGTCTGCGGTAGTCGGCGAGGTGACTGAACGGGGAGACGTTGCGATCGAAGTGCGCTGATACGCTCGGGGGTGGATGGGGCCTGGTGGCTTCCGTGATCTTCAAAATCACTGTGACCTTACGCAGTAAGGTCGGGTGGGTTCGATTCCCACACTCTCCCGCCATCGCACTGCTCGGCGTTGTCGCATCCGCCAACGTGCTCGCCGCGCCCTGCGGTGCGCAGCAAAGGGATAGCGCGCGCGCGGGCATCGCTGCTTCGCAGCGGGCGCAACCTGGACCTCCCGACACGACGCCCAAACCGCCCATGACTCCGCGTCGTGCCTTTCTTGCGTCGCTGTTGATTCCTGGATATGCGCAGACGGTCTTCAATCGCGACAAGGCAGCAATGCTATTCGCTGTGGTCGAGATCGGCTCGATCGGTATGGCCCGTAAAGCGGCGCAGGATCTGGCCGAGGCCAAGGGGCTGCCGCATGACAGCGTTGTCGCAACCTATAAGGTGGATCCAGTGACGGGGCTCGCGGTGATCGACCCCAAAACCGGATTACCGGTTCCGGATACTTACGTCACCAGTCGCTTCACGCCCGACCGCATCAAGGCGCGACGCACTCACTACGAGGACTGGATCGCCGCGATCGTGTTCAATCATCTCATCTCCGGCGCGGATGCGTACGTCGCGGCCAATCTCTGGGACTTTCGCACCAACGTTGGTGTCGTGGCGTCTCGACGCTCTGCCGGACTTGTTGCGTCGGTCGGGTTCCGGTGAGTAGCGCCGAGCCGATCGGAGTCTTTGATTCCGGAATGGGCGGTCTCACCGTCATGCGTGAGATCATGAACCAGTTGCCCAACGAGAGCATCATTTATTTCGGCGACACCGCGCGGGTGCCGTACGGTCCAAAGAGTCCGGACACGGTTCTTCGCTACAGCCGCGAGATCACCAGCTACCTTCGGGGCGAGGGCGTGAAAGCTCTCGTCGTCGCATGCAACACCGCCACGGCACACGCGCTTCCGGCTCTACGCCGCGAATTTGACTTCCCGATCGTCGGTGTTATCCAGCCCGGTGCGCGCGCGGCCGTAGCCGCGACGAAGACCAAGCGTGTCGGCGTGATCGGAACGGCGGGGACGATCAGGTCCCGGGCCTACGAGAAAGAGATTCAGCGGCTACTGCCCGACGTCAATCTCATCGCCCAGGCGTGCGGTCTCTTCGTGCCGCTGGTGGAAGAAGGGTGGCTCGACACCGAGCCGACGCGCGCAATCGCCCGCAACTACCTTGCGCCATTCGTCACCGCCGAGGTAGACACCCTTGTGATGGGCTGCACCCACTATCCGCTCATCAAGACGGTGATCGGAAACGTGGTCGGCCGTGAGGTGCGGCTCATCGACAGCGCACACGAGACGGCGCGCGAAGCCGGTGAAGTGCTGCGCGCTCTCAACCTCCAGAACGACGCGCCCAACGGCGCGCGTTACAGGTTTATCGCTTCGGACGCGCCCGACACTTTCCTGCAGCTCGGCCAGCGCTTTCTCGGATCAGCGATTGATCGAGTTGAGACACGCACCCTGGGTTGATCCATCCCACTGCCGCAGCTCGATGGCTTCATCCGTAATCCGCAGATAGGTCGGCGCGTCCAGCCACGATCCCGCATTTCCGAACACGTTGCCACTTTCCATCTTTTCCAGCGTCGCAACGTGGGAGTGACCGTACACCAGCAGGTCGATGTCCTTCGCTTTCGCGAGCTGTCTCTCGGCGTAGGCGCGCAATCCACGGCCCTCGTCGCGAGCGCGGTAGGTCCGACTCGCATTGGAGCTGCCCTGCGCGAGCCGACTCGCCCAGTCCGGATGAATGAGCCGGAACGCCTTTATCGCGACCGGATGACGCATGATCGGGCGAATCATCCGGTAGCCGCGATCCTCGCGATCACGCAATCCGTCGCCATGCTCGATGCGCACCTTCCACCCGGCCACCGATCCGTCCCACGGGCCGATCACGTATTGTACGCCGACATCCTCACGCAGGATTTCACCGCCCCAGCAGTCGTGATTGCCGGCTACCCAGAGCACATCGATCCCGGCGTCTCGCAGCTCGGCCAGCGCGGCGAGCGCGCGAAAGCTGCGGCGCGGAATCACGGTTTTCCACTCGAACCAGAAGTCGAAGAGATCACCGTTGATGACGAGTGATCTCGCATCGCCCGCGAGTCCGCGCAGGAACGCGACGAAGGACCGCTCGATCTGCGGACTCGCCACCCCGAGATGCGCGTCCGAGACGATGAAGCAGGGGCCGTTGAGCACGGCTCAAATTAGCGCGACGTCAAACTCTTTACAAAGCATCGCATCTGGGGCATTTTCGCGGTTCCCCCCATGACATCCGAGCGCGCGCACGGCACGGCTCACATCGTCGAGTTCCGGGTTCGCTACGCCGAGACCGACCAGATGCAGGTCGTTTATCACTCGAATTATCTGATCTGGTGCGAGATTGGTCGCACCGAGTTCATACGCGCCCTCGGCACTCCGTACGCCGAGCTCGAGCGCCAGAACGTCACGCTCGCGGTCGTGGAAGCCAACCTTCGGTTCCATTCCGCGGCTCGCTACGACAACCTCATTCGCGTAACGACTACTATTAGCGATGTTCGCTCCCGCACCATCACCTTTGACTATGTCATTACGAACGCGGAATCGGGCGAGCGATTCGTCACTGCATCGACCAGGCTGGCTTCGCTGACGCGCGATTCCAGACTCACGACACTGCCGGCCGATCTCCGCGCTCTTCTCGAAAATGCCGCTTCGTAAGCTGTTCAGGGTCGTCAGCGTGCTCGCGATCTCTGCGGCCAGCGCCGGTGCGCAGTCCACGATAGCGCGGCCCGACGCCGGCACGATCTCGCTCTATGCGCGGCTTCTCGCGATGACCGACACGCGCCAGCTGGACACCGTGCTCGTCGATCAGTGTCTGGCAAATAGCTGGCGCCCATTGCGCGCCGCCGCGACAATCGCGATCGGACAAGTGGGCCGCGAGAAGGGTTTGAGCGGGACGCCGCGGCTGCGGCGACTGCTGCAGGATGCCGACTCCAATGTTTCCGCCAACGCGGCCTACGCCCTGGGATTGCTGCGCGACTCCTCGTCCATCGCCGATCTAACTGCTGCCGTGGATGCGCGTGGACCAGCCGCTCGCGAGGGCGCCTGGGCACTGGGCGAAATCGGCGCGCCCTCGCGAGCGGCGATCACCGCCACGCTACGCAAACAACACCCCGGCGATGTGGCCGTCCAGCTGCTCCTCGCAGCGGCCAAGCTCCGGCCCGTGCCGCTCGCCGAGGTCCGGCCTTATTTGCGGAGTGCCAACCCGGTCGAGATCTGGGCCGCGTCATACGCGCTGGCGCGGACTCGCGCCAGCGGGGGAGTGCGCGACTTGATCGCGCTTGCCGGGACGACCGTCGCCTCGAGGGGGCCGACGACCCAATCGGCGGAGCCTCACGACGCGCGCGGCCCATACACCGATCGCCGGCTCGCACCTGCCCGCATTCGCGCCGAAATAGCTCGCGGTCTTGCCCGTACCGCCGCGGGTGACTCGCTCGGGTCGGAGGCGTTCGCCACTCTTTCGAGGCTCGCCCACGACGCCGATCCCCATGTGCGGGTCAACGCTGTGCGCTCGTTGGGGACATATCGTAGTCAGGCGAACACGCTGCTCGTGGAGGGCACGAAAGACGCGGACGCCAACGTGCGCATCGCTGCGGCACAAAGCCTGTCCTCGTCGCTTTCCAAGGACGAGGGCGAGTTCGGGACTCTTTGGGCGGCAGACACCTCGATCGTATACCGCTCCTCACTGCTCGCATCCGCGGCAAGGGCGGGTCTTCGGCCGCCGCAGCTCCGCGCGTGGGCTACAAGCCCGGACTGGCATCTGCGCGCCGCCGTCGCGAACGCAGCCGGCGATACTCTCGATCGTGCGTTCGCCCTCACCCGTGTTCGACCGCTTCTCGCTGATACAGACCCCCGGGTCAGAGAGAGCGCTTACGGCGCGCTTGCGCCGCCCGCTTCGATGCCGCTCGAGGACAGCGTTCATGACCTTCTGATTGCTGGACTTCGCGATCCCGATTTCTACGTCAGAGCGACTGTCCTCACGGCGCTTGCTGACCGACCTACGGCCGCCGACATACCGGCAGTTCTGGCGAGCTACCGGCTGGCTGCCAACGATTCTGGCAACGACGCCAGGCTTGCGGCGCTCCAGTACATCGGCGCCGTCTGGAAACGCGACAGCGCATCGGTGACGCCCGACCTGCGGTCGCAGCTTTCGGTGCTGGCTGTTCCCACTGATCCCCTTGAGCTGAACGCCGGCAGCGGAGTTCCCGCGTGGTCGCGCTGGGGGAACGTCGTTCCTGCCGCGCGGGCGCTTGCGTGGTACGATTCGGTGGTGCGTCAGATGGTGCTTCCGAGCGTCAACGGCAAACCCATCACCGCGACGATTGTCACCGCGCGCGGTCCGATCCATCTCGAGCTATTTGGTGCCGAGGCGCCGATTACGGTATGGAACTTTCTTGCACTCGCACGGTCTGGATACTATCGAAATACGAGGTTTCACCGCGTGGTCCCCAATTTCGTTGCCCAGGATGGAGATCCGAGAGACGATGGCAATGGCGGTCCCGGTTACGCCATCCGCGACGAGATGAACCGCCACCGCTACGAGCGCGGGGCCGTCGGGATGGCGCTGTCCGGTCCCGACACGGGTGGCAGTCAGTACTTCATTACCCACTCGCCTCAGCCGCACCTCGACGGTCATTACACGGTCTTTGGCCGTGTATCGCGCGGCTATGACGTTCTCGATCGGATCGTGCAGGGCGATCTCATCACGCGCATCGACACCCGATGAAGCGACTGCTGCTGCTCCTTGTCGTAAGCGGCTGCACGCCCGCCCTCCGACCGCTCACCGGGGTCCCGGCGCCGGATCGTTCGCTTCCGACTCTCGCGATTCCGGCAGGCCACCGTCAGCTAGTGTTCAAGTGGGAATTTCAGGAAGGAGATATCGCCGCGCGCGGCGACGGGTCGGTGCGGACCGCCGCGCCCGACAGCGCCCGGCTCGATTTCTTTCTCGGGGGTGGCTTGGGCGCCGGGGCGGCTTTGCTCATCGGCGATTCGCTGCGCTCACCGAACCCCGAGCTCGCGAAGCGCTACATTCCGCCGACTCCGATGATGTGGGCTGCTCTTGGTCGACTGGCGCTGCCCCCCTTGGCGGACACCGTTGTTCATCTGGACGGCGATGTTCTGCGTGCCGACATCGGCCGCCCCATTCAGTGGAGAGTCGCCGTTCGGGGTGACACCATCGTCAGCCTCCAACACGTGTCGGGCGACAGGATCATCGAGAGCATGAATCGTTCGTCGGATAGTGTCGTCACCTACGAACGGCCCGGCGCCAGGCGAAGCCTGAGACTAACCGTGCTGAGAGCGCAACCCGGATCTTTCGATGCTTCGATCTGGCACTTATAGTCTTGTCCTTGTCGCGGTGGCTGCCTGCTTCCCGTACAGCTTTACGGGTGGCGGATTGCCCTCTCACATAAGGACGGTCGCGATCCTTCCTTTCGAGAACCAGACGGCAACACCCGAGCTCCCGCGCGAGCTCACCGACGCCTTGCGAACGCGGTTGCGGGACCGCCTCGGTCTGCGCGATGCCTCCGAGTCGAAAGCCAACGCGATCGTCCGCGGCGTGATCCAGCGTTACGAGACGGACATTCCCATCGGCTACAGCGCCAATAACAAAGCGGCAACTACAGCCAAACGGATGCTCCAGCTCGTGGTCGACATCGAGATGATCGATCAGGTTACCGGCAAAACGTTATGGCAGCGAAAGGGACTGCTCGCCGAAGGCCAATACGAAGAGCGCGGAGAGCCAGAGGGGCGACGCCAGGCAATCGACCACATCGTCAGCGACGTAATTGACGGCGCGCAATCGCAATGGTAAACCGGCGCGGAGAGAGTCGGCTCGGCTGTCTCGTCGTGCTCCTCGTCCTTGCCGTCGCCGCATATGTCGCGGTCGACTTTGGCGAGGCGTATTTCCATTACTACCAGTTCAAGGATGCGATGGGACAGGAAGCCCGCTTCGCTTCCACCAAGACCGACGATCAAATCACCAGTCGTCTTGCGGCATTGGCCGATTCACTCGAGCTCCCACCCGGTGCCGAGCTGATTACCGTCGATCGCAGTCCGGACGTGATTACGATCTCGAGCGATTACGACCAGGTGATCAAGCTTCCGTTCAAGAAAGAACGGGTGATCCATTTCCATCCCATGGCGGCGAGCCGACTCTGACGCCCAGGGATCCCGCGACCAAGGTTGCGACATGGTCGGAGGCTGCACGCTGGAGGGAAGGCAGAAGGGGACGGGTCGCTTTCACCAACGGCGTCTTCGATCTGCTCCACCGCGGACACATCGACGTGTTGAATGCCGCGCGGGCGACGGCAGATTACCTGATCGTTGGAATCAACAGCGATGAATCCGTGCGCAGGCTCAAAGGGCCGACCCGGCCCGTGCGCACCGATGGCGATCGAGCATATGTTCTCGCAGCACTCGAGTGTGTCGACCTCGTCGTCATTTTTGCCGAAGACACTCCGCTCAGCCTGGTCAAGCACCTCCGGCCGGACGTAATCGTGAAGGGCGGTGATTACTCGGAAGCCACGATCGTCGGCGCCAGCGAGGTGAAGAGCTGGGGCGGGTCGGTAGTCGTCGTGCCGATCACGCCGGGCCATTCAACCACCGCCATCATCGGGAGCCTCGGTGAAAGCAAGTAAGGCGATAAGATCTGGACGGTCCGCGGGCGAGCTGCGACCGATCGTAATCGAGCGCGGCGTGGCGCCCTACGCCGAGGGATCGTGCCTCATTTCCTTCGGCGCCACCCGGGTCCTGTGCACCGCATCGGTGGAGGACGGGGTGCCAGGATGGAGGCGCGGAAGCGGAGAGGGGTGGCTCACCGCTGAGTACGCGATGTTGCCGCGCGCCACCCGCACCCGCACTACCCGCGAGCGCGCGCAGCTTGGGGGCCGCACCCAGGAAATTCAGAGGTTGATCGGACGAAGCGTCAGAGCGATGCTCGACGACTTCCGCTTCGGCGAGTTCACCGTCAAGCTGGATTGCGACGTGCTCGTCGCCGACGGTGGAACGCGCACGGCGGCGATCACCGGCGCTGCCGTCGCGATCGTCGATGCTTTCGACTGGATGGTCAGCAATGGCAAGCTCGATCAGTCGCCAGTCAGGCGCCGCGTGGCGGCGGTGAGCGTTGGAATCATCGACGGCGAGCCGCGCCTCGACCTCGATTACGAAGAAGACGTGAAGGCAGAAGTGGACATGAACGTCGTGATGAGCAGCGAAGGAAAGTTCGTTGAGGTGCAGGGCACCGGCGAGCACGGCACCTTCGACCGGGCCCAGCTCGACCAGCTTCTCGAGCTTGCAATCTCCGGCATTCGCGCGCTCGACACCGCACAGACCAAAGCGCTGTCCGAGTGACCGACAAGCGCTTCCTCCTGGCGACGCGCAGCCAGGGGAAGCTCGCCGAGATGCGCGCGATCTTCGCAGGGTTCGGCCTCGATGTAATCGATCTTGCCGAGCTCGGAATTCCGGAGACTGACGAAGAGGACGAGCTCGAGAAGTTCGATACCTTCGAGGAGAACGCGCTGGCGAAGGCGCGCTACTTCTTCGAAGTGTCTGGAGGTCGCCCGACCTTCGCCGACGATTCCGGCATGTGCGTCGACGCGCTCGGCGGCGAGCCGGGAGTGTACAGCAAGCGGTGGTCTGGACACTCCGACCCCGATCCGCGAACAGTCGACGCCGCGAACAACGCGAAACTTGTAAAGCGAGTGAACGAAGCACGCGCCGCGCTTGGCGCGGACTTCACCGATGCGGCCCGCTACGTAGCAGTCGCAGTGTACAAGGACGATGCTGGCGAAGTCGTGAGGCGGGGCGTGATCGAAGGTCGTGTGCTTACCACGCCGCGCGGGGAGGGCGGGTTCGGCTACGATCCATATTTCGAAGCGCCGGATCTGGGTGGCACTTTCGCGGAGTCACCGCTTGAGCGAACCGCGGCCGGGAGCCATCGCAGTCGCGCATTTCGCGCGCTACTCGCTGCGTTGCGCGATTCCGGCCGGGTATAGTAACTTGCCTCACCACGGGGCGTAGCGTAGCCCGGTATCGCGCCTGCTTTGGGAGCAGGAGGTCCCCGGTTCAAATCCGGGCGCCCCGATTTTGATCTCAGAAACCCCGCAACGAAGAGTTGCGGGGTTTTTCTTTACGCCATCGCGGGCGATTCGCGGCTGAACGCAGGTTCACAGCGCTTCGGACAGCCTGAAATCAGGCCTCGCGCGGCCGAAATCAGCGGGCGAAAATCACTTCAGCAGATTGCACTCTGCCTTGCAAATTGCAACGAAAACTCTTCCTAAACCACATTAGGGGTGGAGCGTAAGCTATTGGCAATACGCCATGTACCACGGCCGCACGAGATGGCAACGTGCTTGCTAAATAGACGGGTGCAAAAGCGAGAATCG
>Ga0070683_100002471_pt1 | contig 14711 bp, 11 predicted proteins | sample KBSC713LmetaG_FD_64662 | JGI IMG/M metagenome (GOLD analysis project Ga0070683, IMG submission 64662) | Corn rhizosphere microbial communities from Kellogg Biological Station, Michigan, USA - KBS C7.1-3L metaG | ecosystem: Host-associated > Plants > Roots > Rhizosphere ...
CGGCCTGTGGTCGACCCCGGCTGGGCAGCTCTTCTCGTACCAGGGGCACTACTACGACCTCACCGACTCGCCGGCGCTGCCCAAGCCGGTGCAGCAGGGCGGCCCGCCGATCATCGTCGGCGGGGGCGGCCCGAAGCGCACCCCGGCGCTCGCCGCCCGCTTCGCCAGCGAGTTCAACGTCCCGTTCCGGTCGCTGGCCGACACGGCCCGCCAGTATGACCGGGTCGGCGACGCCTGCGCGGCCGAAGGCCGGGACGGCCGGTCGACGATGGTGTTCTCGTTCGCCCGCACCATCATCTGCGGGCGCAACGACGACGAGGTCAAGCGGCGCGCGGCGGCGGTCGGGATGGACGCGACCGACATGGGCGACGGCGGCACGGCCGGGACCCCGGAGCAGGTGGCCGAGCAGCTCCGCGCGTTTCGGGACAACGGTGCCCAGCGGGCCTTCCTGCAGATCCTCGACTTCGACGACCTCGACCAGCTGGATCTCATCGCCGCCGAGGTTGCGCCGTTCCTGGCTTGATCACCGTGTACGAGCGGCAGACGGCAATCGCCGGTGGCGCCTGGCATTCATACGTGACGTGCGCGGACGACGTGCTCGTCGCCGACGACGCCGACCGGGTGCTGCCCGGCTACAGCGTGCAGAAGCTCGCCGTCGCGGTCGCCGTGCTCGAGCAGGTCGACCGGGGCCGGCTCGACCTCGGCCAGACCGTCGAGCTGACCACCGAGGTGATGCTCGGCGGCAGCGGGCTCTTCGCGCTGAACCCGGTCGGTGGCGACCGGCTCACGCTGGCCACCGTGCTGATCGCGCTGCTGCTCGTGTCCGACAACACGGCCGTGCGGCTGTGCGGCTCGGTGTGCCCGACGGCTTCGCTGAACGACGTCCTCGCGGCCAAAGGCTTCGAGCACACGCGTGTCGAGCCGGGTCCGACACCGCACCGGTTCTTCCTCGGTACGACCACCCCGCGCGAGACGCATTTCCTATTGCGCGGGCTGGCCGACGGGACGCTGCTGTCGGCGCCGTCGTGCGCGTTCCTGCGCTCGATCCTGACCTCGACCAGCGGCTACCACGACGGGATCCGCCGTGACCTGTCCTCGGCCGAGCGGCGCCGGGTGGCGACCAAGCACGGCGCCGACTTCAACACCCTGGGCGCCGCCCGGCACGAGGTCGGCATCATGTGGGGTCCGCGCGGTACGACGATCTATGCGTTCTTCGCCGACCAGCTGGACGATCGGGACGACTACGGCGGCACGCACCCGGCCGTACGGGCCCACGCTGCGCTCGGCCGGGCGCTGTTCGACGGGGTCACGGCGGGCATCGACGGCCGTTAGGATGCGCGGGTGCTTCGCCGGTTGCGGCACGAATACGTCCTCGCCGCTCTCGCCGCCATCCTCGTCGCGCTGGTCATGACGTGGCCGTCGATGAAGGACCCGCGGCAGACGCTGCCCGGCGACACCTGGGACGTGGCGCTGGTGTCCTGGCAGATGGCGTGGGCGGGCCACGCGCTCAAGCACGATCCGGGCCAGCTGTGGCAGGGCAACGCCTTCCAGTCCGAGCGGTACAGCTTCGCGTACACCGACCCGCTGCTGGGCTACCTGCCGGCCAGCCTGATCGGTGACGGCTTCGACGCGGCGATCCTGCGGTACAACCTCGTGTTCGAGTTCGTGTTCGCGCTCACCGCGTTCGGCGCGTACATGCTGGCCCGGCAGCTCGGTTCGAGCATCGCCGGCGCGGCTGTCGCCGGGGCGGCGTTCGCGTACGCGCCGTGGCGCTGGACCCAGGTGTTCCACCTGCACCTGCTCTCGACCGGGGCGGTCGCGCTGGCGCTGGCCATGCTCGCCCGCGGGCACGGCTACTCGCTGCGGCGCGGATATCGGCCGGAGCGCGCTCGGCCGTGGTGGGCCCTCGGCGGCTGGCTGGTCGCGGCCTGGCAGATGACGATCAGCTTCGGGGTCGGCATCCCGTTCGCCTACGTGCTGGGCATCCTCACCCTGGCCGCGCTCGTGTACTGGTGGCGCAGGCGGCCGCCGTTCTCCGGCCGCCTGCTGCGCTTCGACCTGATCGGCTTGTTCGCGTTCCTGGCGACGTCGGCCGCGATGGCCTACCCGTACTTCAGGGTGGTCACCATCTACCCGTACGCCCGGCGGCAGCCCCCGGAGATCCTGACGTTTTCCCCGGCGTTTCGCGGCTACTTCACCGCTCCGCCGACCGACTGGCTCTGGGGCGACGCCCAGACCCACTTCCGCGTCGCGCTCGACAACAACGGCGGCTGGGAAGCCTTGCTGCTGCCCGGTTTCGCGCTGTTCGGGCTGGCCCTGACCGGCCTGTTCGTATCCGTATGGTCGCGCCGGCACCGCATCCTGTTGCTGCTGGCCGTGCTCGGCGTCGGCTACCTGGGTCTTGGCCTGCGCGCCCCGGTGATGGCGCTGTACCTGTTGCTGCTCAAGGTGTTGCCGGGCTGGGACGCCATCCGTACGCCGGGTCGGCTGGTCGTCTGGGTCACCCTGCTGCTCGGCCTGCTCGCCGCGGGAGCGGTCACCGCGGTGATCGAGGCCCTAAGGGCTCGGGCCTGGCTGGTCGCTGTCGCGTCGCTGCTCCCGGTCGCCCTGGTGCTGCTTGAGGGCGTGCAGACGATCGACGTGCCGGCCGTACCGCGGCCGCCGGTGGCGTTCTCGTCGCTGCCCGGACCGGTGCTCGTCCTGCCGTCGGACTGGATGGACGACGAGCTCACGATGCTGTGGTCGACCGACGGCTTCGTGAAGCTGGAGAACGGTTCCAGCGGGCTGCTGCCGGTCGGTCTGGTGAAGACCCGCGAGGCCACCGCCACCTTCCCCGACCGGGCCAGCGTCGACTATCTGCGCGGGCACGGCGTGCGGACGGTGCTGGTGCTGCGCCACCCCTACGCGGCCCGCCTGAAGGCCCCGCCGGACGGCGCCGTCGTACCGGCGGCCGCGCTGACGGCACCGGTCGAACCGCTGGGCATCACGCGGGAGGACCTTCCCGACGCCGTCATTTTTCACCTGTGACCTCAGGCGCCGGCCAGCACCTGGATCGCGCCACTCGGGAACGCGACGCACAGTTGCGTCGCGCCGTTGACCTGGCGGGCGAACACTCGTACCGAACCTCTCGCCGGGCGCCCGGCGGCGTCCTGGACGCGCAGGTCGAAGGCGGGCTCGACGACCAGGTTCTTCCCGTTGGCGAGCCCGTAGGTGAGGTCGATCTGGGTGGATGCGGCCGGCGTGCCGATCCAGCCTTTGCCGGGTGGGGAGAGGCTGGCGCGGATCGTTGTGAAGCCGCCGTCGGCGCCGAAGTCGACCGCGGCCGTGCCGCAGTTGATGATTTTCGTGTCGATGACACACCCGGCCGGCTCGCCGGGCCGCTCGCCCTTGACGAACCGCACGCCGACCTCGCCGCCCGGGCCGGTGTAGTTGGCGCCCAGCACGACGCCGCCGATCCACTGGACGTCGTTGCGTGAGATGCGCACGCCGGTGCCGCCGTTGAGGTCGGCGTAGCAGTTCACGCACCGGACGGCCGGCGCGGCCAGGTCGAAGGAGATGTCCTGGCGTACGCCCCAGCCGTGGCAGTTGAGCATGGCCGCCCCGGTGCTCTCGCCGGCCAGCCGGAACCCGGTGAGCGCGTTCTCGAACGCCAGGCAGTCGACGAACGTCGCGCGGGCCGGCCCGGTGAAGTTGATGCCGTGACCGTCGTTGTTGTGCGTCCGTACGCCGGAGATCCGGACCGGGCCGGCCGTGCCGCCGCGGCTGGCAATGCCGTCGCCTCGGCAGTTGAACACGACCACGTCGCTGACTTCGTAGTCGTCGCCGTTCAGCCGCAGTCCATCGCCGCCGGCCTGGTTGCCGTCCAGGGTGAGGTTGCGCACGCTGAAGCGCGACGCTCCGGGCGCGGTCTCGACGATCGCGTTGTTCGTGCCGGTCCGCAGCGTGAGGGTGGTGGCATCGCCGCCGGCACCGCGCAGGTGGACGCCGGAGTGCAGGGTCAGCCGGCCGGTGCGGTAGGTACCCGGCGGCAGGAAGACCGTCCCGCCGGTGGATTTCGCCGCATCGATGGCCCGTTGCAGGCCGGGGGTGTCGTCGGCGGCACCGTCGCCGAGGGCGCCGTGGTCGGTGACGTTGATGAGCGTGCGGGGAAGGTCGGCCGGCTCGCGGAGGTGGCGGCCGACGGCCGCGGCGCCGAGGCCGAGAGCGCCGGCTCCGGCCATGACGGCACCGGCACGGGTCAGCGCCGCGCGCCGGGACGTCACCGCGTTGCGCCTGGACACGAGTGGCGGCTCGCTGTTGATGGGTGGCCCCGGCGGAGGGCCGCCGTTCGACGGTGCCGGCCAAGGTTCACTGCTTGGCGGCGGTAGCGGGCTGGATCGACCAACGTCGGTCCGAGCTCGAGGGGAGTGATCGATGGAGGGCGGCGCCACGTCCGGCGGGTACAGCGGCCAGATGGCCAACTCGTCGTCCGTCATCGCTAGCGACCCCGCCCCCGCAGGACCTCGGCCACGGTTCTGACCAGCACCTTGATGTCCAGCCAGAGCGACCAGTTCTCGATGTAGTAGTTGTCGAAGCGGGCCCGGTCAGAGATCGGCGTATCCCCGCGCAGGCCGCTGACCTGGGCCAGGCCGGTGAGCCCGACCGGCACCCGGTGGCGCATCGCATAACCGGGATGCTCGGCGGAGAACTGGTCGACGAAGTAGGGCCGCTCGGGGCGCGGACCGACGACGGTCATGTCACCGCGCAGGATGTTCCACAGCTGGGGAAGCTCGTCCAGCGAGGTGCGGCGCATGAACCGGCCCAGCGGGCCAACCCGCCGGTCGTCGGCGATCGACCAGGTCGTTTCCGCCTCAGCCGGGTCCTGCGGCCGCATCGTACGGAACTTGACCAGGTTGAACGGCCTGCCGAGGTGGCCGATGCGCCGCTGGTAGAAGAAGACGCCGCCCCCGCCGTCGGCCAGCGTGGCCAGCGCACACAGCAGCAGGATCGGGCTCAGCACGACCAACGCGGTCGCCGCGAACAGGATGTCCGAGGCCCGCTTGATCGCCAACCGCGAGCCGGTAAGCGCCGGACGGCGCACGCGGACCACGGGGATCGCGCCGATGTGGTCGGGACGCCCGCTGTGTGAGTGGAACTCGCGCAGCCGCGGCACCACCCACAGGTCGATGGCGAGGCCGGGCGCGCGGGCGGCGGCCAGCAGCTCGGTCTCCGGGCAGTCGATGTCGGCGATGATGACGACGTCGCACTCGACGTCGCGGACGAGCCGGCCGAGATCGTTGAGGTCGCCGAGCAGTGGCCGGCCCTCGGGCCGGTGGTGGGCCGCCGAAGGCGCGTCGACGAAGCCGCAAAAGCGCAGCCCGTACTGCGGGTACCGGCGCAGCAGCCGGGCCAGCTCGACTGCCACCGGGCCGCCACCGACGATGATCGCCCCGTGCTCGACCAGCCGCCGGCGCCGGGCGATGATCACCACGGTGGTGGTGACGACCCGGCCGAGGAGCACGGCGGCGATCGAGACGGCGACCTCGCGGAGGAAGCCGCCGAGGTAGTCGACTGAGTCGTGCCGGATGGCCACCACGATCCCGACGGCCGCGGCCGCGACCAGCATCCGGCCGAAGAGGCCGGGCAGGTCGTCGAGGAAGCTCATGTGGCGGCGACCGTGGTAGAGGCCGCCGACGGTGAACAACGTGACGCTGAGCAGCGCGGCGACGCCCATGCCCTTCCAGTACGCCTGGCTGGCCAGGACCGGCGCGAGGAAGGCCACGAGGTCGACCGGCAAGGTGAGCATCCACGCTCGAAGGGATCGAGTGCGGCGGGCCGTGACCGAGCCCGGATGTGGACGAGCCGCGGTCGAAGTCGATTGCGACATTTCTGATAATCCCCGTTTTTCAACGAAGCGGTTTTCGCAGCGTCGAACGTGTGCATGCTACGGCTACCAGCGGCATCGCGCAGGCTCGAAAACCACGGAACGCATTGTCGCTTGTCAGTGAGTACCATCGGCGCCATGCCGACACGGGGGCAGTTTGCGGATCCTGACGCAACGCAACAGATCGATGCGGTGGCCGAGTCGCCCGACCCGTCGGTCCGGCCCAGGCGCCGCCGCGGTCGGCGGATCGCGCTGATCATCTTCGCCGTGCTGTGCCTGCTGCTGGGCGGGACCGCCGTCGGCGCCAGTCTGTACCTGCACTCGGTCGAGTCGAGCGTCAAGCGCGTCGACGCGTTCGACGAGGTGCCCGACGCCGCCCGGCCGGCCAAGGCGGCCGAGGCCAAGGGCGCGCTGAACTTCCTGGTCCTGGGCAGCGACACCCGGGACCCGCAGAACACTGGCGGCTCCCGCAGCGACACGATCATCCTGATGCACCTGGACAAGAACCAGTCAGGAGCGCAGGTCGTGTCGATCCCGCGGGACACCTGGACGCGCATCCCCAAGTCGAAGGACGGCAAGCACGGCGGCGTCGACGCGAAGATCAACGCGGCCTACGCGTGGGGCGGCGTGCCGCTGACCGTGCAGACGATCGAGGCGTTCACCGGCGTGCGGATCGACCACGTCGTGATGGTCGACTTCTCCGGCTTCAAGGAGATCATCGACGCGCTCGGCGGGGTGACGATCGACGTCGAGGCGAGCTTCACATCGACCCACTCGCTCAACGCCAACAGCATCCGGCACTTCGACAAGGGCCCACAGGTCATGGACGGCGCCGCGGCCCTCGACTATGCGCGCGAGCGGTACGCGTTCAAGGACGGCGACTTCGCCCGCATCCGCCACCAGCAGCAGATGATCAAGGCGGTCCTGGATAAGGCGTCCTCCGGCGGCCTGCTCACCAATCCCGGCCGGCTCAACGCGTTTCTCAAGGCGACGGCCAACGCGGTGACCGTCGACTCCACACTCGACATCTTCGACATGGCCATGCAGCTGCGGCACCTGCGCAGCGGGAACCTGACCTTCTACACCAACCCCACGAAGGGCACCGACACCATCGGCACGGAGAGCGTCGTGGTGCCGGACCTGGTCAAGGACAAGCCGTTCTACGAGGCGATCCGTGACGACCGGCCGATGCCGCCGGGGACGACGACAAACTAGTCAGGCTCGGTCGCCATCACCCGGATCACGCCGCCCGGGAAGACGGCGCAGAGCTGCGTCTTGCCGCCCTGCTGGCGCGCGAACAGGCGCACCGAGCCGTCGCCCGGTGGCGGCGGGGTGGGCTGGGCCCTCAGGTCGAACGCCGGCCGGACCACCAGGTTCTTGGCCGGGTCGGCCAGCCCGCTGGTGATCTCGACGCGGGTGGTCGCCGCCGGGGTGCCGATCCAGCCGCGGCCCGAGCCGGCTACCGGCTGGCCGTTGCCGTCGAGAACGCCCGGCTGGGACACCACGGCCCGCACGGTGGACAGGCCGCGGTCGGCGCCGAAGTCGACGGCCGCGGTGCCGCAGTTGAGGATCTTGGTGTCGACCACCGAGCCGGCCGGCTCGGCCGGTTGCGCGCCCGGGACGAACTGCACGCCGATCTCCCGGTCGGGCTGGTGGTGGTTGGCCCCGCTGACGAGGCCGCCGAACCACCGGCAGTCGTTGCGCGCGATCCGTACGCCGACCCCGCCGTTGATCTCGGCGTCGCAGTTCATGCAGCTCAGGTTGTTGGCCGCCAAGTCGAACCCGATGTTCTGGCGGTCGCCGGCGGCCCGGCTGTTGACCAGCGACGTGCCGGCGCTGTTAGTCGCCAGCCGGAAGCCGGCGGCGCCGTTGCCGGCGGCGACGCAGTTGAGCAGCATCGAGTCGTGGGGGCCGTTGAAGTTGACGCCGTATCCATCGTTGTCGCTGCTCGTGATCCCGGAAATGTGTGCTTCCATTTGATGCGACGGGACCGGGAGAGCTCCGGACAATCCCCACTCACTGTATATTCCATCGTTACGAAAATTGACGATGATCACACTGGCCAGCTCGTACCCGTAGGCGTAAAAACGCATTCCGTAGCCGGCCCGCTCGTTGTGCGCCTTGTTGCCGTCAAGGGTCAGGTCGCGCACGCTGAACATGGTGATGCCGCCGTCGCCGCCGCGGCCGGTCAACGTGGCGAAGCCCGCGGATTCCAGCAGCGCCGAGTTGGCCCCGGGCTTGAGCCGCAGCACGGTGGCGTCCCCGCCCGAGCCGCGCAGGTGAATCCGCGAGTGCAGGACGAGCCGGCCGGTCAGGTAGACGCCGGGCGGAAGGAACACCGTGCCGCCGAGCTTCTTCGCGGCGTCGATCGCTGCCTGCAGCGCCGCGGTGTCATCGGCGTCGCCGTCGCCCTTCGCGCCGAATTGACGCACGTTGTAGGCCGTCTCGCCGGTCGGCGTGGCATCGGCGGCCGGCGGCTGGCCGTCGTCGCGGCGCGCGGTTGCGCCGATCGCCACGGCGCCGACCAGGGCCGCTCCCGCCCCGGTGGCCAGGGTGCCGCCCCGCGTCAGCAGCGCCCGCCGGGAGAACTCGGCGAACGGCGACGGAGCCGGGGCGGGCTCCTCATAGGCCATCGGCGATCTCCTCGGGCGTCGTCGGCATCCCCGGAAGCGTATTCTGCTGCGCGGCAGGACGGGGCGCGGGTGACGACGAAACGCATCGACTTTCTTGAGGGGGTCCGCGGCATCGCCGCCCTCATGGTCGTGCTGCAGCACCTGCTCGCGGACGAGTTTCCCGGCTTCCGCTCGTGGACCCACCAGCACGTGGACCTGGGCCGGGTCGGTGTCGTCGCGTTCTTCCTGGTGAGCGGTTACGTCATCCCGCTCAGCCTGGCCGGGCAAAGCCTGCGGACGTTCGCGCTCCGGCGGTTCTTCCGGCTCTTTCCCGTGTACTGGGTAGCGCTCGCCGCGTACGTGACGCTCGAGCTCGCGACGGTGCGTCACCCGGTCGGCGGGCCCGGCATGGTCCTCAACGTGCTGATGGTGCAAGGGATGGTCGGCGTGGTGAGCGTCCTGCCGCCGGCCTGGACGCTCAGCATTGAGTTGATCTTCTACCTGCAGTCGGCGGCCGCGAAGGCTGGGCACCGGCTGGACGCGGCGGTGCACGCCGGCTGGGTCTGGCTCGCGCTGTACCTGCTGCTCGACCTCGGTGAGCGGGTCACCGGCCGGGATCTGCCGACGACGCTGCCGATGCTGCTGTTCGTGGCCGCCCTCGGGCACGCCCTGCACCTGCGCGACCGCTCGGGCTCGCGGGTCTGGCTCGCGCTGCTCGGTGCCGGGATCCTCGTCGTACCGGCCGGTGCCTACCTCGGCGTCGACGGCGGTGGCGAGTGGCCGCCGTTGACCTACTCCCTGTCGTTCCTGGTCGGCCTGGCGTTCTTCCTCACCTGCTACGCCCTGCGCCGGCGCACCGTCGCCCGCCCGCTGGTGTTTCTCGGCGCGATCAGCTACGCCGTGTACCTGTTCCACCCGACGGTCATCGAGCTGCTCGGCCGGGTGGCGTTCGGCTCCGGGCCGGTGTTCATCGCGGTCGCGCTGCTGGCGACCGTGCTCGTCGCCTGGGTGACGCACCGGTGGCTGGAGCAGCCGTCGATCAACCTCGGTCGCCGGCTGACGACTGGTCGGCCGGCTCCCGAGCCGGTGTCGGATCGGACGGCGTCCTGAGCATGCGCACCGCGTACCAGGCGACGACGGCTGCCTCGGCGACCATCAGCTGGGTGAATAGCCCGGTCAGCTGGCGTAGCCACAGCGCCGAGACGGCCAGCCCTGCGAATGCGAGCACCCGCGAGCCGATGGCCGATACCAGGTAGCGGCGCGGCGGGGCCCAGATCATGTGCCGGGTCGACAGCCAGGTCGAGAACATCACGGCCGCCTTGTATCCGCAGTACGCGGCGACCGCGACGCGGCTCACCGCGGCCAGGTCGGCGGCCAGCAGGTGGCGGATCCAGGCGCTGCCGGTCACCGCGATCGAGACCACCACCAGCAGCACCACGGTGAAGATCCGAGTACCGGTCAGCACCTTGCTGCGCCGGCCCTCCACCACGTCCTCGCGCTGGCTGGCCGACAGCGCCACGTGGAACGGGCCGAACGCCAGCTCCATCGCGCGCAGCACGACGATCGCTGCCGGCCCGACGATGTGCCCGGCGATCGAGGGCAACGCCACCACGTACAGCAGGTCGACGGCGGCGGCGACGCAGTAGGTGTAGCCGAGCCGCACGCCGGCCAACGGCCCGGGCGCGATACCCCGGTCCGGCCGGCGCAGGAGCACCCAGGCGAGCACGCCGACCTGCGCGGGGATGGCGGCCGCGTCCAGCCGGACGTCCACCAGCGCAAACACGGTGCCGCCGAGCAGCGTGCCGGCCGCGGTCAGCTGGGGGACCAGGTTGGCCTTGGGTCGTGGCCAGGTCCGGGCGGCCGCCCAGAACGTCGCCTCCAGCGGCAGCTGCAGGAGTACCGGCGTGATCATCAACAGCCGGTCGGCGATCCCAGTCTCCGGCAGAGCAATCGACGCCGAGGCGAACGCCACCGCCGCCACCGGCAGGCTGACGACCGCCGCCGCCCGGCGGGCCCACCGCTCGACCGGCCACGACTCGGGCACCAGGCCGGCCGAGAGCGGGCGGCCGACCAGTGCCTCGATCAGCGTGTACGGGATGGCCAGCAGCGCGCCCTGCAACGCGACCAGCGGCAGGTGGCGCGGGTCGGTCCAGGACGCGAGCAGGAAGATGCACACGCTGGCGAGGCGGCTCAACGCCTGCACCGACAGTTGGGCGCGCTGCAGCCGTTTGACGAGGCGCATCGGCTACGGCTCCCGCAGTGCGCGGATCGCGGAACCGACGAACAGTGCCAGCGCGAGCATGGCCGAGGCGTACTCCCAGGCCTCGATGAGCAGGAAGGCGCCGGCGAGCCCGATCGCGACGGCGAGGAAGACCACGAACGCCGGGCGCTCGGCCGTACCGCGCCACAGCCACCACAGGCCGACCAGGAACGCCGCGATCAGCGCGACGAACAGCACCGGCCCGAACTGCAGGGCCAGGCTCACGAAGTAGTTGTCGACGAACACCTGGGGGCCGGTGGCGACCCGGGAGTTGGTGGCCGCCCCGGCCCCGCCGATGCCCACGCCGTAGCCGGGCACATGGCCGGTCAGCAGCGATTTCCACACATCCAGCCGCTGGTACAGGCTGTCGATGCCGGTGGCGCCGACGGCGGCGAAGCCGGCGATGAGCAAGGCGAGGAGGCCGCCGCCGAACAGCAGTGCGCGGCGCCGCGCCCGGCCGCCAAGCCCCCGGTTGAGCACCGCCGCGGCGACGATCCCGGCGGCGACCAGGACAGCGCCCGACCGGCTCGTGCTGAGGGCCAGGCAGATCGCCGCCGCCCCCGCACCGGCATGCCACGCGGCCGCCCGCGGGCGTCCGTCGCCGGTCAGCCAGAGCGCCAGGTAGCCCAGCAGGTACGCGCCCGCGAGCAGGCCCAGCTCGGCATTGAAGGCGGTCAACCCGGGGGCGCGGAAATGGCCGTCGATGTAGCGGATCGCCCGGTCGTGGTCGAGGCCCCAGGCGCGCAGCCGGGCGGGACCGGCGGCGAACTCGAAGATCGCGGCGACCGCGTTGGCCACCATGAGCCACGACAGCAGGGCCATCAGCCGCTTGATCTCGGGTACGCCCACAGCGGCGACGACGGTCAGGGCGGCCAGCGGCAAGAGGATGATGCGCAGCCCGACGAGCGTCTGGGGCACGCCGTGGTGGGCGATGCCGACGACGGCGCCGAACAGCACCAGCAGCCCGCCGGCGGCGAGCGCGAGCCCCGCTCGCCGGTGCGGCCGCCAGCCGGCCGCGGTGCGCAGCGCCAGGACGAAGACGACGGCGACGGCCGACAGGTTCAGCGCGTACGAGCGGCCGCCGAACGCCGAGGCCACCAACGCCTGCGCGCCGATCGCCCACAGCCCGAGGGACGTGCAGGTGGCCACGAGCGCAAAGCCGAGGCCGACCGCCGGGCGGGCGCAGCAGATCAGCAGGAACGCGACGATCGGCGGCAGGACGGGGCTCGCACCGACGACGAGGCAGACCACCACGGCGACCGCGAGCAGCCCGGCGACGCCGGCCAGGAGTCGACCGGGCGAGGGCCAGGGGCGGCGCACGCGCAACCGGTCCGTCAGGCCGGACATCGCCGTTCCTTCATAGCTGCCCTTCATCAGGCCAGGCTCGGTGCGGAACGGCGCGTGTGCTGGTAGGCCCGCAGCACCGCGCTCACGTGCTCGTCCCAGTCGAGCCGGGCGCCGTCGGCCGCCGCCGAGGCGGCCAGCGCGGCATAGTCCGGCCGCGAGATCGCCGCGTTGACGGCTCCAGCGAGATCGGCCCGGCCCGCGAACGTGATGAGCGACGAGTCGGACGCCATCGGCGGCCGGGCGATCTCGGCGGTCACGATCGGTCGCCCGGCGACCAGCGCCTCCACGCAGGAGATCGGGAAGTTCTCGGGCCATTGGCTGGGCAGGACGAGCCAGCCGGCCCGGCGCAACGCCGCGATCTTGCCCGGCTCGTCGACGTAGCCGAGGTATTCGATCGACGGGTCGTGCCGGGCGGCGTCCTCGACGGCCGGGCGCCCCGGGCCGTCTCCGGCGATGAGCAGCGTCCCGCCGTGTACCGCGGGCCAGGCGTCCAGCAGCACGTCGATGCCCTTGTGCGGGCTGAGCGCGCCCATGAACAACAGCACGCGGCGATCGCCCGGGCGGTCGAGGGCCGCAGCCCCGGGCCGCGACCGGACAGCGAGCGGCACGACACGACCGTCGAGCGCGGCCACACCTGGCACATGCCGCCGGACGATCTCCCGCGTCCGCTCCGCCGGCCAGAGCAAGGTCACGCCGCGCAACTGGTGCACCAGCCAGGCGGCGCGCCGGGCGAGGAGCCGGTCGCCCAGCGGCGAACGACCGACGTTGGCCAGCGTGTTGTTCGGGTCGGCCAGCGCGTAGTCGTGCACGGTGTGCACGGTCGGGTAGATCCGCGCCAGCCGCGCCACCGGTCGCACGCCGAGGCCCTGCCAGTTGTGCAGGTGCACCACATCCGGCCGGAATCCGTGCAGATCGTGGTCGCGCAGCCCGGTCGGGTCGACGAGGTCGCCCAGGTGGGTCATGACCTTGCGGGCCACCGGCACGCGAGCGGACAGCCGCGGACCGACCGGCCGGTCGGCCGGCTCGGCGTTGGCCGACGGCCGGGCGTAGATCCGCACCTCGTGGCCGCGCGTCACGAGGTCCTCGGCGAGGTCGCGAACGTAGCGCTCGGCCCCGCCGAGCGTCGCGAACGTCGAGTGCACCATCGCGATGCGCATCGCCCGGCTACCTGCTCGCCAGCTGGACGGGCGCCCCGACGACCAGCTCGTAGAGGTGCTCGGTCGCTTCTTGCCAGGTGCGTCCGGGGGCGGCCGCCGGGGGTGGGCCGTGGTCGATCTCGTTGAGGGCCCGGGCCAGCGCCGTGCCGGACCAGCTGGTCATCCGGATCGCCGCCCCGCCGGTCGCCTCGTGCAGCGCCGGGTCCGGCGAGATCACCGTCGGTACGCCGAGCCGCAGCGCTTCGACCGCCGGCAGGCCGAAGCCCTCGAAGTGGCTCGGCATGAGGAACGCGGCCGCGCCGGCGACCGTCGCCCGGTAGTCGGCGTCGCCCAGCCGGCCCAGGAACACGATCCGCTCGGCGGCCTCCGATGCGGCGGCGGCGCGCACGAACCGGTCGATCCGTTGCCCGCCGGTGAGGATCGCGAGCGTGTACCCGGGATGGTCGGCGAGCGCCTCGATGGCCAGCTCGACGCCCTTGTGCTCGGCGTGGCCGGCGATCGCCAGATAGGGCTGGGCGAGCCCGGCCGGCCCCGCGCCCGGCTCGGCCGGAAGGTCGCTGCCCGGCGACCACAGCCGCGTCCGGCCCGCCGGTACGCCGTACAGCCCGAGGAGATCGTGCTGGGTGCGGGCGCTGACGCAGACGAGGCTGTCCGAGCGGCGGATGGCCGTGGCGTAGCTGACCCGCCGGTACTGGCGAACCGCCGCCGGCAGGCCGGTCGGCCAGAGCCGGAATGCGAGGTCGTGCACGACGGTCGTGACCGGCCGGCCGGGCCGGACCCCGCGAATCGCGAGCGAAGGGCTCAGCGACAGAACGCGGCCGCCGGTGGTGTGCCGGAGCGCGCGCAACGCGGCCGCGATCGAGCGGGCCCGACCGCCACCCGACCGGGCAACCACCGGCACGTCGACCGGCGGGTCCCAGCCGGCCGGCGGGGCGATCAGCTCGAGCCGACCCGGCCAGTGCCGCACGACCTCGGTCAGGACCCGGGTGATCCCGCCCGGCCCCACCCCGCTGCAGTCGACGGTGACCAGGTCAGCGGGTGGCATCGTCGATCCACGCGGTCATCTCGGCCGCGAACCGGGCGGTCGAGAACCCGCGGGCCTGGCGCTGGATCCGGTCGGCCGACAGCTCCGGCAGCCGGTCGATCGCGCCAGCGAGCAGCGCCGGGCCAGCGTGCTCCACGAGGAAGCCGGTCTCGCCGTCGACCACGGTCTCCAGCAGCCCGCCGCGGCGCAGGCCGATGACCGGGGTCGCGCAGGCCTGCGCCTCGACCGGGATGATGCCGAAGTCCTCGTCGGCCGGAAACAGCAGGGCGCGCGCCCCCCAGTACAACTCGCGCAGCCGTTCGCGGGTCGGCCGGACCTCGAAGGTCACCGGCACCCCGGCGGTGGCGGCGTGCCGGCGCAGCCGCGCCTCGAGCGGGCCCGAGCCGGCGATGACGAGCGGCAGCCCGGCCAGCCCAGCCGCGTCGAT
>Ga0070683_100002475_pt1 | contig 14690 bp, 12 predicted proteins | sample KBSC713LmetaG_FD_64662 | JGI IMG/M metagenome (GOLD analysis project Ga0070683, IMG submission 64662) | Corn rhizosphere microbial communities from Kellogg Biological Station, Michigan, USA - KBS C7.1-3L metaG | ecosystem: Host-associated > Plants > Roots > Rhizosphere ...
GACGGGCTCGCCGGATCGACGACGCCGGGCAAACCGTCGGTGGCCGACCCGATCGCGGCGTCGATCGCGAAGGCGCTGGTGGACGCGCAGAAGCAGGGCTTGAGCCTCGCGTCGCTGCACAAGGTGCGGGTCGCGCTGGTGGCGTCGATCGACAGGCCGGACCGGCCGTTGAAGAACCAGAAGCTTCCGCTGCTGGCGTGGCTGGTGGCGCTGAACGCCGCCGGTCACCTCGAAGCGTACGACCACTGGCTGTACGGACCGTCGTTTCCCGACGAGATGAAGCGCTGGGGCGAGGCGCACCCGAAGGAGGTCGAGGCAATGACGAAGTGGGCGGAGGAGCACCCGCTGTTCTGGCGGTGACCGTCAGAATCGGCCCGTCAGCGACAGCCTGACGCAGGTTCCAGTCCCCTCGCGCCGCGAAGCGGCGGTGTGGGAGAGGGTTAGGGTGAGGGGTCTGCCGCCTAGCTGGCGGCCTTCTTCGTCTCGGCCGCCACGCGCGCGCGCACGAGGGGTAGCTCCAGCGCGTCGGCCAGCGCGGTGGCGCTCGCCTCGATGATGTTGGACGACACGCCGATCGTGCTCCAGCGCTCTTCACCCCGCGCCGCTTCGATGAGCACGCGCGTCTTCGCGCCAGTCGCCGCTTCCGGATCGAGAATGCGGACCTTGTAGTCGACAAGGTGGATGTCGCGCGCGATCGGGAAGTGCGGGTTCAGCGCCTTGTGGAACGCGCCGTCCAGCGCGTGCACGGGGCCGTCGCCCTCCGCGACCGTGTGCACGACCTCGTCGCCGATGCGCAGCTTGACCGTCGCCTCCGCGAACATCGAGTTGCCGCGCCGCCGCTCCGAGATCACGACGACGTCCAGCACCTCGAAGGGCGGCTGGTAGCCGGGCGCGCTCCGTCGCCCGAGCAGCTCGAACGAGCCCTCTGCCGCCTCGAACTGGTAGCCCTGGCTCTCGAGCTCCTTGATCCGTTCCAGCAGCACGCGCTCATTGCCCTGCACGTCGACGCCCAGCTCGTTCGACCGCATGCGGACGTTGCCCCGCCCCGCCAGCTCGGACACGACGATGTGCCGCCGGTTGCCGACCCGCTCGGGGGCGATGTGCTCGTAGCTGTGCGTGACCTTCTCGACGGCCGCGACGTGCATGCCGCCCTTGTGCGCGAACGCAGACCGCCCGACGTACGGCGCGTGCGCGCGGGGCCGGATGTTGGCGATCTCGCTGACCACGCGGGACAGCTCGGTCAGCTTGGCCAAATTCTCGTCGGGGACGCAGCGCCGTCCCATCTTCAATTGCAGCGCCGGGATGATCGAGATCAGGTTGGCGTTTCCGCAGCGCTCGCCCCACCCGTTCATCGTGCCCTGCACCTGCATGACGCCGGCCTCGACCGCGGCCAGCGCGTTCGCGACGGCCAGGTCGCTGTCGTTGTGCGTATGGATCCCCAGCCGCGTCGGGACCGCCTTCTTCACGGCGGCGACCACCTCGGCGATGTACGACGGCAGGCTGCCGCCGTTCGTGTCGCACAGGCAGATCCAGTCGGCGCCCGCGTCGGCCGCCGCCTTGATCGCCGCCAGCGCGTAGTCGCGATCGGCGCGGAAGCCGTCGAAGAAGTGCTCGGCGTCGTAGACGACCTCCTTGCCCTCCGCCTTCAGCAACGCGACGCTGTCCCCGATCATCGCGAGGTTCTCCTGCAGCGTCGTGCCGAGCACCTCGGTGACGTGGAGGTTCCAGGACTTGCCAACGATGCAGACGGCGGGCGTGCGCGCCTCGATCAGCGCGCGCAGCACCGGATCGCCGGCCGCCTTGCCGCCCGCCTTCCGGGTCATGCCGAACGCGGTCAGCTTCGCGTGCTTCAGCGACAGCGACTTCGCGCGCTGGAAGAACTCGACGTCCTTGGGGTTCGACCCCGGGTACCCGCCTTCAATGAAGTGAATCCCGAAGCCGTCCAGAATGCGCGCAATCTTCAGCTTGTCCTCGACCGAGAGCGAGAGTCCCTCGCTTTGTGTTCCGTCGCGCAGTGTCGTGTCGAAGAGTTGGACATCCATGGTTCAGGCTCCAGGTGAAGCCCGCAAGACTAGCAGAGACGCCCACGATTCGCGCGCTCACGCCGACGGCGGCGGCGTGGGCAGACGGGCGAACGCGTCAGCGACCCGGGGCCGCAGCCGCAGGCGGGCGTACCGCCGGTCGATCTTGGCCACCGAGAACACGCGTAAGGCCAGCACCGCGGCGATCAGCCCTACCAATGCCAGGAACAGGAGCAACGAGACGGTAGGGTCCGTACGCCGCAACGTCAGGAGAAAGAACAGGGTGATGCCGTCGAGCATCGCTGCCAGGCAGAGCAGCCGGCAGAGGCCGTCGCGCCGCTGCCCGGCCAACCCCAGCGTGTGCTCGATGTTCGACGGCCGCCGCAGCGCGGAGTACGTCATCGCCGCGGCCATGGGCGCTGTGAAAACGACGAGCATGAACCAGAACGGCGTCCACGAGAGCGGCACCCGCCGCCGCTGCGCCGGCTTCGTCTGCTCGCCGGTGAACAGACAGATGTCCGGCAGCGTGACACCATGCCGCGCAAACAACGTGCGCCCCTCGAGGCGCCACGGCGGCAGCGCCGGCTCGGCGTCGGGATCGACGGCCGGAGACACCGCTCGGCCGCCGTCGGCGATCGAGGCCTGCGGAGGCAAATAGGGATTCGCGCCGTCCATCTCAGAGCCCCCGCGCGTCACTTCTTGCCTGGGCGGTACAGCGCGGCGGCCGCCGGGATCTCGACGGTCGTCGTCGTCGCGCCGCCTTCCTCGGTCGTCGACAGCGTGAGGCTGTCGACCACCTCGCACGCGAGCGACGCGATGTCGCCGATGTCCTTCGTCGTCGTGGGCGAGGCCTTCGTACCGAAGTTCAGCGCGCGCTCGCTGATCGCGTCCGACGCCGCGAGCGCCGCGCGGAGCTGTGCGGCGAGCGGCGCGCACGGGTAGCGCGCCCACGCCACCAGCGGCGCCTTCGACGCCGGCAACGCCATCCGGCCCTTCGCCGTCGGCGCGCCCGCGCCCAGCGCGAGAATCTTCTGCGAGAGGACCGGCGACGTCGACAGCACCACCGTGTTGCCCTGAACCGCGACGTGCAGCTTGAAGCCACCGTCGGCGGTCACCTGCTCGTTCACCATCGCGTCGAACCAGGACGTGTCCAACCAGCGCGCCGTCGCGCCGGCGACGGGCGCCGGCGCGTCCGTGAGCGGCGCCGGCGTCGTGGTCGCAAGGCCGTTCATCGCCGACGACGCCGCCGCGCCGAAAGCCCCCCAGAGGTCCGCCACGAAGGCGAGCGCCGTCTTCGCGTCGGGCGCGCGGCCGATCCAGGCCAGCTCGGGAACCGGGACGTTCTTCGAGGTTCGCGGAGGCGCGCCCGGGCGGCCGCGGACCTCGAGACGGCCGATGCGCGCCCCGGGGCCGATGACCAGCGCGCTGCCGCCCGCGAACACCTTCGGTCCCTTGTCGTGGACCAGCTCGCGCAGCTTCGCGAAGTTCTTATAGTAGGCGAGCTCGAGCTGCTCGGCCTTGCCCGATTCGACGCCGCTGATTGTCTCGGCAAATGATCGCCGCGCCATGCGATCCTCGACGCGCTCGAACGCGTTGGAGACGCGATCGCCCAGGTTGTCGCGCGTGTCGACGTCGACGGCGATCGCGTCGGCGGGCAGCAGCGCGGCGATCGGCTCGGAGGCGAGCGGCGTCGACGGCGGCGCGCCGACCTCGCGGTACAGCGCGTGGACGCCGCGGTCGACCCAAAGCCAGCCTTCGCGACGGTCGCCCCAGCGCGCGAGATCGCGCGCCATGCGCGGCAGGTCGCCCAGCATATCGGTGTCGTCGTCGGCGCGCGTCCGCGTGGCCGCGGCGCTGCTCTCCCACTTGGCCCAGAGAGTCTGCAGGTCGGCGACCATCGCGCGTAGCGGTTTGATCTCGGCGCGCGCGGTCGCGAGCAAGCTGCCCGGCGCAAGGCGAACGGGCGGCGCGGGAAGGACCGGCGCCTTGCCGGCCTGGCGCGGACCGACGGTGATCACCACGGCCGTGCCCTCGACGGCGATCCACGCCTCCGCCTCGAGCGCGGCGAGCGCCGAGCCCAGCGTCTTCGCCTGCGGATCGCGCGGGCCCGAGAGCCACTCGAGCGTGAGCAGCATCGCCTTCGTCTCCCCGGGCTTGAAGAAACGCCCCAGCTTCAGCTGCACGCCGGACGCGTCGCCGGCGCTGGTGATCTTGATATTGGATTCCGCGAGCGACGGGCGCAGCGCCTCCACGATCGACGCGGCGACTTGCCTGGCGGTGCCCGCGTCGGCGTAGGTGGCGGTGATGACCAGCGGCGGCACGCGCAGCGTCTTCAGCTCGGCGGTCAGCGCCTTCTGCAACGCGGGCAGGTCCTTCTTGCCGCGGGCGCCGGCGCCCACGGCGCCCTTGCACAGCGAGCCGAGCATGAACGTCCGGGCGAGCCCGCCCACCTGCGCGAAGCCCGAGCTCGGCATCCCGATCGCGAGCTCGCGCGGCCAGAACGGCGCGGTCGCAACCAGCCCCATCTGCACGTCGGCGAGCGACGGCCCCCCACCCGCCGACTTGCCCGAGACGCGGTCCAGCAGACGCGCCAGCGCCGGCAGGCGCATCAAGTCCTGCGCGTGCGCGAGCGGCTGCGTGATGCTCAGGGCGTTGACCCGATCGCCATCGCCCGCATCCGGGCGGGCGACGATCGGTGCCGACGTGAACCCAAACGCGACGACAAGCAGGGCGCGAATATGCATGGCGGCGCCGATCAGACCACGAGCGGCGCGGTTCGGTAAAGGTCGCGCCGGGAGCTGCCGGGCTAACGCCTCTCCAGGAACCCTCTGCCTTCGAATATCGCCGGCGCCGCCTTTTCGATCCGCGCCACCCGCGTCGCCGCCTGCTTGGCCGCGGCAAAGTGGTACAGGTAACTCCTCTGCCGCCCCGGCGTCAGCGCGTCGAAGGCGCGCTTGAAACGCGCGTCCCTTCGGAACCGCTGCTTCAGCTCCTCGGGAACGGGAAAATCAGAGGTCTTCTTCGGCTCCATCCGCAGCCCCGCGTTCGCGACTGCGATGGCCTCGCGCACGTAGGCCTTGATCGTCGCCGCCTTCGCCTTGATCTCCTTGGCGCTGGCGAACTTCATCACCCGCCCGGCGTGCACCTGACCGAGCTGCACCAGAACCTTCTTCGGGTCCTTCAGCAGGGCGCCCTGGAAGAAGCCGAGCCCGAAGTACTCCTTGAAGCCCTGCAGGATGACGATGTTCTTCCCGTCCACCGTGTAGGTGGGCTTGCCCCACTTGCGCTCCTCCTTCAGCGCAAAGCCGGCCAGCACCCGCCGCATCGTCGCGATCTCCGCCTCCCACCGCTCTCGATACGCCATCTCCATGCAGCACCTCTTCTTGAATCGACTGCTAGGGCTGCGGCGTGCCCTTCTTCTTCACCGTGATGTCGGGCGGGCGGCCGTAGATCGGGACGGCGCTGGCGAGGTTCGCCGCCTCGCCGCGAGCGCGCTGCAGTAGCGCGAGGCGTCCGATCGAGACGGCGGTCGGGCCGGCGATGGCGACGCGGCCCGCGATCGCGTGACGCTCGGCGCCGTTGCCTGCGACGGCGGGCGCCGGTCCGGGCAGCGCGGCCAGCCAGTCAGCGAAGGCGGCAGCGGCGATGCGACAGTCCGCGGCGGTCTCGCGCACCAGCGCCGACGCGTCGGCGACGTAGCCGCCGACGTAGACCTCGCCCTTGCCGGCGTCCAGGCATGGCACCGCGGTGACCGCGCCGTCGCGCGCCGCGAGGATGTCGGCCGCCAGCGCGTGCAGCGAAGACACGACGTACAGCGGAACGCCCGTTGGCAGCGCCAGGCCCTTCACGGTCGACAGCCCGACACGCAGGCCGGTGAAGCTGCCGGGCCCGCCGCCGCACGCGATGCCGGCGAGGTCCGCCGGCGCGACGCCAACCGCGCGCAGCGCCTCCGCGCACAGCGGCAGCACGTGGCTGGAATGGCGCTCCGCGGTCGCCTCGGCGGAGAACCGGACGCCGCCCGCGCTGTCCAGCACCGCCACACGCGCCGTCGGCGTCGCGGTGTCGAGGCAGAGGAAGAGTTCGCTCATTTCAGGGAGCCGCTATTTATCGCGGCAACAAGAAGCGCACAACGTCGTTGCGCAGCGCGAACACCGTCAGCACCACGACGATGACCATGCCGACCTTGGTGGCGATCTGGCGCGCGCGCGGCGACGGCGGCCGCCGCTTGAACAGCTCCAGCGTGAAGAACACCAGCAACCCACCGTCCAGGATCGGCACCGGCAGGAAGTTCAGCAGGCCGAGGTTCACGCTGATGACGGCCATGAACCAGAGGTACTCGTCCAGCCCCTGCTCGGCGGCGACGCTGGCCGCGTAGCCGATCATGATCGGGCCGCCCAGCGTCGTCAGCGGCACGCGGCCCCGGATGATCTCGCCGAACCCGAAGACCATCGTGGAGATGATGTCGCCCGTGTGCTTGAACGCGTGGCCGAACGCGTACCCGAACCGGTTGGTGATCGGCACCGGCTCCTCGGTCTTCCAGGCCGGCCGGTTGAGCGCGCCGAACACCAGCCGCTGCTCTTCCTGTCGGTTCACGTCCAGGCGCGTCCGGATCTCCTGGCGGAAGCTCGCCTCGTGGTGAACGCCGGCCGCCGAGATCCACTCGATGCGGAAGTCCTTGTCGGGGTGGCTGGCCAGCTGATCGCGCAGGACGTCCCAGTGCGCCAGCGGTGCGCCCTCGATCGACAGGATCTGGTCGCCGCGCCGCAGGCCGATCCGGTCGGCCGGGCTCTCCGGCTCGACGGAGAAGACGAAGGACTCTGCCGACAGGATGCCGGTCTCGTAGTGCCGCCGCCCGGCGGTGTCGAACACGGCGACCGGGATGACGACCGACGAGCCGGGCTCCTCGATCTCGATGTGCGCGAACGGCACCGCCGAATAGCCGCCTCGCACGTAGTTGAGGCGCAGCGGCGCCGCGCCGGCGCGCTCGATCGCCCGCGCGAACTCGGTCCACGTCGCGACCGGCACGCCGTTCACCGCTGTGACGAAGTCGAAGGTCTTGAGACCGGCCACCGCCGCCGGTGACGACGGATCCAGGACGCCGATCTCGGGCAGGTGGAAGCGCGGCGACACACCGATCCAGCCGAGGCGCTCCTTGCGGTGCAGCGGGCCCGACCGTTCGATCTCGATGGGCGTGACGTCGCGTTCCTCGGCGTCGGGGCCGCGGCGGATCCCGAAGCGCAGCGTCCTGCCCGCCGACGTCGAGATCTTGTTCTCCAGCTCTTCCCAGTAGCGCACCGGCTGGCCGTCGACGGTCTCGATGCGATCGCCGGGCAGCAGGCCCGCGTTCGCGGCAGGCAGATCAGGCAGCACCGTGCCCAGCGTCGGCGGCAGCAGCGTCCGCTGCCCCGCGAAGTGAATGAAGTAGATGAAGAGCGGGAGCAGCAGGTTGAACACCGGCCCCGCCACCACCACCGTGTAGCGCTGCCACAGCGGCTTGGCCGCCAGCGCGCGCGGCCGATCGATCGGCGGAATCGGCTCGCCGGGATCCTCGCCCAGCAGGCGCACGTAGCCGCCCAGCGGCAGCGCGGACAACCGGTACTCGGTCTCGCCCCAGCTGAACCCCACGATGCGCGGGCCGAAGCCGAGCGAGAAGCGAATCACCTTCACGTCGAACAGCTTCGCGAACACGAAGTGCCCCAGCTCGTGCACCAGGATCAGCACGCCCAGCAGCACGAGGACGGCGGCGGCTGTGCCGAGCACGCTCATGAAGGCAAGCCCGCGGGGTCGCCGTCGCCGCGGTCGTGCTGCGCGACGTTCGTGAAGCCGGCGTTCGCGAGCGCGGTCTCCACAGCCTCCAGCAGCGGCAGGGTCGTCGCCCCGTCACGCGCCGACACCGCCACCACGGGCAAGTCGGCGCTGCCGCGCGGCAGGCGCGCCCGTTCCTCGTCGGGCAGCAGATCGACCTTGTTCATCAGGAGGATCCGACGCGTCTCGGCGAGGCCCAGGTCCGCGAGGATCGCCTCGACCGCGGCGATCTGCTGCTCGTTCGCGGGGTCGGCGGCGTCGACGACGTGCAGGAGCAGGTCCGCTTCGTCCAGCTCTTCGAGCGTCGCCCGGAACGCGCGCGCCAGATCGCGGGGCAGATCGCGGATGAACCCGACCGTGTCGGCGATGATGATCTCGCGCTCGCGCGGCAAGCGCAGCCGGCGCGTCGTCGGATCCAGCGTCGCGAACAGCCGATCCTCGGCCAGCACGTCGCTGCGCGTGAGCGTGTTCAGCAGCGTCGACTTGCCCGCGTTGGTGTAGCCGACGATGGCGACGATCGGCAGCCCGCGCCGCACGCGCTCGGCCCGCCTCCCCGCCCGCTGCTCGCCGAACCGGTCGATCTCTTTTTCCAGGCGGTGGATCCGCTCGCGCGCGCGCCGGCGGTTCTCTTCCAGCTTCGTCTCGCCGGGACCGCGCCCGCCGATGCCGCCGGTCAGCCGGCTCATCATCGTGTTCTTCTCGTGCAGGCGCGGCAGTCGGTAGCGCAGCTGCGCCAGCTCGACCTGCAGCTTGCCGTCGCGGCTCTTCGCGCGCTGGGCGAAGATGTCCAGGATCAGCATCGTCCGATCGATGACCTTCAGGTCTGTGAAGTCGGCGATCGCGTGCGCCTGGATCGGCGTCAGGTCTGGATCGAAGATCAGGACGTTCGCGTCCACCTGCATCGCCCGGATCAGGACCTCTTCCAGCTTGCCGCGGCCGATCAGGTACTTCGGATCGGCCTCGGGCCGACGCTGCTCGAGGACGCCCATGACGCCCACGCCGGCGGTCCGGCACAGCTCCTTCAGTTCGTTGACCCGACTCTCCAGGCTCGTGATCGGCGGGCGGGGCGCGCCCGCGGCGCGCGGGGCGCGCCGGACGTCGACGACGACGAGCAGCGCGCGATCGCGCTTGTCGGTGACGACGGCGGCCGGCGCGACGCGATCGAACTCGTCCTCCAGCGCCTCGATCAGCGCGGCGGGATCCAGAGTGCTGCGGAAGAAGGGCTCGCTGGGCAGCACGCGCCACGGCTGCCCGCCTTCGACGGGCGGCAGCAGGTGCGCGACGTGCAGGTCGGCGGGGCGGCCGTCGGGCCACACACCGATCGCCGCGACGAGATCCAGCCGCAGCAGCGCCAGGTCGACGAGGTCGTCGCGCGTCAGCGGCTCGTTGCGCAGGTGGGTGTGCACCAGCCGCAGGCCGCGGAAGCGACCGCGCCCCGCGCGGATGCGGCCGATCTCGGGCAGGTTGATGCGCGACGCATCGCCGACGAAGACGTGCTCGATCTCGCCCCGCCGGCCGACGAGGATCCCGACCTGGCGCTCGATCTCGCGCGAGATCGTGCACAGGTACGCCGCCAGCTCGGCCGATGCGACCTCCCCGGGGCGGAGGCGGCGCCGGTAGACGCGCTCCAGCGCATGCTTCTGGCTGGGCTTGAGGCCGGTGGTATTGCCGCTGACGACTTGCAGGGGCGCGAGGTTAGCACCGACCGGGACCGACTGCCGAAGTTCGCGCGGCGCGGCGTGGCCGTCGGCGTTCGTCGCCGAGCGGACACCGTCTAGCCCGCCGTTATCGATTACTGTGTCGTTCAAGCAACCATGACCTCAGCGGCGGCATTGTTCGGAATCGCGGTCCTCGGCACCGTGTTCTGGCCGGCCAGTCCGGAGGCGGCGGCCGCGCTGTTCGCGTCCAGCCAGCGCGCGCACCCGCTGATCGTCGGTCTTCTCGCAGGCGGCGGTCAGGCGGTCGCGCTGACGATCCTGTTCCTGTTCGGAGACCAGCTGCGCGCGCGATGGGGCTGGTTCGATCGGAAGTGCGAACGGCTGCGCACGCGCCTCGGCCCGCGCCTCGCGAGCAGCGCGTTCGTGGTGGCGTCCGTGAGCGGCCTGCTCGGGTTCCCGCCTGTGTCGCTGGTCGCCACGCTGGCGCCGGGCGTGGCTCCCCGCCCGGCGCCGCTGCTGCCGGTGATGATCGTGACCCGGATCGTCCGCTTCACGGTGCTCGCCGCGCTGGTGGGCGCAGCGGCCAGCAAGCTGTAACGATCCGCCGCGCGACCCTCGAATCGAAGAGAGACCTCGTCCGACCTCGAGCGGCGCGATCCCATGCGAAAGGTTCGCGAGATCGTAACGGCTTCCGATCTCGTCCTCGGCGCTTAGGTTCGTTATCGGGGGAGGCGGCCATCAGCGGGCGGCGGTTTCGGCGAGGGGCGTGGGGCGCGTTCGCGGCGATCGTGGTGGGCGCGGCGCTCCGGATCGCGTGCGGCGGCACCACGACCGGATCGCTCGTGCCTGGCTCCGGGACGGACGGGGCGGCGGGGCCGAGCGCCCCCGCGAGCGCGAACACGGGCGCTGCCGGCAATCCGCAGCGCGTCGGGCACGTGTTCGTCGTCGCGATGGAGAACCAGGACGCCGACAACATTTATGGCAACACCGGCGACGCGCCGTACATCAACGGCACGTTGCTGCCGCGCTACGCGCACGCGACCGCTTTCACCGACGTGCTGCCGGGGTTGCCCAGCGAGCCGCACTACGTCTGGATGGAGGCGGGCACGAACGCGTTCGCGGATCGCACGTTCACGACGGACGATCGCCCCGGGACCAGCAACAGCACCGCCAGCGGCGATCACCTGGTGGCCCAGATCGCGGCGGCGGGCGGCGGCCTCGATTGGATGGCCTATCAAGAAGGGATCGATCAGGAGACGGGCGCGTGTCCGCTCGTCGGCGCCGGCTTCTACCGGCCGCGGCACGACCCGTTCGTCTTCTTCAGGGACGTCGCGGGCGATCCGCCGTCCCAGGACGACGCGGGCTGCGCGGCCCACCACCGCGACTTCGCCGCGCTGGCCGCCGACCTGGCGAGCGGCCAGGTCGCCCGCTACAGCTTCATCACGCCCAACCTCTGTCACGACATGCACGGCGCGAAAGGCTGCCCCGATCCGAACGATCGGCGGGCCGGCGACGTCTGGCTGGCGGCGAACCTGCCGCCGCTGATCGACTTCGTGAACGCGAACGGCGGCGTCATCTTCATCACCTGGGAAGAGGGCGAGCACACGACGACGTTGCCGTTCATCGCCGTCGGCCCCGACGTCAAGCCGGGCTACGCGAGCGCGGTGCCCTACACGCACAGCTCGCTGCTGAAGACCGTCGAGCAACGGCTGGGCCTGCCGATCCTGCCGACGGTCGCGAGCGCGAACGATCTGTCCGACCTCTTCGCGCGCTGACGCTCAGGCGCGGCCGCCTCGCTCAGGGCCGGGTCGTCGAGAACCCGCCTGCCCCGTTGCCGTAGAACATCTGCATGGGCACCCCGCCGTCAGCGACGTCGAACGTCACCAGAAGGTCCAGCTTTCCGGCGCCGTTCGCGTCCATCACCTGGGCGCTCAGGGCACCGCTGGTCCCCGGCACCCCGGTCGTCGCGAGAAACTTACCGTCGCCGGTGCCGGCAGCGATCGCGATAAGGTAATCCTTGACCAAACTCAGCGAGATCCACGCAAGCGCGTGCTCGTCTGGTCAGGCGCGCCCGCGCAGCTTCGCGAACCACCAACGCAGACCGACGAACAGGAAGCGCGGGTCCTTAAGGAACTCGGGTCGCTTGCGCTCGAACGCGTGGCCGACGAACTGGAACACCCAGCCGAGCCCGAACGCGGTCGCCGCGATCGGCCGGAGGACCGGCACGACGATCGCGGGCACTGCGGTCAGCACGGACGCCGCGATGAGCGGGATGCCGGCGGTATGGCAGGCGCGGTTCACGGGGTGCCGGTGACTCTGCCCGTACTCCGCGACCCACTCATCCCAACCACGCCGGCTGAACAACGCCATGGGGACAAGTTTACGCCCGCCCCGCCATCGGCGCCGGCGGAACAGCTCAACCGGCGCTAGACGATCGGCCCCTTGCAGAGGCTCGCTAGCCCGAACGTGTTCGACGTGATCCCGCAGGCGTTCTGTACCGAGATCAAAAGGTCGTTGTTGTTGCGCTTCGCGGCGTCGACGATGCGGCCGCTCTGCCACTTACCCGCGCCCTGCCCGGCCAGGATGAAAGGGATGTCCGTCAGGTAGTGGCCGCTCGAGCTGTTGCTCCAGCACTCCATCCCCAGGATCACCGCGCTGTTGTAAAGCGCCGTCTGCCCGTTGCCGTCGTTGATGCCCTTCAGCGCGGCCAGCAGCTCCGCGAACTTCTCGGCGTAGAACGTGCCCATCGTGAACAGGCCGTTGACGTCGTTGCTGTGCTCCAGCGTGTGGTGCGCCTTGGTGACGCCGCGGCTGGGCATCGACTGGCCGCTGGACGCGCCCGACAGCGTGTAGGCCACGACGCGCGTCAGGTCCCACTCGAACGCCAGCTTGATGAGGCCGATCATCTGATCGTGGATGGGCGACAGGTCGTCGCAGTTCAGCTTCTTCGTGCCGTTGCCCGTCGGGCGCGCGCCGGTCGGACACGGGCCGGTGCTTCCGCCGCCGCCGGTTGTCCCGCTGTCCAAACCGGCGATCTCCGCGTTGTTCGCCTTCTCCACCTCGCGCCATCCGTCGACCAGGCCGTCCAGCTGGTGCGCGTGGGCCGAGTCCATGCCCAGCACCTTCTTCGCCTCCGCGATGTCGGCGAGTCGGAAGTCGATCAGGCTCTTCTTCCGCGTCAGCGCAGCGCGCACCTTGGTCGTGTCGCTCGCCGGCTGGTTGCTGGAGCTCGAGCAGAGCAGGTTCACGCGCTCCATCAACATGTCGTAGACCTGCCCCGCGTCCTGGATCGGCTCGATCGCGTTGCCGTACTGCGAATCTGTGGCCTGCCGCGCGCGCCACGAGATGTAGCGCTGGCCCAGACCCACGCTGTCCGCGTCCGAGTGCGCGCCCGCGCCGAGGTGCAGGCTGGCGAACGGCAGGTTCGCGGTCGCCGGCGTCGCCGCGTAGTGGTTGGCGATCGAGATGTCGATCGACTCGAAGTCCGTGTACGCATAGTACGAGTCGTTCTTCGAGTAGTGGTACGAGTTGCCGGTCGTGCAGCCGATGAGGCCGGCGGCGTGCTCTTCCTTGTAGCCGTCGGTCTTGGGCGACCCGCCGTGAATGTTCATGCTCTTGAACAGGATGATGTCGCCGCTGTGCGGCTGCAGCGGCGCGAGCGGCGTCGCCGACAGGTCGCTGATCGACGACGGGTTCGTCGAGGCGGGATAGAACGACCCGCCCTTGAAGAACATGAGGAAGCGCGGCGCGCCCACGAACGTGCCGCCCGCCAGGTAGCCCATCGCCCGCGCGACCGGCGTCAGCAAGAACGCCACGAACCCGAAGCGCTTGATCAGATCGCGGCGGGTGATTCCTTCCTTGAGTGTCCGGCGGGTGATCATGGCGTCTCCGTTCGCTGAGAAAAGCTGGTCGACGTCGCGAGCACGCGCAGCAGATCGATGACAGCCTGCGTGTCGTTGTTGGCGAAGCCGAAGAACATCTGCCGCAGCATCGGATCGTCGGCGGCCGTCTCGTCGCGCCCCGTGTAGAAGCGGAACATCTGTCGGACGAAGCACTGCTTGAAACGCAGCGAGCCGGTGAAGCCCTTCAACGCCTCGACCGGGGTGCTGGCGGTGAACGGACCTTCGTCCAGGAAGCTCACCGAGATGCTCGGGTCGATGGGCATGCCGTTGTCCTTCGTCCGCCAGCGTCCCAGCGGATCGAAGTTCTCCTGCATGAAGCCGAACGGGTTGATGACCGTGTGGCAGGCCGGGCACGCGCCGGTCGCGGTCACCGTCTCGACCCGCTGGCGTTCCGTGCCGGTCACGTCGGCGGGGATCGTCGTGTTGACGCCCTGAGGCGGCTGGCCGAGCGGCATGCACATCACCTTGCGCGTGAAGAACACGCCGCGCTTCACGAGGCGGGTGGTGTCAGGCCCCGAGTGCGAGGTGATCACGCCCGGCAGCGTGAAGATCCCCAGCCGCTGCGTCGGATCCAGCGCGGTCAGCGTCGTCGAGCCCGTCTTGGCGGTGCCATAGATCGACGCCAGCGCGTCCGAAACGAACGACTGCGTCGACTGGGTGACGTCCTTCAGCGTCGGCGCCGCCTTCGAGAGCTGCGCGTTCAGGAACGCCTTCACCTCGTCGACCATCGCGGTCGCGAGGGCCGGCGTGAACTCGGGGAACACGGTCGGCGCGATCGTGAACTCGGTGGGCTCGCGCACCTCCAGCCACGAGATGAAGAAGCGCATCAGCTTCGCGCGCGCCTCGGGCGTTGCCAGCAGCTTGTCGACGGTCGCCGCCAGCGCGTCGGCCGTGGCGAGGCCGGTGGTGGGCGTCGCCGACGAGAGGCCGACGGTCTCGGGCGGCGCGTCGGCGAGCGTGTAGCTCATCGCCTGCAGCCGCTCCGCGGGCAGCATCACGCTCGACGCGTCCGTCTGCACCTCGTCGCGGTAGACGTAGTTGGGCGAATTCAGCGTCACGTCGACCAGATCCGCGACCGCGTCGGGCAGCCCCACCTGGCTGACGCCGGTGGTGAGCATTTCGGCGTAGCGCGCGAGCTGCGCGTCGGACAGCGTCCCGCGGAACGCGCGCCCGACGAACTTCTTCGCCTCGGTCTGGAGGCACGCGGTCGAGTTGCCGCTGGCGGCGCAATTGATGACGCTGGCGGGATTGGCGCGGACGCTGGTCGTGATGCCGTCGACCCACTTCGTGTACGGCGTGAAGTT
>Ga0070683_100002476_pt1 | contig 14690 bp, 10 predicted proteins | sample KBSC713LmetaG_FD_64662 | JGI IMG/M metagenome (GOLD analysis project Ga0070683, IMG submission 64662) | Corn rhizosphere microbial communities from Kellogg Biological Station, Michigan, USA - KBS C7.1-3L metaG | ecosystem: Host-associated > Plants > Roots > Rhizosphere ...
GCCGTTGACGGTGTCCACTGCCGGGTCCGCACCGATGATGTCTACGTAACGCTTCAACATGGTATCCATCTGTTGGAACGAAGTATCCTGATCGGCCTGAACGTTGCCGTTGAGCCGGCCTGTATCTTGTTGCGGGAAGAAACCCTTGGGAACGCGAATGAACAGATAAATGTTCAGGGCGACGGTCCCCAGGAGGATCAGCAGCGTGATGAAGGAGTGGCGGAGTACGACGTTCAAGGCCTTCCCATACGCGTTTACGACCGTGGTGAATCCACGTTCGGTTGTCCGGTACATCCAGCCATGTTTCTGCTCGCCTTTTAAGAGATGCGCGCACATCATGGGCGTGGCAGTGAGAGAAACGATCATGGATACGGCGATTGCTACCGAGAGCGTAACGGCAAATTCGCGAAACAGGCGTCCGACCAGGCCCTGCATCAGCAATAACGGAATAAATACGGCTACTAGCGAGATGCTGATCGCGATGACGGTGAAGCCGATTTCCTGTGCGCCTTTCAGCGCTGCCTGCATCGGATTCATGCCTTGTTCGAGGTAGCGGGTTATGTTCTCGATCACGACGATGGCGTCATCCACCACGAATCCGGTGGAAACAGCCAGGGCCATCAGCGACAGGTTGTCCACGCTGTAACCGAGCAGATACATGATGCCGAACGTCCCAATGAGCGACACAGGGACGACTACGCTGGGGATAAACGTCGTGCGCAGATTCCTCAGGAAGAAAAACACCACCAGGATTACTAGTCCGATAGAGATCAGCAAGGCACGTTCCACTTCGCGAACAGAAGCGCGAATGGTAACGGTCTGATCCATCGCAATGCGCATGTCAATGGCCTGCGAGATGGCCGCGTGGAGCTGAGGCAGCGATTCCCGCACGCGATCCACAGTCTGGATGACGTTGGCGCCGGGCTGGCGGTATATCGTCACAAGTACGGAAGGCTTTCCATTGGCATAGCCGGCATTGCGGATGTCTTCGACAGAGTCCACTGCTTCGCCGATGTCTGAAATCCGGACAGCCGCGCCGCTGTGATAGGAGACGATCAAATGCTGGTAGTCGGCCGCGTTGAAGATCTGGTCATTGGCGCCCACTTCCCACATCCGGTCTGGGTCAGAGAAATGGCCCTTAGGCGTATTCGCATTGGCGTTGGCTAGGGCGGAGCGAACTTGCTCCAGGCCGATCCCATATTTGTTCGCTGCATCCGGATTCAATTCGACGCGTACAGACGGAAGAGCGCTGCCGGCGACGACGACTTGCCCCACGCCTTTGATCTGAGACAGCTTCTGGGCAACGATGGTCGAGGCGGCGTCGTACATCTCGTATTTATGCAACTTTTCCGACGTCAGCGCGAGAATGAAAATGGGCGCATCGGAGGGGTTCACCTTGCGGTACGTGGGATTGCTGGGAAGATTCGTCGGCAGATTTCCGCGGGCTGCGTTGATGGCGGCTTGCACGTCGCGGGCGGCCGCGTCGATATCGCGATTCAGATTGAATTGCAGGACTACGGAAGTCGAGCCCAAGCCGCTCGACGAAGTCATTTCCGAGACGCCGGCGATCCGGCCGAACTGGCGCTCAAGCGGCGTCGCCACGGAGGCGGCCATGGTTTCTGGACTTGCCCCCGGCAGACTCGCGCTTACGGAAATGGTCGGAAAATCGATCTCCGGCAGCGGTGACACGGGCAGCAAGCGGAAGGCCGCGGCTCCTGCCAGCGCGATGCCCGCGGTCAGCAGGGTGGTGGCGACCGGTCGCCGGATAAATGGAGCTGATATGCTCATGGGGGTCAGGCGGGCGCCGGAGAGCCTTCCAAAGCTTCGGATCGTTTAGAAAATCTCCGGGAAAGCCGGTCGAACCAGAGATAGATGACCGGCGTCGTATACAGGGTCAGTGCCTGGCTGAGAATCAAGCCGCCGATGATAGTGATGCCTAGAGGCCGCCGCAATTCGGATCCGGTGCCTCCGCCGAATGCCAACGGAACGCCGCCGAGCAGCGCCGCCATGGTGGTCATCATGATGGGGCGAAAGCGCAGCAAGCAAGCCTGATAGATCGCGTCCTCAGGCGACTTGCCTCCATGGCGCTCGGCGTCTAATGCGAAATCGATCATCATAATGGCGTTTTTCTTCACGATTCCGATCAAGAGCACAATGCCGATGAGTGCGATGACGCTGAAGTCGTTGCCAGTGATCAGCAGCGCCAGCAGAGCGCCCACGCCTGCGGAGGGAAGCGTGGAGAGAATGGTCAGCGGATGGATGTAGCTTTCATACAGCACACCCAGGACGATGTAGACAGTGACCAGAGCGGCGAGAATAAGAAACACTTCGTTGGAGAGCGCCCCTTGGAACGCCGCGGCCGTGCCCTGAAATCCGGCCTGGATGCTAGCCGGCAATCCGACCTCGTCTTTCGCGCGCTCCACGGCTTGGACCGCGTTTCCAAGCGATGCCGAGGGCGCAAGATTGAACGAAAGCGTGACTACGGGAAACTGTCCCTGGTGGTTGACGGTGATAGGAGACGCAGCCAGCTCCACGCGGGAGAACGCGCTGAGGGGAACTTGGCTTCCGCTCGAAAACGCCGCGGAGGAAGCAGCAGTTCCGCCGAGGCCGCCCGTGGAATTGAAGGATCCTGAACCGGGGGCCGCAGTGTTGGCGGCAGCATTGGTGGGACCTTTCGAGAGTCCGGTCGCGGAGGTACCTCCGGAAACCAGGCCGCTGCTACCGGCCACGGCCGATCCAGCCGAACGCACATACAACTCCCGCAGGTCTTGGGGATTCTTCTGGAAACCCGGCAGCAGCTCCAGCACCACGTGGTATTGGTTCAACTGCGTGAAGATGGTCGAGACCTGGCGCTGACCATAAGCGTCGTACAACGTCTGATCGATGCTGGCTGGCGTGATACCCAGGCGCGAAGCGGTGTCGCGATCGTAGATCAACCTGGCTCGCAGACCCTGGGTTTGCTGGTCGCTCGCGACGTCACGCAGTTCGGGCGCCTGTTGTAACTTGGCGATCAAGCGTGCAGCGTAGGTATTCAGCTCGTCGATACTGGGATCTTCGAGTGTGTACTGGAACTGAGTGCGGCTGACGCGATCCTCTACGGTCAGATCCTGTACCGGCTGCATGAATAGTGTGATTCCCGGAACGCGGGCCAACTCTGGTTGCAGGCGGCGGATGACGTCGGTGGCGGTGTCCTTTCGTTCGTCGAGCGATTTTAAGTTGATTTGAATACGCCCGCTATTGGTCGTTGTGTTCGTGCCGTCGATGCCGATGAAAGAAGATAAACTCTCCACGGCGGAATCCTGCAGGATGATTTTCGCGAGGGTTTGCTGGCGGTCGGCCATCGCCCCGAAGGACACGGTCTGGGCCGCCTCCGAAACACCCTGGATCACGCCGGTGTCCTGAATAGGGAAGAAACCTTTGGGAATCACGATGTAGAGGTAGACCGTCAGAGCGAGGGTCCCGGCGGCCACCAGAAGAGTTATTGTCTGGTATTGCAAGACGAACTTGAGGGTCCGGCCGTATTGTTCGATGACCCACTCGAAGGCTCGCTCGGATGCGCGATACAGGCGGTTTTGCTCATGCTCCGGCTTGTGCTTCAGCAGTTTGGCGCACATCATTGGGGTGAGCGTTAGAGAGACGACGGCGGAAACCAGAATCGTGACGCTGAGAGTGACGGCGAACTCGCGGAACAGCCGGCCCACGATATCGCCCATGAATAGCAAGGGGATGAGCACGGCGATCAGCGACACGGTGAGCGACACGATGGTGAATCCGATTTGCTCGGATCCCTTGAGGGCCGCCTGCAAAGGCCGTTCTCCCTCCTCGATGTAGCGGCTGATGTTCTCGATCATGACGATGGCGTCATCGACCACAAAGCCGGTGGAGATGGTCAAGGCCATGAGCGTCAGATTGTTCAGGCTGTAGCCGAGCAGATACATCACGCCAAAGGTTCCGACCAGAGAGAGTGGGACGGCAATGCTCGGTATCACCGTCGCCGCGAAGTTGCGCAAGAACAGGAAGATCACCATCACTACCAGCGCCACCGTCAGCATAAGCTCGAACTGGACGTCCTTAACCGAGGCGCGGATGGTGTTGGTGCGGTCGGTCAGGACGCTGACCTTTACGTCCTGCGGAAGTGTCGCGGTGAGCTGCGGGAGCAGTGTCTTGATGCGATCGACGACCGATATGATGTTCGCTCCAGGCTGCCGCTGGATATTGACGATGACGGCCGGCGTCTGGTTCATCCAGGCGGCCTGGCGGATATTCTCGGCATCGTCCTTGACGCCGGCTATGTCTGAAAGCTTGACCGGGGCGCCGTTGCGGTAGGCAATGATCAAGCTGGCGTAATCGCCACCTGATACCAATTGGTCGTTGGCGCCGATCTGATACGCCTGATAGGGTCCGTCGAAATTACCTTTTGCCTGGTTGACATTCGCCGCGGCGATGGCGCTGCGGACATCTTCGAGCGTCAAGCCGTAGGATGCCAGCAGGGTCGGATTCACTTGAATCCGGACGGCAGGCTTCTGCCCCCCGCTAATGCTGACCAATCCGACGCCGGGCAACTGCGAGATCTTGGGAGCGAGACGAGTGTCGGCCAGGTCTTCTACCTTCGAGAGCTCTGTATGGACTGAAGTCAGGGCGAGTGTCAGGATCGGCGCATCCGCGGGATTGCTTTTGCTGTAGATCGGCGGGGCCGGAAGATCCGGAGGCAGAAAGGTCCCCGAGGCGTTGATGGACTGCTGCACCTCCTGCTCGGCCACATCGATGTTGAGGCTCAAGTTGAACTGCAGCGTGATGACGGAACTGCCGTCGGAACTGGTGGACGTCATTTGCTGCAATCCTGGAACCTGGCCGAATTGCCGCTCCAAGGGGGCCGTTACGGACGACGCCATGACATCCGGACTCGCCCCCGGATAAAACGTGATCACCTGAATCGTCGGATAATCCACTTCCGGCAATGCGGAAACGGGAAGCTGCTTGTAGGCAAATCCACCGGCGAGCAGGATTCCGGCCATGAGTAGCGAAGTCGCTACTGGACGCAAGATGAATGGCCGGGATGGATTCACTGGCGCGTGGCTCCCTTACCCTTGGCCCTATCCTGCGGAATCTGCGCATTCACCTTGCTGCCTTCCTGAAGCTTGTCCGCACCAGTCATGACCACTACGTCCCCTGGGTTGAGTCCCGATGCTATTTCGGTATCGTCACCCTCGGTGGTCCCCTCCGTGATGTTTCGAACGGCTACTGTCGAATCAGGCTGGACCAGGTATACGTACGTTGCAGTCGAGGATCGCTGGATGGCCGCACTGGGAAGCAGAACCACGCCGCGCTTCTCTTCCACCAGGAGCCGAGCATTCACAAATTGGTTCGGGAAGAGCGAGTCGTCGGTGTTGTCGAAAGTAGCACGCAAGCGGACGGTGCCGGTGGTCTGGTCGATTTGATTGTCAACGGTGGTGAGCGATCCTTGGGCGAGTTTCTTCTTCATGTCGCGATCGTAAGCATCCACCTGAAGCGTTCCCATCTTCATTTTCTGCAGCACGGTCGGTAATTGATCTTCCGCAACTGTGAATAGAACGCTGATAGGCCGGACTTGCGTGATAACCAGCAGACCATTGGAGTCACTCGCGTGGACAATGTTGCCCGGGTCCACCAGACGCAATCCGATCCGGCCTGTAATTGGCGCTGTAATACGACAATACGTGAGGTTCAGCCTGGCGCTGTCGATCTGGCCCTGGTCCGACTTCACAACCGCCTCGTCCTGTGTAACCGTGGCTTTTTGTGTCGCCACTTGCTGCTCGGGAATGGCGTTCTGTTTCAGCAGGGTTTCGTAGCGAGTGAGATCGAGGCGCGCGTTTTCAAGCGCAGCTTGATCTTTCGCCATCTGGCCTTCGGCTTGGGTTAACTGGACCTGAAAGGGCCGTGGATCGATTTGAATGAGCAGATCGCCCTGATGGACCGTATCGCCCTCGCGATAATGGATATCCATCAGCTGTCCGTCCACGCGGCTCTTCACGGTGACGGTGTAAATCGGCGTTACGGTTCCAAGTCCATTGAAATAGACACCGATGTTCCCGCGTCGAGCCTTGGTGGCGATCACGGGAGTGGTGTCTGTACCCTTTCCCGAGCCTCGCTTCCCGGTGCTGGGGGCCGGACCACTGGCGAATGTGCCACTTGTCCTATACCAGTGAGCGCCTCCCCATATCCCCCCTGCCAAAAGAGCAATGAGAACGATCCACTTAAGCATCGACCGGTGATGTTTTGGGGGCGCGGGACCAGCTGGCGGAGGCAGCGCGAGCTGAGGCTCACCCGCTGGAAGTGCTAGAGGCGGTTCGAGCTTCGTCTCAAGCAGAAAGGAGTTATTCTCGTCCATCGACTCCCAAGTGTTCGGAGATGACACCTCGACACATAAGGCTCCTTTACGGAAGATCCATTAGGCCCCCAGTACGTTGCGGAGCTTTAATTCAAAAGGCGCAGGCGCGAGCGCCTCGGTATCTACCGCCCGGATTCCATGTTGAACGGACGGCTGACGGGAGGCAATAGCCAAAGGGCGAAGTACCCTCCAATTTCGACTCAGAATGCCCCGCGAGGAGTAGACGCGCTCGTACCACCAATCGCGTCATTGCTAATGAGCACGGCAAATGATCAACGGTCTGAGCCGGCTTAAGTCTAAAAGGAGAGCAGAAGTATGAAAGCTAGAGCGCGTTTTACCGTCGCCTCGATGCTGTTTGTTGCAATCACGATTTCGACAGCCGAGGCCTCCACTGGAAGCGACCAGGCGCGAGAGACTCTCAGAGAAATTCAACGATCTGCGAGTAAAGCTGCCGATGCTGCGGACTCGCTGCGGCAGTTCGCCGACAGGTTCAGCGTGGAATCGCAATATGACAAATTAATGGCGGTGCGGGACGACATCAATCGGATGGGCAAGGACATCAGCAATCTGCAGGCTGAATCCGGCCTGACGCCTTGGGAGAAGCAGGCTGTTGACAGGGTAGATGCCCTGCTTACGGACGCCGCCAAAGACGCTCAGGACGCCATCAACTTCTTCAACGAGAACAGGGTCGATCTATGGGAGGGTCAATACCGCGGCTACGTTGACGGGGTCTATCAAGGTTCGGAGCACATCGCGGCGACGTTGAAAGAGTATCTGAAGTACGCCAAGGCACACGATCAAGAGGAACAACTGCAGGAAAGCTTGAGGTCACAGGTGAATAACATGAATTACGTACTGAAGACCGAAAGAGATGGCGACGTGGCAATTACAGAAGTTCAGGCCACGTTAACGCTAGGATGCGGACTCAAAGAAAGTATGAAAGAGCTGGCGCAAACTGGCGTTAAGTGTTTGATTCTCGACTTTTCGAATGTGGCCGAGATAGATAGCGCTGGGCTCGGCGAACTGATCGCCGGTCACGTTTCCGTGGCGCAGGCCGGGGGCAGCACGATACTGCTTAATGTTAGCCGCCGCTCCAAGGAGCTGTTTCGCCTGACGCGATTGAATGGATTGTTTCCCACCTACAATGGCGCAGCATCCATCGTGCGAGGCGTGATAGCGAATCGACCCCACGAGGTGGGATCCAAAACGGAACGGGACGCCGAACCACGCATGCTAAGCGAGGTCTATCTTGGCTAGCGGCCTGGGCACCACGATGCTGGGACTTTGGGGATCGGCAAAGACGCGGACGAAACGCACCTCAAGCGCTCGGGAGGAGAATCCCCGAGCGCTCGCAATTATGCGTCCAGGGCCTGAGCGCGATGCGCTCCAAGCGATATTCCGTGAAGCGGATTGGGATCTGGCGATCGCTGAGTCGCTTTCATTCGCCCTCACGAGCCAGAAGACTCATCCGTTTCCGATCGTCCTGTGGGAACGTGAGCTGCTGGATTGCGATTGGCACAAAGCAGTCTCCGTTCTTTCCGGGCTGCCTCCGCGTCCTTGGGTGATTCTGTTATCCGGCCATTCCGATAAGAATTTGTGGGATGACCTCACGGGGTTCGGTGGGTCAGATATTTTGCGCACTCCATTGGATAAGGAAGCGGTTGTGCGCGCAATCCGATCCGGATGGTTCCTATGGCGGCACCTGGAGCAACTCCACCGCAGCACCAGACGACGTTCCTAAGGCGCTAACTGATCACTCCCTTGCGCACGGCGTACAGAATCAACTCCGGCACACTGTGAAGGTTGAGCTTGCCAAGAATGTTGCTGCGGTGGGTCTCCACCGTATACAGACTGAGGTTCAGCAGGTTTGCGATTTCCTTGTTGCTCTTGCCCTCGGCCACCAGCTGAAGGATCTCGCGTTCTCGCGGAGTAAGCAGATCGTAACTGTCCTCGATATCCTTATCCTGCAGCTGGCGAACGTAATCTTCCACCAGGAGGCGGCTTACAGCGGGGCTGAAGAATGCCTTGCCATCGCTTACCGACCGGATGGCCGATACAAAATCCGACTCCGGAGATTCCTTCAGAAGATATCCTCGCGCGCCGGCCTTGAGCGCACGCAGCACGTAGCTTTCATCGGCATGCATGCTCAGAACAACAACCGCAACACTGGGCTGCTTCTCGGTGATCTGGCGCGCCGCTTCGATGCCATTCAGGTTTGGCATGGTGATGTCCAGAACCGCGACATCGGGATGGAGCGCCTCGGCAAGATTTACGGCTTCCCGGCCGTCGCGTGCCTCGCCTAAAACCTCAAATCCCTCGTGCTGCTCCAAAATGAGCCGCAGTCCATGCCGCATCACGGCGTGATCGTCGGCCAGAATCACCCGAATCATGCGTTCCATCCGGTACTCTCCACTTGGCTAACGGGCTGGAGGCTCGCGGTCGGAAAATGCATCGAAATGAGAGTCCCGTGTCCGGGTTGTGACTCAATTCGAAAGGCTCCATTGAGGCGTTCCACTCGTTCTTCCATTCCCAGCAAACCCATGCCTTTCTCCTGTCGAGGGTCAAAGCCAATGCCGTTATCCTGTACCGAAACAGACAACCCATCCGGGTCTTCGCGTACAACCACCCGTACTTGCGTCGCCCGGGAGTGTCTTGCGCAATTATTGAGAGCTTCCTGTACGAAGCGGTACAAGCACGTGCGATGCGAATCCAGCAGTCCGTCCGCGATATCGTCGGCGACCATTTTGACGGGCAGGCCGGTGCGCCGGGTCACTTCGCGAGCCTGCCACCGCAGCGCTGGAATCAGTCCGAGGTCGTCCAGCATAGAGGGACGCAGCAGCAAGGCCATGTTCCTCACCATCCCCACGCAGGTCTCCGCCATCCTGTGCGTGGAGGCCAGACGCTCGCGTAATTTCGCTCCATCGGGCGGCGCAGCTTCCAGTCTTCCGAGGTCCACCAGCATGGCGGACATTGCCTGGCCAATTTCGTCGTGCAGTTCACGCGATAGATTGCGCCGTTCCTCTTCCTGGGCGGTGACCAGGCGGTCCGAAAGCTTTCGAAGCTCCCGGCGCGCCTCTTCTACTTCCCGGTAACGGGCTTCCGTCTGCCGTTCCAGGTGCTGCACGCGGCGAATGATGACGCATGCCAGCAGTGCACCAATTAGCAACGCCACAACAGAAATAATCGTTACGCGCTGGCGGAACTGCGCTTGTAACGCCTGCAGGCGATCCTCCCCTGTATCGAGATCCCGTTCGTTCAATAGCGTGACCTGCCTTGCTAGCTGAACGATTTCGGCTCGCCTGGGAAGAATGACGTTGTGTAAATACTCTTCCCCCAAGTTCCTTCGCGCAACGGAGCTCCAACGCAGCGCGGGTTCTAGCGATTCCCAGTAGGAATCAATGTGTGAGCGCAGGTCGCGAAATTCGCTTCGGTCGCTCTGCGGAAAAGTCTGCTCATAGCTCTGCAATGTATCGTCGATCCGGGCTCGGACAGATTCTAACTCCGCTCGTTGAGTCGCCGCACCAGCGTCTTCCGTTTCCAGGAGATAGTCGCGGACAATCGTGCCCGAGTGGTAGATATCGTTTCGAAGCAGATCCAGCAAGGCATCACGATCGCGTGATTCCCGCCTTAACGTGGCACTCGTCGCGGCAACGCTCCGGAGCATTCTTCCGGAATCGACGGCGATGAAGACCATGAGAGACAACAGGCCAGCGAATCCGATCCACAGGGTATTCGTCCGGGCGCCCAATATTCTGTGAATGCTGTTTCGCACAGATGCACCATTCATGACGGAAAACCCATGTCTAACAGATGCGCGTAGCAACCAGATGGTTAGCGATTTTCAGTATCTGTGCCGAATAGATGTAGGCGGCATATCTGTTCGGCATAGACGGGGTGTGCCGGCTACTCTCGGATGGCTCCAGAATCTGCCGCGGCAACAGTAGCAGCCTCAGTCATTCGACACCCGTCTGAATTGTCGTGAGGGCCTAGATTGGTCGCGTCACAAGAATCAAGGAGGTCTTTTCATGAAAACAATCGTTTTTGCAATCCCACTGGTATTTACCGCCGCTGTCGTTAATGCGCAAGAGCACACGACACCGGCCGTGGAAACGGGAATGAATTTCTCTTTTACAACCCTGTACCCCGGCAGTGGCGTTCCATCGCTCACCTCAACGGGTGGAACTGGGACGGTCGAATACAACCTTAACCGCACGTTCGGCGTTGTGGCGGACCTCGGCGGTTACCGGAATAGCTCCGATGTGAACTTCAATCCCACCACCTTCACCTATCTGTTCGGGCCGCGGGTGAATTTTAGAATGTCCAGGATCACACCTTACGCGCAGGCTCTTTTCGGTGGTGCTCGTGTCTCCACCAGCCTCACGGATCCGGTTACCGGGAATTCGTTCGCTGAGAACGGTTTTGCCATGGCGTATGGCGGTGGTGTGGACGTCAAGCTGACGGACCATGTCTACATCAAGCCTTTCCAGTTGGACTACCTGATGACTCAAACTCCGAACATTTGGAGCCCGTATGGAAACCAGAACGGTATGCGGTTCTCGGCAGGCGTGGTGTTTCGATTCGGTTCGAAGTGACGGACTACTGCCCGGACGGTGTCAAGAATACCCTTTGAACCGGTGTTACTCCAAATCGGGCGGATACGTTGAATTATTAGAGGGTGGGAATCTTATGCCCGCCTTCTAGGAAAGGAGACCAACCTGGACATGGGGCCGCGAACTTCTTCGAGACTCCCCCCTTTTTGTTACGTGGTAGGCGCGGCCCTTTTTATTAATCTTGACCAGAACCCGTTCGTCAGCCCGAGTATTGTTCGTCGCTGACGGTTAGCGACCGACAAGCCGCTGCAGATGTTCTGGGTATCGCGCCCCTTCCACGGTGATCTTGGATGCCGCGTTTTCTATCTCCCGCAGATCGTCAGATGTTAGCTCCAGAGCGGCTGCTCCCAGGTTTTCCTCGAGCCGATGCGGTTTCGTGGTGCCGGGAATGGGAACAATCCACGGCTTTTGCGCCAGCAGCCACGCCAGGGCGATTTGAGCAGGTGTCGCATTCTTCCGTTTCGCGATGGCGCCGAGCAAATCGACCAAAGCCTGATTCGCTTTTCGAGCTGCCGGTGTAAAACGCGGGACGCTGTTGCGGAAGTCGGAGCTGTCGAACTTGGTGCTGTCGTCGATTTTCCCGGTGAGGAAGCCTTTGCCCAGAGGGCTGAACGGAACGAAACCGATCCCGAGTTCCTCCAGAGTTGGGATCACCTCCGCTTCCGGCTCGCGCCACCACAGCGAGTATTCACTTTGGAGCGCGGTCACCGGCTGAACGGCGTGCGCGCGACGGATCGTTTGCACTCCAGCTTCAGAAAGGCCAAAGTGTTTTACCTTGCCCGCCAGAATCAGGTCCTTCACCGCTCCGGCCACGTCTTCGATCGGCACGTCCGCGTCAACACGGTGCTGATAAAACAGATCGATAACATCAGTCCTGAGTCGTTTGAGCGAAGCCTCGGCGACCTGCTTGATGTGTTCGGGATGGCTGTCCAGGCCTGTCTGTTTGAAGTTGTTCGGGTCGAGTTTGAAACCGAACTTGGTGGCGATCGCCACTTGGTCGCGGAACGGAGCCAGGGCTTCGCCGACAAGCTCTTCATTCGTGAACGGGCCATACACTTCAGCGGTATCGAAGAAGGTGACGCCGCGTTCGACAGCCGTGCGAATTAACGCGATCATCTCCTGTTTGTCTGCAGGCGGGCCATACCCGAAGCTCATTCCCATGCAGCCGAGCCCCAGGGCGGAAACTTCCAGGCCGCTATTTCCAAGTTTGCGTTTGTTCATTGTGGCGCCATGCAACGGAAATTGGCTGCTTCATCAATGCTGCCTTCGCCCGAGTAGCGAGCGACTTGCGGGTAAGGACACAGGGGACGGGTGCGCACTACTTTGTTGTCTACCACGCGGCTGGCGACCATCGAAGCCGGGGCCTTGTCTTTTTCGACCCAATCGATCATCGCCGTCACCGGGTCGTGGCGGTCCGGACCGATCCCGCCACCGCAGTGCGCCATGCCGGGCACCATGAATAGGCGAAAGAAATCTGACGTCGCCGGGCCGTTCTTCGCCACCGCCTGCTCGTAGTAATGTACGCCCGCCATCGGCTGCAGGATCGAGTCTGCCCACCCGTAGGTCATCAGCACTTTGCCGCCGTGTTTACGGAACTTCGAAAGGTCGGGGTCCTTCGCGTCCGCCTTCTTGCTCCATTCATCCAGTAGGCGAGTATCGTGGTCGAAATCGAACGTCGTATAGTCGTAGTCCGGCTTCGGTGGAGTGAACACAAGATACCGCATGGTGTTTTCCGCCAAATTGAAATCCGCGGGTTTTGCGTTCGGCTGCGTTCCGACGATCACGTTCAGCCAACCGCTGCCGGTCCCCCCGCCGAACAGGCCCGTCGTGACAGCTTCGCTCCCCGGCATGTAACCGGGGAAGAAAGGCTTGCCATTGCTCATCGGACCACCGTAGATTTTTGCAACCGCCTCCGCCTGTGCGCCGGTGAGGCAGTCCGAGCCGTCGGTGCCCGCGCTACAGGCCGCCACATCACGGCGCGAGTCGAAGTTACACTTGCGTGGATCGTCGATCAGCCCGTCTTTAAGCCCATCGAGCGCGTCGCACTTCGCCATCACCCGGTCGGCCACCAGAGCAAGTTTCGCCGGCGTGACCTGCGCCTGACTCAGCGCCTTCTGGTTCCACATCGCGCCGATCGTGAAGCCCGTCTGATCTACCCACGGTGCATTCGCCACGATACCGTCGAAATCGTCGGGAAAGCGTTGCGCTTCAAGGAGCCCCTGACGCCCGCCATTGGAACATGAGTTCCAATAAGCGCGGGATACTGCTTTGCCGTAATAGTCCTTCGTAATGTTCTTGGCGGTCGTGGCAGTCAGGTGCACAGCACGCCAAGCATAGTCGATCGCTTTCTGCGGATTACTCATCACGAAGGTCCCGCCGGGTTCCTTGCTGGCATCGTGGCCGGTGTTCGTCTGCGCAAAGGCGAAGCCCAGCAGTAAGGCTTGATTGCGCTGCGTGACTCGGCCGGCGTCGTCCAGCGCCTCACCCGCATGACCGCCGTTGCCGATCATATAAAAGCGCCCATTCCACTTCGATGGGAGGCTCACTTCGAACGCAATCTCGGGTGCGATCAGACCCGTGACGCGGCAATGGGCCGGTGCGCCAGTGGCCGCAGGCATCGCCGACGTAGCGATCTGCACGACCTCCTTAGCCTTGAACTTGCCCAGGGCCTCGCAAGCTTTGCGAGGATCGAAATCAGCCTTCGAGTAGTCTACAAGTGCGGACTTCACCTCGGCGAAAGCTTGCGCGCGGGCCGGGGTCGCGGATATCAGCACGGCAGCTCCAAACGCGGCGCACACCACTATGGAACGGCTGCGGACCGTCCGGTTGACGAGGGTAGCGTAATCCATGATCACAGTCTAACGATCTTGAGGCCTGCGGATGTATACCCTGCTCCAACGGAAATCTTTGGATAGAATCGGTGCTATATGAATCAGCAAAGCTCGAAGTGGATCTTTTCCGCAGCAGTCGTCGTTGCGGTATTCGCGACCCAGCCGGTCCAGGCGGAACTGAAGGAAAAGACCAAGAAAGTGGCCGGGACCACAGTTTCGTATAAAGTGGTTCTTCCCAACGGGTATGATCCCGCGAAGACCTATCCAGCCATCCTGGCCTTCGGCGGAGGCCCGCAAACCATGAACACGGTGGATAGTGTTCTGAGCCGCAATTTCCGTGCTGAAGCCGAAAAACGCGGCTATATCGTAATCGCTCCGGCCGCGCCCGGCGACCAGTTGTTCTTCGAGGGCGGCGCTCGAATTTTCCCTGAGTTCTTAAAGATGATCCTGGCGGATTACAAGATACAAGACAACAAGTTCCATATCGCCGGACCATCCAACGGCGGGATCGCTGCATTCCACGTCGCGGCCGCGAATCCTCAGTACTTTTCGTCGATCACCGCCTTCCCTGGTTATATGTGGGAGCCCAGCCCGGCCAAACTCCAGGCTATTTCGAAGATGTGCGTCTTCATGTACGTCGGCGAGAATGACGAATACATGTGGCACCCGGAGATGAAGAAAGAAGCCGAGCTCCTGCGCTCTACCGGAACAGTTGCGCGCTATACCGTCGAGAAGGGCCAGCCGCACCGGCTGGAGACGTTGGCAGGCGTCAACGCCGGGCGATTGTTCGACGGATTCGAGGAAACCAAGAAGGGTTGCAAGAAGTAGGCAGGCAAAATCTCGGCCCCACCGACTTCATCTGTCTACCTGCGATTTGCCGAG
>Ga0070683_100002482_pt1 | contig 14676 bp, 16 predicted proteins | sample KBSC713LmetaG_FD_64662 | JGI IMG/M metagenome (GOLD analysis project Ga0070683, IMG submission 64662) | Corn rhizosphere microbial communities from Kellogg Biological Station, Michigan, USA - KBS C7.1-3L metaG | ecosystem: Host-associated > Plants > Roots > Rhizosphere ...
GCCGGCGCGCCCGTCCGCCAGCGCGTCGAGGAGCTGGTCCGCGCGCTGATGCACCTCTACGGGACGGGCCTGGGCAGCTTGCTGCGGATCCTGGGCGGCGACGACGGCCGCATCGACGATGCGACGCGCGCGCGGCTGCACGCCGACCCGCTGCTGTCGAGCCTGCTGGTTCTGCACGGCCTACACCCCGATCCCGCCGCCGCGCACGACTTCGATCCGGGCCCCGCGCCCGCGCCCCCCGCGCCGCCCGGCGGCCTGGTGCAGCCCGCCGGCGGCCTGGTGCAGATCGATCTCGCGCGCAGCCGCGGCGTGAAGCCATGAACGCGCTCGCGGCGCTGCAGCCGTTCGTGCGGGCGTGGCGCCCGATCGGGCCCGCCCAGGAACGTTGCGGCGTCTGCACGTCCGCCGTCGCCGAAGACCAGCACGATCACCTCGTCGATCTCGAGAACCGCGCGCTCGTGTGCGCCTGCGCGACCTGCGCGGCGCTGTTCTCGCAGCCCGGCACGTCGTCGCGTCCCCGCTACCGCGTGGTGCCCACCCGCGTCCTCGTCGATCCTGCGTTTCAGATTGAAGAGTCCCGCTGGGCGGCGCTCGCGATCCCGGTGCGGATCGCGTTCCTCTTCTACAACTCGCAGCTCGCGCGCTGGGTCGCGCTGTACCCCAGCCCCGCCGGCGCCACCGAGTCCGAGCTCCCCGACGCCGCCTTCCGCGAGCTCGCCGCGGCGACCCCGCTGCTCCGGGAGGTCGCGCCCGACGTCGAGGCGTTGCTGGTCTACGGTCAGCGCGCGCCGAAGCTCGCCGGCTTCCTCGTCCCGATCGACAGCTGCTATCGGCTCGTCGGCGAGGTGCGCCGTCACTGGCAAGGCATCAACGGCGGAGATCTCGTGTGGGAACGCGTCGACGCCTTCTTCGACGACCTGCGCGCCCGCGCCCGGGCGCTCGTGCCGGAGGATGCGCTCTGATGTTCGAGGACGTCCGCGCGGTCGCCGATGCGGTGCTCTTCGAGGGGTACGCGCTGTACCCGTATCGGGCCTCCTCGCCCAAGAACCAGCTTCGCTGGCAATTCGGCGTGCTGGCGCCGCGCGGCTGGAGCGAGGGCGGCGCGTACAACGACCGCTGGTGGCAGGAGACGCAGTGCCTCCTCGAACCCGGCCCCGACGCCGCGCCGAACCTGACCGGGCGTTGTCGCTTCCTGCAGCTGCGCCGCCGCGACGGCAGCGCGACGGCGCCCGCCTGGGACGAGGGCGACATGCAGGAGGTCGACTTTCGTTTCGCGCTGACCGGCGACGACGCGCGCAACGAACAGGTCGCCTCGTTCCTGATCGCGGGCGGGACGGATTCACGCGGCGGCGTCGCGCACCGGCGCTGGCCGATCTCCGGGGTCGTGCGCCTGACCGTCGACGAGCTGCCGGGCGCGCGGCCGCTGCTCAAGCTGCGCCTGCGCGTCGAGAACCTGACCGCCTGGGCGCTGCCCGGCGCGCCGCGCGACGAGGCCCTGCGCGCCTCGATGCTGGGCAGCCACGTTTTGCTCGGCGCCTCGGGCGGCGCGTTCCTGTCGCTGCTCGACCCGCCGGCCTGGGCCGCCGAGGCCGCCGCGGGCTGCCGGAACGTCGGGACGTATCCCGTGCTCGCGGGCGCGGGCGATCGCCGCGACCTGATCCTGTCGTCGCCGGTCATCCTCTACGACCACCCGGCCGTCGCGCCGGAGAGCCCGCGCGACCTGTTCGACGCCACCGAGATCGACGAGATCCTCACGCTGCGCATCCTCACGCTGACCGACGACGAGAAGCGCGAGGCGCGCGCGACCGATCCGCGCCTGGCGCGGCTGATCGACAGCGTCGAGCGCCTGGCCCCGGAGGAGATGGCGCGCCTACACGGCACGACGCGCGACCCGCATGAGGATCGCCCGGCGCCGCTGCAGATCCGCGTGCGCGGCGCCGTGATCGGACCCGGCAGCCGCGTCCGCCTGCGCCCGGGATCGCGCCGCACCGACGCCCAGGACATGTTCCTCGACGGCATGACCGCCACGGTCGAGGCGATCATGCGCGACGTCGAGCAGCGCGATTGCCTGGCCGTCACGCTGGACGACGATCCGGGCGCGGACCTGCTGCGCTGGCAGCGCCGCTTCCTCTACTTCCTCCCCGACGAGGTCGAGCCGCTGGATCCGCCCGAGGTCGAGGCGCGATGAGCGGGCGCATTCTCATCGCCGGCATCGGCAACATCTTCCTGGGCGACGACGGCTTCGGCGTCGCGGTCGCCGCGAAGCTGGCTGAGCGCCCGCTGCCCGACGGCGTGGTCGTCGCGGACATCGGCGTGCGCGCCTTGCACCTGGCGTTCGACCTGCTGGACCGGCCGGCCCTGCTGCTGGTCGTCGACGCGGTGGACCGCGGCGAGCCGCCCGGCACGCTCAGCCTGATCGAGCCGCGGATCGACGGCCCCGGCCGGGGGATCCCCGACGCGCACAGCATGAACCTCGCGACGGTCGTCGATGCGTTGCGCGGCCTCGGCGGCGAGGTGCCGCCCGTGCTGCTCGTCGGCTGCCAGCCCGCGTTCATCGGCGAGCAGATGGGCCTGAGCCCGACCGTCGCGAGCGCGGTGCCCGCCGCCGTCGCGCTGATCGAGCGAACGATTGCCAGATTGATCGCAGAACAATCGATGGACGCGGCGGCTCCCGCCGCGGAGGAGACAGCGTGATGATGAACGGATCCAGCCGCCTGACTCACAAACGCGTATCGATCGCCTCGCGCCTGATGGTCGGCCTCGCGACGCTCGCCGCCGGCGTCCTGCTCATCCGCGCGATGCCCGACATCATCCGTTACATGCGCGTCCGGCGTATGTGATTGCCCGCGCGCCGATGAACGAAGACCGCATCGCCGAGGGCAAGGTCCGCGACAACATCGGCGCCGCCTTCGGCCACGCCGAGGTCGGGATCTACCTGATCCTCGCGGTCCTGCTGGCCGCGACGGCCCTGCTGGCGCTCGCGAGCGCCGCCAAGGAGCTGTGGGACGCGGTCGCGGGCTGGCAGCTGGCCGGCGAGATCCCGCGCGTCTTGAACGGGCTACTGTTCGTGCTGATGGCCGTCGAGATCCTTCACACGGTCCGCATCTCGATCCGATCGCACGTGCTGGTGATCGAACCGTTCCTGGTCGTCGGCATCATCGCGTCGATCCGCCGGATCCTCGTCGTCACGCTGGAGGCCGCGTCGCTGACCAAGGAAGGTCAGTGGACCAGCGAGGGCGCGAGCAGCGTGTTCCGCGCCTCGATGATCGAGCTCGGCCTGCTCGGCCTCGTTGTCCTCGTGCTGGTGATCGCGATCGCGCTGCTGCGCCGCTACGCGCCCGTCTCGACGGACGAGCGCTGAGCGGCGCCGTTGGGCCGGTCGATGCTCTCGATGCCGTAGGCGCCGCGGCTGACCGGCTGGCGTCCCGAGAACACGCGGACGGTTCGCCGGATCAACCACGCAAAGCCCTTCACGACATCGCGCACGAACGTGCCGGGCGCGGACGCGGACAGCACGGACGGACTTCGGCGCACGCCGGTCGGCGCGATCCAGGGCATCTGGCGAACGCCGACGCCGTGCGCGTAGACCATCTCGCCGCCCAGATACGCGGTGTACGTCGCCAGCGCGCACGCGCCCAGGCCGACCGCCGCCGCGGCCGCGCTGGGCCGACGGAAGCTGCGCCAGATCGCGATGCCGGTCGCGCCCAGCACGATGGCGAAGTTCGCCGCGCCGTGCAGCCACAGCATGTCCTCGCTGCGCGCGTCCTCCGCCTTGATCTCCTGCGACGCCGCCAGACCCGACAACCCCGCGAGCGCTCCCGCGCCGACCCCCAGCCACCAGAGCTTGCGTCCCAGCGCCGCCTGCCCGCGATTGCCCGAGATCACCGCCGCCAGATCGACCAGCGCGGCCGCCGGAAGCACCACCAGCGGCGCGTGCGTGGACGCCGCGTGCAACTCGTGAACGTGCATAGCCATCGTTACCCCTCCCCCGCCGCCCGCGCGGCCTTCAGCTATCACCCTGACCATCGTTCGGGCGCGCGGAAGGCACGCCGTGAAGTCATCTCGCGACCTTCCGGATGTCGACGTCGGTCCGCTCCGTCGGGCCTTCCCAGGGATGCCGCTCGCCCTGCAACACCGCCTCGACCACCGCCTCGTGGGTCTCCCTGTCGGTCTTCGCGAGCGCGCTGTGGTCTTTCACCACCTCCGGCGCGAGATAGCTGGCCAGCCAGATGCGTTCGATGATCGGATAGGCCGCGACCAGGGGAAGCACGAGCACGGCGCCGATCAGGCCCTGCAGCGTGTGGCCCGCGAGCAGCGCGAGCAGCACCGCCAGCGTCGACAGGCGAAGCCGCTGCCCGTAGATGCGGGGCACCAGGTAGTAGCTCTCGACGACGTGATAGCCGATATAGAAGACGAGCACCGCGCCCGCGATCGTCGGCGACACTGTCAATGCGAGCAGCACCGCCGGCACGGTCGCGAGGATCACGCCCACGACCGGGATCACGTCGCACAGGCCCGCCAGGATCGCGAGCGGAACGACCGCCGGAACGCGCAGCACCGACAGCACGATCCCGGTGAAGACCGCGAACAGGGCCGAGCAGATCGCCTGCCCGCGCACGTACGCGTAGATGACCTCGGACACCCCTTCGGCGGTCTGGGCCATCCGGTCGCGGTGGACGCGCGGGATGTACGCGATCAGCCACGCGTACAGACGCTTGCCGTCGAGCAGCAGGTAGATCGTCACCACCAGCATGAAGAACATCGAGACGACGCCCGACAGCGCGACGGTGCCCAGGGCCAGCGGGCGTTTCAGCTGCGCGGCGACCTCGGGCGACGACGGCAGCGCGAAGATCTCGCGCACGATCCGCTTCAGCGTCGGATAGTGCGCGGGCAGCCGCTGATCGACTCGGTCGCGCAGCGCCGGAAAATCTTGCACCAGCTTCGACAGCTGCTCGGCGAGCGTCGTGAAGACCACGGTGATCAGCAGCGCGAGCACCCCACACATGAGCAACGTCGTCACCCCGACCACCATGCCGCGCGAGAAGCCGCGCCGCTCGAGGCGGGTCACCGCCGGATAGAGCGCGACCGCCACCAGCAGCGAGATCAGCAGCAGCACGAACTGCGGCCACAGGCGAAGGCCCGCCCACACCGCGAGCAGCGTGAGCAGGACCTTCACCACCGTGCGCGTGGGCAGGTGGATGTGCAGGTCGACCCGTTCTCGCTCCGGCATCATCCGGACCTCCGCGCGCGTGGCCACGTCAGGCCGCCCGGCGCCCCACGACTGCGCGGTACGCTGCCAGCAGGACGATCGACCCGACGATGGAAGCGATCAGGCCCGGGCCGGTAGCGCCGGGGTGATAGATGCCGAGCGCGCCGCCCAGCAGGCTCGCGACGATCGATCCGGCGACGCCGAGCAACATCGTGATGAAGATGCCGCCGGGATCTTTGCCCGGCATGATCGCCTTCGCGATCGCGCCGACGACGAGGCCAACGATTAACGCCCAGATCAGGTGCATGGGGATCTCCTTTCGTGCGTGCGTGGTGCCGCCGTCCCCCCGCAGCCCGTCCCCATCCCCGGCGGCCCGTCCCCATGTAGCGACATCCGTGCCGCGCCCTGCGTCCGGGGAAACCCCGGCGTTTGCAGGGCAAAGCCTGACGTCGCGTTACCGTCCGGTATCGGCTGAACCGTCGCGGTAACGCGATCGCCCTGCCCTCACCCTTTGCGCACCGCCGTCATGCTCATCTCGGGCTTCGCGCCGAGCGTCTGGAAGACGATGCAGTAGCGTTCGGTGAGCTGCAGCAGCTTGTCGATCTTTTCCTGGGGCGCGTCCGTGTCCAGCTCCACCACCAGGCGGATCGCCCGGAAGCCGACCGGCACGGTCCTGTCGACGCCCAGCGTGCCGCGAAAGTCGACGTCCCCCTCCGCGCGGATCGTTCCGGCGCGCAGCGGAATCTCCATCGCCGTCGCGACCGCCCGCAACGTCACGCCCGCGCACGCCACCAGCGCCTCCAGCAGCATGTCGCCGGAGCAGATGTCCGCGCCCGTGCCGCCGGCCGCCGGATGCAGCCCGGCGACGGCCGTCCCGTGCGTCGTTTCGACAGTGCACGCCACGCGCCCGACATCCAGCGCCCCCTGCGTCTTGAACGTCACCAGCGCCGACGCCGGCTCCTGCTTGTAGCGTTCCTTGAGCGGCGCCTGCAGCGCGCGCAGAGCATTCGCATCCATCGTGAGTCCTCCGTCGAAGCTGCCAGGTGATCTCCGTGTCCAGACCCGGGCATGCTACCGCACGGTCCGACCGATGCTGGAAAAGCCCAGCTTTGGCGATTTGGGAGCTAGACTGGCCCGGCATGAACTACGACGCTTACGGAAATCCTATAAAGCCGAAGACGTCGGGGGTGCTCGTGCCGGTGTTGCTCGCGCTGCTCGTGTCGGCCGGCGGCAACTACTGGTTGTGGAAAGAGCGCTCGCGGCTGTCGGCGGAGGCTTTCACGGCGACCGCGAAGCTGGCGGCGGCGGAGACGGTTCAGAAGGAGACGGCGGAGAAGCTGTCGAACCTGGAGGCGGAGCGTGCGGCGCTGCTCGAGGCCAAGGAGCTGGCCGTCAAGGAAGCGCAGGCCAAGGCGACCGAGCTGTCGAAGCTGAAGGACGACGTCGCCGGTGTCGCGGTGGACAAGGACGCGGAAGGCGGCGACGACAAGGCCAAGTCCGACGAGAAGCCGGCGAAGGACACGGCGTCAGCGAAGGCCGACAAGAAGGCTGACGCCAAGGCGAAGTCGAAGGCCAAAGCGAAGAAGAAAGAGGCGCACAAGAAGGACAGCGGCGGGCCGTCGAAGGCGCCCGTCGATCGAGAGCTCTGAGCGGCCCTCTCTTCTATTCGCTCTTCGGCGCCGGTTCGGCCGGCGCGTCGGCCTCGTCCTTCCCCCGGCGCCGGGACATCGAGAGGTAGGTGACCGAGTCCCACGCGTTGTGGATGCCGACGAAGAGCAGCAACAACGCGCTGCCCCCGACGACGAACAGCGCGTGCTCCGCGTCGCGCTGCATGAGGATGCCGCTGGTGAGCAGCGCGGTGTAGGTGATGAAGGGGATCACGGTGTGCCAGATCCAGTCCTCCAGCACGGGCGCATACGCCGTTTGCCGGCGCGCGTGCCGGACGACGGTCAGCGTGTAGGCGATCCCCGTGACACCGAAGGCGGCGATGGCCATCGCCGGACCGGCGATGGAGTGCCAGGGCGCGCTCAGCATCGCCGACACCAGCAGCGCCGCGCAGAAGTGCACGATCGTCGGCGTGCCGAAGGCGCTCGTCGTGTGGACGTTGGCCTGCGCGTTGACCTCGGTGCTCAGCACGATCACGACGAACTGCAGCCCCGTGAGGGCCGCCGCCGACGATCCGACGATGACGTAGAAGCTCTCCCAGGCGCCAAAGGGATGCATGGCGCCCCCTTTTACACCCGCTGACTAGCTGCCGCTGATCTCGATCAGGTCGACGCCGTAGACGTTCTGGGGGTACGTGAACGTCCACGAACCGCCCGCCGGCGTCGCGGTCGTCTCGTAGTAGCAGAGCTCGGCGGCGTCACGCAGCATCACCCACTGCTGCTGCGTCGGCTTCTGCGGCTGCCCGAGCGCCAGCCAGGTCCGGTACGCGTTGGCGTGGCTGCGATCGACGATGTACTGGCGAACCTTGACCGGGCCGGTGAACGGCAGGTTGCTGACCGTCAGCGATACGACGCTGGCCGTGCTGGAGTCGGCCTGGCCGCCGTCCATGTGGTTGTAGACCAGGACCTGCACGCGCTTCCCGTCGGCGCTGCGTGTGGCGGCCGCGTTCACGCCGTCGGTCGTCACGCCGCCGGTCACGCGCAGGCGCTGGTCGCTCATCATGTGCAGCAGGCGATACGCGTTGAAGGAGGGCTTCGCGACGTCGAACGACTCCGGGAACTGCTTGTCGCCCTGAAGCATCAGGCCGTAGTTGCCCTGGCGAAACGCCGTGACGCCGCCCGTGTAGATCTCCTCGTAGAGATCCGACACCGCCCAGTAGCCGTACGACGACGGCACGCTGGTGCTGCTGCCGATCAGGTGAATCGTCTTCGCGATGTAGCTGGCCGCGACCTCGCTGTCGCGCGAGACGTGCGGCATCCAGCTGGGGCCGAACTCGTCGTTCATCACCTCGCCCGTGAACGTGCTGGTGCCGACGGTGGTCCCCCTGATCACGCCCATCAGGCTCTCGTGGAACGCGACGGTGTCCTTCACGTCGGCGATCGGCAGGCTGTCGTCGTCGCCGTAGCGGTGGTAGGTGATGAAGTCCAGCTTCGTTCCGTTCATCAGCGCGCCGCGGATCAGCATCTGGATCAGCGACGGCGATTCGCCCGACGACCCCGCGGGCCCGCCGACGCGCACGTTCGGATCGCCCTCGACCAGGCCGGCGACTGTGTGCCGGTAGAGATCGAAGTACCCGGAGTCACCCAGCGAATACATCCACGACGGCTCGTTCCAGACCTCGAAGTACCAGTGGTTGCGGACCTCGTCCTCGCCGTAGCGCGCCTCGAGGTGGCGGACGAACTCCGCCATCAGCGCGGTCCACTTGCTCCAGTCGCCGCTCGCGCCGCTGGGCGGGCTGATGTTGGGCGACTTGTTGTTGTACCAGAGCTGCTCCAGCTTCGCGGTGGGGTCCGACGCGAGCGCGATGGGCGTGAAGCTGATCTCGACCAGCGGGCGCATGCCCGCGGCGATGATCGCGTCGTAGATCGCGTCGATGCGCGTCCAGTTGTAGATGGGCGCGCCCGAGGCGTCCTCGGAGTACGCGCCGACGTCGTCGTTGAAGATCCCGTGGAAGCGGACGTACTGGAACCCGGCCTGGGCGTGCGCCTTCTTGAGGGCGTTCTGGATGTTCCGTCCGTAGTACGTGCAGAGCAGCGTGTTCGCGTGATCGGAGGCGACCGTCGTCTCGTAGAAGCGGTTCCAATCGCCCATCGACGTGCCGGCGTCGACGGTCAGCATCACGGTGGCCGCGCCCGAGGCGATCGGCGCCGCGTCCGCGCACGCAACCGGCGCCGGGGGCGGCGTCCACGGTTGCGGATCCGGACAGGAGCTGACGCTGGTGCCGCCCGTGCCTGTCGCGCCGCCGCCACCTCCGCCGGCGCCGCCCAGCATGCCGCCACCCGTCCCGGTCGTCTTGTAGGCGGGATCCTTCGCGCAGGCGGCGCTCAGCGCACACGCCGCCGCGAGCGCGACGATGAGGAACGATCGTTGCCGAAAAACATGCAGCAGCACCGGGGCAAACTAGCACGCGCGTGCGGCGGGAATCCCGCCGTCGCCTGCGCAGATCACAGTCTGGCGCGGTGCGGACCGGCTGAGCCACTGAGAATGAGAGAGCGCCGACCAGAAACGAGAGGTGCGACTACGCGCGCAGCCAGGCGTAGGCGGACGCGACGGCCTGCTGCGCGCCGGCGGTCAGCGGCGCGCCGTGACCGACGACGAGGCGCGCCACCGGGAGGGCGAGCAGGTCGTCGATGCTCCGGCGCGCGGCCTTTCGATCGTTGAACGCGGTCCAGCGGATCGCGCGGCTGAGACCGAGGCGATCGTAGAAGCCCATCATGCGCGCGTAGGTCGCGGTCCAGGCGTGGGGCGGGCGGCCGACGTTGTGAACCAGGTCGGCGACCACCAGCGTCTGCGCCGGTCGGTAGAACAGCGCCGTCTCCTCCAGCCGGAAGCCGTCGATGCGGATCTCGTCGACGACGCTGGCGAACGCGGGATCCGGCGCCTCGTCGTGGAAGCGATCGATGCGGACGTCCGGACACTTCTTGGGCAGCCCACGCGGCGCGTGGACGCGCGCGGCCGGAAACGCCGTCGCCCAGGCGGCGAGCGAGAGGTGATGAAAGACGTTCGGGGCGTAGAGGTGTGCGACGCGGCCGAGCGCCTCGACCTCGGCGCGGCGCGCGGGCGTCAGCGCCACCGGTGAATGCACCAGCAAGCTCCCGTCCGCCAGACGGAGAACGACCATCGTCGAGGTGAGGTGCAGGCCCAGGAAGCCGACGGGGACGGTGCACAGCCACACCCCGTCCGCGAAGCTGACCAGCGGTTCCATTCCGCTCGATTCGCCGATTGATTCGCCGGTTGATTCGGTTGCCATGGAGATAGTCAAGCGCCCTTTACCAAGTTAGTCAAGCTCGCTTGACTAAATACGGACACCGACGTAGATGAGACCATGGGCCGCAAGACCGAACCGTCCATCTCGGCCGCCGAGCGCCGTCAATTCGAGACGACGCGCGACGCGGCGACGCTGCAGCTTCTGTTCAAGGCGGCGCGCCTGGCGAACGAGCGCGCGCTGGCGCGGGCGGCGGCCGATGCGCAGCGCCCGCCCGTGCGGGCGGCGCACACGGCGCTGTTCCCCCACCTGGACTTCGACGGCATCCGGCTGACGGATCTGGCGTCGCGGGTCGGCGTCACCAAGCAGGCCGTCGGCCAGCTCGTCGACGATCTCGCGGCGCTGGGCATGGTCGAACGGATCAGCGACCCGACCGACAAGCGCGCCAAGCGGGTCCGCTTCTCACGCCGCGGGCACGCGGCGCTGCTTGCCGGCCTCGGCGTCCTGCGCGAGATCGAGGACGCGCTGGGCGAGGCCGTCGGCCGCAAGCGCATGCGCGAGCTGCACGAGACCCTGAAGCTGATCGTCGGCGCGCTCGAGAGCGCGCCGACGAGCGGTTAGTGCGCGATGCGGACGCAGCCGGTCTGCGTCTTCGGCGGGGCGACAAACTCGATGTTGTCGATCGACAGATCGTACGGCGCCTGCCACGTCTCGATGTTGAACTGCGCGCCCGTCACCGCGCCCACGTCGAAGGGCGCGGTCATCCCCCAGCCTGCCTGCCGCAGATCCGTGAACGCGACCGTGCACTGGTACCACGAGTCGTCGGGCAGCGAGATCGGCGCGCGGTAGTAGTCGTAGCAGTTCGACGTGCACTGGCCGCCGTTGTCGGAGCCCAGGATCTCGAAGGTCGGGACCTCGACGAAGAACTGCCTCTGCCCGCCTGCCTTCACGTCGAAGCGGACGGCGTGGAACCGGCTGACGTCGTACGGACACCCGAACCCGATGCCCAGGGCGGCGCCCCAGTTCCAGAAGCCGTAGCCGTTCGAGCTGACCATGAACTTGCTGCCGCGCGAGCCGCCCGCGACGACCAGCCCGTCGGGCGAAGCCGGCGACTGGACACCGGTGCCGTCGCTGGTCACGAACCACGCCCCGATCGTCTTCTGCCCGAGGCGCAATGCCGCGTCGCCGTCCTCGAGGGAATCGATCGGCGCGCCGGGCCACAGGCCGCACCCGCCCTTCGTGGGCGGTCCCGTCACCATCTGGTTCGTCGAGCCGTGCACGATGACCGTCGCCGACGCCTGGTTGTTGGCGTAGTCGAGGTCGATGTCGCCGTAAATCCAGTCGTCGACCGTCGCGGTGTTCGTGACCTGGGCGAGGACGGTCGGCTTGACGACCAGCGCGACGGTCGCGCTGGCCCCGGCCGCGAGCGGGCCGACCTCGCACTGCAGACCGCCCCACTCGCCGCCGTAGCAGCTGCCCTGGCTGGGCGTGGCGGACACGAAGGTCGTTCCGTACGGCAGCGGATCGTAGACGGACGCGGAGCCGGCGGTGTCGGGACCCTTGTTGGTGACCGTGATGTTGTATTCGAGCGGCTTGCCGATGACGGTCTGGTGCCCCGCGGTCAGCGCGATCGAGAGGTCCACGTAGTGCGGCTGCACCGCGTTCGTGAACGTCGTCGCGGTGTTGTTGTAGGGCGAGCGATCCAGCTCGTTCGCGCTCACGGCCGCCGCGATCGTCACGTCGCCGGCCGCGTTCGGCGTGAAGGACATCGAGATCGGTACGTAGCCAAACACCGGCAGCGAGGACGCGGTGCAGGTCGCGCTGGTGGCCGTGAACGAGCACGTTGCCGGCACGGGCGACCAGCCGGCGGCCTCGACCGACGTGAAGGCGGCCGGGCCGTTGAGCGTGAACGTCACGGTGACGCCGGTCGCGGGCAGCGGTCCGGCGTTGTACGCGGTGAACGACGCGAACGCCGCGTTTCCGACGAACGCCGAATAATCGGCGTAACCCGAGACGGAGACGTCGGCGCTGTCCGGCACGACGATGGCGATCGTGCGCGCGTCGGTCGCCTGCAGCACGCCGGCGGCGGTCAGCGTCGTCGAGACGGAGATCATTCCACCGGCGGTCGGCGTGAGCTGCACGCGCACGGAGGAGATCGGCGGTGGTGTCACCTGGTCCGAATGACAGATGATGGTCGCGCCGCCCGGCACGCTGCTCTGCGTGCAGACGAACGGGACGGGAAAGCTTCGATTGAGCGTGGGGCCGAGCGTGAGGCTCCCCGTCAGATCGACCCGCAGGGTCACGTCGGTGGCGCCCGCGGGGGGCGGGAGGATGTTCATCGTGATCCCCGACAGCTCCGAGACGTTGAGGCTCGGTGGCGCGAGGACCTGCAGGCCCAGCGCCGACGGTCCCGACAGCGACCCCGCCCTCGTCTCGACCGCCGCGCCATCGGGCAGCGGTCCGTTGCACCCCGCGGCCGCCGCCGCGCCCAACACCGTGATCACCTGCAGGGTTCCAACCGTCGCTCGCATCATCGTCGCCTCCCGCCGGCTGTTGTCGGCCGAGGCTCGCAACTTGTCAACCGCGTATTGTGTTTACGCGGGAGGCGGCGCGGCAACAGAGCGCGTCACATGACCTTGCCGACGCCCGCCATCGCGGGAACGACGGTCTTCACGTCGTTCGTCGTGCCGGTGAGCGCGCTCGAGTACGAGTACGGGATGTTCGCGGTGCAGTTGGCCGGATAGGCGCGCGACGTCCGGCTGACCTCGACGTTGTCGATCCGCTCGGTGCTGCCGGGCGAATCCGACGGCGTGTAGATCGAGTAGTGCAGCGCCTCGTAGTAGTTCTTCTCGACGCGGACGCAGGTGCCCGCGCGGATCTCCGAGGCATCCTCTGCGCCCACGAGATAGTTGTTGAAGAAGTGGCCGACCGCGCCGCGGTACATCGGCATCCGCAGCTTCACGTTCTTGTAGTAGTTGTGGTGCAGCGTCACCTTGCGGTCGTCGTAGAGATCGGTGTCCGACGCGCCCACGAGCCCCGCCTTGTGGTGATCGTGCAGGTAGTTCCACGAGATGGTGATGAACCCCGTCTGCCCCTTGATGTCGATCAGCCCGTCGTAGAGGTCGTGGTTCGTCTGGACGGCCGGGTCCTCGTTGAACAGCTCGCAGTGATCGATCCAGATGTTCTTGCTGGTCCCGCTGATCGAGATGATGTCGCCGCCGTTGACCAGGATCGCCGGGACGCCTTCGTCGTCCGACGACGTGTACACACCGGCCGTGTCGACGCGGGTCGTGACACCCATCATCGTCATGCGCAGGTTCTGGATGATGACGTTGTTGTTGTTCGCGATCTCCAGACCGACGCCGTTGAGGAACGCGGTGCTGCCGACGCCGACGATCGTCTTGTTCGACTTGATGCTGATCTTGCCGCCGTTCGCGCCGTTCGAGATCGTGCCCTGCACCTTGATGATGTAGGCAGTCGAGCTCTCGGCGTACATCTTCAGCTCGGCGTAGGTCGTCGCGGTCACGACCGCGGCGCCCTTGCCGCCGGTCGTCCCGCCGTTCAGCGTCGCGAACCCGATCGGCTGGCCGGAATCGGGCGGCGTGCCGCCGCTCCCGCCGTTGCCGGTGGTGCCGCCGCGGCCGCCCGCGCCTGTCGCGCCCCCGATACCGGTGGCCCCGCCCGTCCCCGCCTCGCCGCCGGTGCCGCCGCGACCCGCCCCGCCGGTCGTCCCTGCCGCGCCCGCAGCACCGCCGGTGCCCGTCGTCCCGCCGTGGCCCGCCGCGCCGGTCGTCCCGCCGCTTCCGCCCGTGCCGCCTCGGCCGGCGGCGCCCGTCGTCCCCGCGGCGCCACCACCCGTCGAGCCAGCGGCGCCCGTCGTCCCCGCGGCGCCGGCGGCGCCCGTCGTCCCCGCGGTACCGGTCGTGCCGGCGGTACCGGTGGCCCCTGCCCCGCCGGTCGTTCCGGCGGCGCCCGTCGCCCCCGCGGCGCCGGTCGTGCCGGCTGCACCCGCCCCCGCCGCGCCGGTGGTCCCCGCCGCGCCCGTGCCGCTCCCGCCCCCGGACCCGCCCGTACCGGTCCCGTCGCTGCCGCCACCGCAACCCGCGGTCAGGAGGGCAAACGTCGCCGCGATACCAAGAAAGCGCGCGCTGATCATGGCCATGGATGTGCCGACGCGGCCGATTTGATCACTCGGCCCTCCGGCCGTCACTCTTTTTGCGCGGCTTCGACACCCGCGAATCGCGCGGCAGAGCTGCATGAAAGGGGGTTCTCCTTCGGAATCTTCACCCACGCCATCGCCGGAACATCCTGCCCCTGCCGGTCTAGAATGCCAACCGCCCCAACGTATGGCGTGTGTCAACGAGCAGACCGTCCAGGATCTCGTGCTGGGACGGCTCCAGGGAACGGCGCTCGACGGCGTTGAGCACCACATCTCCGAGTGCAGCTCCTGCGCCGCGCTGATCGCGGTCGCGGCCCGACGAACGGGATCGATCGAGGCGCGGCCGCGCGTCGCGCTCGTCGAGAAGCCCTCCGTCGCGGTCGGCACCGTGGTGGGGCGCTTCGTCGTCGTCGACTTCCTCGGCGCCGGTGGCATGGG
>Ga0070683_100002485_pt1 | contig 14671 bp, 10 predicted proteins | sample KBSC713LmetaG_FD_64662 | JGI IMG/M metagenome (GOLD analysis project Ga0070683, IMG submission 64662) | Corn rhizosphere microbial communities from Kellogg Biological Station, Michigan, USA - KBS C7.1-3L metaG | ecosystem: Host-associated > Plants > Roots > Rhizosphere ...
CCAGTACATTCCTAAGTTCTCAGGTTTTGTAAACATGCTTTTCAGCATCAGCAAGAACCTTCCGAGATGATTCAAAAATTTTGATAACACTTATTTTGGCTTTTCTTTTAAATTTTTTTGTAACGAGCTTTTGTTTTTATGGCATCGCCGGTTGTGTCACTCACTTCAACGTTCTGAAGTTTGCTCGGCATTGATCAGTGGTCAATGAATGGTCAAATCATTTTCACATTTTCACATTTCCACATTACATGTTCTCCGTTTTTATTTTCTTTCGCTTCAAGCTTTTCCACCACTGAGACTTTTGCACAACTTCTTCCGTATCATTCCTGCCTTTCATCTGCGCATCCACCACTGCAATATTAGCCATATTAACAATGCTGCGTACAGAGCTTCCTAACTGCAAAATATGTACAGGCTTTTTTAATCCCAACAAAATGGGACCAATCGCATCCGCGCCGCCAACTTCTTTTAAAAGATTATAAGAAACATTTCCTGCAGTAAGATTTGGAAATATCAGCACATTCACATCCTGGTCAACAAGATTACTGAAAGGGTAATTATCTTTCAATACTTCTTTGTTAAAAGGGAGCCACGCCTGCATTTCACCATCGACTATCAACGATGGATTTTTTTGCTTTACAATTTTTGTTGCTTCAGCAACAAGATTTGCCTCAGGCGATCTGTTGCTTCCGAAATTACTGTAGCTAAGCATTGCAATGCGCGGAGTGATGTTGAAATTCCGTACTTCTTTTGCAACAAGAATAGTTATGTCGGCAAGCTCATCAGCAGTAGGATTAAAATTAACTGTTGTATCTGCAAGAAAAAAAGGACCTCGTTTTGTAAGCAAAAGATACATGCCCGCAATTTTTGTTACCCCTTCTTCTGTTCCTATCACCTGTAATGCGGGACGAATGGCATCTGCATAATTTTTTGTAAGACCTGATATCATTGCATCCGCATCACCTGTTTCCACCATCATGCAACCGAAATAATTTCTTTCACGCACTATCTTTTTGCTTTCATAAAAATTGTATCCTTTGCGTTGACGTTTCTTAAAAAATATTTCCGCATAAACATTTCTTCTTTCATCCATCGCTTCACTTCGTGGATCAATGATGGGAATATCTGAAAGATCAATATGATTTTCTGAAGCGATCTTTCTTATTTTATTTTCTTCGCCCAATAAGATCGGGTAAGCAACACCATCATCATACAAAATACTTGCAGCTTTCAGAATTTTTTGATTATCCGCTTCAGCAAATACCAAACGTTTAGGATCACGTTTTGCTTTGTTGCCTAAAATACGCATCACCTGATTTTCCAAACCGAGACGCTTATTCAGTTCCTCTATATAATTTTCCCAGTTATCAATATTTTTTTGCGCAACACCGCTGTCGATCGCTGCTTTTGCAACAGCAGGAGATACTGTTGCAAGTAGTCGCGGATCAAGTGGTTTAGGAATAATATACTCAGGACCGAATGCCATATTCTTTTTGTTGTAAGCAAGATTTACAATATCAGGAACAGGAGTTTTTGCAAGATCAGCCAAAGCATGAACCGCAGCGAGCTTCATCGTTTCATTGATTTGTTTTGCACGCACATCAAGTGCACCGCGAAAAATATATGGAAACCCCAGCACATTATTCACCTGGTTGGGATAATCGCTTCTTCCTGTGGCCATGATGATATCCTTTCTTGCGGCACATGCATCTTCATAACTTATTTCGGGATCTGGATTTGCCATAGCAAAAACAATCGCATTTCGCGCCATACTTTTTATCATGTCCTGCGTAACAATATTGCCAACACTTAATCCAAGAAAAACATCTGCATTTTTTATTGCCTGTTCAAGTGTGATGTCGCTTCGCTTTACCGCAAATTTTCTTTTCACTTCGTCAAGATCAGTTCTGCCTTCATGCAATACACCATCTTTGTCAAACAAAGTAAAATTTTCATACCTCGCTCCAAGCGCAACATACAATTGCACACATGCCATCGCAGCAGCGCCTGCACCGCTCACAACAAAACAAGCTTTATCAATTTTTTTCTTTTGTAATTCAAGCGCATTCAGCAATGCAGCAGAACTTATAATTGCAGTTCCATGCTGGTCGTCGTGCATCACGGGAATATTCAACTCTTCGCGAAGTTTTCTTTCAATGTAAAAACATTCAGGTGCTTTTATGTCTTCAAGATTTATTCCACCGAAACTCGGTTCCAGCGCTTTCACAATTTGTACAAATTTTTCAGGATCTTTTTCGTTCACCTCGATATCAAAAACATCAATATCAGCAAATATTTTAAACAACACACCTTTTCCTTCCATGACAGGTTTGCTTGCTTCGGGACCAATATCGCCCAAACCCAATACTGCCGTGCCATTGCTTATCACAGCCACCAAATTTCCTTTTGCCGTGTATTTATAAACATCTTCTTTCCGTTTCGCAATTTCTTTGCATGGCTCTGCTACTCCGGGGCTGTAAGCAAGCGAAAGATCGCGTTGTGTTTTTGCTTCTTTTGTAGGCACCACTTCAATCTTACCGGGTCTTCCTGATGAATGATATTCCAGTGCCTGTTCTTTTCGCAATTGTTTTTGAGTACTCATAAATTTTTTTGTTACAAGCTTTCACTTCTCTGCTCATCGTCTGTTGTGTCACTCCCTTCTGCGTTCTGAACTTTATTCAGCTTTACCGTGAATCGTCAATCATGAATAGTGAATAATGCGTAAAAACTTTCAAATCTTCGCATTTACACATTTGCACATTTTCACATCATGTTGTCTTACTAATGCAAAATACAAAAGCCTTAACCATTTTTTTAATAAAAGCCTTATACCATTATTTATGGCATCACTGATAATTCAATGTGCGACGGATACATTGCGGAGCGATATATTTTTTGTGTTGCTTTTTGAAAGTCTGATTCTTTTGCTTCAAAAATGTTCGGCACATATTTCTGAGGATTACGATCAATGATAGGAAACCATGTGCTTTGCAGCTGCACCATTATTTTGTGACCTTTTTTAAACACATGATTTAAACTGTGAAGATCGATCGTGTATTCTTCAACTTTATTTGGAGTGATTGGTTCAGGTTTTTCAAAACTGTTTCTGAAGCGACCGCGAAATACATCATTCGCCACCATGAATTGATAACCGCCCATCTTTGGATCATCAGGATATTTTTCTGGATACACATCAATTAATTTCACGATCCAGTCTGCATCACTTCCTGTTGTTGCAGCAAAAAGTTTTGCAGTAATTGTGCCGGTAACCGTTACATCTTCCTCCAGTGTTTCTGTTTCCCAACTCAACACATCAGGACGATTGTGAACAAATCGCTGATCTTCTGTAAGCCACGTGTACCAACGCGAACCGGGACTATAAGTTTCCTCAACAGGTCTTGTTCTGTAAGGAACAGGATGTGCGGGATCAGAGATATAACTATCAAAAGAATCAGTATTGTTTGAAGCGGGTTTTTTAAAAGATAATTTTCCGTCTTCGCGGAAATAAATATTTTTTTTCACAGCTTCCTTCGGCGGCCAGCTATCATAAGTTTTCCAGGTGTTGCTTCCTGTTTGAAAAGTGATCGCTTCCGCAAAATTCCCCTCGCCTTTTCCTTTTAGATAATAAGAAAACCAGCGAGCCTGGATATTTTTTCTGAATGTTTCTCCTGTTGAAGAATCAAAATTTATGTTGCCTAATTTTTTTCCCGGACCACCTGCCCAGCCTCCGTGATTCCAGGGACCGATGACAATATAATTTTTATGATGCCCATCTTTCTTTTCCCAAACTTCATACGCTTTTTGCGGACCGTAAAAATCTTCCTGGTCCCACCAGCCTGCAACATTCATAGTATAAACACGTGGCGAATCAAGTCGATAAGCTAGAGACTGTTTTTGCCAGAATGTATCGTAGTTGGGATGATTTACAAAATCATTCCAGGAAGGAAGTTTGTTGAAGAAATATTTTTTATTCACGTTTGATAACGGGCCTAATTTTAAATACCACTCATACGTATCATATTTATCAAAAGGAAATAAAGAATCTGTTTTTGTTGCTTCTTCCATAAAGGCATATTCAAACCCGTAGCTCAAACGAAATGCGCCGTTGTGATGAAAGTCATCTCCTAAAAACATATCGGCAGGTGTTGCTTGTTCGGAAACAGCAACCAATGCAGGATGCGGATCAATTGCGCCCATCACCGTTGTCCATCCATCATACGAAATTCCGTACATGCCGGCTTTGCCATTGTTATTCGCAACATTTTTCAACAACCAATCTATAGTGTCATAAGTATCAGTGCTCTCATCAATTGCAGTAGCATCTTTTTTATTGCGTGTAAATCTTTGCATTTCAAATTTTCCTTCAGAGAGATAACGACCACGGATATCCTGGTACACAAAAATGTAACCATCATCAGCCATATCTTTTACATAACCATTTTTTTCAGGACTCGGATAATCGTTCACTCCATAAGGTGTGCGTTCAATTAAAAATGGTAATGCTTCGGTTTGATTTTTTGGCGTGAAGATAACCGTGTGCAACTTCACTCCGTCACGCATGGTGATCATTACTTCCCTGCGATTGTATTTGTCTTCTGTTTGTGATTGCGCCGGTGTGTGTTGTACTATTGAAATAAGAAGAATTGCAAATAGTAGATTGCATGTTGATTTCATAAGCAAGTTTGAAAAGTTTTGTAAGATACTTAAATGCTATTCAATAATGATGAAAGTTGATGTTTGAAGATCGTAAAATTTATTGTTGAATAGAATTACAAAGCGCACAAGAGAGTGACACAACGAAAGCCAGATAGTAGTAATGAAGATAGCTACAAAAAAATTATTAAACCAATTTTCAGGAAGCAGTTGTGTCCTGTTTATGAATCGTAAAAGTGATGGCTGTTCCTTTGCCTGCCTGTGTTTCGATATATAGTTCTTCGCCCAGTTTTGAAATAAGGTCTTCTGTGAACATAAGTCCAAGACCGGTTCCTTTTTCATTGTTGGTGCCGCGTGTAGAAACAAATTCTTTTCTATTAATCTTATTTAAAATTTCCTTTGAAATGCCGACACCTTCATCTTTCACAGTGATATACATAGCACCATTTTTTTGTTCCGCATTTATTTCAATGGATGTACCAAGCGGTGTAAATTTTATAGCGTTGGATATAAAGTTGCGTAACGCGGTATGAATAATTTCTTTGTCAGAAATTACCTCCGTTGAAGGCGGAATATTATTTTTCACAGAAAGATATTTATCCTGGATAGGCTGATGATATAGTTCAAGAACGTCTTCTGCGAGCGAATGCAAATCGAAGGGTATCTTATTTACTTTCAAAACATGTATTTGTTCACGAGCCCAAAGCAAAGTATTATCGAGCATGCTCACAAGATGACGAATATCATTGTCTAGAATAAGACTTAGTTTGTCAAATTCTTCTTCATTCAGAATTTTTTGTCTTGTAAGGTGAAGCGTGTTTTGCAAAGATGTAAGTGGTGAACGAACATCATGCGCAATCATCGATATCAATTTATCCTTTACGGTATTTATTATCGCTAATTCATTTTTTTGTGCTTCTGTTTTTTGTTGCATTTGCTTTACGGAGTTCAGCGCTTCTGTTTTTTGTTTATAAAGCAATGCGAGAAAAGCGCCTGCAATAAGCAATGCTATACCTGCAACTGCAAAAATAGCCATGTGCTGTTGTTGTAAGCTATTTTCCATTTTCAGTTGCTCATTTTCTTTTTCTTTTTGCTGCACATCAAGCTCGATCAACAACCGCTGCGTTGACCTTGTTTTTTCCTGGCTGTAAAAGCCGTCGTACAGCACGGCATAATTTTGCATGTGTTCAAGCGCCTCTTTATAATTGCCCAGTGCAGAATCGGATTTTGCCATATAAAGAAGACATTGAAGCTGAGGCTCAATAATGTTTGCCTGTTTTACTTTTGCAAACTCATTATGAAAAATTAAAGAAGCAGTATCATAATTTTTTTTACCAAACGCAACCGTCCCGAGACCAATCACCGCAAGTGCGTAATCACCTTCCGCAGCATCCGTTTTGTCGTAAATGAGGATTGTTTTTTTGTAATAAGTTTCTGCTTGATTATACATTCCTCTTGCTGAGTACATATCACCGACATGCTGGTAAACATCGGCGATCTGGTATGGTTCATCAAGACTTGTAAACAGCGCAACAGCATCATCAAAATAATATTTTGCAGAATCGTAATTACCACGTGTTGCAAAAACTTTAGCAAGAGTTATCTCGCAATCACCGAGCTGGTCAAGGTTATTATCCTTTTTAAAAAGAGCCGCGGCTTTTCTTAAATACTCTTCTGCAAGCTTGTCATTTTTAAGACCAAGGTATTCTGCACCGAGATTGTTATATACGTCTTCTTCATCAAAAGGATCAGGAGATTTTTCTGCGATCTTTAAAGCGTCCAGCGTGTACTTCACCGCTTTGCCCCATTCGTTTTCCAATTCGTAAACATTACTTACACCGAGATACGCTTTTATAAGCCAATATTCCTGGTTTGTTTTTTGCGCAATTTCCTGTTGCTGAAAATAAGTGGCCAACGCTTCAGTTGTTTTGCGCTCCCAGGTATAAACGCTGGCGAGTTGATTTAATGCGGCACATTCAAGCGCGTCTTTATTAAACTTGTTCGCAATGCCAAGCGCTTCTTTTGCATAATATTCGGAGTTGGTAAGATTGCTCGTTTGATACAAATAAGAGAGATAAATTAAAGCATTTGCGCGGAGGGAATCTTCCTTAAGATGTTTTTTCAAAACATTAAGGGTACTGTCGATCGCTTTTTTTTGAGCTTGGGAGACAATACAAAAAATAAGAGAAACCAATACCAGGAAAATATTGGAATAACGTTTAAAAAAATATTTTTTTTTCATGAAGAGGATATTAGGAAATCAGACTCTTAAAATTGCTCCTAAATATGCCATTATACCTATTCCTGTTTCAATGGCATGTTCGTCTATATTGAATTTTGGTGTGTGAACATTATGAACAATTCCTTCCGTTTCATTTCTCACTCCCAGTCTGAAAAAACATCCCGGAATTTTTTGTGTGTAATAACCAAAATCTTCAGCACCCATTCTTAATTCCGTTTCTGAAACATTTTCGCAGCCGATAAAATTACTGGAAATTTCTTTTGCCGCAAGGGTAAGTTTTTCGTCATTATCGACGGTTGGATATCCTACATCAATATGGATCTCTGCTTCCGCTCCCATTGCGGCTGTAAGCTCCAGTGTTAATCTCCTGATCAGTTGATGCGCTTTGATTCTCCAGTTTTCATCCATCGCTCTGAATGTTCCCATTAATTTTACTTCACTTGGTATAACGTTCGTTGTGTTGCCACCCTGGAAAGAGCAGATAGATAAAACGGATGGAGATGTTGGATTATTATTGCGGCTGATTATCTGTTGCAAACCAACAATAAGATGTGAAGCGATAAGAATTGTATCTGCTGTAAGATGAGGCGCTGCAGCATGCCCGCCCTTGCTTTTGATTGTTACATAAATTTCATCTGCGCTTGCCATCACTCTTCCGCTGCGAAAACTAAGCTTTCCCGTTTCCATTGACGGATTTACATGTAACGCTGCAATGCCTTGCGGAACAGGATTTTCAAGCACGCCTTCTTTTATCATAATGCTTGCACCACCGGGATTTCTTTCTTCCCCGGGTTGAAAAATCAATTTTACCGTTCCTTCCCATTCATGTTTCAATTCGTTCAAAATTTTTGCCGCACCCAATAAACATGTGGTATGCACATCATGACCACAGGCATGCATCACTCCTTCGTTGAGTGATTTGTATGATACATTGTTTTCTTCTTTTATTGGCAATGCATCCATATCAGCACGCAGAGCAATAACCCGGCTTTCAGGATTATTTCCTTTTATCAAACCAACAACACCCGTGGTTGCAATAACATGAAACGGAATTCCAAATTCTGTTAGTTTTTGCTGAACAAATTTTGATGTCTCAAATTCCTTATAACTAAGTTCAGGATGTGCATGCAAATGATGCCTTATATCGACAAACTCTTTATGATACTTGTTTGCAAGAGCTTTTATTTTTTCTTTCAACATTTTAATTTCTTTCTTAATTCACAGAAGTAGAATTTTCATTTTCTTTTGGTGTATATTCAATGACGTCTTCTACAACGTAAGCATTTTGCTTATATGATCTTGACAGAATGTTCTTAAAACTTTCGGCGTCAGACTTATGTAAAAAGTTTCCTACCCTTACCTTGAAATACGGTGATTGGTAAACAACATAAGTTTGTTGTGATGGAAACATCTTCAGCAATTGTGTTTTTAATTCAAAAGCGTCTTCTCTATGACGTGTACTGAGCACCTGGATGCGATAGCCTTTGTACAATCCGGTGCCGATCATTCCTGAAGTTCTTTTATTTACTTCACTTTGTTTCTCTGTAAAAATATCAAGACGCAAATCCTTATGAACAATAACAGTATCTTTCGCAAAGCACGTGTTAGCTGCGAAAAAGATAAAAAGTATCGTTATCAGTTGTTTCATTGATTTGCAAAATAATTACAAAAAAGAATGCCAAATACTTTTTCGTGAAACGACAAACGTAAGAATCTTCAAGCTCTCACGTCTCACGTTTCTCGTCTCATGAATTAATAATCACTTTTATTAGCGTGTTCGTTTATGATCGCCACACTTGCACTGCAACCTAACCGATCTGCTCCTGCTTCAATTAAATCTTTTGCAAACTCATAAGTGCGAATGCCGCCCGATGCTTTTATCTTCACATGTTGCGGCAAATATTTACGCATAAGTTTTACAGCTTCAATGGTTGCACCTTTTTCTGCATAGCCGGTAGAAGTTTTTAAATAATCTATGTTTGCTGCCCCATACAACTCGCAGCACCTGATAATTTCCTGTTCACTTAAAACACCCGATTCAATAATAACCTTTATCACTTTATTGTTTTGCTTTATCACAGGCATTATATGATTTATCTCATTGGCAACATAAACCCAGTCGGTATTTTTTAAGGCGATCAAATTTATTACAACGTCCAGTTCATCTGCTCCGTCGACTATTGCCAAAAATATTTCCGCAAGTTTTGCTTCCGTTGCTGAATAGCCAAACGGAAAACCTATGACCGTTGCTGCTTTAATTTCCGACTCTTTCAACAATTCTTTTGATTTTTTTACAAATGGCGGCGGCACACAAACAGCAGCGAAATTGTATTGCATTGCTTCGCTGCATAATTTTTCAATTTCTGAAATAAGCGTTGTTGGTTTGAGAACAGTATGATCAATGTATTTGTTTAATTGCATGAATAATTTTTTGTACCAGGCAAGATACCGCTAATCATCGTCCCTTGCGTTGCACTCTTTTACAACATTAACTTTATTGAACAACGTTTACAAACCATGCATACTTGCTAAAGAGATAGTAGCAAAAATGCGAACAAATTGAGAGTTGTGATAGCGACTAAAAAGTGAATCGTTTAAGCTGTTGCTTTAAGAAGAAAGATAAAACGAGAACTGTTCTTTAAATGCACGCAGCTCATGTTCTAAATTGCTTTGCACAAGCGGAACATATTGCAGCAACTTTGATTCTCTCTTTATCCGAAGATCATGTCCCAAATAATTTTGATTAATAAAGAATGATTCAAGCCCGGGATAAATTCTGTTCAGCACTTCACTTATGTCAAGTATGTTCAGGTTCTTATCACTCAAATTATAAATGCCGCTTGGTATTTCAAGTTGCAACAATTGCGACAAGATAAAAGTCACTTTATCAATATGAATAAAAGAGCGATGCTGCATTCCTGTTCCATTTATTGTAATCCGACCGGTATAATGCGCATCAAACATCAAGCGGTTTATGGCAGCATCAAACCTCATCGACTTGCTATAACCATATACATTACCCAAGCGAATAATTAATGTATTTGCCCTGTTGAAAAGCCTTTGTACATGCTGCTCTGCACGATATTTTGAAATGGAATAAAAACTATCGGGATTCGGTTCTGATTCTTCAGTCGCTTCATCACTTCTGTTTCCGTAGATCGAAGCGCTGCTTACAAATATGAATTGCTTCACAGGATTCTCTTCCACTGCATAAATAAGTTCTGCGGTGCCCCAGTGATTGATCTGCTCAAACGCATGACCATCGATATTCGAAAACGGTGTGGTTACTTTAGCGGAGAGATGATAAATAACATCAATATTTTTCAGTACCTGGCGCAGCTTACGAGAGTCAAGTATTTCGCCATGCACGAAATTTATTTTTGTTCCTCTTATCGGTTTACCTAAAAACAAATTATAATTGCCGCGACTAAGATTATCATAAACAGTTACGCTTTCTATTTCCGGCATCACTGCTAATCCATACACCAGTTCAGTTCCAATGTATCCTGCTCCGCCTGTAATTAATATCCTCATGTTAGTTTGATTTATTCTTTAGGTTGGCTATGCATGAAAATAAATAATGCTTTTAATTTCATGCATTAGTAAAGTGAATGTTGAAAGGAAAATTATTTTGTAACCAGTTCTGTATTCAGTCCGCATTCAGTTTTCTTCAAACCATACCAGCGACCGTCGCGACTGTCCATGTTTATATCAAATTTACGGGTACAAGGCTCACAGCCAATGCTGAAATAACCTTTATCTTCCAAAGGATGACGCGGAATTTTATATTCATTCAGATATGCGTAGATCGTTTTGCCCGTCCAATCAAGCATCGGGTGAAAACGTGTGACACCAAATTTTGCCTTCTCTTCCACTTTAAAATTTTTGCGCAATTCCCCCTGGTCGGCACGCACACCATTTATCCAAATATCGTGTTCAGCGAGTATTGGTTCAAGAGGTGCAACTTTATTTAAGTAACAGCAGTAATCAGGATCACTTGCAAAAAGCAATTTTCCGTTCGTATCACGCTGGTTAATTTTCGCAGTTGTAGAAAAAACATTTTTCAAATTTAATCCAAGCAACTCAGTTATCTCGTCGCGATACTGCAGCGTTTCAGGAAAGTGATACCCGGTATGAATGAAATACACGGGAATAGATTTGTCAATGCGACTAAGTATGTGCAACAACACAATGCTGTGTGTCTGAAAAGAAGAAGTGGTAAATAATTTTAACCCTTGTTCTTTATAGGCATTTATTTTTTCTTCGATTGCTTCAAATGTCATGGCGCAAATATAAAAAGCAAAAAGTTACTACTCTACTAAAGTTGTAGGGAATTAATTTTATTTCCTAAATCGAAATCATTGTCATTTTTATTACTCGTTGCTCTGCTAATTCTATACAATTCAGGTTCTCGCTGCGAGCCTGAATCTTCCCGCTTCTGTTTACCTTTAGTTACCAAAACAAACGACCATGAATCGTATTGCAATAAAGTATGCATTTATTCTTCTCATTATTACAATTATCTGGACATTGATTGAACATGTGCTCGGATACAATACCACTAAGCATGAGATTGGTCAATATACACGTTTGATAATAGCATTTGTATATTATGCTTTTGTTGCGCTTGTGATCGTGCGTGTAAGAAAACAGAAGAGAGGTAGCTTAACATTTGCAGAAGGTTTAAAAGCAGGAACGATCACTGCTTTAACATACAGCTTTCTTGTTACAGGCTGGTATGCTTTATATGCAGAAGTGATCAACAAACAGTTTCAACCTACGTTACTGGCGTTTGAAAGACATAGGCTGGAAGCTGCGCATGCAACACCTGAACAAATCGCAGACAAATTAAAAGATGTTGAAATGCAAAGTGGCGGATCTGTCACTTCTTATCTGTTCTTATTCTTGTTCATGTTTTTATTTGGATTGGCAGTTGCAGTTATGGCATCATTGATATTTAAAAGAAAAAAAACAGCGACATATTAGTTGCTGATATCTTAATATGAAAAAATTTTTTCAGCTTGTTGCATTCCTATTCATTTTTCCATTCGTTGCATTTTGCCAGGAGGATTCGGTGAAAGGCGGAGAACTTTATTCAAGCAATTTTCTCATTGATAGCATTCAAAGAAATTTTATTTATTACATGCCTGTGAATTATGGAAAAAAGGATGAATACCCACTGGTAATTTTTTTACATGATCAAAACGAAAACGGTAAGGCGCTTATTAAAAGTTATGGAAATAAGATACAGGCATTGGCAGATAGTTCTGATGCAATCGTTATTTACCCCGATGCAGTCGCTGCGCATTGGAATGATAAATCAGGTGCACGTTTTCCTGCAACAGATAAGGTAAATGATGTTGGTTTTATTTCTATCCTTATAGATTACTTCAAACAGGTATATAGCTGCGATGCACGACGGGTGTATGTTGCGGGATTCTTTAACGGAGGTAATCTTGCTTATCGTTTAACGTGTGACATTTCTGCAAAAATAACTGCGGTTGCTCCTTTTATTTCCGATATGAAGGACATCACAAACAAATGCAATAGTGATAATTCTGTTGCGATAATGAATACAAACAGTTTAACAGATTCAACAAACAAAAAAGTAAGTGCTGCTTCAATTGAAGAAGTTTGGAAATTCTTTATGTCAAAAACGAAAGAATAAACTTTTTTTATGTAACCGGCTTTCAATTTTTTATTAAGCTGTGGTACTAATGAACTTAAAGATTAGAATGATTTTTATGATACCGGCTTTTGCATTTCATAGCATCGTCTGTTGCGTCGCAATCACTTCAACTGCATAAACTGTCTTGAACAATGTTCTCCGTAAGCTGATTTTTCTTTCGAACGATATCGTACAGCAGGTGTTCGTTTTCGTACACCTGCTGTAGTGTTTTTTCTCTAAAATCCTTATCCACAAAGCATTTTAACATTGGCACAGGCGTTGGGAAAAATTCCCTTACCAGCTATAAGTGTGTCTTAACATCAGTAAGCGATAAGGCGCAAGGATGAGTTCCACAAAGTTTCAAAAGTACAAGAGTGCGACGCAAGAGACGATGCCCTGAAAGACAAAAGCTGGTAACAAAAAATTAAAACCGCAGAACTTAAAACGTCTAAAACATGTTTCGTAATTATCTTAAAGTAGCATGGCGCAACCTGATGAAGAGCAAAATTTTTTCTTTCATCAACGTTATTGGTTTATCCGTAGGACTTACCTGCTGCATGCTGATTACAATTTATCTCGTGAATGAAGTGAGCTATGACAAGTATCACAAAAATATTGACCGCTTGTATCAACTGGGAACCATTTTCATTGGAGGAGAAAAAGAAGAAAGAACACCGAATACACCAGCACCAATGGCGGCAGCAATGAAACAAGAATACCCGGAGATTGAAGAAACAGCACGATTAATGCCTTTGTTTGCCGAAGACAAAACTTTATTACAATATAAAGGAAGTGAAGCCGTAAAATCTTTTTATGAAACAAAAGGATACATGGCAGATGCATCTTTCTTCAAACTATTTACTTACAATTTTATCGAGGGCAATCCCGCAACTGCATTGAAAGATCCTAACACAATTGTATTGAATGAAGAGATTGCAAAGAAATTTTTCGGGAATCAATCTGCTTTAAATAAAATAATACACATCAACAGCAACAGCAATGGTGAACATGATTTTAAAGTAACCGGTGTTTACGGACCGGTTGATAAACCTTCGCAAATTGATGCAAGATTTTTTCTTTCACTCGGTGGCGGAGATATAGAGCAATTTATGAAGCAGCAAACAGATATGGTGAGCAACAATATGTTCTCCACCTTTTTTTTATTAAAGCCCGGAACTGATGCAAAAAAGCTGGAAGCAAAATTTCCTGCGTTTGTTGATAAATATCTGGGCACAGGTTTGAAAGCTGCCGGCTTTTATAAAAAACAATTTTTGCTTCCTGTAAAAGACATTCATCTTTATGCAGGTATGACGAATGATATTTCTCCCGTAGGCAGTGTTACTTATTTATATATCCTTGCTTCAATCGCTCTGTTTACTTTGCTGATAGCTTGTATCAACTTCATGAATCTTTCTACTGCAAGGTCTTCGAAACGTTCCGGAGAAGTAGGCATTCGAAAAGTTTTAGGTGCAGAAAAAAGTTCTCTTATCAAACAGTTTCTTGGCGAATCGTTGCTGATGAGTTTGATTGCTTTCTGCATTGCACTTGCGATCACCGCCGTGTTGCTTCCTGACTTTTCGCATGTATCAGGAAGAAATTTATCACTTGATTTCGGGAAAGATTGGCTCATTATTGCAGGCTTTCTCGTGTTATCAATCATTACCGGTTTGCTTGCGGGAAGTTATCCCGCCTTTTATCTTTCTTCATTTCAACCGGTGAAAGTTTTGAAAGGAAGATTTACAAATTCCTTATCGGCGGTTGCGTTAAGAAAAGGTTTGGTGATTTTTCAATTCATCATTTCCGTTGTACTGATAATCGCTTCGGTAGTTATCATGAATCAAATGAATTATCTGCGCTCTGCGGATCTTGGTTTTGCAAAAGATCAGCAAATAGTAATTCCACTACGAAGCACTACTGCAAAAAATATTTATGCTTCTTTGAAGAATGATATAAGAAGCAATCAAAATGTGCAGAATGTTGGAGCAAGCTTTTACTATCCCGGCATAATGAATCCGAGTGACATGATGCTTTACAAAGAAGGAAAAACAATGAATGAAGGAAAGGATGTGCACATGAATGTGGTTGATGAATCTTGTCTGCAAACGCTC
>Ga0070683_100002494_pt1 | contig 14657 bp, 10 predicted proteins | sample KBSC713LmetaG_FD_64662 | JGI IMG/M metagenome (GOLD analysis project Ga0070683, IMG submission 64662) | Corn rhizosphere microbial communities from Kellogg Biological Station, Michigan, USA - KBS C7.1-3L metaG | ecosystem: Host-associated > Plants > Roots > Rhizosphere ...
AGCGCGGCGCGCTACGAGAAGGCATGGGCCGCGGCAGGCCAGCGCGGCGACAGCGTGCGTGCCGGCGCCAGCCTCGCGCGTCTCAATACGCTGCTGCTGCAGAGCGAACGCCGGCTGACGGATGCGCATGGGCTGCCGGGACGGCCGTGGTACAGGAACGAGCTGGTCGCGCCGGGCATGAACACCGGGTATGGCGCGAAGACGATGCCCGCGGTGCGCGAGGCCATCGAGCAGCACAAATTTGACCAGGCCAGCAGCGCCATCGTGACCGTTGGCAATGTGCTGAACGCCGAAGCCGCACTCGTGGATTCGGCGGCAGTGGCTCTGGGTGGAGGCAGCCGATAGCCGGACGCCCGCGCCGCGCAGCACGGATGCGAACACGGGGCCGACAGTGAGTCGGCCCCGTGTTCGCATGGCATGCCGCGACTGTCAACTGCTCTGCGTGACCTCGGCGAACGAGCAGTTGGTCCAGCTGACCACAATGACTCCCCTGGCGAAACCGCTGGTGATGGTCGCCTGCACCGCGCCCGAACGGAAGGGATGCTCGGCGGGGCACTGGGGATCGTAGGCCAGCGGCGTGACGGTGGTGAGCGTGGCGCCGAACGTGCCGCTCTGACTCGTGACCTGCGTGGATCCCGAGAGCGTGAAGCTTCCGGCCGGCACGGCCTCGAACGGCGTGAGCGCTGCCCCACTCGTGGTGGCGAACGCGCCGTTCCAGTTGTTCGTCACGCTGCCGCTCGTCGTGACCCCGTGGAGGGTGCTCGAGACGGCCAGCGTCCCCTGCTGCGACATCGTGGCACCACCCGAGGTGGGCGTCACGAGATTCGACGCGGAGTATGCGAGCGTCGCGCTCGTATCCGGTACCGACGCCGTGACCTGCAGGTTCGCCGTCATCTGATACGCGACATCATAGGCGCCCGGGGTGAAATCGCTGATGCCGACGGACCCGCCGATCGAGAGCGTATTCTCGCCATTCGTCGTCGTGCACGCGGGCTCTGAAAACGTGACCATGAGGTTGTCAGGTACACCATCCTGGTCCGTGTCGTTGGGCGGATCGGGGCTCTCGGTCCCGCACACCGCGGCACCGTCCAGGCTGAGTCCCGGCGCGACCATGCCGGGAATGCGTCGCGCGTTCATGCCGGCGGGGATGGAAATCGTGCCGGAGTACACCATCCCTTCCGCGGCAGCGGAGACCGATGCGGCGATGGAGTGGCCAACGGAATCCGCTTCCTCCTGCGTGAGCGCGCGTGGCGCCGTGGAGTCCGAGCTGCAGGCTTGTGCAGCAAGCACCAGCGCGCCAACGATGGCAGCGTGCGAGAGGATGCGGGCTGGGCGGCGGGAAAGACGCATGAAACGGCTCCGGTTCTGAGGAGACAGTGGGAGCACGCCACCTGGCGCGCCCGCTTCACCACGCGGACGAATGACGGCGGCGGGATGGCACGGCGCACTCCCGACGTTCGCCACCGGAGCACAGGTCAGTGCGCCATTGACTCGTGCCGATGCGATGCCAGCGTGGCGCAAGCTGCTTGACGGGTTCTATCCCTCTGCGGTGACCAGAGGCGCATTCACCTGGCGTTCACGTCGCCGCGCATACAGCCGTGCTCCTATGACGCCGAGAACCGGGCTCAACGGCAGAATTACAATGTGCTGCCACAGCGGCACCATCCCCAGTTTGCCGGTGAGAATCGCGTAGATACCCATGCCAACGCAGAGATATGCGGAGAGGGCGCCGCTCAGCGTATACGAGCCTTTGGCAATCATACCTGCGACATAGCCGCCGAGTATGCTTGCCAGGATGCCGGCGATGAACGCGGCCACGTAGAGGGCCGGATGAACTCGCAGCGTCTCGAGCATTGCGGCGGAGAGCTGACTCTTTGGCACTTGTGCGATGTCTATCGTGGTAGCCGCGACTACCAGCACTGGAAGTGTGAGGAGGTTCGTCGCTACTATGTCCACCACGCCACCCGTCAGGGCGCCCAGCAGAAAGCGCGTGCGCATTCGGTATCTCCATTATCGGGTTTGCCTCTCGAGATATCTCACCTCGCCATCCAGCTCGAACATTCCTCCCATGTCACGGACGATTGGCATTCTGGTCGGTAGCCTGCGCACGGAGTCCTATACCCGCAAGATCGCGAACGCGATCGTCACGCTGTTCCCCCCGTCGATGCAGCCGCAGTTCATCGACATTGGGCAGTTGCCGCTTTACAACGCCGATCTGGAAACCGAATCACCTCCAGCCGCATGGGTTGCGTTCCGTGAGCAGATCCGCGCTGCGGATGCCTTTCTGTTTGCGACTCCCGAGTACAACCGCTCGGTACCCGGGGTGCTCAAGAATGCACTGGACGTGGCCTCGCGTCCGTCAGGGCATAGCGGCATGACCGGGAAGCCGGCTGCCGTGGTGAGTGTGTCGACTGGCTCCATTGGCGCCTTCGGTGCCAACCATCACTTGCGCCAATCGCTCGTCTATCTGGACATGCCCACCATGCTGCAGCCCGAGGCGTACATTGGCGGCGTGGCGAAGCTGCTGGGTCCGGACGGAACGCTCACGCAGGACAGCACGCGGGAGTTCCTGCGCAAGTTCGTGCAGACGTTTGACGCGTGGATCGAGCGAACGATTCGAAGGTAACGATTGGCGGCTGGATCACTTCCAGGACTTCGAGTGAGTGGGGTGCGGAGGGGCATACGAACCGCGATCACGAGCCATGCGAACGTCGTTATGGCAACGCCATCCCGATGCGATGCCAGCGGATGCGTCCCGCATCGGGATCGCGAGAGAAATAGATGCGGCGGGGCGATCCGACGATGTTCGCGACGGGGATGAACCCCGAATACCGACTGTCGTAGGAATCACGACGATTGTCGCCGAGCGCGAAGATGTGTCCCGATGGAACGATGAGAGGTCCCCATTCTTCGCTCGTCGGATGGTACTGAACGTGCGCCGTGTCAGCCGGTGGGACCAGATAGGCGCGCTGCCAGGCGAAGACATCGATCTCTCGCGGCGCCTCGCCCGTCGGCTTTTCGATATATGGCTCCTCCACCGTCTTGCCGTTCACTTGCAGTTGGCCCAGGTGCATGCTCAGCGTGTCGCCGGCAAGGCCCACGATCCGCTTAAGCAGAAATTTCGTGCTGTCTTGCACCATGCGGTATGTCACCAATGACCCGTGCCGGACGCGCGCGCTGGTTGTCGGGAGCACCATCAGGTAGTCGCCCTTCAGAATGGTCGGCTCCATGCCGGCTGTCGGAATCCGATACGCCTCACCGAGCAGCGGGCGGAAGGCGGGCCGGACGAGCGCACCCACACTCATCACAGCCAGAAGAAATCCCGCCGCCAGTGCCATTCGTTGCATGGTCGATGGCACTGGCTGCGTCGCGGCGGCGCGGCTGATTCGCGCGGCATCGAGCGCGATCCAGATGCTCACCGCGATCGCGAACAGAGTGAGGACAACGATGACATACCCGGACCATCGAGGGAAATACAGCAGTGCCAGCGCTCGACTCGCCGCAGCGGCGAACCACAGCACCACTGCGCGACGCAAGCGATCATAGTACGCGTGCGCAACGCCAGGCATGATCAGGCTCGCGATCGCGGCGATCCACGATGCCACTAGCATATCCGACCGTCGTTTGTCCGTTCGCACGGTCAGCAACTGATTCATGTCGCCGGCGCGAACTCCGGTGCGTTCTGATCGAAGCTCCACAGGAACGGCGGTTCGGCACCGCACAGCCGGGCGTACGAATACAACTGGCCGCGATGATGCAGGAACTCGTCGTTCATGATGTCGAAGCCCACCCAGCCGGGGAACGTCTTGTGCCACGGTGTCGAGACAATCGCATTGAGCTCGGCGTTGCCGATCGTCGCCACGGCGGCGTCGGCCTCGCCCCAGCATTGCTCAGCGAACGCGATCAGGGCCGCCTTGCTGCCGAGTTCCGCGGCGGCCGTCGCCTCGGAGGCTTCGTCGGCCGTGATGGCGCCTTTCTTCACGCCCTGTGCGGTGTCCCGCACCACCGTGCGCGACATGTGCACGGCCAGCTCCGCGGGCGTGCGCATGCCCGGGACGGGATGACTGGTGTAGCGCTCCTCGGGAATCGCGTTGAGGAGCCGCAGATAGATGCCGTATTTCTGTCTGAACTGATTCCACATCTGATCGAGGACTTCTTTGTTCATGGCTGGAGCACCTGGTGTGTGAAGTCGAAGCGCCCGCGGGGCCGGGCGTGGCTCCAACGCTACTCCGGCGCGGCCATCCCGTCCAGCGCATCGGGCACGCCGGTCCAACGCCCCAGCTGAATGACGTGCACTCCAAGTGGTGCAGCGCCCCAACACTCCCGCCGGCTTGTTCGTTGAGGTAGCGTAACCCTGCCGCAACTGAAGCTGCGCCGCTGCTCCCGCCCGGCGCAGCCGCACGCCGTCCGCCATGTCCGTCCACCCAGCCAGGCTCACCGTGATTTCTCGCACGCTCACGACCATCGGCCGCTTCGCCGCGGCCGTCCTGTTCGCCGGTCTCATGGCAGCGCCGGCCAGCGCACAACTCAGCAGCGGAATCGACACCACCAACTTCGATCATTCCGTGCGGCCGCAGGATGACTTCTTCCGCTACGTCAATGGTGGTTGGCTCAAGACGGCACAGATTCCGGCTGATGCGTCGAGCTGGGGCGCCTTCCAGGAGCTTCGCGAAAACAGTCGCAATGCCCTGCACGAACTCTTCGGGGAGGCGAGCACGGCCTCATCCCCCGCCGGGAGCGCGCGGCGCAAGGTGGGCGACCTCTACGCGAGTTACATGGACAGCGCACGCGTCGAGCAGCTCGGCACCGCGCCCCTGCAGCCCTATCTGAGAAAAATCGCGACGCTCACGAGTTCAGCCGATCTCCCCGCCACGTTTGCATACTTCGCGCGGATTGGCGTTCGCGGGCCCGAGGGCATCTTCGTGGGCGCGGATCCCAAGCACTCGACGGTGAACATTGTCCAGGTGAGCCAGTCGGGGCTCGGCCTGCCCGATCGCGACTACTATCTCAAGCAGGACGCGAAGATGGCGGGGACGCGCACCGCGTACGTCGCGTACATCACGAAGATGATGGAGCTGGCGAAGCAGCCGGATCCCGCGGGCGCGGCCAGTCGCATCCTGGCCCTGGAGACCGCCATCGCGACGCCACAATGGGCGCGAGCCCGGAATCGGGATCGGGATGCGACGTACAACAGGATGAGCGTCACCGATCTGGCGGCGCTCACGCCGTCGTTCAGCTGGAAGAAGTATTTCAACGCCGCCGGCCTGTCCGGGGCGACGGACGTCATCGTGCGCCAGCCGGACTACGCCAGGGCGCTCGATCCGATCTTCACGAGCACGCCGGTGGCGACGTGGCGCGAGTTCCTCACGTTCAAGCTGCTGGACGAGTATGCGGATCAACTGCCGGCCGCGTTCGTCCAGGCGCACTTCGCCTTCCATGGCCAGACGCTTTCGGGACAGCAGGAGATCGCTCCGCGCTGGAAGCGCGCCGTGGACGGCACCAACTCGATGCTCGGCGAAGCGGCCGGAACGCTTTACATCGCCAGGTACTTCAAGCCCGAGGCGAAGGCGCGGATGGATGCGCTGGTGAAGAACCTGATCAACGCGTACAGGGTGGGAATTGACAGTCTGGAGTGGATGAGCCCGGAGACCAGGGCGCAGGCACAGCAGAAGCTCGCGGAGTTCACGGTGAAGATCGGTGCACCCGACAAGCCTCGCGACTACTCCTCACTGCAGATCAAACGTGACGATCTGTTCGGCAATGCGGTGCGGGGCCATGAATTCCAGTACGCGGACATGGCCGGCCGTCTGGGCAAGCCGGTGGACAAGGGGCGCTGGGGAATGACGGCGCCGACCGTGAATGCCCAGTATAACGCGTCAGCCAATGACATCACCTTTCCGGCGGGCATTCTCCAGCCGCCCTTCTTCAACGTGAACGCCGACGACGCGGTGAACTATGGCGCGATTGGCGCCGTCATTGGGCACGAAATCGGACACGGCTTCGATGACCAGGGTCGCAAGTCGGATGGCGAAGGGAATCTGCGCGACTGGTGGACGGCGGCGGATGCCACGGCGTACGAGGCGCGCACCACGAAGCTCGGCGCCGAGTACGACGCCATCAACCCAATTGACGATTTGCACATCAATGGGAAGCTGACGATGGGCGAGAACATCGGCGACCTGAGCGGTCTGGCGCAGGCCTACCGCGCCTATCACATCTCGCTGCACGGCAAGGAGGCGCCGGTGATTGACGGACTCACCGGTGATCAGCGCTTCTTCATTGGCTTTGCGCAGATCTGGCGCGGCAAGATTCGTGATGAGGCCCTGCGCCGCCAGTTGCTCACGGACCCGCACTCGCCGGGCCAGTATCGCGCCTTTGTTCCACTGGTGAACAACGACGCATTCGAGAAGGCGTTCAACGTGCAGCCGGGCGACAAGATGTATCTCGCTCCGGCGGATCGGGTGAAAATCTGGTAAAGGCGGTTGTCGGCGTGGCCGGCGCGTGCGGCAGATCTGCACCACCGGCCGTCACCGCATCCATGCGCGCGTCACACCACTGCTGGCACCTCGTTACCCGCGGCGATGATTCCCTCGCGCACCCGCACGCGTGAGAGAAGAAACGCGCCGACTCCGAAATACACGATCAGCGCGATGATGGACCAGCGATACGATCCCGCGAACTGGAACACGAGGCCGAACACGAGCGTGCCGGTCCAGCTCGTACCGCGTTCCATGATCTGGTAGAGGCTGAAGAACTCCGACTCGCGGCCGCGCGGGATGAGCTGACTGTAGAGCGAGCGTGACAGTGCCTGGCAGCCGCCGAGTACGATGCCGATGAGCACGGCCAGCGCCACGAACATCCAGAGCACGCCCGCTGGCAGAAAGAAGGCGACGATCACGACCACGCCCCACAGCCCAAGGCTCGTGAGTATTACCCGCCATGCCCCGTACGTCCGCGCGAGGCGTCCGAGCAGCAGCGCGCCGCCGAATGCCACGAACTGCACGACCAGGAACACCAGGATCACCTGGCTCAGGCTGAACCCGAGCTGTGCGGTGCCGTACAAACTGGCTTCGCTGATCACCGTCTGAATGCCGTCGTTGAAGAACAGATACGCGAGCAGGAAGAGCAGGGTCTGCGGAAAGTGGCGGAGTTCCCGGAATGTGCTCGCGAGTTGCGCAATGGTGCCGCGCACCGCGCCTGCGCTCTGACGGCCACCTGGCGTCGCGGCGCCGCGCAGTGTGCGCAGTCCGAGCACCGGGATAAAGGCGAACGCGCCCCACCAGATGCCAGCCGCGAGCAGGCCGATACGGCTCGCCAGGGCAGTGTCGAGCCCAATACGGTGCGCGGAAAAGAGCAGCACCACGACGGCCGTGAGCAGCAGCCCGCCGCCCAGGTAGCCCCGCGACCAGCCGCGGCTCGACATGCGATCCCGGTCGTCCGGCGGATAGATACGCGGCAGCAGCCCATTGTACACGACCAGCGAAGCGCCAAGCGAGACGTTGGCAACGATGAGCAGCACGATGCCCAGCATCCAGTTGGTGCCGGCCACGAAGAACATCAGGCTCGCGGCGAGTGCCCCAAGCCAGGCGAACGCGCCGAGTAGCCAGGCAGGAGCCGGGAAACGATCGGCCACGGCGCCAACGACGATCACGACGATCGCCGTGAGGATCGTCGAAATCGTAAGCGAATAATTCGTGAGGGAGCCGGGGGAGACCGGCAGACCGAGGATGTGCAGCCGGGCGGTGCACACTGCACCAGCGGCCAGACCGGGGCACGCCGCCGCCCACGCGACGCTGGTGAAGTACGGCTGAACGAGGACAGTGAGCGCGGGGGTAATGTACCCGTGGTTGGCCCAGTCGTACCAGAGCCACGCGCGGCGGTGTCGTGCCTGCTCGATCGGACGATCGGGCTCGTACATCCGCTCGATTCTAGTCCGCGCTGCGTACCGCCGCTACAGCCTTCGCCAGCTCGAGCGCCGTCGCGCTCAGTTGCGCGGCCGCGTCGTTGAGTCCCTCGATCGCGCTCTCCTGCTGCGCGCTGGCGCTGGCCACCACATCGGTCTCGGTCGCTGCCTGCGCGGCGTCGCCATGCGCGCCGGCGAGGGCCAGCGCCATGACCCCCGATCGCTCCGCGCTCGTGCGTGCGGCGTCGGCGATGCGCGTGCCGGCCGATGCCACGGCTTCGGCGCCCGCCACCATGCGATCCAGCTCGGACACCCAGCTTCCGCTTGCGTCAGCCACGGCGAGCACCTCCGCGCGCGTGCGCTGCATGAGCACCATCGCACGCTCGAGCGTCGCGACGATCTCGCGCATGGCGCGGTCCATCCCCTCCGCTTCAACGGCGCTGCGATCCGCGAGCGCGCGAATCTCCTGCGCCACGACGGCGAACCCGCGTCCGTTCGCGCCGGCGCGCGCGGCCTCCACCGCGGCGTTCAGGGCGAGCAGTCCGGTCTGATCGGCGAGCGACGTGATGGTCTGCCCGAACTGCTGGACCGCACTCGAGACATTCTGCAGGCGGGACACCTGCTCCGCTCCCTGCTGGACAATGGCGGCGGCGGCAGTGAGCTGCTGTGATGCCTGCTCCGTCGCGCCGCGCACGGCGCGGGCATCACGCAGCATGGCGACGCCGCTGTCCCGGGTCGCGCCGCCCTGCGCCACGGTCTCATCTGCCGTCTCGCGCGCGGTCTCTGCGTCGGTCGCACCACGCGAGAGCGTGTCGGACAGCGCACGCACCGCGGATGCCAGGCGCCGCGCGGTGGTGGCACTCTCCTGAGCCGACGCGTGCAGTTGCTGTGTGGTCGCGCTCACCGATTCCACGTGCTCCGACATCTGGCCGGACACGTTGAGCACCGGTTGAATGAGCGCATCCAGCGACAGCGACAGCGCGAGATGCGGGGCGACCTGCTCGAGCAGCCCGGCGTCGAAGTGCCGGTACATTTCGATCCGGCTGTGGCGTACCGTCCAGAGCCCCACGATGCGACGTCCCACCTGCAGTGGAACCGCGATGGCCGAGCCGCTGCGCGAGCGGCTTCCGCCCATCGCTTCGCGATAGTCGATGTCGGTGACGGCCGCCGCGCGCTCGAGCGCCAGCCGCGCGATCCCATCGGGCTCCACGCCGTCGGCGAGGGGTGTCGGCCGGGACGTGTCCACCAGCGGGTGCAGGCGGTTCGTCAGCGGATCGTACGCGGAAATTTCCATGGATTCCCATGGAACGAGAAAGCGGGTGAGCCGCTTCACGTCGCTCAGCGCGCGGGTGAGCTCGGGGCGTGCGCTGATGGCGCTCGTGAGCCGGTTCACGAGCTGCATGCTCTGTCCGTTGGCGCCCTGCCGCACCAGCCAGTGGAGCAGCACCATGACGCTCGCGAGCACGAGGCCCAGCTCGAGATACTGGGCGGGGCTCCAGCGCATGTACGCCAGCCAGAGGCCGGCGAACGCCAGCAGCGTCGCCAGCACGTTCACCGTTGCTTCCCAGCGCGCCGTGAGACGGGGATCCACCCACGCAACCGCCTGGGACAGGCGGAGCTGCAGGTTGAACGTGAGCGTGACGCTCGCGATGAACACGGCCGCGAACAGCAGCAGCCGCCACATCGTGCCCGGCGTCCCGAAGGCGCGGGCCGCCATCTCGCCGCCCAGTGCGGCATACACGGTTCCGCTCAGTGCGCACGCCGTGGCAAAGTGTGCCGCATTGGAGAGCGCGTTGCGCCACGGCAGATTGCGCGCGGCCTTGTCACCCAGGATGATCCCGAGGGCCGTGACGAGGGCGCCGGCGCCCCAGTCGAGGGCCAATACCGCCGCCAGTCCCGCGCCAACGGTGAAGCTCGTGTAGCCCTTGCCCGGGAGTGGAATGCCGAACAGCCGGGTCGCCATCGTGCCGAGCAGGAGCAGCAGCGCTCCCATCCATGGGAACGGCGTCATGACCCGGTGCAGCGCAAACCCGAACGGCACCGCGATGACCGCGATGCCCATGACGGCGCGCCGGATCGACTGGTCGTTGGCCCATGTGAAGCGCCGCGCGCCAGGCGCGGTACCGGACAGGGCAATCGTTGCGGGAGGGGTCACCAATATCAGATCGCCGGGTGGCTGGCACAACCTCTTGCGCCCAGGGGTATACAATGCAATGGTGTGACGCACGGCACGGTTGCGGCGTCACGTTTCGCAGGAGGCACGTGAGCAACCACGAACGGCGACAGTCGATGCGATTTTCCGCTGGACGCGTCAGAAGCGACTCTCCATCGAGCCTCTCCACGTGCGCCCCTTTCACTCTGGCGACGCCCGCTCCGGGATCCCCCCGGCAGCGGGCGTCGCTGCTTTTTGGCGAGGTGCAATGTTCCGGCAGAGCCTTCACCGAATCGCTTTCCCCCGTGCACCGCGCGGGCATCATCGAAACCCCCGCTCCATTCGCTGGAACACCGGAAAGCGGGCCCTCAAACGCGCGACCATGCGCGACTGCTGCCGCCGCTGCGTGTATTGCGGCACGCTGCTCGATTTCGAGATCGCCACCATTGACCACGTGTACCCGCTGGCGCATGGCGGTCCCCACGCGCCGGGCAACCTCGTTGTGGCCTGCGCGGCATGCAATCACCTCAAGGGCGACATGCTGCCGCAGGAGTTCTTCGCGCGCTACCCGCTTGCCGGCCAGAACTTTCTCACGTACGCGCGCGTCGTCCACCGCGCCCTCAAGCGCGGCGCGAAGCGAGCCGTGAGTCTCGCGATGGCGGCGTGAGACAGTCGCTGGTCGCTGGTTGCTGGTCGCTGGACTCCCACTCCCGAATCAATGGGGTCAGAGTCGATTGAAAATCAATCGACTCTGACCCCAGTCATTCTACCAGCGACCAGCGACCAGCAACCAGCGACTGTCCTAAAAATCCACCGGCCTCAGGTAGCTCTCGCCGATGGCGGTTCCGCTGAGCATGGCCACGGTCGGGAGGCGGCGCTTCCAGTGCGTACGCTCGACGCGCTGGTGGACGAGCTCGACGTCCGCTCGCGAGAAGCCGCGCGCCACGAGATCAGCCGGCGTATAGCCGCTGAGCAGCCAGTTCAGGATCTGGTCGGCCTTCGCGTACGAGATGCCGAGATCGCCCTCGTCGGTCTGCCCCCTGATCAGGTCGGCGGTCGGCGGCTTGGCCACGATCGCATCGCTCACGCCGAGATGCCGCGCGAGCGCCCACACCTGCGTCTTGTACAGATCGCCCAACGGATTGATTGGCGGCGAGTCGTCCGCGTGCCAGGTGAAATAGCCGAACAATCGCTCGGTCTTGTTGCCGGTGCCGAGCGGAATGCCATGGTAGCGCGCCGAGAGATCGAAGAGCGCAAGCATGCGGACACGCGCCATCACGTTGCCGCGACGCGTGCCGTCGGCGTCGGGCTCGTTGGACAGGAAGCCGTCAACCGCGGCGGAGATATCGATGGTCCGCGCTTCGATGCCGAGCGCGTCAATCACGAGTTGCGCGTGCGCGAGACTCTCAGGGCCCGAAGTCCGGTAGGGAAGACGCAGTCCGACGACGTTGTCCGGTCCCAGTGCCCGTGCCGCCAGATAGGCGGTGACGGCGGAGTCCACACCCCCGGAGATCGCGACGATGCCCTTCTCGAATCCGCGCTGCGCCATCTCGTCGCGCAGGAACCGGCACAGCCACTGCTCGACGAGCGCGCCATCGATCTCGAGCGGCGGCGGCCCGCCGCCGTCGCGCGGGGCGGGGCGCACGATGCCGGGCATGTGCGCGCACGCGATGGCGTCGCGCTCCGGTACATCCACGAGCCCGGGTGGCGCCGCGACGGCGTGGTCGAAGCCGGCCCGCACGGGTGCGCGGGCGCGGATGCGACCCAGCGTGTCGAGCAGGTGGGGCATGGCTGTCCGGAGATCGGCAAGCAACGGCATGTCCGCCCGCGCCCGCGCGAGATCACCGAGATCGAGTGACAGCGCCAGTGTGGATTCACACCACAGTGGCGCGCGCACGCGCACGTCGCCCGAGGGGCCGGCGATCATCGCACCGCCTGGAAAACCCTTGCCGCCCTCGCTCGCCACGAGGTTGGACAGCGATACGAATACGCCATGTTCCTCGGCGATGTCGCGTACCAGTCGCTCCCACCGACCGACGCTCGCCGGTCCCGGTACGCCATCGTCGCGCGGCCAGACGCCGCGCGCCGGGGCCGCGGCGCTGATGAAGATCACGCGCGCCCCATCGAGCGCCGCAAGCGTCCCTGTGAGGCTGTGCCAGGCGTCCTCGCAGACCAGTATGGCCGCGCGTCCCCACGGCGTATCGAATGCCCGAATGTCGTGGCCGCGCTCAACGAATCGCTCCTCGTCGAACAACCCGTACGTCGGCAGGAAGTTCTTGCGGTGCACGTGCAGGATCGCCGGTTCCGCGCCGCCCAGCCGAACGCACATGGCGCTGTTGTAGAGCGTGTCGTTCCACAGTTCGTAGAAGCCGAGCACGACGTGCAGCATGCGTTCCGCCGGCACGGCGGCCAGATAGACCCGTTGCAACGCCGCGGCGAGCGTGCCCGCCGTGACGGCCAGTTCGCGCACGCCGCCTTCCAGGAAGTAGCCCGTGAGCGCCGCTTCGGGGAGATGCAGGACATCCGGGCGCGGCGATACGCCATCGAGCTGCGCGAACACGGCGCCGAGCCGGTGAAGATTTTCGGCGTACTCACCCTTGCGCGGCGCGAACTGCAGCGTGGCGACCTGAACGAATGGTGGCATGCGTTCAAGTTGGCACCGCCACAGCGGGGGAGCAACGGCGCCTCCCGTTCGTCGTCATCCGGGAGGGGCATGAAATGAGGAGGGGAGCGGAGACGGAACATGAACCGCCGCCGCGAGTATTCGCAGTATCTTTCAGACGTCGAAGCGCAGCAGTCCGCGGCGCCAGCCGCGGGGAAAGACAACCGGTACCGGCGCGCTGCGCCGGCCCAGGGAGCAGAGCTCAGAGTGATCAGCATCTCTTCATCGACACGCACGACTCCGGTGCGGAGCCATGCGCACATTCTGGCGTGCGCGCTGCTCGTTGTCGCACCATGCACCGCTCCGCTCGCCACCCCGCTCGCCCCCGCACTCGCCGCACAGAGCACCGAGCAGGCCTGGCAGATCGTGCAGCCGCCCCAGTCGTCCATCGTTCTTGCGCGCGACGGCTCGCTCATCGGCGAGATCGGCAAGCAGGTCCGGACGAGCATCTCGCTTCGCGCGCTCCCGAAGTATGTCGGTGAGGCATTCATCGCCGTTGAGGATCAGCGCTTCTACGAGCACGACGGCGTGGACGTCGTCGGCTTCGCCGGCGCGATCAAGGACGCGCTCGGCGGGCATGCGCGCGGTGCAAGCACCATCACGCAACAGCTCGTGGGCAACATGCATCCGGATCTGATCAACCGCGCGGACCGCACCGGCGTCTCGGCCATCGAGCGCAAACTGCGCGAGCAGGCTGCCGCCCGCGAAATGGAGCGGCATTACACCAAGGCGCAGATCCTCGAGGCCTATCTGAACGACATCTCGTTCGGGCACGGCTGGTACGGCATTGAAGCGGCAGCCCGGCACTACTTCGGCAAGCCGGCCGCGGAGCTCACGCTCACCGAGGCCGCGACGCTTGCCGCCCTGCCCAAGGGCCCTGCGCTGTACGATCCCATTCGGCATGCGGCGCGCTCGCGCGAACGGCGCAACGTGGTGCTCGCGCTCATGCGCGAGCAGAAGTACATCACGAAGCAGCAGGAGGTGTCTGCTGCCGCGGAGCCGGTCGTGACCGCGCCGGACGCTGGCATGCCCGCCGCCGCGCCCTATCTCGTGGACGTGGTGCGGTCACTCGCGGATGCCGCCGGCATACCGGTGGAGAACGGTGGCTACCGCATCATTACGACGGTCGATCCGGACATGCAGCGCGCGGCTCACGACGCGCTCGTGGACGGCCTCGCGCAGTCGGAGTCGCGTCCGGGTTACGCGCACCCCACGTTCGCCAATCACCCCAAGGGCAGCACCGATTACCTCCAGGGTGCCGTGGTCGCGCTGGACCCGGCGAATGGCGATGTCCTGGCACTGGTTGGCGGGCGCGACTACACGCAGTCGCCCTTCAATCGTGCCGTGAACGCGTTCCGGCAGGCAGGCTCGGCGTTCAAGCCGCTGGTGTACGCCGAAGCGCTCCATGACAGCATTGCTCCCAACGACATCATCCCCGATACCGCGCTCTCCATTCTGATGGACGACGGCAGCATCTACCGTCCACGGGATGACGACGGACAGTTCCTCGGCCCAATGACCGTGCGGCAGGCGCTCGTCGCCTCGCGCAACTCCGTCGCGGTGCAGCTCGGCATGGAGGTGGGGATCGACTCCGTGACGGCGCTGGCCAGGCGGCTCGGCATCGACACGCCCATCGCGCCGTATCCGTCGAGCGCCATCGGGGCGTCGTCGGTTCGCCCGATCGATCTCGTGGCGGCGTACACTGCGTTCGACAACCTCGGTTCAGTCGTGGAGCCGCGCTTCATCAAGCACATCGAGGACCGTGCCGGTCGCGTGGTGTGGACGCCGCCCGCTGTCGCACCGCGCTTCGCCATGGACCCGCGGGTCGCCTTCATCGTGCGCGACATGATGCGCGACGTCGTGGCGCGCGGCACTGCGACAGTCGTGCGCCGTGAGGTGCCGGATCGGATACCCGTCGCCGGCAAGACCGGAACGACCAA
>Ga0070683_100002496_pt1 | contig 14654 bp, 8 predicted proteins | sample KBSC713LmetaG_FD_64662 | JGI IMG/M metagenome (GOLD analysis project Ga0070683, IMG submission 64662) | Corn rhizosphere microbial communities from Kellogg Biological Station, Michigan, USA - KBS C7.1-3L metaG | ecosystem: Host-associated > Plants > Roots > Rhizosphere ...
ATCGGGTAGACGACCTGATCAGCCACGGGCGTGTTGGCGGCCCTGTGGCGCCTCGCTGGCTGTCGGGAAGCTCCGCTCTGCGACGGCAAAAGAGGCGGGGTGGCAGCGCGCGCCACCGGGATTCGCGGCTGCGCTGACTGGGGCACGGGGGGTTGAGCCCGAACTGGCTCGGATTGAGCGCGTTGGGCTTGTGCTTCAATCGCCGCGGACTGAGGTACAGCCACCGACTCGGGCCGCGCGGCCTGCCCTGGACGCCCCGCTGGTGGCAAGTTGGGACGCCAGACTCTCCGCTTCAACAAGATCGCCTGAGGCACATTGATCGTGAACGTTGCATCTGCCGCGGTGAGCGAAATCCGTTCGACAATGGGGGGCATTTCGGTGGCGGCGGCAAGGGCGGGCCGCCTCGGCCGGCTCGACGCGCTCGTCAGGTCAACTTGTGGCGCAACCTCAGGCGCCCCAGGCGCCGCCGCGCCGATTGCCAGCCCCGTCTGCGCGAGCGTGAGCGTCGATAGGAGCTCCTGCGGATTGATCGGGTAGCCGAGCGTACGGAAGAGCCCGAACGGTCCTAGTTTTCCCTTCAAAAGTTGCAGGCGCGATCGCCTGGCGGCGAAGACCCTCAGCGTGTCGGGTGAGCTCCGGGCGATCTGCCCCAGCAACCGCAGCCCGAGGCCGTCAGAGAGCTTCTCGCTGATGAGCACCAGGTCGAATTCGCCCTGCGCGAGCAGATCATTGCATTGCTCGCAGCTCGCCGCGGTCTGGATGGCGAACTGCCGCGCGAAGGTGCGGGCGATCGATTCCAACAGCCGCGCATTCCGATCTGCAATGAGTACCCGCATGAGCGGGGATTATGCGCTCGCCGGCGTGTTTTTCGAGCGCAAAAGGGTGCCTTCAAACGCAGACACTGTTGGTCTCTCCACGCTTCATCGCGGTCCAACAGTGTTTCCATTTTCGCACATCGTAATTTCATGCGATCTCAAGTAACTTTCGAGCGTTGCCGGGGCAGCGCACCATGTTGAATCAGATGCGTCGGGTCGCTCACCAGCAGCGACGAGTACCGGTGTTCTTTATGCGGCCGTCACGGACGGACTTTGGGCTGCGGATTTGTCGGGTCCCTACGACAGATCACGCGCCGTCCGTGGCATCTATTCGATCGTACAGTGGAGGAACGATTCATCATGTTATCCGCGACGTCCCGTGGGCGAAGACCCATTACAAGCATGACGCCGAGAGCGGCGTTCGGCGCCGCTCTGCTGGCGGCTCTAGCTACGATTTGCAGCCATACGGCGTTCGCCCAGATGGAACGCCTGAACGCTGCCATGCAACAGCAGATGATGGCTACCGCCGCACCCGCTGCCGCCGCGGCGGCCGATGCGGCAGCGCCAAATCCGGACTGTAGCCTCATAGTTCCATCGAACCCGTTGACCGCGAAGGGGCTCTCGACACCCTTTCAGCTGGTAGCGACGGATCCGGCCGGCGGCCCATGTAACGAGTCCAATACGGCGCAATCGGCCTTCGTGGAAGCGGCTGTCTTCGATCCCGCGACCAGCCAGATCTCGATCTATCACCCGCTCGTCATCGACGTCGGCACGAGACCGGCCGTCGCGCCCGTGGTTCCCGCGTTGCCGGCCAACGCGACCGTGGCCCTCTGGATCGGCTTCAACGGCACCAACCTGACGCTCACCTCGGCAAATCCAAGCAACCTGTCCGATGCAAGATGTGTGAACGGTCTGCCAGGCAGCATCTTCACCCAGGTCTCGTACTGCAATGCGCCGGCATTCTTCAAGCTGGCCAACAATGCGGCGATCAACGGCACGTTGAAGGTTCCGGCCCTGGCAACCGCCAGGGACGGCCAGACATGCCCGACGGTGCGCAACTTCTCCATTGTCGACCAGGACCAGAGTGACAACGTCTCAACCATGTATCTCGTCACTTCCAGGGGTAGAATCGCTCAGCGGACGAAGGCGAACCTTGCGGCGCTGCAGGGCGCGACCACGATCATCAATCCCGGGGATAACTCTCTGCTGGATTATTTCGTGCTTCCGGCCCTCGGCTGCAAACCCTGGCTGATGCCGAGCCTCGACGATCCGGGGCAGATGGTTCCCTCGCAGGCTGTCAATGAATTGCAGGCGCACCTGCTGCAACTGACACCCGTCGCGCGTATTCCCGGCGGCGATCCGATGGTCCAGTTCGCAGGCCACTCGGACCTTTCGAAGGACAACCTCTACCGGGCGGGCATGGACATGCCTGCCGCGAACTACCAGACGTTCCGGACATCACCCTATTGCCGCCAGATGCTGCGCGCACTTCCCAAAATGGTGCTCGACCAGAAACTGGAGAGCAACTTCCGGCCCATCGCTCCGGCGGCTGCGAGCAATACATTCACTTTCCTGGCGCAGCGCTTCGTGGCCAGCTGGGAGCTGCTGAACTGCCAGTCGCTGATCAACATCACCCCGCCGATCACCCTGACGACGGACCCCAATACCGGCGTGGTCACGGCGGCGAGGATCAACACGAACACATTGAACTCGCAGATCCAGTCGATCGCGGGATCGCTCGATTCGGACAATGCGATCTACTCGAACTGACGGAACTCGCAGTCTCGCGAATCGAGCCTAACCCTAGTCCCCAAGCCGCGAGAGTGCGGCATGACCCCTCGTCCCCGGTGGCGAGGGGTCGTTTTTTTCGGAACGCGGCAAATGTGGCGCGATTGACGGGTACCGGCCGGCCTTGCGCTGCTGGCCTCAGAATTTCCAGGTCGCCGTCACACCGACGTTGTTGGCGTCTACGTTGCGGGTGAGCGGACTCTTGTAGGTGATTGCGGTGTAAGTCACCCCGAACCAACGCCAGCCGAAACCGGCCGTCACACCGATCGCGTCATCGAAACTGACGTCCGGCACATAACCATCGCCGTTCAGTTTGACCGCCGTGTGCCAGACGGGACCGGCGTCGATCCAGAAATGCCTCGGCAGCTCGTACGTGCCCGTCACTTTGAAGACGACTCGATCGATGCCCAGGTCGGTGTTGAAGTCGCCCGTCCTGACGAACTTGTAGCCCACCGTCGCCGCAATATCCAAAGGGAGCTGCGCGAGCCGGTAATGCAAGCCGCCGGAGAGCGTAACACCCTGCCCCGCCCTGATATCCTGGGTATCGCCGTTGGTGTAGAACACCTTGACGACATTGTCGCCGCCAAACTCGGCGGCGGCTTCCAACACCAGGCCGAAGTGACTGCCGGGCTGCGGCAAGCCCTGCGCTCGAGCGCAGATGGGCGCAAGACTCACCAGAAGACTAGCCGTTGCCAAACCAACAAAGCGCGTCATGGACTCCTCCGTGGCGATGCGTTGGCGTGCACTACGCCAGTATGCAAGTAAAGCTCGGCTACAGCTTACGCATTCCCCGGTAATGCATTCCGTGACGCTCATCCCACTGGGGAACAATGGCTTACAATGGCGCCGGCCGCGCGGTCGATGCCGCGGAGTGGCCAGGCCGCGGCCCGGGTGTTGGTGATGGGTGTTGCTCCGAGCGCTGTTGCCGGATTGTAAAAACTTGGTGCTGTCCTAAACTTTCTTTGGATGCGCAGGGGCGACCCCTGCAGGCATGGGCGGCTATGCTCGAGGGCAATGGAGTCCATCTCGCTTGCGAAGACGCCGGAGTGGCGCGACGTTGATCTGGGAACACTGCGTGAGGAAATCGTCCCGCGCGACAGGCCCGCCGTCATCAAGGGACTCGTGAAGCACTGGCCGATAGTGCGCGCGAGCGCCCAATCACCCCGGGCACTGTTTGACTACATCCGCACTCGCGATCTGGCGCGCCCCGTCCGGGTCATGCTCGGGCAGCCGGACATCAAAGGCGTCTACTTCTATCGCGATGATATGAGCGGTCTGAACTTCGAGCTCAAGTACCAGCCATTCCACGTGACGCTCGCAAACATCCTCGCTTACATGCAGCAGTCGAGTCCGCCCGCGATCTACACGGGCGCGACTCCGATAGCTGACAACTTCCCGGACATCGGCCGGGAGAACACGCTCGAGATCATGGGAGAGTCGGCCAAGTCGTGGTTATGGCTCGGCAACGCGGTCACTGCCGCGACTCACTACGACTACAGCGATGGAATCAACTGCATCGTCGCCGGCCGCAAGCGTTTCACGTTCTTCCCGCCGGACCAGTTCTCCAACCTGTATATCGGCCCGCTGGACATGTCGCCGGGCGGACAGCCCACGAGCCTGGTGAAGATCTCGGCACCCGACCTCGAACGCTTCCCCCGGTTCGAGCGGGCGCTGGCCGCTGCAGAAACGGCGGACGTCGAGCCAGGCGATGCCGTCTTCATCCCCAATCTCTGGTGGCACAACGTGGAATCGCTCGAGCCATTGAACCTGTCAGTGAATTACTGGTGGTTCGAGGGACCGCAAAGCGGCGCGGAGCCTTTTTCGGCGCTCGCGCATGGCTTGCTGGCCATAACACCGCTACCCCGGAGCGACCGCGAGCATTGGCGTAATCTGTTCGATCACTATGTCTTCCAGACCAACGGAGACCCCGTACCTTATCTGCCGCCCGACCGTCGCGGCATGTTAGGTACTTCCTCGCCGGCGCTCCAAGGCTACCTGCGCGCACAGTTGATCAGGGCGCTCGCGAAACGTCTGCCAAGACATCTTCGGGAGCAGATTCTGCACTTGATGACGCCACCCAGGAGCCTGTCTGAGTAATGCGGCCACAGCAGGCGCAGCATTTCTCATGCGGGCTCCCACACAGTGAAGGTCAGTTCGGCGCGTGCCCGCCCTCCTGCCGCCGATCGGGCGAGCCGGGAGCTCCGCCGCCAGCCTTCAAGGCGTTGGCGCGCGAGATCAGATACTCGCGTATGGCGGCCGCATCCTCCGGCTTCAGGTCCTTTCCAAAAGAGCCCATACCCTTGTCCGCCCGTCCTCCCTGCAACACAACGTAGTTGAAGCCATCCTGTGTCCACAGGAGTGGCGTGACCGCAAGGTTGGGGAAACTGGTGCGCGCCTGCATCCCGTTGGCGCCATGACAGACCGAACAGTATTGGGAGTACAACTCCCCACCCTGGGCAATGACCTCGGCCGAAGCCGTCGAAGGTGGCGGGTTGAGCTGCGGGGGCGTATAGGGCTCAGGCGTCGGGAGAACAGCCTTCCCGCCGAGCGCGAAGACCAACATGCGGGCATGTGTCGGCGCAAAGTAGCCGCCCTGTGCGACGCCTCCAACGCTGGCCGCGACGTACTGAACGCCGTCGAGCATATAGGTAATCGGAGCCGCGAACACCGCGGTCTGTGCGTCGAAACTCCAAAGCTTCGCGCCGGTTTTCGCATCATAGGCGCTCAACACTTTGCCGACTCCGTTGCCCATGAAAACCAGGTTACCGGCCGTCGCGAGCACGCCGCTGGTCGGAAGCCCACCGGAGTACGGCTCGGATTCCCACACGACCTTGCGGGCGATCGGATCCCAGGCTTTCAAGCGGCCGCTGACCCCCTGCCGGTCATACGGCTGGAGTTTGCCCGGCTCCACCTTCACGCCCATGTTGATACCCAGGTTGAATCCGTGGGCCGCTGGCGGGCTGCCGGGCGGAGGTCCGGCCAACGTGAAGTAGGCCTCCCATGCGGGGACATAGACGAGACCGGTGTCCGGGCTGAAGGCGTTTGGATGCCAACTGTGACCACCCTGCACGCCCGGTGCAAGATTCCACGGCTCCTTCTCATAACGCGCTGCCGGCACGACTTTCGGACGGCCGGTCTGCAGATCGACTCCCGTAGCCCAGTTCACCTCGGTAAATGCATCGGCGCTGATCAACTTGCCGGTGGCCGCCTCGAGCACATAGAAGAAGCCGTTCTTCGAGGGTTGCAGAATGACGTGCTTCCTGTGACCGCCAATGTTCAGATCCGCGGTCATCATCGGACTGACAGCGTCGTAGTCCCAGGAGTCCCCCGGCGTTTCCTGGTAATGCCAGACATACTCGCCGGTATCGGGCTTCACGGCGACGATCGAAGCGGCGTACAGGTCGTCATCGAGGCTCGGCTCGCGGACTCGCGCATTCCACGGCGATGCGTTGCCCGTGCCGAAGTAAAGCAGGTCGGTCACCGGATCGTAGACTGCCGCATCCCACACAGTGCCGCCGCCTCCGGCGACCTTCCACCACTCGCCACTCCAGGTCCGCGCCGCTTTCTCGAGAGCCTTGCTCTCGAATCCTTTGGCGGGATCACCCGGTACAGTCCAGAAGCGCCACACTTCCTTGCCCGTCTCCGCATCGAAAGCCGCAATCCAGCCGCGCACACCAAACTCTCCGCCGGAGCCCCCTATGAACACCTTGCCCTTGGCGGCCCGGGGAGCCATGGTGATCGCGTACTGCTTGGTCATAGGACCGAGGCCCAGGCTTTCGGGAACCGTGTCAGTCGACCAAACCTCCTTACCCGTCTTCGCATCGATCGCGACCAGGCGGGCATCGAGCGTCCCCATGATGATCTTGCCACGCCAAGCCGCGATGCCACGGTTCACGAGACCGACGTTATAACGCAGCCGCTCGCCGTGGATCATCGGGTTGTACTTCCACAGCTGCTTGCCGCTCTTCGCATCGAAGGCGTACACGACATTGCGCGCCGTCGAAACGTAAATGACACCATCGATATACAGCGGCGAGCCGTGCTGGTTCTGGTTGGTTTCGTAGTCCGCGAACCACTGAAGGCCCAGCTGTCCCACGTTGCTCGAGGTGATCTTCGCGAGGCGGCTGAAACGCTGCTCGGAGTAAGTCCCTCCATAGGTCATCCACTGACCGGGCTCATTGGTCGCTTTGACCAGGCGCTCGGCGGTGACGTTGGCGGGAAGGTCATCCTTCGACGCGGCGGCGACCACACTTGCATTCAAAGCGCAGCAGCCCAGGATCACGGTGGGCAGCAGCAAGCGGATGCGCTGGACGCGGGTTCGAATCATCACGAGGACCCCCTGGCAGTGGTAATCTGGTCGAGCCTCACGGAAGCCGGATCTTAACGCGGCGCGGCGGTCCCATGAAGGTCAGATCTTCTGTAAGCCATAGCGTCGCACCCGCGTCAGCAAGTCGCGATTCGTAGGCAGTACAGCCGCCAACGCCTGGGCCTGGCGGGCCGCCTCACTCATCGACTGAAGTACGAGGGCGCGCTCACCGTCATTGGCCAACCAGTGGGCACGTTGTGTTTCGAACCCCATCCCATGGAGGATGTACTGATAACTGGCCGCCGAAAATACCTCCTCACGCTGCAGGAAGTCGTCGTGCCACGGGCTGTGGTAGCGCCAGTATTCCAGGCTCTCGCGCAAGCTCTCCGGAATCGACTCGCTACGCCGGTTGTCGATCCAGAACGGTGAATCCGTGCGCCGGCTCAACACGTAATGCAACTTGAGAAAGTCCACGATGCGCTCCCAGCGATAGCGGAATGTCTCATTGAAAAGACGCGCGGCCCGCTGCAGCGCCGTTTTCGAGCTGGGCAACAGGTTGGCAATGGACTTGGCGGACAACTCGATCATCACGATCGCGGAGGCCTCGAGCGGCTCCAGGAATCCCGCGGAGAGTCCGACCGCCACGCAATTGTGCGTCCAGTATTGCCGCCGGTAGCCCGAGTTGATCTTGATGTTGCGAAAGCTGAGCTGGGCACACTGCGCATCGCGTTCGGCCAGATAGGACTGCAACTCAGCCAGCGCACCCTCATCCGATGTGTGCTCGCTGGAATACACATATCCCACGCCGCGCCGGCTCATCAAGCCGATGTCCCACACCCACCCGGACGAGCGTGCCGTGGACAGGGTCGTCGAGGCGATCGGGCTCGTCTCGTCGGGATACGGAACCTGCACCGCCCACGCCTTGTCGACGAACAGCACATCCCGCTGCGAGACAAACGGCACCTCGAAATGCTTCCCGATCAGGAGTGACGCGAAGCCACTGCAATCGATGAACAAATCGCCGGCGAGCGCAGCGCCGGAGCGCGTCACGAGGTGCGAGATATGTCCTGTTGCGTCGGATTCGACCCGCGCGATCTCGTCGTAAACATGGCTGACACCGAGCTTGTCAACACAGTGCTTCTGCAGGAAAGGCACGAACTTGCCCGCGTCGAGGTGATAGGCATAGTTGGCGAGCCCGGAGTACTCGGGCGTCGTGATCTGCTTGGGCGCCAGGCCCCTGGCGCACAACTCGGACTGAAAACACACACTGTCCGCGAAACTCCTTTCCCGCGGCCCCTCGAGCCAATGCGGCGCCGGATTGCGCTCGATGTAGCCGGCCGGCAACGTGAACGGGTGCCAGTACTCATCCGAGTCACTTCCATCCACCCATCCGGCAAACCGCGATCCCTGCTTGAACGAAGCCTCGCACTCGCGCAGGAAGTCTGTCTCGCTGATGCCGATCTGTTTCAAGGTAGCCCGGATCGTGGGCCAGGTCCCCTCTCCCACTCCGATCGGCGGCTGCTGGCGCGATTCGACCAATGTAATGGCGACTCCCTCCTCACCGCGGCGTGGATACCGGGAGGCCAACACGCCGGCAACGATCCAACCAGCCGTGCCGCCACCCACGATGACGATCCTGCGCACCGCATCCGCTCCCATTGTGATGTCACCCATCAGTCAAGAGCTTGTTCTTTCTTGCGACGAGGCTCGACATGTGGGCCACGGAAGCCATCTGGAAGTACATCCATTCCAGAAACTCGCGATCGCGCAACTCGGCGAGCTGCGCAGCCGGCAGCGCCTTCAGTGCGGCGGAGGCGATCCAATACAGCCCCTGCAGCTTCGCCTCGCTGTGGTCCACGAATTCGATGTTGACTCCTACGGGCTCGAGCAGATTCAGCTCCGCCAACTTCCCGGTGAACGCATAAGCCTCCGTGGACCCGCTCACCAGGGTAGACAGGATCGAGGAGATGCTCTGCAGGTACCTGGTGGGCGCGCCGTCCTCGAGAAACAGGCGCTCGCCTTCGTCGGTCTGCACCTGGGCGCTGCTCATATCGATCGCCACGTCGAGTGAGTTGTGCACCGGCCCTCCGGCGGCGACATCGCCCCGGCGGGGAATCAACGCGAACGGCTGACGTTGCATCTGCAACGGCACGTAGGCAACGTCCCAACGGCCATCCACGAAGTAAAGATTTTCCTTCTGCCGAAAACCCAGCAGCGCCGCCGGCTCGAAGCGGCCGCTCTCGGTACTTTTCGTAAAAAAGATCGGATAGTGAGCCACCAGCCGCTGAAACTCGCGTGGAATGACGCTCACCACGTTGACTTCCGCCGCCTCACGACTCGTGTGCCGCGAAACACGCAAATTACGGTGACTACGACTGTCCAGGGCTACGAGGTTGACCATGTTCGTCTCCAGGCGCTGCGACGAGTATAGTCCTTTGCATGGCTTTCGAACCCCAAGAGGCGGCGCAGTGGCACGACGTCGACGCCACTCTGTTTGAGAAGACGATCAGGCCGCGTGGGCGGCCGGCGATTCTGCGCAACCTGGTGCGGTCCTGGCCGGTTACGCGAGCTGGGCTGGAGTCTCCCGAGGCACAGAGCCGGTACTTGAAATCGTTTTACAGCGGACGCCCCGCGCCCCTGTTCGAAGGCCCCGCGGAAATCGGCGGCCGATTCTTCTATAACGACACGCTGAACGGTTTCAACTTCGAATCCAGGCGGGCATCGATCGGGGAAGTGCTGGACCGCTTGATCGGGTACCTGGGAGCGAATGCCGCGCCTGCTCTGTATGCCGGCTCGGTCTCCTTGCCCATCTACTTTCCCGGTTTCTCGCAGGCCAACAAGCTCGAAGGGCTCATCGGCGGCTCCGTGATCGAATCGGTCTGGATAGGCAGCCGCACCTGCATTGCCCCGCATTTCGACAACACGGAGAACATAGCGTGCGTGGTCGGCGGCCGGCGCCGGTTCACGATGTTTCCTCCCGATCAGATCGGGAACCTTTACCCCGGACCCCTGGATCTGACACCGGCAGGCCAGCCGGTCAGCCTCGTGGATGTACGCAAGCCGGATCTGACTCGTTTCCCTCGATACGCCACGGCATTGCGCGCAGCCGAAGTGGCCGAGCTCGGGCCCGGCGACGCCATCTACATCCCGGCTTTGTGGTGGCACAACGTGGAGGCGCTCGAGGATTTCAATGTACTCGTCAACTTCTGGTGGCGAGACGTCCCGGAGTACTTCGATTCCCCCTCGACGAGTCTGCTGCACTGCCTGCTCACCGTGAAGAGCCTGCCGCCCGAGCAACGGCGCCACTGGAAGGCGGTGTTCGATTACCTGATCTTCCAACCGGACGGCGCGGCGCTCGAGCACTTACCTCCCGAAGCGCGAGGCCTCTTCGGTGATCTGACGGAGGACAGGGCGGAGCGAATCCGTTCGCTCCTGCTCAAGGGCCTGTCACGTAAGCCGTCCTGAAGGCTCCGGCGGGGTTGCCTACAAGGCCATCCGGAATCCGAGCTGGTATCTCGCAAACCCTTCGGATGCGGAGACGAACTGCTCGCTATAGCGGCCATATGAGCGTTGTGACGCCGACGTCAGATTGATCGCATCGAAGAACACCGAGAAGTGACTCGTGATGTCGTAGCTCGCGCTCATGTCCAACTGTCCGTAAGGCGCGAAGTAGATCGGCTCGTTCGACTGGTCCGGCTGCGACAGCGCGGACAGGAAGGCGCCGCGATGGGTATACGCCACGCGGGTCTGGAATCCCCACTTCTCGAAGAAACCGACGAGGTTGTAGGACTTGCTCAACCCCGGCAGTGCGAATTGGCTGCCAATGACCAGGGCATTCCATTGGGCGCCGCCGCTCGGCACGGACCAGTTGGCCTGGATGCCGAAGCCGCTGTCTCCGAAGACGTGCTGCGCGGACAACTCGAAGCCATGGATCTGTGTTTTGTTGGCATTCGTAGGCGTGGTGACGTCCCATACGACCAGCGGATCCCCGGGCTGCCCGGCAAAGCTGGTCTGGCCCGGGTTGTCGGCCTCCATCTGGGCGAAGATGGTCTGCGCCGACACCTGCTGGCCCGCGGCCGTCAACTCCTGGATCGCCTTGTTGGCCAGGGCGCCCGCGTTGGGGTCGGTGATGCCGAACAGGGGCCCCTGAGTCGTCGTCTGGGTCAGGAAATTGGTCACGTGCTTGGTGAACCAGTTGACCGCCAGGTAGCTGTCCTTGGCGTAGTACCACTCCGCCGAGAGGTCGAAGTTGTTGGATTCGTACGGCAGCAGCCCCGGATTGCCGGCAGTCGCCGTCCTGGAGCCGGGCTTCGGGGTGCTCGTCACGGAGGTCGTGCCGATCATGGAATTCAGGTCGGAACGGGCGATGGTCTTGCTGTAGGAAGCACGCAGCACCACGTCGGGCAGGACCTGCAGGCTGGTATCGAGGCTCGGCAGGAACTCGTCGTAAGAGCTCTTCACGTTACTGTAGGTCGCGTTCGCCGCATACGTGGTGTCGAACTCGGTCGGGTTCACCCAGACCACGGAGGTCGGCACCTTCTGCAGGCTGTTGGCGGTAACGTTGCTCTTCTCGTAGCGCAATCCGGCAAGCGCCTTGAACCTCATGCCGTTGAAGTCGGTATCGAAGTCAAACTGCAGGTACGGCGCCGGAGTGACTTCACGGATGTGGTCGTCGTTATTGGGGGTCGCCGCCTGCGCGAAAGTATAGGGCGGGAAGGTCGGATCTCCGGCAACACCGCCGCCCTGGGTCGCCGCAATGGCGCTCGCCAGGCTGAATGAATAGAAGTACGGCACCGAGATGCCGCAGGCGCCGCCGGAGAAGCTCTTCAGGATGCTGCAGCTGGAGACTTTCGTGAACGCGCCGGCGGGAATCAGGCCGTTGTAGTTGGCGACCGCGTTGTAGTAGCCCCATGCGAAGTTGCCGCTGTTGAATGCTTCGGCGCGGGTCGTAAAGCGCTCGATGTCGAACCCCACCTTGATGCTCTTCAGACCGCTATCGGACCCGTTCTTCCAGGTCAGACCGATGCGCGCCTCGTCGATGACATTATAGAAGGCATTGGTGTTGGCCTGGCCAAACAGCGGGGTGATCGTCGATGTGGTCAGGTTGCTCGTATTGTAGGGCGACACGTAGGTCCACCCCGTCGTCGGAATCGTGCCGCTGCCCAGACTGAAAGTCTTGGTGAGCGACAGCGCGGGCCACTGCCCCACGATGCCGAAATTATTATTGCCCAGCGCGCCACCGTCCGAATTGGCAAAGGAATGGTGCGCATCGAGCTCGACATCCAGATTATCGGTGGCCGCCCATTTCACGTTGAAGCCGGCGGATCCATTCTGGTGAATGAAGTCATCGTGTGCGGAAAAATACGAGAGATCGCTTCCGGTATCCACCAGGTCGGTCACGGTGCCGTGCGAGTTGATGGTCGCGCTGAAGGGATTGGGACCGTAGTCGAACCAGGCGCCGAACGTATGGCGATCTACGACGTCCTTGTAGTACGTATATGTGTAGTCGGCGGTTGCGACCAGCGAGTCAACAGGCTTGAACTGCAGGACGGCCTGCCCGTTCGTTCGGGTTCTCTGATGATCGACGACGCCCCACCCTTCATTGCGGGGCGCCCAGTTGTGACCGCCGGGGTTGGTGTTGGAGCTGGTGACGCGCGGGTCGCCGGCGGTGAACTGATCCTGCAGCCACCCGTCGACATTGGCGTCCTGCTCGCGGCTGTTGCGCTTGGAATAGGAGCCGTTGACCAGGAATCCCACGTGGTCATCGAAGAACGTGTCGCTGAACAGGCCGGAGAATTCCGGAGTGACCTTGCTGCCGACCGCGCTCGAGCTATCGAGATTGGCCTTGGCCGAGGCCGTGGCGCGCATGCCGTGGAAATCGAAAGGACGGGCCGTGGTGATGTTGATCGTGGAGCCGATGCCGCCGCTCGCGATATCGGCGCGGCCCGTCTTGTAAACAGTGATGCCCGCGATGCCGTCCGCCGAGAGATTCTCGAAATCGAACGAGCGGGTCGCATTCTGTCCCGCAGTGATGTTTCCGGGCATCGAGCGGCCGTTCAACGTGACCAGGTTGAACTCCGGGCCGAAACCGCGCACGGTCACCCGTGAGCCCTCGTTGTTGATTCGGTCGATGGTGACGCCGGGGACGCGCTGCACGGCTTCAGCGAGATTCGTATCGGGAAACTTGCCGATGTCTTCGGCAGTGATGGCGTCCACCACGCCCGAAGCATCGCGCTTGATGGTCTCGGAGGTCACCAGCGACTGGCGCAGGCCCGTCACTACGACCTCTTGAAGCTGGTCACCGCTGTCAGCCGCGGGGGCATCCGGCGCATCCGCTGCCATGGCTCCCGAGCAATACATGGCGATGAACGCCGCCAATGGCTTCACCTGCAATCGCTGCAGCTGCCGGTGCGCCCGTCTCGCGGCGCGCGCTCGCTTGGACTTCTTCAATTTTCCCCCTCCGACCCGTCTCGCCGGGACCCACGCTTATTTTGCGACCGGTTTCTGAAACCGGTTGCAGAAATACTATGCCGCCACGGAATTCAAAACACAAGAGGGACCATCCGCCGCTTTTCCCAGGCCCGGCGCGCCGATGTTGGATATATCGGGGGCGCCGGCCTTGACAGCGCCGCAGGCTCAGAAGCAGGATTCCTGAAACCGCTTGCAACGAACGGGCTCCAGAACCCGTGCGGCGCTTCGGGGGAGGGGTTATGAGGACAGACGTCTACCTGGGCGGGGAGCTCAATGTGCGTCCCGCAACCAAAGTCTTCGGTATCGCCTGCGCGGTCGCCCTGGGTGGCTTCCTGGTCGGTTTCGACGCCACCGTCATATCGGGGGCGGTGCCGTTCATCCGCGACTATTTCGGACTGGGTGGCGCCGCCGGCAGTCTCAAGCTCGGCTGGGCCGTGAGTTGCCTGGGCTGGGGAGCCATGGGCGGCAACCTGGCGGCCGGCGTGCTGAGTGATCGCCTGGGACGCAGAACCGTACTGTTGCTGACGGCGCTGATGTTCGTGGCTTCCGCATTGACCGCCGCATTCTCCGAGAGCTTCACGATATTCGTAGCGGCGCGGATTTTCGGAGGTCTTGCCGTCGGCGCCGCCATCCTGACCGCCCCGGTCTACATCGCCGAGATTGCCCCGGCACGCACCCGCGGAAGCCTCGTGTCCGTCAATCAACTGATGATCGTGATCGGTATCTCCGCGGCATTCTTTTCCAACTACTTCCTGCTATCCCTCGGTGCGCAGAGCTGGCGCTGGATGCTGGGCGTCCAGGTCTTTCCGGCCGTGGGGTACTTTCTATTACTGCTGCTCGTGCCGGAAAGCCCCAGGTGGCTGTTGAGCAACGCGCGCGAGCAAAGTGCACGAGACGTGCTGGCGATGGTGCACGGCGGCGCCGCAGCCGAGCGCGAGTTGCAGGAGATCCGTGCGAGCCTGGGCAAACAAACGCGCCGGTTCGCCCTGCGCGAGCTGCTGACCGGGCGATTGCGCAAGGTGATGATCTTCGGATTCGGAATCGCGTTTTTCCAGCAAGCTACCGGGATCAACGCCGTCTTCTACTATCTCCCCACCATCTTCGGGCAGTCCGGCGGGGAGCTGTCGAGCGCCTTCGGCCAATCGGTGTTCGTCGGCCTGGTCAACGTGGCGATGACCGTCGTGGCGATCTGGCTCATCGACCGGCTCGGACGTAAGCCGCTGTTGTGTTTCGGGATCATCGGCATGGCGGTATCCCTGTTGACTATCGCCTGG
>Ga0070683_100002497_pt1 | contig 14653 bp, 10 predicted proteins | sample KBSC713LmetaG_FD_64662 | JGI IMG/M metagenome (GOLD analysis project Ga0070683, IMG submission 64662) | Corn rhizosphere microbial communities from Kellogg Biological Station, Michigan, USA - KBS C7.1-3L metaG | ecosystem: Host-associated > Plants > Roots > Rhizosphere ...
GTCAGAGACCACAATATCGGAGACGGAGTCAAACTGGCCGTAGTTGGTGGCCGCGACTGGCAGGATTTGATATTCGAATCGAACGTAGCCCCCCGTGGGGAATGTGATCTTTGAGATGGTGCCGTAGACTGGATCATACTGAAAGCGATATGAACTCGTACCATCCGGAAGCGTGATGGAACTGACGGCTGGAAAAGTTTTGCCGGAGGGCTGCTGGACTGAGTAATGGGCGGGACAATTCAAAGCGATGCAAAAGAAGTTTGTGACGATGTCGTAGTCCGGGGAGTTTGGGTTCGGGTGCGGCATGGTGAACGAACCCAGCGCCTGGTTTGAAACGGTCACGTTGTAGGTTTGCGTGTTGCCGGCAGCGCCGGTGGTCTTGACGTAGTAGTTGCCGGCAGGAATCTGGGTATAACCGACCAAATTCGTCGAAAATGCGGTCCTTCCCAAAGCATCGAAAGCCGAGGTGACACCGGTTCCATTCGGCCCCACGTGCGCTGAATTGCCGTTTGAATCTGTCAATACCGAACCTGCCGTCCCCGACACAACAGTGCCGTTGGGATAGACCGCGCGACCCGGTGAAGTTTGCATTCCCGACCCGTCTGTCGTAACGGATGAGGTCCCATAGATCAAATTTCCGTTGTATGCATCCTGGCAGGGCTGGAGGAGTGGCGGACTCGAATAGGAGGCCGGGTTCGGAGCATCAGAGACCTCCAAATTCATGTCGTGCGAGGCGCCATTTTCATCGATATAGATGAATGGAACCGTAATATTGCTACATCCGTATCCGAAACTCTGATACGTGCAGCCTCCCTGTCCAGGACATACCTGAACGTTGTTCATACTGGGAATGGTCATGGACGTGGAGTACATAAACGGGCCGGTGGTGGTCCAAGGACCCACCGGTCCTGAAGGCGGCATCGTGCCCACCGGGGTTGGAGACCATGCCATCGTGGCGGTATCTATCCCCTGCGAGGATATTCCGATCCACCAGCCGATGCCCGGCAACGTATAACCGCCGGTCGCCTGAAGTGTTGTCGTTGAAGTTGAATTGTATGAGAGGGCAAATGGGATTTTGGGTCCGCGACCGCCCTGCGGAGTCGTCGTGAAGGGGATCTTGACGTTGACCGATCCGTTGATGGGATCGACTTGCCAGATGTCGTCCATTTTTTCCGGATCCGGTGCTCCAGAGGGGTGGTTCGCGTCTGCGTAGGTCCCTGGCGCTGCCTGGGCGGCTAGCCCGTGAGACCAGATGAATGTTTGGCAGAATGCAAGAATGACTACTGGACACACGATCCGAAACAATCTCACTGTTGCTCCCCTCGCGGCAGTACGCGCGCTCCCAAATTAGCTGGGTACGGTTGAGACGCCAACCACTCCAAGCCTCTATTTTTGGCCCGTTAACTCAATGAACGCAGAGAAAAGCATACCGATCGCGCCGGGGGGACCGCGTGGTGGGTTTGCCGCAGGGAGTTATTAGCCAGGAAGCGCTCATATACTCCTGGATCGCGCTTCTCGTGAAGAGGACTGCTAAATCTGAGGATTAATTGAAGAAATCATGCCTTGAGGCTCATGTCAAGATAAAAAGTCGCGACATGGATCCATATCACACGATTGTGTAGTTTCCGGACAATTCCAGTTATGCCGAGGGACTGCAAGGAAGCCATGGGTTCGGTCCGATCAGCTATCGCACCGAACCGGGAAGACCAGCAATCGCACTTGCGGCACATCGGTAAGGAAATCTGGAGCGCCAGATTATCCCGTGGCGCAATACTTGCATGGCAGGGGTCCACCCCGGAGGGAAATTGCACTGCCATGCTTGAGATTCCCCATAGCTTATCTCAGGCCAGCCAAGAATAAAAAACATACCGAGTCGGCTACAATTGAGTGGCTTCCACCGACTCATTCTCCCGTGTTCCGAGGGCTCATGGAAATCTCACACGACAGGGCGTACTTCCTGTTCGACTACTACTGCATCCATTCGACACGCATCTACATCGGCGGCAAAATCGGGGGTGAAGAAGCTGCGTCCGATGGGAAGATCACCTCCGTCGAGCGAGAACTCAGAACAATCACGATCGAGCTATTCGACCCGGACGGCGAGCAGATATGGCGCCGAGTAATTCCTCTGAGAGATGTGTCTATTTCACTTCATCTTCTAGGCCAACGCGATTTTGAGGAATGGGCGGCTCACCGATGGCACTCTATTATGGTGCTCGCCTTCGCCGATGGGACGACGCTCTTCCTTGCCGAGCCGATGGTCCCTGCTGTCTGAGCACCGGGAAGCAAGACGCTCCGCATCTGATCCGTAGGCCTTGGGGGTTGGCGGGGCGGCGAGCTTGCCGACTTCGGCTCCAGCTTCTATCTCGCACCCGTTTTGAGGATGTCCTCCGTCACGTAGAGCTGGTGGACAAAGCTCGCTTGGCCCCTCCCGACAAGCTTCGGTCGCCCATGCCGACATTCGGACGGTTTACTGCTCCGCCAACATAGGATTCAACAAGGTTCAACAGGTTTCAACACCTCTGCTCCCAAAACAGGTAAATCGATTTGTTGAACCCTGTTGAAATCGAGAGTAAACAAGTGCTCTGGATTGAAGCGCTTGGCACGGAACGGTCTGAACCTATTGAATCTTGCGGGTCTTGGGTGCTTTGACGGCTACAAAATCATCGACATCCGAGAATCTGAAAATGCTCCTGTCGGTTCCCCACCGGCATCATTCGAGCATCCCTCGCCGGTCCGAATCGTAGTCGGAAACGGACGGATTTTAAGGGGCCAGGTCACCACGAAAAACTCTCCCGTTCATGAACACGCTTTTCAGGCCTGCGGCCATTTCCTATCTCTGGCAGCCTGGATGAGGAGGGCAACTGTGAGTGATTTCTGCGGGCGCCTCCATGATGGAATAATCACAGCTGCCTCGGGTCCGAAATATGCACGCGGTTCAAATCCGCTCAAATCGACGCCGAAGACTTCTTGAAAGTCTTCCATGAACTCGATCGCATCATCTCCATCAATACCCATAGTGTGAAAAGAACTGCCCTCGGTGATCGATTCGCGTCTTCGTTGCGTCTTGGCTGCCACAAAGTCGATTACACGTTCGCTCAATGGTGCAGAGCCATCTAAGAGCATCTTCAGTTCGTCTGAGCGCATGGTTATATCTCCTATTCAAGCTCGGGGTGGTAGATCGTTCTCTGGCTCGGAGTTGTTCGACATGCGTTCGAGTCTTAAAACGTTCTCAAAAGAGTGGACGTGTCCACCAGGTACCCGCTAACGCACAATCGCCAAAGTCTGACACCTGCTTCGCCAGCAACAACCACCCGACAACTGGTACCCATCTACCCAATACGCGGCCTGCAACTGGTGATCGCGCTAAAGGTGTCATCATCGTGGGGGCCCATTTGCCGCCGATCCCAATCGCTCCAGGAAAAAGCCTGGAGAATATAAAGGACGCAACTGAAGTACCCTCCGTCATGCCGGCGAATTTGCCTCCAGTTTTCAGAATATTCAGGCCAGATGCAACTAGCGAAGTTGCGCCAATAGTGCTAAAACCGAAGACCTTCTGAGCACAGAAATCGATGTTCTCCCGAGTGGTCGGTGCTCGCCAGACTGCGTTATGTGGGCCAGCTCCTCCATTAGCATCACAGACCGGATTGCAACCAACGTCCCCCAAAGAGGGAAGTCCAAGGGCCTGATTGAGCCCATCGATGCCCGCAAGCGGACTCAGGCTTCCGATGGGGGCACCGAGAGGCGTGATCCCGCCCATGTGTTCACTCCAAGGAGCGTTGGGCCGCGGCTTGACGGAGCCGTGGAATCGGTTGCCCCACCAACCGAGCATCTTCCCTAAATCATAGATTCCTGCTCCAATATCGATTCCAATCATGACTGGCGCACACCACGGACACGTCAGGCCAGCCGCCTGCCCCCCTCCCGCCAGCATTATGGTCCCACTCGGATCTGTACCCCACATTGGCCTGCCATTTACATAGCCATAGCGATTCAGTGTCTGGGGATCAGCCCAACTGTAGCTTCCGCTATACGGATCCGGGGTCATCCACCGACCCTGCTGTGGTGAGAACTGGCGAGCGTCAGCATGCCAGAGCGCCGTCGTTCCATCCCATTTCAGTCCCGTGAAGCCGTAGGGATCGGATGTAGATCCGGAGAACAACTGGCCGTAAGGTGCGTAGTTAACCGCTCCTGTGAGCGAACCTGAACTTGGAGCGTAACCTGCCAAGGTGGTTAAGGTGTCTGTGATCCGATAGGTTGGAACAGCACTTTGCGTTCCCCCCACTTCTGCAATCAAGGCTCCACCCGCATATATAAGGTCGGTGTATGATCCACCGCTCAAAGTGGCTATCGGTATCCCGCCGAAGTAGATAAAATCCGTCACGGCCGACCCATGAACTTCAACTCGATTGCCTTGAGCATCGTAAACGTAGGTTTCCGCCGTTCCCGCCGCCGACGCAAGCATTCCGTTGGCATCATAGCCAAGCGCATGGCTGAACACATCGACTGTCTCGTCACCGTTAGCGTCGTAATTAAAGCCAGAGGTCATCTGGTTGAACGTGTTAAAGGATTGAGAAAACGCAAAGTTGCCAGATTGCGTTAGATTGCCGAAGGGGTCATACACATAGGTCTCGTTTAGCCCGCCAGAGGTAGGGGTTCCTCCCACAGACCCCCCGGACATAGCCGAGGGAGCTGAAATCGAAAAGGACGGCGACGAAAAGTAGGTTGAGTTCCATGTGGCGGGCGAGATTGTAATCGTATAGTTGCCCGCCGGGCCCGTGACGTCGCTTGTCAGGTATACGTTGGACCCGGACACCGTCGCTGTAACGGGCGAACTGGCGTTCCCGTTAATAGCTGAGGCTAAACTTGACGCCAATTGACTCGCAGTCACGGTCCCACCCCATGAGATCGAACCGATAAAGTTGCCATTGAGCAAGACATTCTGGCTCCCGCTGTCGTAAATCGTCTGCGGGCAGTTGTTCCCAGGGTAGGGGTACCCCGAGCACGGATTGAACGTTGTACTCTGCCCAGCGCCCGAGATCGCCAACGTCGCTGTTGCGGTCCCTACCGATGCCTGCACATCCAAGGCGGACGTGAGTCTATTCAACGCGTCATACCCAAAGAGCCGCCCTTTGCCAGTGACGGTGTCCTTAGCCATCAGCAGGTTCGACCCGTTCTTGTCCCAAGTGAATTGCTGAGACCACAGTGTACCGCTGGAGTTCGTGTATCCAAGTGATGCTAGGTTCCGCCTCGACGTGAATGATGCGGTACTTCCGACTCCGTTCCCAAAACTGGTATTGATTGGCTCTCCTGGAGGCGCAAATGCGCTCACAGCGTAATACGCGGTGCCGATTGACGTGCTGCCCCACTTTGAATACTGAACGCCATTGAAACGATTGGCACCATCAAATGTCTGCCCCACCTGGCGACCGTCTGGATATGTGAGCGACACCATATTTCCAGCAAGATCATAGCTCGCTGCGACGTTTATGCCAGCTGTGCCGTATGTGCAATTACTTGGCAGACAAACATTCTCATTGGTCAAGCGTCCCATCGAATCATACGAAAGGCTCGAACCTGCCTGGGCATTATTGTTGGTCGAGTATGTGAGATAGCCAAGCGGGCTGGTGTGTGAGTAGCCGTCCGTTCCATCGTATTTGAACGAGTAGCTGACCGCCCCCGAGGTCTGGGTCTCGGTCAGAGCGCGATTGAGCGGATCGTAGGTGTAGTTCACCACGTTGCCGCCGTTGTCGGTACTCTGCGTGACATTTCCATTTCCGTCGTACGCAATGCACCCCGTCCATTTTGTCCCTGCCGTTGTCCCCGTGCAAGTAAGCGCGGCAAGGAACAGCGCAGATTGGTTTTCCGGAATATTCTGCGCGACCATTCGGCCGAGACTATCATACGCAAAGACACGTTGACGATCGCCGGGAGAACTCGCCCCTGTAGTCCCGCCCCATTGATCGACCTGAGTCACTTGATCGAAGACGTTGTACTTGTAGTCCGTTTCGTATGACAACGTCCCACTGGGGTTTGGCTCAACTACGCTCATCAGTCGATGGAATGCATCGTACGTATACTGTCTCTGGTGTCCAAGCTCATCAGTCGTTGTCTGAGTCGCCCCCGAGTAAGTTGCGCTCGTTGACTGGTCGTCGGGCAATACGGTCTTGGTGACTCGCCCCAACACGTCATGCGAAGTGCACGTCGCTCCATCGGTACCAGAGGAGCTGCCCTGAAGGTGAGGAGTCGTGATGCATGACGGTCTCCCCGTTGCATCGTAGGAGGTCTCCGAAGAGATTGTACCTTCTGGAGCAATCTTAATCGTTTGATATGGCCTTCCAAAGCTATCTAGAACTGCTTTGGCGGTGATACTGACGCTCGCATTCTGGGCTGACACCTGGTCCGTCTCAACCGAGGACGGATAGCTGTAGGTGGTGCTTCCACCGTCCGGATATGATGTGGTCTGCAGTTTGCCAATGTTTGATCCGGTCGTGAAGTACTGATATGACATCTTCAGACCAGATACAACACCATTCATATCCTGGCCTGAAAGAGGTAATGCTGACGAACAATCGTACGTCGTCATCGTACGCAAATGCGCACCGCTCACAACGACCGGATAGGAAACGGTTTGCACATAAGCATCTGAACACATAGTCGCATACGTGGTTTGATTCCCGCGCCCGTCCGTGTCCGAGAGTTTTGTTCCGGCGTCATCAAACGTAGCGGACGTCATCACGGTCGTGGGCGAGATCCCAGAGATCGTGCATGTCAAATTTCCCCTCGCCGCCCCTGGCGCAGCCCCATGATGTGGTAACCCGGATGTCGTTGTCACACTGCCCGAAGGACAACCGCCACCAGTTCCGAAGTCATATACATACGTGGTCTGTGCGGCGAGAGTGCCAGTAGAATCATGCTGCGACGCTTGCGTAACAAATGCCGCACCGTTAACTGAGTAGCCGTACGTATAGTCTGTTTCTCTGGTTGGTGTCGATGAAGGGGACCCTGTGTAATAGTCCCACATCTTGATTGCGGTCGGCTTGGCAATCGCAGGAGATGCATACACGTATTGCGTCTGCGCGATCTTACCGATGTCGCTGAGCGTTGTGGTTACGGAAGCCGCCGTAATATATTGCGATCCGACGCAATTGTAGGTGGCACACGCGGTGTTGATGTTGTAGGTTGTTGCCGCGGACATCACGTGAGCAGAGGAGCCATTATAATAATCCATCTGCGCGTTCCAGGCTCCGTTGTTCAACGTGAGAAGATAGCTGACCAGATTCCCATTGCCATCGGTTACGTTCATCTTCTCTTGGCATCCCACTTTGGTCGACCCGGTACAAGTTGTGACGACCTGGGGCGTGAATGTGTACGAGCCTTTACCACCTGAGTAAGACGAAAGCCAACGGTTCTGATTCTGGTACGAATCCAAGTAGTTCTGGTATGTAAGCTGAACGGTGCCTCCAGTCGGCAACGTTATACTTTGCAATTCGCCGTAGTTGCCCGATGACGTTCCGGAGTCATAGGTAAAGGAGTACGAACTTCCGTCAGGTAGCGCTATCGATTGAATCGCAGTGAGACTGTTCGAGTATTCATTCACTGCTGACTGCCCGAAGGCGGTGTGCACATAGATGGTTTCGGTCGTTACCGTATAGCGCTTTCTTGCGCCGCCAATCGTCAAAACATCAAAGTAGATTTGGTTCCCGCTTGTCGTTTTCGTGACAGGCGTACGGCCAAGGGTATCAATGAGATTGCCGTTTGCATACGTGGAAAACGTGTTGCCGTTCCGGTCGATGATCGCTGGGTAGACCTCGTTACCGTCCGGATCAAAAATAGTGGCAGTCGTATGATTGGTGACGAAGATGAAATAGCCAGTGCTATCGGCAGCGTAGGCTGAACCTGTGGGAATATCAGGTATTGTGTATTGACCTGCCGGGGCGCCCTGGCAAAATCCCGAGATCGGCTGCTGAGTTTGAACTGGAAATTCGTGCAGGGCGCCTGACGGATCGGTCCAGTTAAACCAGTAGGTATAATAAGCGGGTTGCATTCCAGACGGGTTGCCGTTATAGCAGTCCATGTTCTGGGTTTGCGTTATCACTTGGAGATTACCGGTGGCGCTTCCATTGATGAATCGCCAACCGGCCATCGAGTTTGGAACGTTGGTTGGTTGGAAGGAATAGGAAGAACCGTTCGCAACGATCTGCCAGATCCGACTATCGTAGACGAGGGCTTCGTTAAGACTCAAACTGCCGCGCTGAGCGTGGTTCGCAAGTCCGATTTCTAGGTGGACTTGACCATTAGCGACATTGATGAAGCCGTTCTCAATCGGGATGTTGATTCCCCACGTCTGGTCACCGGTCCCATAAAGGTAATTCTGAGCATCGATTGGCGAGGGACCGATGAGGATGTACCCAAAGCAGAACAGAGTAGTGGCGATGAGGCAACGAAGCGAGCGTCCCATATGCTTCTCCATCAGAACGAAAATGTATCGGGGGTCGGATGTGAGTTCAGGGTGAGTTGCGTCACCTGCATCGCCCATTGTGGTTGATCATTAAGCGTTTGGGTCAGGGACGTTGGGATCGAAACGCCGTTGAACGATTGGTAGGCTCCGTACTGCATAGTTTGCAGAAAACTCTGCCCTTGCGCATTCACAAACTGCACGGAATCGACGCTGAAAAGGAGCAGATGCGTGCTGGGATCAAAATAGAGATCGGTCGCCACCGTAGGGTCGCCCGCGGAATACGTACCAGGATTGAGTTGGTATTCGACGGTGATTCGGTGCAGAGATTGTCCCGTTCCTGTATACAGCCCCTGATCGGATAGGGAGACCAACGGTGAGCTTGATGCGTCGATCCAAAGTCTCGGAAACGCAACGATGCCGGCCCGCGAAGTGGCGGGGAGAAGGCTGGACAGATTACCCGACTCATCTTCGAATGCTCCTGACGACGCGTTGAGACGTACGCTTCGCGAACCGGATCCCATATCGATGTCGAGCCGGGAGCGCGCGGACCCCTGTAGGTAGATGGACGCTGCGTGGACCTCGCCGTCTTGATAGGACAAAGTTCCAGTCCCGACGAGGTCCTGCCACCCAACTGCACCGGTTACCTGGACGAAGCTTTGCACCTCAGCCAACGCATTCGCGTCCTTTGCGCCAAGTGAGCCGGTGACCGGTGGTATCGGGAATCCTTGAGTTTGGGAAAGGGCGGGGGTCCAACTCACGCCAAAGAGCATAAGTAACGCAAACAAACCCCAAATCCGAGCTTTTTTGTACGCGCAAGGTGATCTCATAGGTCTCCTCTCGGGAGGTCTCCGTCTCGCCGCTGGGCACTAGATTGATTTGGAACAGCCCGAAGCTATTTCGCGTGAAGGCTGACAGGCAAGTTACGTTGGTCTAGGGCCTTTAGTAACAGCCCCGGCTCTGCTCATCAACTGGTTCTGATGAGTAGCCAGAGAATTGCTGGAGCAATGCGGGAAGGAGGACGCATCCGGGAGACTCGGCGGCGAACGCAGAGCGGCTAAAGATTGTCCGCCCGGTCGAAAACACTCAGTTCGGATGCGCTCAAGCCAGACGAGTTGATCGGGTGCGAATGTTTCTGATTGTCTGATGGAATCGATTGCTCGTTCAACGCGCTCAGGTGCCGTAAGAAGTGGGTTCTGATCGTTTGCGGCGTTCTTGACCATGGAGATAATGTCGGCCAGTGCCTTGTGGCGGCTGATTTCGAACGCCTTTTGGAGGTTCGGGACTGTGAACCGCTGGGGCGCTGCCGCCAATTTCTCCCGCAGAGACTTCAGGGCGTCGGGGTTCCAGTTCTGAGGGTTCTTCAGCAGAATTGCGATAGACTCGATATCGTCTGCGTGCGTTGCGACATAAGCCGAAAACGCGGTGAGGTAGTCGTCGGGTTTGTATTCCTTTCCGTCGAGTCCCCGGACAAGCCACTCCGAAGAGACCTCATCCTGTGCACCATGCGCCACGAGAAACACACGCGCTCTGCGTTTGTACTCCTGAAGAAGGCGCTGGAAATCAGCGTTTCGCAGGAGCGACATAGTTGCGGTGAAATCAGATTGCAGTGCGGCAGGAAGTCTCTTTGCGAACGACGCTAAGTCTCCGTTGGCAACGAACGCGGCAAAATCCGCCCGCGCATCGCCATGCATTTCCTTGTCGATCCGTTGCAGTCGTTTCGAGAGGCAGCGAACGTTGTAATCCCTGTCCCGATTCGCCCAGATGTCTTCGACAATCTGCGGAATGGTCCGGGTGATACCAACAGGAGGCTCGACCGTCATTCCGGTCGATTGGCGGAAGTATTCAAGCAGGGTGCCGTCAAAGCAATCAAAAACGACGAAATGCGACTTGTCGGGATATTTCTCCCCCTTTCGGGTGCCGCGACCAAGCATCTGTTCAAAAAGGATGCGCGACTTCACTGGTCGGAGGAAAACGATGAACTCAAGGTCGGGAATGTCGACTCCGGTGGTCAACATGTCCACAGATACGACAACGCCGGGATTGGGTCGGTTTCGGAACTCCCGAATGCGCTGCAACGGACGATCCACCGTGGGACTACCCGTTATCTTCTGCACGAACGAGTCTCCCCTTCCGAAGATGTCGCGCGCCTGGTCAACAAGCTGGTCTGCGTGCGAGGTATGAGGAAGGTCATTGGCGGCAAAAATCAGCGTCTTAGGAAAGCGCCCGTACACAGTCTCGTGCTCAGTGGCATACGCCTTAATTTCTTCTAGAATCTTCCGATTTGAATCGGGCGCAGTAATTTCACGCTCGACAGAAGCCGCGTCAAAGGTCCGCTCATCCTCCAAATTATCCATCTTGGATGAACCGGTCTCCGGGTTGACGACCCCAACCTCCTCGCCTTCCTTCAAAAATACGCCGTTCATTCGAACGTTCGACCGGACCTTCACCACGTCAAAGTCCACCAGATGCCCTTCGCGCACCGCACGCTCGTACTCGTACCGGTAGACAGTGTCCCGGAAAAAAGACGTGGTGTGGGCGGCAGGCGTCGCGGTGAGCCCGATCTTGATCGCGTCGAAATGGTCCAGTGTCTTGCGCCAGATGGCAACTTCCGACGACGTATACCCACGGTGGCATTCATCTGCAGCAATCAGGTCGAATGCGTTGATTGGAATCTCAAGCTTCTCAGCATCGGCATCGATGGCATCCTCATCCTGCATCGCCGCTTCGCGACCAAACAGGTTGATGGTCATCCGCTGGATCGTCGAGACGTAGACAAAAGCACTCCCGGGCTTCGGTTTTTCCAGATAGGATTTCGGCAAGATTTTCGGATCGAACCGTTCATCTTCGCCGAAGTCTTCGGTTTGAAATCGTTGGCTGTAGACCTCGTAGATCTTGTCGAACTTGAGGCCCTGTTCCGCCTCAAAAGAACCGAAGGCACGTACTGCCTGTGCTGCAAGCGCGCGTCGGTCCACGAGGAATAACACACGACGGGTAGCGCCTGACTTCATCAGGCGATAGATTTCATTCACCATCGTGAATGTTTTGCCCGTGCCGGTGGCCATGGCAACAAGCATCGTGCGCTTACGTTGAGCAATTGCCCGCTCGATTGCTGTGTTTGCCTCTCGCTGGTATGGCCTTAGCTTGGGGTGATCGTTGGGAATCGAGGCGAGGCGCTCAATGGTTGAGTCGAAGTCAGAATTGAGAACTTCTGAAATGGCCTCGGGTGTGTGGAATTGCGCGACCTGCCGGGAGCGATTGAGTTCGTCTCGGACGTCATGGTGCCAGATCACTTCGCCGTTCGTAGAGTAAAGGAGCGGCACACCAAACGGCCCAGATTGCAGCGCCGGTTGATCGAGACCCTTGGAATACCTCTCTGCCTGGACGAGAACGTTCTGAGGCCCGAGCGTTAACTTTTTGGCTTCCACAATACCGACGACATTTCCGCCCATGCAGAGGGCGTAAACGACCAACTTCGGAAAGACTATACGCCACGCCATTTTGCTGACTGGCTTTTTGGGATCGAGAATTTCTCGGTCACTTATTCCGTGAGATTTGACGGAAAGGACCTCCAGTTGCTATCCCCCGGCGAAAAGGGAATCGTCTTGCTGCTGCTTTACCTCGAAGCGGAGAGTGAAGACAACAGGCCGCTCATTATCGATCAGCCCGACGACAACCTCGACAACCTCTCGGTTTATCCCAGCCTCATCGACTACTTCCGGTTGCGGAAGACGACGCGCCAAATCATCATCATCAGTCACAATCCGAACCTCGTTATCAATACCGATGCCGAGCAGGTGCTCATTGCGAGATTTGATGGTTCGCATTCCCCCAAGATCATTTACCGGGCCGGGGCGCTAGAGGATACGAACCCTTCGGGACCGACCCTGGGAATCCGCGAAGAGGCGTGCAAGATTCTTGAGGGTGGCACAAAGGCATTCCAGTTGCGCGAGCAAAGGTATTCGATTAGCTGAGTTCGCGCCGAACCAAACAGTGTCAATCGCGAACGGATCAACGATTGGAAATCTCAAAAACTGCCTGCGAGGAATGCTTTGGCACGTTTTTTGCACATCGATGTGGTAAGAAAAAGCAGATGCGTGGCCGGATTCGGCCAAACCCTTTGAAATATCTATGGCTTCCAATGGTCGGGGCGGAGGGATTCGAACCCCCGACCCTCTGCTCCCAAAGCAGATGCGCTACCAGACTGCGCTACGCCCCGATCTTTCGATTGTACCCGAATCATTATTTCCCTTGAGGCCGGCGGATTTCGTTTGCGCCGGAGACGCCGGGAGCCAGGTGCAACGGCAATTCTGGCTGGGATATAGGCGCCTCGACTGTGGCTGGGCTAACCTCGTTCGATGGTACAATCAGGAGGTTAGATGGCGGCTATAGTTCAGAGGCAGAACGCCTGACTGTGGCTCAGGATGTCGTGGGTTCGATCCCCACTAGCCGCCCCAAAAAATCAGGGCATCTTGCTGTAAGCTGCTCACTTTCAAAGCCCACGTGACATCATCCCCTTCCCACGACTCGGTCGGGCGCGACCTCGCCATTTCTGACAAATCTGGCATTTCGTCCATTCATCCAGAATGGCTGACGCCCTTCGCGCCGCGTCGCGGACTGCGCAATGGCCACCTTCAGACGATCGTCGGGAACTATCTTCCACGCCCCCGATTCGATCTGCCCACCAGCGTCGAAGAAGTCGAGGTCGATCCGGCAGATGGGAGCCGGGTGAAGTGTTTCGGGCACTGGCAGGCGGCCGACATTTTGAGCAGCAGACTGACGCTCGTGCTGGTGCACGGCCTTGAGGGGTCCTCCGAATCACGGTACATGAAAGGAATGGCCGCGCGGGCCTGGGATGCCGGATGCAACGTTGTCCGGATGAACATGCGCAACTGCGGCGACACCGATCACCTGACGCCGACGCTCTACAACTCGGCCTTGTCTGGCGATGTGGGCTCGGTCGTCGCTCACTACACGCAGCGGTTTGGGCTTTCGCGCGTTGCGCTTGTCGGCTATTCGATGGGCGGCAACCTGGTGCTCAAACTCGCGGGGGAGTGGGGCGACCGGCGGCCCTTGTGCGCTGTGGCGGCTGTGTGTCCCGCGCTTGATCTCGCTGCCGGTGCCGATGCACTTCACCTGCCTGCGAACCGAATTTACGAATGGCATTTTCTTCGCCGGCTCATGCGCAGGTATCGCCGCAAGGCGGCCCTGTTTCCCGACATTTACCAGGTCAACGGCATTGGACCGGTGCGGTCGATTCGGGAATTCGACGACAAGATCGTTGCACGCTATTGTGGGTATCACGATGCGGATGACTACTATCATCGGGCGGCGGCCGCTCGTGTCGTGGACCGAATTGCGGTTCCCACATTGATTCTGCGCGCGCTGGATGATCCCTTCATCCGGTTTACCGCGGAAACACGAGCGAAGATCCTCGCCAATCCCAATATCCTGTTGCTTGAAACCGACCACGGAGGACACTGCGCCTACCTCTGCGGACTTTCCGGAGACGACATTCACTGGGCCGAGTCCGCCGTGATTCGATACCTGGTTGAACATGCCGGCGGCGATGGAAGCTGACTGGGAATTTGAGATCGCGTCCGACGCGCCGGTGATTGATGCGGCCTGGACCGGGTTTGTCGACCTGAAGCTCCAGCCAGAGCGCGTCACGGAGATTTCTGAGCTGTCGCAATTGCCTGCGTTACGGGAACTGCTGCTTCATTTGAATGCCGAAGGTTCGCGGCTCTTCACATCGAAGTGTGACGTGTGGAACTCGGGTGAGGTAGAGGCCGTAGAACTCGGCGCGGACCGTGACTCAGCAGGATGCACGCTCGCATGCTATGTCGATCTTTTGGCGGCTGAGAAACACGCGTGGCATACACCTGACTCGTGCGCCGCGTGGGCCCGCAGGATGTGTGTCTATCTGGCTGGAGCCGCGCTGCGGAACTGCCGCACAGACATGGTCATCCGGAGGGCGTTCCTCAGCGCCACCGAAACCGGCATCGGGGTTACATGTTACGTGGTCGGCTGCGGCTCCACCGACGTGGAAGCCGCGGAGTCGTTGTCGCGCGCGCTGCGTGTCTTTTCCGATGCAGTGACGGCTGTGGGGAACCCGATCGCACACACATCAAGTTACAATGAACGTGCGGGCGAGTAGCTCAACTGGATAGAGCACCGGCCTTCTAAGCCGGGGGT